>Ga0315288_10013923_pt1 | contig 10057 bp, 7 predicted proteins | sample YL17G11_20_MG_FD_203454 | JGI IMG/M metagenome (GOLD analysis project Ga0315288, IMG submission 203454) | Sediment microbial communities from Yellowstone Lake, YNP, Wyoming, USA - YL17G11_20 | ecosystem: Environmental > Aquatic > Freshwater > Lake > Sediment | place: USA: Wyoming | collected... | reverse complement strand
GCGTCTTTCACGTGCGCGACAGCGGCAACCGGGGCCCGCTCGCGGTGCGCGCGGCCTATGCGGCCCGGGTCGGCTACCTGGACGAGGTCCGCTTCTGCGGCGACAGCAACGACGAGCACGACATGAATCTGCGCGCGTACGCGCGCCACGGGTGGGTGTCGGGGCACGCGCCGGTCGACTACACCGAGGAGCGCTGCTGCCGGTCGCCCGCGGCGCGCGCCGACGGCGGCGCGCTCGACGCCGAGTACCGGGCCTGGCTGCTGCAGCGGCGGCAAGCGGCGAAAGCCGACGTCGCGGGCGGCGTGTTTGGTGCGCCGCGTACGCTGTACGTGCAAAGCGGGCACGACGAGGACCGGCGCGTCGAGTCGGCGGCGTTCCACCCGGCGTGCGGGGAGGGTGGTGGATGAGCGCGTTTGTTTTGGTGGGCGCACTGCAGCATCGGAGCAGGATCGTTGGCGTTGGTCGGACACCTCGCGCTTGCGATCTTTCATGTGGTCCAAGCATTCGCCCGTGGTCATGCGCTCGCAAAAGGTTGTTAGAGCGCCGACTTGGCGAAGCTTTGGCGGCACGTCGGCCACACGTAACGCGTCGACCTTTGCCGCAACAATGGGTGGCGCGCAGGCACTTGATACTCGGCGAGTCGCGCGCTTGCAGCGTTGCCGCCCGCGCGGCAAGTGTGCACCCTGGCGAGCAGCAGCACCACCGATAAGACTTTGGAGGCGACCATGGGCTCGAGTCGCAGCGCTGCGCGGACGGCAAAACCCGTCGCAATGGGGGTACGGGCACAATGATTTGAACTTGGTGTGCGAAATGGAATCGCACAGCCAGTCGCTCCCTGTGCGACTGAAAGCCCGCAGTCTCACCTCGTTCGCGCGGGGGATGCACCGTCACGGGCGCTTGCGTGCCAACCTTGCGTCCTGGGCGACCGCCTGCCTGCTGTTGGCCGTGGCGTCGGCAGTCCCCGGCCACCGTCCTGCACACTCTAGAGGAAGCCCCATCAGCCTAGCCAAATACGCGCGAACCCGTTTCCACGCGCGCGCGCATGACGCGGCCGCGTTCATCCTCACGCACCGCCCCCCGTCCAGCGCATGCGCTTACCTCAACTTGTTCAACAACCACTTCATCGCACACAACCCGGCCGATGTGTACGTATTTGTTCTGGGCGGCGCCGACCGGCACGCGGCCATGGTCGACTGCGTCGGCGCGCACCCGGGGTGGCACGTCGTCGACCTGCAGGCCCACGCTGACGAACTGGGCTGGGTCACGCCGACCCAGGCGGGTAATGCGAGCGAGTGGACGCCACCCGGGTTTGGGGAGGCCTACCGGCGCATGGGGCACTGGCGGCTGACGACCCAATTTGCGCTGGCCGCGTCCCTGGGCTACTCGACGTTGCTCCAGGTGGACGACGATTCCTACTTTCCGGCGCCCGTGACGGAGGACGTGTTTGGCTCGTTTGCGGGGCGCGGCCTGAAAATGGCAGGCCACACAGCCGTGGACCCTCGCGAAGTTACGTTGGGCCTGCCCGAGCTGACGCGCTACTTCGTGGTCACCGAGAACGTGACTCCCACGCTGCTGTATGGGCACTGCTCGCCGGCCAGCATCGAGGGCCTGCATTCGCCCGGGCATGGCCAGGGCGCCGGCTGGGACATGACCGTGCTGTATGGCAACTTTGTCATGTACGACGTCGGCTTCATGACCCGGCACCCGCTCGTGCAGCGCTACCTGCGCACTGTGCTGCAGACGGGGGCCCACTTTCGGTTTCGCTGGAACGAGCAGGCCACGGTGGCCATGGTGTGGCAGCTGTTTGTCCGCGACAGTGAGTGGGCGCAGCTTCATTTCCCGTACGAGCATCACGGACGGCGGTAGGCAAAGTCCCGTCGCCGCCGCCGCCACCAACGACTGCAACTTAAAAAAAAACCGTCCAGCGTCTCAAAATCAAACCCGCCACATTCAGCGCCATCCCGCATCATTCGCATGTGGGCGTCGAGCACGCCCCGGGTTTGATGTGCGTTGGAGAGTGCAGAGCAGGACGGCGGCGATAACAAATTCGCAATATGCAAAAAAGACATGCGCCCCCAAAGTTCCAAGCGACCACGCGTCTGACGCCCACCACCATCCCCGAGTCTCAACATGGACAACCTGCAGCGACGCCGCAGCAACCACCAGCCTCCACGTGTGGCATTTACACAGGTGGTCGAGCAGATAGTCGAGCGGCGTGCCGGCGCAGCCCGGCACACGGTCGCCCGCGACGCGGCACAGCCCCTGGTTGGCGATCAGACGGCTCGACGCATCGTAATCCGCTCCGGGCGCCATCCCGTAGCTGATATGAATCGCCAGGCGCTGGTACGGGTGGTCAGTGAGTCCGTCCAGGTCGACCATGTCGTTCTCGGCCGCCACCGCCACATTTTGTTTTTTTGACGTCGTTGGCTACTGCTTGCGTCGATATCGTGTGAAGCAAATGGTGGGCGCCACGGCAAAATAAGACAACATATCTGAAGGCATAATTATTTGTGCCGCGCTCAACCACTCTCCGCCAAAAGGCACACGCCAGCGGCGCTCACGTTTTGCTTCAGTCCCCACCCGGCTGAGCGGCATGAATCTCACTGAGCATGCTCTGTTGGTTGCCTGCGTGCTCGCTGCCGCCGCAGCGGCACCACCCGACGAACGCGACTGCATCTGCCAGCGCGTGCCGAGCGGCGTGCGCCTGTTTGCGCGCGACGGCTGGGCCGGGCACGCGGTGCACGTGCACCGCATGCTGCACGCGGCGCACGAGGCGGCGGCCGGCTGCCGCTGCGCGCACGACCTCTTATACAAACCGCTCGGCGGGTGGGGCGACCAGATTCGGGGCATGGTGACCGCGTTTTACGCGGCCGCGCTGACGCACCGCGGGTTTGCGACGACGTGGTCGCCCCTGTTTCGCGTGGGCGACTACTTTGAAACGCACCTCGCCACCTACTCTCGTGCGGACGAAGCAGCCAAGCTAGAGGCGCCCGTCATCGACGCGGCAGGAAATTGGACATACTTTCGAGATCCAAGCGCAATCGACGCGCTGCTGTCGTTGAACGGTTCGGCGGTGGTGCGCACGAATGCGTGGCAGTGGACCGAGCTCACGCGCCTGCCGCGACTGCGCGCGGCTGCTGAACTGCTGGGCGTGGCTGGCATGTCCCAGGAAGCCCTGTACGTACTGGCATTGCAGGTCATGCTGCCCCGGCCGGCGCCCGCGGTCGAAGCGCACGTCAACGCGCTGCTCGGCCGCCCCGCCGACGAGCGCATTGAGTTTGGGCGGCGACCGCCGCGCAGCAAGCATGGAATGCGGCTTCTCACCATCGGCGTCCAAATTAGGACGGGAGGCATCGGCGAGGCGTGGGAGGAGGAAAATCTTGTGCGAACCTCGTTGCCGGGCGTCGACTGCTTTGCCGCTGAAGCCGCCCGCCTGTGCGGCGCCCAGTGCCTCGTATTTCTGACGGCCGACTCGGACGCGGCCGCTGCCCGGTTCAAGGCCGTGCTGGCGGCGGCGGCGGGCGTGGCAGCCGCGGTGGTGGAGCACGTGGGGCCGGTCCTGCACACCGACTTCCCGGTGCCCGCAGTCGCCCTGGGCAAGCCGTCCTCCGATCCTTGGCAAAAGACGTTTGTCGATTGGACGGCGCTGTCTCAGGTGGACGCCTTGCTCATGTCGCGCAGCGGGTTTGGGTGGACCGCAGGGTGGGCGGGGCGCGCGCCGTACATGCGCATGATGCGGGATGGCGCTGAATGCGCCTGGTTTGATTTTGAGACGCCAGATGGTCTGTTTTGAGGGGCTGCAGTGTTCGTGAGCCAGGCACGGCCCTCCGAACCGCGCCCACCGGGCGGCCGGCGCGTGCGCGACGGTCGCCACCCGCCCCCCAGAGCGGCAGCCACGCCGCGTGCCGGCGTCGGGGCCGGGGGAGCAGTCGTCTTCCAGGGGGCGGACTTGGTGGTGGTGCACAGCATCGCGCCTGCCGCTTGCAGTGGCACTGCGTTTGCGGCTGCAGCCGCTGCGACCAACGCCGCCAGCGGCCGCCAAGGTGCCACCATTGAACGACTAGTAAAATTCAGATATGGACCGGGGGTGTCGACGGCGAGCAGGCCTTTTTGCAAGCGTCGGATGCGGCATAAAACCACAAGCCAAAAAATCCGTCCCGCGAGTAGACTCTACATACAATTCGCACGGTGCGATGATGAAAACGAACGCTTTCATCGCCTCACTAATTGCCCTCGGCGTCGGGCTCACCCCTGCCCCATGCCGAGCCCACGCCCGATTTCGGTACTCGTTCGACGCCATGCCGCACGACCTGCCCGAATTCTTTTTCGAGCAAGGTCCCGAGCTCCAGATCGGCGACATCTTTGAGTCTGTGCTGCGGGCTTCTAGCGCGCACCCGATCGTGCTCGACGTCGGCGCCAACGCGGGCTATTTTACGTTGCTCGCCGCCTCGCTCGGCGCGTCGGTGTACGCGTTTGAGCTGCAACCGACTTGCGTCGGCCACATCCGGCAGAGACTGGACGCCAACGCGGGCCTGGGCTCGCGGGTGCACCTCTTCCAAATGGGCCTGGGCGACCCCGCCGTCGTGGCCGCGCCGACCGGGGCGTGCGACGGCGGTTTTGGCTACTCGGGCCTGTCGCAGGTGAAGCACGCGCGTGCCGTGCCCAGGGCGCGCACCAGGGAGCTCGACCCGCGGCCCGCGGCCGGCGCGGCGCCCGGCCACGCGACGAGCGTCATCACGCCGGCCTCGACCGTGGTCCAGGACGGGTGGACGCTAGACCTCGTCAAGATCGACACCGAGGGCGGCGAAGTCGGCGTGCTCAAGCACATGCTGCCGCTGGTCGACCAAAAGCGGGTCAAGCACATCGTCGTCGAAATTCTGCCGGCCCACTGGGAGTTGCGGGGGGGGTCGTTCGAGGAGGGAGTCGCCCTGTTTGAGCGGCTGCACCAGGCCAGCCGCAGCACCATTGTGCTGGACGATCCGACGTCGTTTGACGGCGGCGTCGCCAAACGCGGGGGCGGCATTAAGGGACTGCCCACGCACGACCTGACCAGCGTGCGCGACTTTTTGGCGGAGCGAGCGCGCAAGAGCGCGGGGTGCAACGTCTGGTTTTCGTTCTAGGTGTGCAACGAACAGGCGGGCGCCTAATGGACTCGATCGGTGGCTGTGGGCAGAGGCGGCGATCTGGCCGCAAGTGGAGTCGGCTCACTCTACTCTCTCTGCCGAGGCGCACGTCTAGCTTATCTCTTTGGTTGCATTTGCCGAAATCGACACGCCCTCTCATCCATCAATGGCGGCCACCGCTGACGTCAACGTCGCCACAGGCCGGGCGTCGCCGCCGCGAAATGCTCTGCAATGACCTCAGAATTGCCCGGAAATATGCGAAACCTGAGGTACAGGCCCCTGTTGGCGGGGCACAGCGTCCGCGTGGTGTTGGGCGCGGCCAGGGCCCGAGTTGCAGCATCACCCTTCTCGCTAACCATGCCTATCCATTGCTCGTAGTAGAAGCGGTCGGGCGTCACTTCGGGCCGTGCACTTGATGGATGAGACGGGGTGGCGTGCGGGGCCGTGGGTGGCGTGTGGGCCCGTGCTTGCGCGCACAATCGAGCATTTTGACCGGGTCATTGACCAGCGCCTCGCCGCCGGCATGCTCGGTTTTTGCCTTCCTTGCATGTCCCGATCGGCAATATGACAATGTTTACTGCGCACAACCAACACTCTCGATCCTTTCCCAGACGAGACTATGAGGCGCGCACTCACCGTCACGATGCTCACCTTCGCAGCCGTGCTGCTGGCTCGCTGCGCAGGCAGCGTTCCTGGCCACACTCGACACGCCGACCCAAGCGCCTTGCTCAAGGCGTTTGCCGGTGACATCAACCACGCGGCTGGCCGCAGCGTGCGCGGTCAAGGGGAACCCACCCCTGCGTGGTGCACCCTCAAACGGTTTGGCTCTGCCTGGGGCGAGCACGCCCTTTGCGAGCGCCCGCCACGGACGCCGTGCGTGTTTCATTCGTACGGCATATCGAACGACTACTCGTTCGACACGCAGGTCGCCAACGACTGGGGCTGTTCGGGCGTGGCGGTCGACCCCAGCGTCGACCACCCATCCCACATCCATCCCCGCGTTACGTTTCACAATTTCGCGGCGCGCACGCTCGACGCGGCAGGCGACGCCGTGTGGCAGCACGTGGTCACGATGCCAGGCTTGCGCCGTTTTTTGGGGCACCGCCAGCTGTCGGCGCTCAAAATCGACTGCGAGGGGTGCGAGTACGCGATCGCGGAGGACGTGCTGCGAGAGGATCCCCACTTTTTTCGGCACGTCGACCAGGTGGCCATCGAGATTCACCTTTCCCGAAAGTGGGCGGCAACAAATGCGCATGCAGACAACCTGGGTCGGCTGTACGACCTGGTCACAGCGGCGGGTCTGCGAGTCGCGCACGCGACTGTGACCGGCTGCGCTCCGGAGTACGAGGCACTGGGGTGCCACCCCGCGTTTGTGGCGGCAGGGTTCGCGTGCGATCCCGGCGAGATGTGCCAAAACGTGCTGCTCGCGCGGGGGGGCTGAAAAGTTGTTGTGTGCAGGGTCCAGTGCGGACGACGTTGTTGTGTGCGTGTGAGTAAAGTGTTGCCAATTTTTAACAATTCGCTGAAGCGCCGCCCCAACCCTCCGGCATTGACCCAGTGTCGGGTGCGCGCGCCGTGCCTGGGTCGCCACTCGGACATGTCCACCAAGCGCGCGTCCAAGTCGACGCGGCGGGGCGCCAGAAGGCCGTCGAGGGCGGGCGCCTCGCCGCGTCTGCCCCTCCCTGCAGCGCTCGTTCCCAAGCACATCACCGGTGATATGCGTGGCATCGACGACCTCACCATCTCACCCACCCTTTTGCTCACTTGCTATGCACCGCGGGAAATCCATACCCAACGCTCTCCAAATAGTGGACCCGTGCTCCACGTTGGCCGCGTCGGCGTGCTACACGTACACGTATTCGCGCTCGTAGAGTGCAGCATATAAGTCAACAATGCGCTCAGCCAGTGTCGGTGCCGTTGACTTCCACTTACTCAAAAAGTGAAGCAGCGCTTCAGTCCTCAACTACATAAACGTTTCCAATTCCAGGTCGGCAATGATCAGGTCAGCAATGGACGGGAGTGTGGCCGGGGGGCAGAGGTTTTGGGGGAGGGGTGCACCGTTCACACGCCTCTCCCGTCCGCAGCCCCTCGAACTCGCGACCCTCGACCTCTAACACAATATCACCACGCACCGCCGGCGCATGTAAAATAAATAAATGCAACGCTGATCACTGTCCTAAATGCGATTTCAGCCTGCCGTAAAACGCGGCCAAGTACCGAAAGCCCAGCTCGTTGGAGGGCTCCGTCACCATTTGGCGTTGCGGTGGGGACACGGTGCGTGGCGATCGCGCTCGCGGGACTTTTGCTGTTGCAGGCCGCGCTTTTGCCCGCCCGCGCCTCTGTCGCGCGCGCGACCCCTCACTCGCGCGCGCGCCATGCCCTGCCCGCGCGTGGTCGCCGCGTTCGCGCTGCTGGCGGTCGTCGCCGCGTGCGCGGCGGCGCCCGCCGCCGCCGAGCCGCCCCACGTCGCTGCTGCCCGGGACTGGCTCGCCTCGTCGTCCGCCACCGTGGACGATGCGCCGCCTTACGTCGACGTCGTTGCGTGCTTTCTTAATTTGACGTCCTCGACGCTGGAAGCGGTGCACTTGCAGGCGCCGCAGGCGCCGCGCCGGGTGCGCCCCACCGGCGACGTCGTCTCAAACCTCGCCCTGGCCGCGCCCGCGACCGAGGTGGGGGTGGGCGTCAATGACGCGGGCGTCGTGACGTCGCTCCGGTTTGTGACGGCCCAGGGGGACGCCAAGTGCGGCTACTGGGACCCTGCGGCCGAGGTCGTCGTCCGGGGCGCCGCCGGCACCGCGCTCGCCGGCATCCGCGTGGTGGACATGGCGTGCCCTGAGACGCCGCTGCTGACGGCGACGTCGCTGCGGCTCGAGTTTGCGCGGCAAGGGGCTGGCGGAGCGCGGCCGGCGGCCGACGCGCGGCCTGCGCCGGCACGGCAGCACCGGGCGGCGCGGCGGCGGCCGGCGAGCGGAGCCTAGTGACTGAGATTGGAGGTTTGAGATAAATGCCGCCCGTGTGTCGACGGGAGAGCCCCCGAATTCTCGAGAGAGTGCCGTGTGGCGCGTTCGCACTCTTGGGGTGGCCCCCGAAACCTCGGCCAAGCGCCACCCCCCGCACAAAATTGGCCCGCGCGTCTTAGGGTTGCGCGCGCGACCCCTCACTCGCGCGCGCGCCAAGCGCCAACGGCCTGCGACGTCGCGCGCCGCGATGCCGCGAGCCGCCGCCCTGCTGTTGCTGCTGGCCGCGTCGGCACTCGCGGCGGCCGCCGTCCACGAAGAATCGTTGACTCGTATCAGTGGTGCGCCACCACCGACGGAGGACGCGTTACCACGCCCGCGCGATGTGACTCTCTCCCCAGCCTTGCCGCGGTGGAAGGCAAGCACGCGCAGCCAGCCGCGGATCCCCGACTCTCTTACGCTTTCATCTGGAAAACAACGGCGTCCGGGAACCAGTCGACCGACTCGAGCCCCTTGGCGACGCCAAACACTTGTTTGTTTTTGTACCAGGACTGGACGGCGGCGTCCGCCGCCGGAAAACGGCCGGCCTCGAGGGTGAGGGCCCACGCCACCTCAAACGCCATGTAAGCCAGAGAGTTTGCGTGGTCAGCCAGCGTCGCGTCGAAATAGTGCGACGACTCGATGTCCTCGACGACGTAGACGCCGCCCGGGCGCATGCCGTGCTGCACGAAGTGAAAAAATGTCTCCTTTTGGTGGGCAGGCACGTGGGACGCGTCGTCCACGACGATGTCGAAGGGGCCCTTGGCCGCGATGATGCTGTCCAGGAAGGCGACGTCGGTTTGGCTGCCGACAAACACGGCGTCCCGCGGCAGCAGGCCACGCTCGGCGATCCGGAGGGCGCAGGCGTCGATGTCTGCGACCGTGATGGACGCCAGGGGCAGCAGCGACTTCCAAACCTGCACGGAGCGGCCCTCCGTGTACGCAGTCCCGTTGCCGTACGAGAACTGGTTGACGCAGCCGACGCCGATCTCGAGCAGCCGCAGGCCGCTGCCCTTGGTGGCGATGGCGTTGGCCAAGTATTTGGAGTACAGGCGCGAGTACGCAGGGTGCGTGGCCTTGTCGTCCTGGAAGCGGTCGAACGTGGCTCGAACGACGTCGGGAAAACTCAGGGTGGCAGCGCCGGGCGCATGCGGGTGTCTCTTGTTGCCCATGCGCGCCGCTTCCACAAGGCACGGCAGCAATGTAGCCAGCACGCATGCTGTTGTCAGTAAGTTCCGAGACGTCATTTCGTTCAACTGGGTATTATTGTGAAGTAAACTCTGCCTGGTTTTTGTGTATACACGATTTGTTTTATTGCCACACAAACCGTTGTGAACTTTTTTGCAGCGTCTACGTTTGCGTCGTGTGCCTTCCTAAAGGTTAGGTTTACGCATTCAATCGTCTGTACCAACAGCTATTTGCACCGGACGGGGCGGTGGAGAAAGTTGACGTTGGTGTCCTCCTTGAAATGGTGTCCTCCTTGAAACGTAAGAAGCAGATTATTTGGCGAGGGTGTCTTTTTGCCAGTCGACGGTCTTATTGTTGACATCGCGCGCTCATAATCTATAACGGTGCCCACGTCCGGCGCCCGTCAACTCGCAGCACCTGCGCCGGCGGCTTGCGACGTCGCGCGCCGCGATGCCGCGGGCCGCCGCCCTGCTGCTGCTGCTGGCCGCGTCGGTGCTCCCGGCGGCTGCCGACCCGGCGCCGGGCGACCGCCCGCGCGCCGGCGCGAGCGGGCACGACGACTATTTCATCGCCCACAAGTCCACCCACCACCACCCCGAAGGCGACTGCTGCCCCGGCGTCGACGCCGGCACCCGGCGCGGCTGCCGCTTTGCGCGGCCGCTGGCGGCCGTCGCGCACGCGCCGGCCGCCCGCCCCGCCCGCTTTGGCGGGCCCTGCCTGGCGCACGAGCGCGTGTACGACGACCGCCAC
>Ga0315288_10013920_pt1 | contig 10060 bp, 10 predicted proteins | sample YL17G11_20_MG_FD_203454 | JGI IMG/M metagenome (GOLD analysis project Ga0315288, IMG submission 203454) | Sediment microbial communities from Yellowstone Lake, YNP, Wyoming, USA - YL17G11_20 | ecosystem: Environmental > Aquatic > Freshwater > Lake > Sediment | place: USA: Wyoming | collected... | reverse complement strand
TGAGGTTGATTTTCAGAGGATAGCTATCCTACCTGAGCAGATCAAAGAGTACAGTCTTCCCACAAGGCCACCAAAGAAGGGAGACACCAGAGCTAAATCTTTCAGTGGTGAGGCTGTAGATATAGACACCCTGCCTATTTCGATTCTCAGGGAGATGGCCGAGAGATGCGTTATTAGACATATAGACCCTGTGATCTGGGCACTATCCAAGCGTATCGAGGATCGGGAAAAAGCAACTCTAGGACAAATTATAGAAGCTTATGGAGAGGCGGTATAGATGGCCACCGCCCCGACCGCTGACCGTGCAGAGATCCTGCGAACATGGCGTATTTTCCGTCAGTCCGGTGAAGTGCTGGAGCTCAGGATACCCGAAGCAGGCCGGTATAAGACTATTTCGGGCTATTTCAATGATCCTGGAAAGCTGGCCGATGCCGTAATTGGCCTGGCGGATGAGCCTTTCCCGGGGATCTACTTTTCCGTTAATCCAGTTAAGCCGGAACTCCTGGCCCGGGCGGCTAATAGGTATGTGAAATATGCTAAGATTACCACCAGCAATGCAGACATTACCGCCCTCCATTGGCTGCCAATAGATATTGATCCCCAAAAGCCGGCCGGAATATCTGCGACTGCTGCAGAGCACGAGGCGGCCATCTCCAAGACCTGGGAGATCATGCACTGGCTGATCGAGGAGCAGGAATGGCCAGCGGGCGCGTTCGTCCTGGCCGATTCCGGCAACGGCGGACATCTGAATATTAAAATTGACCTGGAGAATAGCTCCGAGAACGTGACTATCATCAAGCGGTGCTTGGAGGCGCTGGATTTTCTGTTCTCCGACGAACTCGCCGGGGTAGACATAACCTCCCAGAACCCAGCCAGGATATGGAAGCTCTATGGCACGATGGTCAGGAAGGGTGATAACCTGCCGGAGCGACCACACAGGCTGGCCCAGCTCCTAGAGGTGCCGGATAGGCTAGAGGCGATCACGAAGGAGAAGCTTAAAGCACTGGCGGCCATGCTGCCGCAACAGGAAGAGCGGCCAAAGTCATATACCGGCCAGGGGTTCGATCCCATCGCTTACTGTCAGGCTCATAACCTCCAGGTACATCATACCAAACCCTATAATGGCGGCGTCCTGGCGGTTCTAGAAGAGTGCATTTTTGATTCAAGCCATCGGCTGAGCGCCTGCATAATCGGCTGGCCATCAGGGGCCAGAACATATCGATGTCGCCATCATAGCTGCCTGTCGAAGCACTGGGCGGACGCAAAGGCGGCCATCGAGGGCGAAGGGTATCCAAGCAGGCTAAATAAGAACAGCAGACGGCTTGAGGAGATCCGCCAAGAAGCACAGCGGGCGAAAGGCACGGCCGGGGGGCATGGTGGATCTGGTGGAGATCCTGGCCAGGAGAAGGGTGGTGGAGAGGCTCATGAGATCTCCGAGGAGGATCTTCTCAAGATCAAGATCCCTGAGAATCCCAGGTTTAAGACCCTTCTAGAGCATGACAACTTTATTCAGGAATATACCAGGTACGGCGAAACGGTAACCGATGGCTATCAGGATTATTGGTTTGCCGGTGGGCTATTCTGCATATCAGTTGCAGTTAATCGAAATGCTGTGATCAAGCTCAGACAGGGACCAGTATACCCTAACGTGTGGATCAACGAGATTGGACTATCGTCTCTCTCTAGGAAGAGCACCGGCATAGATAAGACAGATATAACGATTGCGGCGGCAAATATCGATCCTGATTGTAAGATGCCAGATGAGTTCTCACCAGAGGCCATGATAGAGAGGCTGGACCAGCATCCGAGGGCCTATATGCTGAAGGATGAGAGCGCGGGATTGCTGGCCGTTATGAAGAAGGACTACATGCGAGGCCTGAAAGACGCTCTCATGCAACTTTATGATGGCAAGGACATAAATCGAGAGCTTCGGACTTCAAGGAGAAAGTCAGATAAAACCAAATTCCAAGTGAGGGACCCCTACCTCTGCCTGATGCTGGCCACAACACCTGGATCTTTTGCGGCCAATACTGAGTTGCTAGATGTTGTCTCAGGCTGGCTGCCCAGGTTCTTGCACTTCTTCCCCAACCACATTAAAGAAAGATGGCTTCCTCTAGAGGAGGGAGTACCTGAGAACGATCTGCTAAGTGCTAAATGCCAAGTTAGGCTGATCAAGATCCGCCAGGCATTCTATGACAGATCAGTGCCTCTGGCGATGCACCTCTCTAAAGAAGCCGATGCCTACTTCAAGGCATGGCAGAAGGCCCGAGAGGCTGAGCTGGTAGATGCCAAAGACGATAGAAAAGCCCAGTTTTACAGTAGGCTTGCGGTGTACGCCCTGAAAATGGGCATGCTCTTCACTATCGGGCGGGCAGACTACGAAGAAGGCATGGAGCTCTCTTTAGACCACATCAAAGAAGCCTGCCGGCTGGTGGATGAGTATTTCATGCCTATGGCCATGACGGTTGCCGACCTAGTAGGTAAGGCGGCGGATAAGAATAATCTTGACAAAGTGATTGCCATACTAACTTCTCAAGGCGGCAAGATGAAGAGAAGGGAGTTAGGCAGAAAATCGCATCTCAGAGCTAAAGATCTCGATGACACCTTGGAGTCGTTAAGAGACTTTGGAGAGATCGAAATTGTGACAGTATCGAACCCAAGAGGAGAACCTTCCATATGGATCACCCTATCACAGGATAACGAAAATAGAAATACCGTCACTACTGTCATTACTGGCATACATGACATACCGTCACACCATAAAGAAAATAAGAAAGACAATGAAGATATCAATACTGTCACACGATGTGACAGTAATGACGGTAACGCCAGTTTGACGGTATGTGACGGTAAGAACGATCCTCCCTTTCCGGAGGAGTACCTGGATGAAGCCCTGACCTGCAGGCGGATCAAAAAAGCACTATCTGAAGGCATCACCGATCCGCTCAAGCTGGCTGAGGTTGTGGGTCTGCCCGTCTGCCTTGTTGCCAAATTCCCGGGAGTCAATTCGATAGCTGCCGCAGGAATCCAGGCAAAGCTAGAGGCCCATAGACGAGAGCAGCATTTCCAGCAACTTGCAGAGCAGCATATCACCAAACAGCAGCGGCTACAGATGATCTACATCCCACAAGGCCCCGCGGGAGAATATTCAGGCTTGGCCTTCAATCCCTGGATAGGCTGCGGCCATGGGTGCAAATACTGTTACGGTCCTGCACAATTCCACAAGACCAGAGAAGAGTTCTTGGTACCTGAGCTCAAAAAAGATATGCTGCGACGCCTCGAGGCGGATCTTAAGTATCACTCTAGCGACGTCCCTCTCCTTGCGAAGTGTGGTAAGGAATGGATTGAAGTTTCTGCAGAGCAGCGTAGCGGTCCTGTCTTTATGATGTTTGGCGGTGATCTGTACTCACCGCCGTGGCAGCATAGCGATTTGCCTAGAAAGATCCTTGAACTTTTCAACAAGTACAAGGTGCCTTTCGATATCTTAACCAAAGCTGGCACGAAAGCAGTTTCAGATTTCGACCTTTACATAGCAGGGTGCCGATTTTGGACTACATTGACATTTGACAACAACGAAGATTCTAAGAAATGGGAACCGGCCGCGGCACTGCCTGCTGATCGCATTGCTGCTATGCAGATGGCACATGAACACAGTATAAAAACGTGTGTGAGCTTTGAGCCTGTGCTTGACCCGGCACAGACTCTGTATTTGATTGAGCTGACGTCCCCCCATGTTGATGAAGTGTATGTCGGAAAACTGAACACTAGGGGCAAGAATCTTCCTGCCGAGCTTGAGAAGATCGAGCGGCAAACCGACTGGCTGAAGTTCAAAGTGGATGCTATCAACCTTCTGAAGAAGCTGGGCAAGCCATATGAGATAAAAATTGATCTATTAAAAGCGGCTGAGCCGGTGCGGCAGGAGGCCACAGCATGAGCTTCAAACAGTGCGCGGCTCACCGGCCAGATGGCCAGCAGTGCCAGCGGAAGGCCCAAGAGGGAAGCGAGTTCTGCCATAGTCACCGTCACAGTTGCCACATACCAAAAGTGAATCCGAAACCAAGACCACCGACGACCATGGAGCGGATCAGGCACCACTTTTTCGATTGTGCGGACTGTGGCCGGCTCGTCTCTGGTGAAGAGCGGCGGATCAATTTCGACCGCACGAATCTCCCTGACGTCCCTCTAGGGGCAATGCTGGTTCTGTGCGAACCTTGTTTCAGGCTCCGTAAACAGATCGAATCTCGGATAGAGGAGATTGTTAATGCTGCACCGGGCCATACTCTCTCCGCAAATAAGATCTATGAGAACCTGGAGCGGTTCGGCCTCGAGCGTGACCTGGTGGAGGCCGCAAGACTGAGGATGCACGCGGACGGCAGGCTGGTGGCCAGATGACGCTGAAGGGCAAGAGCCGGACGAGACAGGCCAGGGGCGACATCTTGAAAGCCAATGCCCGGGCGCGGCAGAGAGCACAAGCCAGGACTCAAGCAAAGGGGAAGTTCGACCGCAAGGAGTACGACGGCCACAGCCAGGTGGAGGTCAACGATGGGGCGTAAGTCCAAGATCGAGGCTCACCCTCAAGGAAAAAGAATCATTAAGCGGTTAGCCTCTGGAGAAGAATATTCCGAAATAGTCCGGGATTTTCCGGGCATTACTCATGATGATTTAGATTATTATGAAGAGAATAAATTACACGATGTATTATCTAAATCACCTGAATTAAAAGCAGAAATTGAAGGAGATATGGGTAACGACACCTTAGCCGAAGTCCGGGACCTAAAGGCAAAGGCGGTGAAGATCTTGGACCAGGCGGAAAGAGCTGGGGAGCTCAAGACTGCACTTTTAGGTATCCGTGAGGCCAGAGGGTGTTTAGATTCAATCCTGAAGGCAGAAGGCCGGATTCAAGAGCAGAATATCAACGTGAACCTACAACAGGTGAACATCCTCATCAATCCCGAGTGGATTGAGCTGCGGACCTTGATTATCAAGGCCCTGGAGCCATATCCACAGGCCCGGGAGGCGGTGGTACGTGCTCTGCCATGATTTGAAGTTAGCTCTTGATCCCGTCGCCTGGGTGGAGAAGGCCCTGGGATTCCATCCCGACCCATGGCAGGTAGAAGTCCTGCGGTCGAATAGTCCGAGGATACTCCTTAACAACTCCCGCCAAAGCGGGAAGAGCTCTATTTGCGCTCTGCTTGCCTTGTGGACGGCGATCTATCGGCCCCGGAGCCTGGTGTTATGTCTCTCCCCATCCCTGCGGCAAAGCAGTGAGTTGTTCCATACGGTGTCCCGATTCTATGGCGCCCTGTCGGAGCCTGTGGCCTCAATAGGGGAGAGCGCCCTCCGGCTGGAGCTGGTCAATGGCAGCAGGATAATCTCTCTTCCCGGCCAGGAACAGACAGTGCGAGGATACGCCGGAGTCTCTCTCCTCATTGTGGACGAAGCGGCCCGTGTCCCTGACGATCTTTACTTCAGCGTCAGGCCCATGCTGGCTGTGTCTAATGGCCGGCTGATCGCACTATCTACTCCATGGGGGAAGCGGGGATGGTTCTATGAGATCTTCAAGGAGCCCACCGGCTGGAAGACCTGGACGATAACGGCTGACCAATGCCCGAGGATCTCCACTGCCTTCCTTGAAGAGGAGCGTCGCAGCATGCCGAAAGCATGGTTCGAAGCGGAATACTTCTGCAGCTTCACCGAGCCGGAGGATAGCGTTTTTGGATATGATGATGTGATGAGGGCAATATCGAGTGACGTGAAACCGCTGGAGATCTGAACAAAAATGTCACAGAACTTTTTGATTGGCCTGGATTTAGGGCAGGCTCAGGACTACACGGCTTTGGCCATTGTTGAACGATTTCAGACCGAGAGTTCCGACGAGTTCGGCTTTGTCCAGCATGGGCAAGCCACCTACCAGGTCCGTTGGCTGGAGCGAGCCCGAGGGACACCATACCCGCAGATAGTGACCCGGGTTTGGGAGGTTTTGAGGAAGGTGAAAGATGCTGAACTGGTGGTCGACCAAACTGGAGTGGGCGCTCCGGTAGTGGACATGTTCAAACAGGCTGGCCTGGAACCTGCCGGGATACTAATCCATGGCGGTGCCCGGGTCAGCCACGAAGAAACAACCTGGGGGGTTCCAAAGCGTGACCTTGCAGCCGTCCTGCAGGTGCTGCTCCAGAATGGCCGGCTGAAGGTGGCCTCGGAGCTGGAGCTGGCTGACGTGCTCATTCGCGAGATGCTAAACTTCAAGGTGAAGATCGACCCGCTCACCGCACACGATTCTTACTCTGCCTGGAGAGAGGCGGAGCACGACGATCTTGTTTTTGCCGTGGCCCTGGCATGCTGGTACGGTGAGCATGTACCAAGGCCACAGAAGATTGAGATCGGCGAGCATCCCATAACAGGCGATACCGGCTACACAGGCATGTTCTAATTCTCGGCCTATGAATCCATATAGCTGTAAAACTTGCCGTCGGTTCGGCGGGATATTCCTGATAGGCGGGACGCACAAGGTTAGATTCCGGCCAAAAGGCCTGAGGGAGATCCCTCTCCCTGGCTCTTGTGGTGGATGGGTCGGTGAGGATCTCCTCCAGGGATGGCCATGAGACTCACATTTTGGAGCGGCTTCCATAAAAAGTTTACCGACGTTTCAGCCAGTGATTCTGTTTTTTTCTAGCATATGTTCATGTGTCCCTCTATGAGACCCACATTTTGAAGCCGCTTCCATAAGTTCAAATAAAATAAAGAAGCGGCTTCCATTATAGTTTCCCGACATTTCGGCTCGTGATTCTGGTTTTTATTAATATGCCTTTTCCTCAAAATAGTTCTATGTCATTTCAAGAGATATCCACAAAAATGTAATAGAACTCTCTCCCAGGATGGAGGACTGCGACGGGGCAAGCATCTTGCCGCCACTGGCCGCGATTAGGGCCCAGAGGATCTCTCCTCTATCCTTCTGGTGAGGCCGTGGCTGGCCTAGAATCCAGCGCGTAGACCCGGGGGGCCTGAGGGCGGATAGGGCTTATAAAATTGGTTTATCCCCGATGTCCAAAGAATCCGCCCACTTGTTGTACAAAAACACGCACCGAAGTGCTTCGACCATTTCTTCTCTGTCAAAAGGAATCTCAAAACACTCCGGAAACCATGGGCCAATAGTCACGACACCGTTTTGGAGTTGAACGTCTGTTTTGGGCTCGAATTGGAAGACGCCGTTTTTATTTTTCATTGATAACCCCACTGGGGGGCGCTTGGGAGTCCGCTTCAACAAATTGAATCTGACTTCAAGTTTTGTTTTTCGAAGCCACAAAGGCAGAGCATCCTTCAAAAAATCTTGAAATTCCAATAAAAACTGGCTCGGTATTGCGGGAAGCCGGGGGTCTACAAATTGCCGGCTTTCAATCTCAGTCCCAATCTCAGTCTCAATCCCAATCTCAATCTCTTTTCTTTTCACGTCCCGTGCCAAAAATTCAGCCCGTGATTTCGACATCCTTTTGACGGGGCCCAAATACACCTCAACGGGATTTCTCCGCCCTTCGACACGCCACGAGACGAACCAGTACCAATATGTCTTGCCGTTTTTTCGACGTGGTTTTTTGTAGGGTCGCGCGTGTTCCAGTCGAGATATCAAGTTTGCCGACATTCCAGTCAACGATTCTGTTTTTTTTCCGTCATGTATTTATATGTTCTTCTCCCGGCCCGTCCCTCTCCCTCTCCAGGCCTCTCCCCGGGCGATTAAGATACGCTGCATTGATAAATATATTAATTCTATTCTTGTTTTAAGATACGTTTCAATCCATCCGCTCTATAAGATTACTGCTAGAAGTTTTTATCTGAAGTGCAGAGCCTAAAAAGCATGTCAAAACAAGTTAAGTAAAAATATATTTATACTAACAGCGTTTTTCACGGTATAGGGCCTGAGAGCACCTAAAATCTTATTAACTTTTCGATGTATTGCGATGACTTGGGGCGGGAGATCTCCAACAGCTGTATATGCCAGGACGGGCTCTGTTGCCATAGAGTGCACTGTCCAATTTGGCAGGGAGACGCTTTTCAAAATGGCCGGGGTGGTCAGGGTGGCCACATGGGGGGAGAGAAATCAATCCGTCATTTTGACGGAGTGAATTTTCTTTGAAAGTCTCTGATTTCGTTAACTCCCTCAAAATGAGGGAGTTTTGCTGATGTGGATTTCTTCCCTGGCGGCCATTTTGACCACCTGGAAAGTTTTGCCCCTGGCTGGTATACACTCTCGGAGGAATCAACTACTCACATTTTTCATAATACTGTTCACACCTTACCATGGGATTCCTCCCTGACTCTCTTGTTGATTTCCGATGGCCTAGCACCCCAGCTGGTCTTTCCAGTGTCTCTGCTTTTCGATTTTGCTGATTTTTTTCTCTTTGCATCCTCGTAAATCTCCTTGACTTCCTTCTCTGTAATCCTTGGTTTACCACCTTCCATAACCTTTTCTTCGGCTCTTTTGGCAATTTTCTCCGATACCTCATCGACGACATTTTGATCATCCTCAGAAATCAACGGACGCGAAGCTCTCTCGCTCAGGATACCTCCCATGGGAGGTTTTTCCTCGCTCAAAATTTCACTTTTATCTACAGGCATCTGGATAAGGGGGTGTACCTTTGTGACAAAATTAAATATTCGTCGCTGGGTTTCAGGAAAATCTTATGTGTACTTCCTCCCTGGAGCTCAGCCTGCCTGGCACATAAGATACATACAACTTGCAGCCTGCCCGCCCTGGCTGGCGTCCTTCCAGGTCAGGGGGCAAACTGCTTTGGGCTAACTTGTGATTCCGCTAGACTATGGAATGATTCATCGTCAATTGCCCGCTCTTGGTTAATCACTATCGGCTAAAACGAGAAATCACTATAAAACTTGCCGCGTATACCTAGGGAGGGAGAGGGGCGAACAGGTATCTATAAAATTGTCTTGTCCCCGGCCGGTGATCCGAGGGTTGTACATCCCTGGGCGTGCAAGTCGCAGGCCTGCCTTCAAAATAGTTCTATAACATTTCTTGAAGTTTCTATAAAAGTGTCATAGAACTCTTTTCCTAGGTGGAGGATGGGCGGCGGGCCTGCCTGATGCTGCGGTCCTCCGGCCGCAGGAGCAGAGCTTTGGTTGGAGCAGAGCATATGCCCACCGCGTTGCTTGTGGGGCTTGTCAGGATACCAACTTCTATACTGTCTGGCTTAGAATATAGCTTTTCTGTTTCATTTTTATTCACGGGCTTTTTAAAATTCGTTTGGGGCCATGTCCTCATAGAAAAGAGTCATATTACCCCCCCAGACACCAGAAGGATGCCAAAGGCCACACGACAAAGCACGGCAAGCCATATCATGCCATGCAGGTCAAACGCATCTTGGACAGGCGAGCGTTATACGAGGGCCGCTACAGGTATGTTGGCGTGGAGGCTGACGGGCAGCACAGGCGATGCTTTAGGAGGAAGTCCTTTTTATCCCGCCACTATTGAGCACTTTTAGACCGACAGTGCCATCCGTGCCCTTTGATTTCAGCCGACACACTAAACCATCCAGAATCCATAGCTACATGCTGCCCGATCCGGTACTAGACCCACATGATTCAGGGACTCAAACATGAAGGATAAAAATCGCTGATCTCCAACACATTCTTTATGAGAAGCAACTCTTAATCCAGGGTTTCGGTTAAATTGGTTATCTTTTGACAGATCGACGTCCCTTTAGAGCATAATCTTTTAAAATCAGACACATTAATCAAAAAGGATGATAACAATGAAAGAAGAAGGGAGATCTGGAATAAGCATGATAAAACCAACATCATTCTATTCGAGCGAGAATGAGAAAACAAAACTAAACTGGTTTTGTTATGAATTATCAGTGGGCATATATGATGATATAAAAGAAGATATTGGAAAACGGCTAAAGAAGCACAAAATTCGTGACGAAGTCCTTGCGGAGTTCTCAATTTATATATCTAAGAAGATGAAAGATATTATCTTACAACAATTATCAGGCAGAATTGAGAATGTATACTTTTCTCATGAAATGATAGAAACCTATTTTCCAAATCTTGA
>Ga0315288_10013918_pt1 | contig 10061 bp, 19 predicted proteins | sample YL17G11_20_MG_FD_203454 | JGI IMG/M metagenome (GOLD analysis project Ga0315288, IMG submission 203454) | Sediment microbial communities from Yellowstone Lake, YNP, Wyoming, USA - YL17G11_20 | ecosystem: Environmental > Aquatic > Freshwater > Lake > Sediment | place: USA: Wyoming | collected... | reverse complement strand
GTTGCTGCCCTTCCCACAAGCCGCTGTCGGTTTCCTCAAATTTCGATAGCTGGTCAATCAGGGTGGCGGCGTCGATCAGGCTGTACCACTTATCGACGTGGCTTTCGTGGTGATAGGCGTCCCCGTCGGGGTAGTCATTCAGCAGGTCGTCGCTGGCCTTATCGTCGTCCAAGAGTTGCTCCAGGATTGCATCGGCATACTCTTGTATGGTGCTCTTGGCGTCGGATTCGGCGCTGGCAAGGTAGTCGTCAGTTTGGCTCATAGTTGCTCCCTTCACTCTAAGCATACGTCCAAATACGTGAAAGTCAAGTGACCCTAGATGCGCCCCTCTGCAATAACTCGCCGGGCAATGCGGATGTGCGCATTGAGTTGCTTATTCCCGTAGGGATGGTCGTACCAATGATTCCAGTTGATCGTGTTGATGTGCTCCGGGCGTGCCGCGTTGTGTTTCTTGCGTGTGCGGGTGAGTCGCTTCCGCCAAGCCCGATAGTTGGCGCGGCAGAAAGTCACGGCGGCTTTCTCGCGGTCGGTGAGGCGGTTGTAAAGGGTGTTGAATCGGGTCATGGGGTTGCCCTCATAGTGTATGCGTTATTGCGCGAATCTCACAACGTACCTCATCCGCGAGCCGTTGCAATTCGCGCTCTTCCTCTTCCGTCAATTCCTCCGGCTCGCAATCGACTAGCTCCCGGAATCGGGTGGCGTTTTCTGGCAGCATGGTTGCCCTTTCACGCGGGGGTGTTGCTGGAAACGTGCATCACGCGGGCGATTTCGCGCCCCGCCAACTTGTTGTAGATGGCCGGGTACTCTCGCATGAAAGCGGTGCGCGTGGCTTTTGTCGGGTCGGCATCTGTGCCACTGCCCATCGGCATGTAATGCAGGAACCAACGCAGCAAAAGGTCTTTCTCAAAATTGTCGAGGTTTTCGACGGTCATTGGCGTGTTTCCCTTATGATGCTGAGGATTGTTTGCTTGACGGCTAGTAGTCTCACGAGCGCGTTGGCAGCGTTGGGATTGTATGTGCGGGTTGCTGGGTCATACGGCAGAAACAACTTATCGGCCGGTCGGTCCCAATCGGTTAGCGCGCCGATTTTCGACAAGGCGATATGGGTCCTTGCTTCGGACGGCAGGGTCGCAATCCGCAAGCCAGAGGGCACATGCGTTATGTCCCATCCGCTTGGCTGTAGCACCGTCTTGTGAGCCGCAAGGCCGGGCCATTGCGGGTCAATCCACGCCTCTACCGTGACGGTGCGCCCTTCCGGGCCGACGGCGCTGATGGTGACCATTTAGACTCCCGTGGGCAAGAGGCGGAGAAGGCTCCCATCATCGTCTACTTCCACGTCACGCCACACGTCGGTTTCCTCACCGTTGGGGTGGTAAAGGGTGTCTTCGGCGTCGGCAAGTTCCGCCACGTCGGCCGGAACCCCTACGGTCCCATCGTCCCATCGGTTGCTTACTTCGCCGTTGCGGGAGACGATGATGCCCTGTTCCAACAATTCGCCGTTTTCCGGGTCGCGTGCGTCGGCAATCAATTCGTCATAGCTGTTGAGGGCGAACGGCAGCGCGCTCTCTTCTTCACTCATGGCCCATCGCTCTTGTCTCATGGTTGTGTGCTCCTGTGTTGCTTGCCTCATAATACAAGAATACTACAAAATACGCGAAAGTCAAGCGAAACAACTAGATTTCGCCCGGCCCGTACACTTCGGCGTTGTTCCAACCGTCGCCATGCCGACATTTGTTCCAAAGCGACAAGTCGGCAGGGTCGGTAAGATCAAAGTCGATTATGGCTCGTGTTTCCTCGTAGAGGGTTACGTCCCGCGGCGTCTTGCCGCCTTTGATGGCCGCCTCCAAGTAGTAAGCACCTTTGCCTTTGCGGTCGAATCGAATCCGGCCGGTAACGATCAGCCCCCGGGTGTAGGCGGCATCGTGCAAACTGGCGGCGTTTGCCAGGGCCTTGCGGTAGGCGCGAATGTAGGCTTCCGGTTTCGTCATTCGGCCGCGCAGTTTTGTCATGCCGCCGGAACACCCGGCCGCGAATCGGCAGCAGTCGCCAACCACTTTCCATTCCGCCCCGATGCACGTTGCACCCCAGCTTCGGGCGCGGCGGCCCCGATCATCGGTGACGTTATTGTCGCCGCCCAGTTCCACTACAAGGTACACGTCCTCATCGTGGTAGAGTTTCGGGAAGCGGATGGCTTCAATCCGATCAACAATATGCGTACTCATGGTTCCCTCTTGTTAGCGGATGGTCAACCCGGCTTCGGACATCCCCTCTAGTATGGCGTCGGCTAGGCGATGATCGACGTTTAGGGTCAACCCCAGCCATTGCCACGATTCGACTTGGCAATTCTCGTCGATCCACTTGCGGGCGGCTGGCGTCATGGGGGTAATCCCCACGATGCTACCACAGTCGTCAACAATCATGTCGGGTTCGGTTGCGGTACTCATGGTCTTGCTCCGGTGTTGCTCGGTGTTGAATAGGGTCCAAGGCAGACTACAGTCCCGCAATTCGTTTGCGGGTTGCGATAGCTTTCCGGTAGGTTCGGGTAGCAGCGCACAAACCATTGCAAGGTAAGGCCGTTGCCCCCGATCAATCGGCGATTTGTAAAGTCGAATCGCCCCTTACCGAATAGCCGGCTCACTTCGGCGGTCAAGCAAGCGCGTGCGGCTTGCAATCGCTTGCGCAGCATTTTGCGGTCGTTGCCGACGGCGCGGGCGGCTTGTTCGGTACTCGCGGCGATACTCATGGTTGCGTGCTCCGGTGTTGCAAGGGTCCAAAGGCGGGGGCTTGCGGGAAGCCATTGCTGGGCCTTTGGCGGCAAGTGCCGGCAGGAAACACGGCTGCCTCCTCTTGTTAGTAGTCGCTTGTGTCTCAGCAAACTTGCCTCAATAACACAAGTATACCACAAAATACGCGAAAGTCAAGCGGCCGGCGGCAAGAATCTTGACAACTCCTCTTGAAAGTAGGTTAGCGTGGAGGCAGCCGCGCCGGCTGTACCCGAACTGGAATGAAAGTTCCACTTGCCGGAGTACGGGTTGCAACCCAGCCCGGCGGCCCGCGCCTTATCGACGTTATCCCAACGGCAAGCAATCCAATCATCGTAGACTGTAATCCACAATTCTCCAATGATTGTGTCTAGGACGTAGGCATAGAAGTTGCTAGGCCGCGCCCCGATGCTTGTCAAGTAGGTTTCGGTGTCGGTCTTGAAAGTGGTGGGCTTGCTCTTGCTTTTCGTCATGGTTGCTCTTTCGTGTAGGGTCCAGTGCAAGGCACCCGGAAAGTGGGCGATAGGGCGCGGGTCAAAGTGGCTTTCGCGCTGCCAATGCTGGCATACGTGCCCAGATGGTGCTCTTGCCCTTCCGGGTCACGCCGGTCGATTATCCGGCTCTTGCGTGGGCGTTGTGGGCGGAAGCAAATTATTGTTTCTTGTGGCTCCGGCCGTGGTCTAATAGTCTGAGGATGTTGCCGACTGACACGTTGACAACAGGCAAGGTCCAGCCCCGCCCGCAGACTTTACAATAGATATGGTAACTGTCACCGTGCTGTTTGATTCGGTAATACGGCCGCAAGCTGTCAAGATCGTGGTTCATTTAGAAGTCCCCCTTTGTGAGTCGCGGCACAATGATACCGTTGCGGTTGACGTTGCGTGTTGTGATACTCATGGTTGCTCCCTTGTTCTCTTGCCTCACAACACAAGCATACTACAAGTTACGTGAAAGTCAAATTCAGTTTTCGGATTTCTTCGCTTGACTTTCGTGGATTCTGTAGTATGATTGACATGGAGCAACTTTCCAGAACCCCCGGAGGGCGGCGTATGAGAGCGCCGCGCATGTATGACGATCTAAATGGCAGTCAACTCTGCACAATTTGATGTGTTCGCTGCACAACCCGGCCGGGTTACGGCGCGGTTGTGCAACACTCTGCGCCGCGATTCTGGCGGCTCGGCGGCTTCGCCGCTTTCTTATGACCCCAGTGCGCCCGCCACGGGGCCGCCCGCCACGGGGCCGCCCGCCACGGGGCCGCCCGCCACGGGGCCGCCCGCCACGGGGCCGCCAACCGTCGATTCTTGACTCTGATTCTGCGCGCTTCCCGCCGTCCAATTGAGGGAGCGCGGTAGCTCACGATCCGTCAATACGTGTGCGCCGGGTCTGCGCGTCTGCGCTCCCGGTGTAGACTAAATATCCTGGAGATAACGTCTATGTGGGGATTGCTGTTTGCGCTCGTGCTGTTGCTTATCGGGGTCTGCCCGGCGACACCGATTGTGCTAGTCGTATCGGCACTGCTGGCCGCCGGGGTCGTGCTTGTTACATGGGAACCGACGTTCGTGTCGGTGGTGGTCGGCGCGCCTGAATGTGCCGATGGCGCTGATCCTCGGGGTCCGCGTGATCCGGTCGGACCTGCGAGATGCACAGAATATGATGACTGTGTGGAAGCGGCGGGTTGGGCCGAATACAGCAATTATGGCGGCTGCATCAACGGTGACGGACGCATCAACGGTGACGGTCGTGGCGGTCGTGGCGGTCGTGACGGCAACCCCGATCCGCCGAGCATTGTCTAACCGTGGCGAATTCTCGCCGCAGGATAACCGCGGGGAAATTTTCGTCAGTGAAACCACCGGGGAATTTCCGGCGGCGTATTCGGCAGCGTATTCGGCAGCACATTTAGGGTAGTCCGTTTGACCACTTGGCGGGCGCGAATTTGCCCGCTTCTGGCGAGAGACAGCAAGAGTCAATCTACATGCTTGGTCCGTGCAGGCCGCCGCACGTCCCCCGTCTTGTCAGGTGTGAAATCGTGATCGACGCTTGCCGGCAGGGCGGGGTTCGAGCGTGCGATGGTCGAGGTTCGTGGTCGAAGGGTCCGTGGAGGCACCCTGACGTTTGCTCTGTCGCGTGGCAGCCCAGGCGGTTAGATGGGCGCTACTGCGATGCCTCCTCTATGAACGTGTTGATGGCTCGGTTCAGCCTGAACTCCATCATCTTGGCAATCTTCACGGCGTCGGCCAGCGTCGGCCAGCGTCGTCTTGCGGAAACCGGGTCGGCCGCCGTAGCACCTCCGGTTGCTGACGCAGTGCCCACGCTCGATTTCGCCGGTGGTGATCGGCTTGAGCATGTCATGGATCGTCGTAATCTCATTGGTGAAGTCGCCGTCACGGACGGCTTGCTCGCTGCTCTTTACTCCGTCCGGTTAATTTTGCTCGAAGTGGAATCGACGGCTCTGGCGAATCAAGACAGCCACGTCGCCCAGCAGCGTGTAAACGTAGTCGAAGATTGCTTCCTCAGAGACGCCAAGCGCGCCGCTAAGCGCCGCACTGGTCCCAAGCGCCGCACCGGTCTGATTATTAGACCCCTTCATCAGACCCTCTTATTTGATTTGACCCCAGCATAATCGGATCGTGGACCCCGTGGCCGCAACACGCAGACGAGACACCGGGAAGCGTACCGAGACAGGCGTCATGCCCCTTGACAGGTGCTCGCTTACATCGCACGCAGGGACGTTTTCCGTCCGCCGCCTTGCGCGTGTCCGCGTAGACCCAGCCAAGGCGCGGGTCATGTTCGATTGGCTAACCACGGTCATGTGCATGTGCAGTCATTTGCTGCTTTCATCTGGTACAATGTGAGTCCAAACAAGACGATGGCCGCAGTGAGCGGTTGAAAACCAATGAATTGGGCGACAGACTGCGAGCACCACGCCGCCAAGTAGATGAGTGCAAGGGGCCGGATGCTAGGGGCCACAAGAAACGCAGCCGGGATCAGCAACACGGTGTCGTAGACGGCAAAGTGCGGGCTGAGCACGGGCGTCCAGATCAGGGCCGAGGCCCAAGTCGTGCGCCAGTCACCGCCCTTAGCTGATTGCCACCACGTCCGTAGAAGCAGAGTGGTTCCGGCAGTGAACAGGAACGCCAGCAGAATTGACGCCCAGAGCGGCGGGTGGTAGAAGAGCGGGTAGACAGCGGATCGCAAGTCCACGTACTTCCACGGCTTCAGTGACTCAGGGGCAAGTCGCTTGACTTCGGCGTAGTAGGCAAGAAGTTGGAGCCAACTGACGCAACCACTGTAGCCTACTGCCCAGAGGGAGATGACCAATGCTCCCAAGCTGCCAAGTGCCATGCCGAGCAGCACGCGGAACGAGCGTGTCACGAACAGCATCGGTACGACTAGGAGTAGCAGTGTCGGCTTGAAGGCCAGCACAGCAAGCACTGCTCCTGCGGATATTGGGTGCCCACGCGAATGCAGATAGATCGCCGATGACACGCAGAAAAGAACGACCACGGCAGTCTGGCCGCCGATCCATCCTTCCAGCAGCAAAGGTGCAAAGGAGAGGCAGGCGAGCAGAGCAGTCAGCCAGTTGCCAGTTTTACCACACGCACGCCAGAGCAACCAGAAACTCGCCAGTGCCAGCGCTGCGCCGATGCCGAGCCAGGCTAGATACGACCAGGTGTAGGGTAACAGGGCCAGCGGTCGGAAGAGGACCGCGAGGAACGGCGCGCCCGGGTAGAAGAGAAAATGGTTCGGTGCGTCCGGGATCAGTTGATGGAACAACTCCTCCTGCCGCGGTAGGTCGTAGAGTCGATCCGGGTCCGTGTTGAGGGTCTGCCCTGCGAGGTAGAAGGCAGGATAGTCGCCGCCTAGTTCAGGGCCGAAGGTAGTGATGCCACCATGCTGTGTGGCGATGTTCCACGTCAGCAGCGACAAGGCAGTACAGATTGCAGCAATGGAGATGAAGCGGATCATATTGAAGTGTAGCTCATGCGGCGCGCAAGAAAGGTCGTGCTTGTTTCTCCTGCTCTGTGGAAGTCCATTTCAGCCAGTGGTCAATGCCGAGGGCGCAGACGATGGGGACGCATGGGTTGCTGCCTTCGATCCAGTTCCAACTGAGCGACACGCCGACCGCCTTGACGGTTGACCACGGGATGCCGCGCAGACCGGCGTATTTCTGACAAACGCGCCATCCGGTTCGTGCAGGATTCTCAAATGGGTTCCGCTCTTCAATATCGTGGCAATAGCCGCTAGCTGGATGGCTTTTGTTGCTCGGATGCCGCCAAGTGAACGCACCGCCGATGCGCCACTTTACGAAGTTGGCCCAAGTCCCTTCGGTACACTGTAAGTTATTCGCCAGGGTTGCAATATCTGAGTGATAATCGACGTTGATGAGTTGGTCACAAGGATTCCGGTTGATGTGCGGCAACAGTTGATGGTGGAAAGGCGCAACCCAGATTGGCAATTTAAGTTGAAAAACGCGCGAGAAGAAAGCGTTGATGCTTTGTCTGGGCAAGCCGTTCCAGTAGTCCAAGTCGATGGAGAGGTAGGTTTTCATTGCAAGTCTACTCCGGCGGCAAGGCTCCTGCGTTCTCTTTCGTCTTGATACGGTCGGCGGGCACATAGCGCAGTGCTGCTTTGCGGGCAGCCGTAAGGCTACCGTGCTTTTCGAGGACGAAGATGCGGTTCTTGTTGCTTGTCAAGTACCAGTGCTTGCCCTTGGGCCACTTGTGGATCGTGATGATTTCACTGTCGAAGCGGTCGTCCCAATGCAGGTCGTCCGACTGAACGGTGTCCAGGATCAGTGTGCCATCCATCGGCATAATGCCGCCATTGCAGTTGACCAAGAGTGTCTCGCCGGCCAGCAGATAGCGCTCGACGGATTGCAGCCACCCGGTTGCCAGCTTGATCGGGTTGTAGAGTGCCTTCTTAGTTTCATCCTTCTGAATGTGCGGGTCAAGGCCGAACTTGTTGAAGTACAAGTAGGCCACGCCCTTGTGGACGCGCATCATGGTCTCGGCGTCGTCGGGGCGTAATTCTAAATACCAGCCTTGTAGGTCCGGGCATTTGGCGTGTGGCTGGCAGCGGTGGAAGCGGTAGGGCATTGTCCTATCTCCTCTTCCTCCACAGACGCAGACGCAAGCGGTAGTACCAAGGTTTGCTCTTCGGGCACTTGGCTACGTCGTCGATCGCGCAGAAGATGAAGCTGCCGCACGATTGGCATTCCGGCTTCACGGGACGGAACCAGCCGAACACGCGGGCAACTGTGATAGTTACTGTGTAAGCGAGCCAGCCCCGGGCGGCCACCACGGCGGTCGTAAAAGCAACGATGATGTACGGCTCAAGGCCGCTACAATGCTGGCAAGCGAAGATCATGTTGTTTCCTTTGGGTCATTTTGGTCACTTGGATTACTCGAAACGCAAGGCCGCGATCTTCTTCAACTGCTTCTGCAAGCTGTTGATCTTCGCCGCTTGCATCGTCTTTGCACGGGCAATTGCCGCTTCGTGTGTTTCGTGCCAATCCGGTTTGTGGACGTAAATGCCGCCGTATTCGTCTTTCAGCGGGACAAGAGACACCATTCTCTCGCTGCACCGTTCCTTGAGTGTGCGTTCTTGGATGCCAACGGTCAAGGCGTAGGTGGTGACAAAGATGGTCATTTCAACCTTTGGTGCTTTCGTTTGTGGCCATTTGCAAGCCGGGCATCCGATGCAGGCCAGGTGTCTGACGCTTGACGGGTTCGATGTGGTGCATACGTGCCACTTTTCGCAGGGCTTGTACGTACTTGCTCTGGACTTCGAGGGTCCGGTAGTGGACCTGCCGCTCGGCGTTGGTCAGGTTGGCTTCATCCACCGTTTGATTGCGGCGGAAGGCGCGGAACAACTTGAAGCGTGCTAAGTCCCCGTGCCGGGCGTTGTAGACGGCGGCTTCGGCGTCGGTCAGCACACGCAACCCCGCCCCTTCGCACTTGATTGTCGCGGGATGCCCGGCTTTGAGCAGTCCGCGCTCAATCTCGGATCGCAGTTGCATCAGGGCGAATTGGTAGGCAACAGTGCCTTCGGCTTCGCCCGTCATCTCTTCGATCTCGAAAGGCGCAAGATAGTCGCCCTTCTGCAAACTTGTGACGCTTCGCATCGTGGACTCTCCCGTGGTTAAAGGATTCATTCGAGGAAGCCTTCTCTTGCGAGAGGGCTTCGTTGAAGGAACCTGACCATACCACACCAAACCTAACCGCACCCTACCACACCGTACCTTAGATTCATTCGAGGAAGCCTTCTCTTGCGAGAGGGCTTCGTTGAAGGAACCGTACCACACCGAACCCAACCACACCGCATCTCACCAGACCAGACCTCACCTTAGATTCATTCGAGGAAGCCTTCTCATGCGAGAAGGCTTCGTTGAAGGAACCACACCAAACCGAACCACACCTTACCCCACCGTACCCCACCGGACCACACCTTACCTGATTCATCACACCGCGGAGTTGGACACAACCTCAAAGCGGCCAAAACGCGGGCGGCCGTCGCCGAAGCCGGCGACACGCCCGGCTGTCTCAACGAAGTCTGTCACTTCTTGGGGGTTGAGCACGTCGTCCAAGTAGTGGACTGTGAACTTGCATTCCCACGTCTTGAACATGGGGCGGGTCCGCATTATGCGGCTCTGCCCAACAACCACGCCGGCCACGTAGCGGAAGCGCTCTTCGCCGCACAGACCGTCCGCCGTTTTGGGGCCATCGTAGATCAGCGGGAAGTTGCCGTCCACGATGATCGCGGATTTGGCGTCCTTTCCCTTCTTGGTCTTCTTGGCTCCGGCGACGATGGTGCCTTCAATGACCTCACCGGGGAGCACCGGCCTTTTCTGTTCGTCGGTGTAGAGGCCACCCATGAATTCCAGATTCGCCAGCGCGGCGTAATCTTCATCGGTCTTCTTCCGCTTGCTGGTGATGGCCTTCATCGCCTTGGCGATGCTGTTCATGGGGTTGGCAAGTTGCCCGTTGTGCATCAGCAGGGGAGCAACGCCGCGGACGTGGAAGTCAATTGTCTGATACATCGCAAACCTCAGCTTACAGGGTTGTTGTCGAGCGAAGTGCTCAACTGATACTCAAGCATACTACAAAATCCGTGCAAGTCAAGTCAGGCCAGGAAAGAACTCGTGAAGTAAGCGAATCAACACGTCCCCGTGGCAGTCCAATGGTTTACAACGGCAGCCAAGCCGCTTGCCGGCCAACTCGGGCAAGGCCGCGATCAGCTTCGGGCTGCGGCGGACGTGGACTTCGTAGGCGGCAATGGCTTTTGCGCGGGTCAGACGGC
>Ga0315288_10013916_pt1 | contig 10062 bp, 9 predicted proteins | sample YL17G11_20_MG_FD_203454 | JGI IMG/M metagenome (GOLD analysis project Ga0315288, IMG submission 203454) | Sediment microbial communities from Yellowstone Lake, YNP, Wyoming, USA - YL17G11_20 | ecosystem: Environmental > Aquatic > Freshwater > Lake > Sediment | place: USA: Wyoming | collected... | reverse complement strand
CGCGATTCATGGCATCGCCGCGCGGCGCACCGATCCGACCAAGCCGGCGGTCGTCTCGGTGTGCAGCGTCCACGGCGGCGCGGCCACCAACGTGATTCCCGATTCGGTCGAGCTATTGGGGACGTGCCGCAGCGCCGACGAAGAGACGCGCCAGCATCTGCTGGCCGAGTTGGAAAAGGCGCTGGGCGTGGCTCGCGCGTTGGGCGGCGATTACGAGTTCCAGGTGATGCCGGGCCTGATGTCTTCACGCAACATGCCGGTTGCGACCGAACTGGTTCGCCAAGTGGGGATTGATTTGTTGGGCGCCGAGCGCCTCCCCACGCCGCAAGCGGGCATGGGCGCGGAAGACTATGGCTGTTTCGTCAACGAGGCGCGCGAAGGCGGGATGATGTTCGGCCTGGGCGTGTGGAGCGGCGAGGGCGACAAGCGCGTGGCGCATTCGCCCACGTTCGACATTGACGAGCGAGCGCTGCCCATCGGCGCGGCGATTCTGGCCGAAGCAGCCGTGCGTTACTTGCGCGGCTGGCGCAAGTGATGGCGATGACCGTCACGGAACCCTCAACCTCCCGCCTGATCCAAGTCTACGGCAGCCTGCTCATCCTGGCGGTCGCGTGGGGCAACGCCTTTATCGCCATCCGGCACGCACTCCAGTTTATGCAGCCGGTCGAGCTGGCCGCGGCGCGCTTTCTGCCCGTGATCATTCTCATGGGCGGATGGCTGCTGGCGACCGACCGCGCCGGCGCGGGGCAGCTCTTGCGCGAAGAATGGCCCAGAGTGCTGTTCATGGCGCTGGGATGCATCACCGTGTATCACCTGGCGCTCAACACGGGCGAGACGCGCGTCCCCGGCGGCACGGCCAGCCTCATCATCGCGCTCAGCCCGGCGGTGGCGGCGGTACTATCAGCCATCTTGTTGCGCGAGCGCATCACGCTGCTCAAGCTGGGCGGGCTGGTCGTCTCTTTTGCCGGGCTGGTTCTCATCGTCATGATGGGCGAGGGTGTGCAATTCAACGTGCGCGACCTGGGCTACTATATGCTCGTTCTGCTGGCCGCGTGCGTGTGGGGAAGTTATAGCGTCGTCGGCCAGTCGGTTCTGCGCCGCCATCCGCAGATGCGTGTGATGGCGACGACGCTGACGATGGCCGGGCTGCCGCTCGTGGCGCTCGCGCCGCTCGACTTTTGGCCGCGTCTGGCCGCGTGGCCCGCGAGTGTCTGGTGGTCGGTCGCGTTTCTGTCTTTGATCTGCACGACGGGCGCCTATGTCATCTGGCTGAACGGCATTCGTCACCTGGGCGCGGCGCGCGTGCAATCGTTCAACTATCTCATTCCGCTGTTTGCCGTGTTGAGCGGAGTGACGTTGTTGGGCGAGCGCATCACCGGGGGGCACGTCTTGGGCGGCGTGCTCATCCTGGCCGGGGTGATTGCGATCAACCGGAAATGAATGCAGGCCGATCATGGAGATTGCTGGGCAAAAAACGCGCCTCGCAATCAAGGGCCGAGCAGTCACCCCAAAACAGCAGTAGACTTGCCTTGCGTATATGGACACACCTTCTTCCTCCGCTCCATCTCCGTGCTTGCGCTCCAACTTTGGCTACTTGTACGGGGACATTTTCTGGTACGGTGTGCTGGCCGGCAGCACCGTGGCGTTTCTCAACGTGTACGCAACACGTCTTGGCGCGACGAGCTTCCAGATCGGCCTGCTGACCGCCGGGCCGGCGGTGACCAACCTGCTCATTTCGTTGCCCGCCGCTCGCTGGCTGGAGCGGCGCTCGCTCATCCGCGCGACGTTCCTCAGCTCGGTCTGGCAGCGCGTGGGCTATCTGCCCCTGATCGTCTTGCCGTGGGTGCTGTCGGCCTCCGGATCGGTCTGGGCGTTAGAGCTGATCATCTTGCTCATGTCTGTGCCGGGCACGCTGCTGGCGATTTCCTTCAACGCCATGTTCGCCAAGATCGTCCCGCCCGAGTGGCGCGGCCACGTGGTGGGGCGGCGGAATGCGCTGTTGGCTCTCAGCATCATTGCCACTTCGTTGTTGTGTGGGCAGTTGCTGGACCGGATTCCCTTTCCACTGAATTACCAGGTCGTGTTCGGCGTGGGCGTGATCGGAGCGGCGCTGAGCAGTTATTACTTGAGTCGCATCCGCGCCTCCCTCGTGCTTTCTCCGCCGGCGAGGAAATCGGAAAGGGACAAACCCTTGCTGCGGCTGGACCTTTTGCGCGGCCCGTTCGGGCCGTTGCTGGCGGTCTATCTTTTGTTCTACACGTTTCAGCAGGTCCCCCTTCCCATCTTTCCGCTGGTCTGGGTGCGAGAGTTGCGCCTTTCGGATGGAGAGATCAGTCTGGGCAACGCTCTGTTCTACATCTCTATGCTTTTGGCTTCGATGATCGTGGGACCGATCAGCGCGCGCTCGGGGCATCGCCGCGTGCTGATATTGGGCGCGCTATTCTATGGGTCGTATCCCTTGTTCATCGGGTTGGCTCAAGATGCCGCCTTGTTCTGGGTCGCGTCACTGATCGGCGGAGTGGCGTGGGCATTGGCCAGCGCCGGGCTGGTCAACCGGCTGATGGAACGCGTGCCGCCGGACGACTTGCCCGCTCACATGGCGCTGCACAACCTGGCGCTGAACCTGGGGATGCTGGGCGGCTCACTCATCGGCCCAGCGTTGGGTGATGCGCTGGGGCTGCGAGAGGCGCTGTGGATCGGCGCGGGCTTGCGATTGTTGAGCGGCATCTTGTTGGGCCTGTGGGGGTAGAGACGACCCGCGGGTCGTCTCTGCCTTTGACGAATTGAGCGATTGTGGTAGAATCGTTCCGGCCCGCAAGGGCACATTATCTCGCACGCTTCGGGATCATCTGAGGCGTGCCGGGCAGACAGCCGCCCCACACGGGGGAATGCCCGGCTCTCAGATCTTGAACGGAGCGGACGCGTAAAAACGCAAAAGGAGGCATCCTCAATGGCTGTCATACAGATGAAAACCCTGTTGGAAACGGGCGTCCACTTTGGTCACCGCACCCGCCGCTGGAACCCCAAGATGAAGCCGTTCATCTTTACCGAGCGCAACGGTATTCACATCATTGACTTGCAGCAGACGATGGCGTCCATCGAGACAGCGTACGCCCTGGTGCGCGATACGGTCGCGCGCGGCGAGCCGGTGCTGTTCGTCGGCACCAAGCGCCAGGCGCAAGAAGCGATCACTCTGCAAGCGCAGCGCGCCAGCCAGCCGTACATCACGCATCGCTGGTTGGGCGGCACGCTGACGAACTGGCGCACCATCCGCCAGCGGATTGACACGCTCGCCACGCTCGAAGCTCGCCGCGACCGGGGAGAGCTTGACCGGCTGATTAAAAAAGAAGCCCTGATGCTCACGCGCGAGATCGCAAAGCTCAACCTGCGGTTGGGCGGCATCAAGGAGATGAAGCGACTGCCGGGCGCGTTGTTCGTGGTGGACGTGCGCCACGAGGCGACGGCGTTGCGCGAAGCGAACACGCTCAACATCCCCGTCATTGCAATGGTGGACACCAACTGCGACCCCGACCCGGTGGACTATGTCATCCCGTCCAACGACGACGCGATCCGCGCCATCAAGCTGATCGTGACCAAGATGGCCGATGCGGCGTTGGAAGGCGCGGCGATGCGCAAAGAGACGCTGCCGGCTGGAGAAGGCGCGCCCGAGGCCGAAGAGAAATACCTGGGCGCGGCCACGCTGGCCAAGATTCGCAGCGGCGAGCTTGCCTTTGAGGACGAAATGTCCGACGAGATCGAAGGCGGGGAATCGGGCGAGGAAGCATAGATCGCAATCCTGTCATTCTGAGCGACCCTTCGGCTTTGCTCAGGGCAGGCGCGAAGAATCTCTGCAGATTGAGGTCCTTCGCTCCGCTCAGGACGACAACGTTGCCTTTACATCGAAAAAGTGAGGACATGGAATGGAAATCTCGGCAACTCTAGTCAAAGAACTGCGCGAAGCAACCGGCGCAGGCGTGCTCGAATGTCGCAAGACGCTTGAAGAGACCAAGGGTGATATGGAAAGGGCCGTCGCACTCCTCAAGGAGAAGGGACTGGCGAAAGCAGCCAAGAAGGCCGAACGGGAAGTCAAAGATGGTCGCATTGAGGTTTACGGGCATCCTGGCAATCGCGTCGGCGTGCTCTTGGAAGTCAACTGCGAAAGCGACTTTGTGGCGGACACTGAAGATTTCAAGGCGCTCGTCCACGACCTGGCGTTGCATATCGCATTTGCCAATCCACGCTACGCGCGGCCGGAAGACATTCCGGCTGAGGCGCTGGAGGCTCAGCGCGCGACGTTCCACGCCGAAGCTGCCGCCACCGGCAAACCGGCGAACATCCTCGACCGGATCGTGCAAGGCAAGCTGGACAAGTATTTTGATGAGGTGTGCTTGCTTCGTCAGCCGTTCGTCAAAGACGACAAGGTCAAGGTGGGTGACCTGGTGACGAACGCCATCGTCAAGATGGGCGAAAACGTCGTCGTGCGGCGGTTCGTCCGCTACGAGCTGGGCGAGGATTGACGCCATTAACAAGACCGACCGGGTGATTGACGATTGGACAATCACCCGGTTTTGGTGTAACCTATGTACCAGAGTTCAGAGATCGGATTTCGGATGTCGGTGGCGTAGGAATCAATCTTCGCAAGGCTCGCTCTCCAACCTCTGACTTCCGACTTCTGACCTCTGATTGCGGAGTGAATCGCATGGCCGTACCGAAATACAGACGTGTGTTGATCAAGCTGGGCGGTGAGGCGCTGGCCGGACAGGGAGGCTTTGGCATCAGCCCGCACATGGCCGAAGAAGTGGCGGCCAAAATCAAGGCGGTCAGGAACCACGACATCGAGATCGCGCTGGTGTTGGGCGCGGGCAACTTGTGGCGCGGCAAGGACGGGCTGGCGCACGGGATGGAGCGCGCCACCGCCGACCACATGGGCATGATCGCCACGGTGATGAACGCGCTGGCGCTGCAAGACGCGCTCGAGCGACAGGGCATGGGCACCCGCGTGCAGACTGCGGTCGAGATGCGCGCGATTGCCGAGCCGTTCATCCGGCTGCGCGCTATTCGCCATTTGGAAAAAGGCCGCATCGTCATCATTGGCGCGGGCACGGGCAATCCCTACTTTACGACCGACACGGCGGCGGCGCTGCGCTCGATGGAAGTCGGCGCCGACGTGCTCATCAAAGCGACCAAGGTAGACGGCGTCTACTCGGCCGACCCGCGCACCACCCCCGACGCGAAACGCTTTGAGCATCTGACCTACATCGAGGCGCTCAACATGCGTGTGGGTGTGCTGGATAGCACCGCCATCTCACTGTGCATGGACAACGACATGCCCATCGTCGTGATTGACCTGTGGCAGCCCAATAGCCTGGAGCGGGCGGCCATGGGCGAATCCATCGGCACAGTGATCTCTCGGTAAAGGCGAGGCTGGCCTCGCCTTTCAATGGAGATTTGCCCATGATTAAAGACCTTCTCCACGAAACCGAAGACAAGATGAAAAAGGCCATCGAGGCGCTGGACGCCGACCTGCGAACGATTCGCACGGGTCGCGCTTCGCCCGCGCTGGTCGAGCGGGTGATGGTGGATTACTATGGCGTCGCCACGCCGCTCGAGCAACTGGCGATCATCTCGGCGCCGGAGCCGCAATTGCTCACCATTCGCCCTTACGACCCGGCCTCACTCAAAGACATCGAGCGGGCGATCCTTGCCAGCGAGCTGGGATTGACGCCCAACAACGACGGCAAGCTCATCCGCCTGGTCATCCCGCGGCTGACGCAAGAGCGCCGCGTCGAGCTGATCAAGGTCGTTCACAGGCGGCTGGAAGAAGCGCGCGTGTCCATCCGCAACATTCGCCGCGAGGCGATGAACGACTTGAAGGATTTTGAAAAGGACAAGCTGGTGTCCGAAGACGAAGCCGACCGTGGCCGGGACAATCTGCAAGAACTGACCGACCGCTACGTCAAGAAGGTGGACGAGTCCGGCGCGCGCAAGGAGAAAGAGATCGCCGAGGTCTGAGCATCGGCCGTCTCCTCGTGGCATGTCATCACCTCAGACGTTGAGTCGTATCCCCACCCACATCGCCATCATCATGGATGGCAATGGCCGCTGGGCCAGAGCGCGCGGCTTGCCGCGCCTGGCGGGTCATCGCGCGGGCACGGAAAACCTGCGCCGCATCCTCACCGCCTGCGTCGAGTTCGGCGTCAAGATTTTGACCATCTGGGCGTTTTCGACCGAGAACTGGCGTCGCCCCCAAGAAGAAGTGCGCGGGCTGATGGACATTGTCGAACAGGTCATTGACCGCGAGTTGAGTGAGCTGCACAAGAACGGTGTGCGGCTGCGCCACGTCGGGCGGCTGGAAGGTATTTCCCGCCCCTTGCAAGCCAAAGTGCGCCGCGCCACAGAGTTGACCCAGAACAATGATCGCCTCATCCTGAACGTTGCTTTCAACTATGGTGGCAAAGCCGAGCTTTTGGACGCGATCAAGCGCATGATTGCCGATGGACTCCGCCCGGAAGATATTGACGAGGAGCGGGTGACGAGCTACCTCTACACCGCCGGGCTGCCGGACCCGGACATGATCATCCGCACCGGAAACGAGTGCCGCATCAGCAACTTTATGCTCTGGCAAGGCGCGTACTCTGAATATTACTTTACGCCTGTCTTGTGGCCGGATTTTGACAAGGAAGAATTGCGCAAGGCGCTGGAAGATTACGCCCGGCGTGAGCGCCGCTTTGGAAGAACGACCGAGCAGGTGAGCATCTCGAATTGATGAGCCAGCCGCGGCCTGCGCCGCTATACAAGCGACCCGCGCCCGGGCCGCCTGTGTTCTCGCCATTCACATATCCTCATGTTACGCTACCGTCTGTTGAGCGCCGCTGTCCTCATCCCGCTTGTCTTGGGGCTGACCTATCTGGGCGGCGTGTGGTTCCTGGGACTCGTCCTGGTTGCGCTGACGCTGGCCGGTTACGAATACGCCAGCCTGTTAAAGCAAGCCGGCGATAGCCCCTCACCGATTTTCGTCATCGCCACGATCTGGCTGTTTGCGCTGGATGCTTATTTTCCCCAAGCAAGATTGCTTCGCCCTGGCCTGACGGTGTCCGTGTTGAGCATGTTGACGTGGGCTGTGGCGCGTTATGAACGCGGACGGAGCCAGGCTGTGACAGATTGGGCGTGGACCGCCGCCGGTGGTTTATACCTGGGCTGGATGGGCGCGCACTTTGTATTGATGCGCAACCTCGCATCGCCGCGTGCACTCTTGTTCGCTCCTGCGCCAGGCGATGGATTGTGGTGGACGACCCTGGCGCTTTCTTCAGCCTGGCTTGCAGATTCAGGCGCGTACCTGGTCGGCCAGGCGTGGGGACGACACAAGCTGGCGTCTCGCGTCAGCCCTAACAAGACGTGGGAAGGCTGGGTGGGCGGCGTTGCGCTCGGCACATTGGGCGGCGCGGCCGTCGCCGCGCTGATTCGCATAGTTGCCCCGGCGATGGGAAGCGCGAGTGCTCTGACTCTTCAAGATGGACTGGCGCTTGGCGCGCTCATCGCGCTCTTTTCGCCGTTGGGTGACCTGGGCGAATCGCTGATCAAGCGCCACGTGGGAGCCAAGGATAGCGGCCAACTGGTGCCCGGTCACGGAGGCATGTTTGACCGGATTGACAGCCTGCTGTGGGCGGCCGTGATCGCGTACTATTATGCGACGTGGGTCGCGCGTGTTGCGTCCAATTGACATTTGACGTGCAGTAGAGAGGATGTTATAATATAAATCGTTCTGCCGGGTGTGAACGGTGGGACTGGTGCCACGTTGTTCCCCTATTCTTTTCCGTGCCTCTAATTTGCGATAACGTGTCCCTTTAAATGAATCATTACACTGCGCCTACGTGGTGGCGCATCCTTAGAGTTTATCAGTGATTTTTCAAGCCTGACCGCTCGCTTTGACGAGCGCGGTCTGGGCGTATTTGCCGTGTGGAGGCTCCTGTGGACTTTGCAGAACTAGAAACCAAGACGCTCACCGATCTGCGCGAGCTGGCGAAATCAATGGAGATTTCCGGCTACAGCCGGCTCAAGAAGGAAGACCTGATTTTGCGCCTGTTGCGCGCCAAAGCCGAGCAGCAGGGCTATTCCTTCGGCGGAGGCGTGCTGGATATCATCGAAGATGGCATCGGTTTTTTGCGCGCCGATCATTACCTGCCCGGCTCGGAAGACGTGTACGTCAGCCAGTCACAGATCCGCCGTTTTGGACTGCGGACGGGTGACATGGTCGTCGGCCAGGTCCGCCCGCCCAAAGAGAACGAAAAATACTTTGGGCTGCTGCGCGTAGAGGCCGTGAATGGGCTGGACCCGGAACAGGCCAAAGCTCGCCCCATCTTTGAAAAGCTCACGCCGGTCTTTCCCGACAACCGCTATAACCTGGAGACCGACTCGCACAACGTGACCACGCGCTTGCTCGATATGGTCGCGCCGATTGGCCGGGGACAGCGCGGTCTGATCGTTTCGCCGCCCAAGGCCGGCAAGACGACGGTGCTCAAGCACATTGCCAACGCGATCTCGCACAACTATCCTGATGTTCACTTGATGGTCGTCCTGATCGGCGAGCGGCCTGAAGAGGTCACCGACATGGATCGCTCGGTGGACGCCGAGGTGATCTCGAGCACGTTCGACGACACTGTGCAGAACCAGACGCGCGTGGCCGAGATGGCCCTGGATCGCGCCAAGCGATTGGTGGAAGGCAACCGCCACGTCGCCATCTTGATGGACTCGATCACACGCCTTTCGCGCGCCTACAACCTGGTCGTCACTCCCAGCGGGCGGACGCTTTCCGGCGGTCTGGACCCGGCGGCGCTCTATCCGCCCAAGCGATTTTTTGGCGCGGCGCGCAATATCGAAGAGGGCGGCAGTCTGACGATCATTGCGACGTGCCTGGTGGACACTGGCTCGCGCATGGACGATATGATTTACGAAGAGTTCAAAGGCACGGGCAACATGGAGCTGCTCCTGAACCGCAAGCTCCAGGAGCGGCGCGTCTTTCCCGCCTTTGACATCGAGCGTTCCAGCACCCGCCGCGAAGAGATGCTTCTTGACGCGGACATTCTCGGCAAAGTCTGGACCATGCGGCGGATGGTCTCTCGCCTGACCGCTCCACCGCCGCAGGGCCGGGGCGACGACGTCTCCGATGCGATGGAATCGCTCATCGGTGCGATCAAGCGCACGCGCACCAACGCCGAGTTCCTGGCTTCGCTGCACGAGATGCAATCATAGCCTGCGAATAATGAAAAGCCAACCTGCCGATTTCCCGCTGATTCTTTCGGATGGCAATGGCCATGCCTATATATGGGGGTAAACTTTCGGCATGCCCTATATCTGGCGGTTATCGGATGTGGGTTAGCTTGACCATTATTTGCCAGTTGTGTATAATGAGTGCGTGCCAAAGGGCAGAGTTGTGATCGGCAAGCCCCACGGCAACGGCCAACCCATGACAACTCTAGATTTACCTCACACCGAGGTCGAACGGAAAGCGTGGACTGATTCGCTCGAATCCGCCATCACCCGTTTCTTTGTTTGGGGCATGACGCGCGCCTGGCAGGCGACGAGCGAAGGCGCGCAAGCCATCATTGCCCGCATGGGCGTGCACTTGGTGGTGGCGGGGCTGGCGATTCTGGCCGTGATGTTGAGCGGCGTGCAGCTTCCCCCCAAGGAGCGCGTCAACTCGACTCCTCCAACGCCCACGCCAGCCGTCGACCCGGGCAACCGGGCGGCGAGCCTGTCCTTCACCACACGCGGCGGCCCTCGATTGGTGAGCGATGAGACGCAAGTGGCTCGCCTGGCCGCGCCGTTGACGCCGCACATCTATCGCCCGCGCAAGGGCGTGATCAGCTACACTGTCCAGGCGGGCGACACCATGTTCGGCATCGCTCAACAGTTCAACCTGCAACCCGAGTCCATCCTATGGGCCAATTCGGAGCTAAAAGACAACCCAGACTTGTTGAGCGTGGGAATGGAAATTGCTGTGCCCCCGCTGAATGGAGTGTTGCACGCTGTCCAAAAGGGTGATACGCTGGACAGCATTGCCAA
>Ga0315288_10013915_pt1 | contig 10062 bp, 13 predicted proteins | sample YL17G11_20_MG_FD_203454 | JGI IMG/M metagenome (GOLD analysis project Ga0315288, IMG submission 203454) | Sediment microbial communities from Yellowstone Lake, YNP, Wyoming, USA - YL17G11_20 | ecosystem: Environmental > Aquatic > Freshwater > Lake > Sediment | place: USA: Wyoming | collected... | reverse complement strand
GCGGCACTTGCTGCCGTCATAATTGTACTGTTGGTATTGTATGCGTTTTCGGGGCTGGGGTGAAACGCCGACCACTGGTGTACTGGTTCAGCGTGAACTGGACAATTTCGCTTTACGGTTAAGAGAGTACCTTGCCTTCGGCAAGGAGGTTTTCTTAGGCATACGGGCGTTCTGGATTACCATTGCCAGAGAGTGTTCCGGGCGGCCGATTTGAAAACGGCCACCCATACGGTAATCCGTCACACCCAGCCGACTATCCCTGGTCCGCCTCTGGCGGACTTCCGTTTCGCCGGCCAACGGTATTGTTATCATCTGTTCGCTTATAGTCAAGTCGTTATTCATCACGATGCTTTGCTTTTTGCCTTGCGTGCTTCTCGGGCCGCGGCGAGTTTGGCATCACGCCCGGCCAGGATCGCTCCGGCTCGACCTTCGAGCTTGTCCTTGGGCGTTATATAACCGATCCCACTATGCAAACGCCTGGTATTGTAATGGTCCACTAAATCAAGGCTTCCGGATTTGCGCCCTGGTAGGGTTCGGCTGTTCCACTTCGCAGGAATGACGGAGAGCGGAGTTTCGTTTTGTTGGAGGCAATAACGAGTGTTTAGGTCAGGCTATATCAGCCCGTTGAGCAGTTAGGAGAGGTAAACGAGATGATCAAGGCAAAAGAATTAATGACAACGGATGTGGTCAGCGTTACAAAAGAAACACCGATAACCGAGGCGGTAAGGCTTATGGTGGAAAACGACGTGACAGGTTTGCCTGTTGTCGGAGAAGATATGACTTTGTTGGGGATACTTACGGAAAAGGACGTCCTTAGATTACTTCAGGCTGATGAGTTCGAGAAAGAAGCAACCGTTGAAGAGTTCATGACAACGCCTGCGATCTATTTTTCTGAAGACGAGTCTCTATCAAATATTTCCGATTGCCTGATGACTTACGATTTCAGAAGGGTCCCCATTACATCAGGCACCAAGCTGGTCGGTATCATCAGCAGGTGTGATATCCTGATGTATATGCTTCAGGCAAAAATCCTCGAACTGCCCGCCTCCAAAGTTTAGCAGTCCGGTTCGGCAGTGATTGCGTACGGAGCCTTTGTTTTCAGCCGGACTCAGGCAAGAGCAAGCAGCAAACGAGCTTCTGACTTTTAGATTTCCCGTTCCGCTCAATTGTATTTGTAACTGCCGCGCTATCGGCAGCTTACGGATTACGCCTGGCGGGATTCGAACACCCCCCACTGGCACACCCAAAAACGCCGATTTCGGAGGAGCGGTGTGCAAAATCAGGCGCACGGCGTGCGCCGAAACACCCCTTTGACCCCGACTTGGCGCAGGTTGTACAGGCTTGGGCGGGGCTGCCGGAGCACGTCAAGGCCGCTATCAAGACGCTCGTACAGGCACACAAAGGCAAATAGATGAGCAAGACCGAAACAAGGGCAATGATCAGGGCGCTTGTCGAACAGTCCAACGAGGAGAAAAGGGCCTGGTTCGAGTCTCTTGGTCAGGGATACCGCTACAACCACGAACAAAGAGCCTATGCTTTTGAGCTAATCGAAGAAAGCGGGGTTAGAGCGACCGCAAGGATTCTGAACACACCGCGCAGGACGCTGCAGCGCTGGTGCAAGAAACACCAGGTCTTTGTCAGACGCTGCCCCTCTTGGGTATATGGGTGGGCGCAAAGACGCCGAAAAAGACGCGGGTTCTGGGAACGCAGGGGCTATTGTTAGTAGTCGAAATGTCGCCACTTAAAAAGCCCTGCGTAGAAAGCATTTTGAACAGAGAACACACAAAAGAAGGGCCGGGGTGTATTAAATGGGACTGCCGGGGCATATCAAGCAAGCAATCAGGGCGTTGGTTGACACTCGCCCCCGCGATGCGGAGAGCGACAAAAGCGACGAATAGCTATGCGACATTACGAACCGCCGCCAATAATGCCGATGCCGAGTGAAATAGCAGCGATGCTCAATGCTGCGAAGCTGACCAAGAAGCAACGGCGATTTATTCTTGCGTTCCTAAGACACCTGAACGGGTCGAAGGCTGCCAGAATAGCAGGCTACAGCGTCAAGTGCGCATACCAACAGGCTTACGAGAATCTGCGTAAATCCAAGATAAGGTCGATTGTCGATGAGGGAATCAGACTCCAGTACACAGGATGGGCCGTCGATCCTGCTGTCATCAACGACGTGGGGGGCGGAGAACCTGAGAAATGTTGGTAAATGGTAAGGTTAGGCGAGAATTGCGCTGAGCTGACAAAACGAGCGCAGGCATTTTTCCGAATTCTGCGACAAAAAAAGGGCTGAACAAGCTTAACGAAACATCGGGAATGGCGGATCACAAGAGAACCTGAGAAAAGGTGGCAAAAGGTAGCATTTGTGGGCGTGTGCGTGAGGGATTTATGGCCTCATTTTGGGAGTGGCTTGATTGTCCAGGAGAACCTGAGAAATGTTGGTAAATGTAGGTATTCAGAAGGCCATCGCGGCGAAAAACTCAAACCCCGCGCCAATAGCGTTCTGGCGCGCCAGAATTGAAACTACAAGACGGCTAAGACCGTTCCTGCCCGTTGACGCTGAGATTTGCAGGGCGACTTTTGCGGGGAAATGGCACAAAAAAGGGCCGGGGGGTATCAGAGGTAGGGTCGGGGGGAGATCGGCGATTCTACGGGCGCAAAGTGGCCCTGAGAGGGGTTCTGGGAGATTGCCTGGGGTGGCTAACAGAACTACCAAATCGCGCGAATAGCACAGCGAAGCGGGAAAGGTCGCCTGCTGATTCAGTACCGGTTAGTTTTTTGGATTGGCGGCGAGATAATCGTTGACGAAGGAAGCAGTCAAATCATGCAATGCTTCCCGAACCATTTTTGCGAAAAGCGACACAGGTATGGCATTAACCCCTTGCCGGGTCCAGCCAGAAGCGAGCGAAGAGATTCGCGCGTCTCTTTCTAATCGCATATCTTCAAATAACTGCATAGTGATGCTGCAAGCATATACGCCCACCTCTCTTAGGTCAGCATAAACAACCGGCTGGTACGCGACGGTTACAAAAAGAACAGGCTGCCTCGGCATCTTGAGGAGTTCCTGTGCAGAAAATACCCTAATTCCGGCTTGCCGAAGCTGCAACTCTACGTCGATTTGAAGTTGCTCTCTTGTTAGACCGTAGCTTTGTCTGTCGTTTCGGAGAGAGTCAACGTAAACTTGAACTCCTTCAAGTCCAACCAAAAAAATCTGTCGTGGTTCAAGGTAGTCAAACAGGCTTCCATATTCTTCTGGGTCTTCATCAGAAGCTAACCGTGCTGATTTCTTCGTGCTGGGTGCGGCTACAAGGTCGTCAAACATCCCCTTGCGTTCTCCTTCGGACGCAGCAGCTATGTCAGACTTTGGCGCAGGCCCGAGGTCTATGAGATTAGGTCTTACCATAGAAATGCAGACTGCAATGAGAAAACCTACGACGAGCAAGCCTACGGCTGAAAAGAAAGTACTCTTTTTCATCTCTGTCTCCTGAAGATGATGTGTTCGTTCACAACTGGATCACAATCTGGCAACGAAGGCTCATTTAGCGACACCTTGCCGCCAGGTTGTTCCGTTGAACGAAAACTCAACACTATCGCTTCTGATTTTGACCACCTGTGCGCCGGAGATGGTATCGCCCTGGTGGAGTATCTCTGTGCCGACCAGGGCCGACGGATTGCTCTGGCTGTAAACGATGCCTTTGACAACAAGGCGCGGCCTCTGCCCTGTGGGTGCGCTTGGCTCAGGCGCAGCAATAACGCGAGGCTCCCTTGTCTGGGTCAGTTCTTCTTGGACAGGGTCATCTTTGGCCGGGGGCCGATATGCGCTGTTCTGTGCGCTGGCGACTTGGGTGGCATAGACGGCTCTATTCAAGTGATACCTCTTTGTGACTGATTTCGCCAAAAAGGCGGCGTCAAATACGAAGGGGTTCCCATCGGGTTTTTCGTTCATACATAGTATCGTATTAGATTCTCTCGGTTTTGAAATTAAGAAGGTCTGGCCGTGGTACGTTGTGGTCCTTGCGCTGCCATACATATTGCCGCTGAACGAGCCGCGATTGCCATACATCCTTACGTCGCCGTCTATCGAGGCGGAGCCGGTGGTATATGAGGTTGAGGGTGTTGTGAATGCCATATCCTTTGAGTACCGATCCCTGTCGATAATGGCGAAATAAGGGTAACCGTTTTCTATCGCGATTTCCGCACACCTAAGCAACGAGAAATTTGATGCCCTCTCGCGACTCGTATAGCCGTTGCCTTTGAAGGTTACAGTGAAGATGTTCTCAGATAGTTGCGTCTCGGAGTAGCCGCCTATTAGCGATTGCCGGGCGTAAGGTGTTGCACAGCCGGAACCGTAGGCAGCCAGGAAGGCCAAAAACAGCACTGGAAGCGCCTTTTTCATCTTACCCTCTCCTGAACGCATCAGACCTTCTTGATAAAACCCTCAGCATCCCGCTGGTTTAGCGAGAGATACGGATTGCCTCCTTGCACGGTTAAATATACCACTTCTTCCCCTTGCAAGTCAAGTAAAATCCGGGCTGAAATGCTTGCAATTTTCGGCTATTTTGCGATAATTGGCGGAAAATCGGGACGACCGGCTTGCTACCGGCCAAGCGGCTCAGGGGCAGCAGTGTTTGCGGCTCACCTGCCTTTTTACTGCTGCGCCTGAGCTGACCCGATGAAAGGTAGGTGAAAAATGACAATAAAATATCCGGTTTTTGAGAGTTTCTTGGCTGAGAATGTAGTGTGCAGGGTGGGCAGCCTTATAAGCCTCTACCCGAAAGCGAACGGAGTCTTCAAGAAGCACATCAACAGAATCATTACGGCTGCTGAGAGATACGGCGAGTGGCTACGAGCCGAATACAAGAAAGCGGAGAAAAGGGGGCTTACAGACCTGCGAAAGCAGCTGCACGGAAAAGGCTACCGGACCTTCTTATGCTCAGGCTGGGACTGGAGAGACGTGTTTTTTGAAACAGCCGGGGGACAGCGGTACTTATGGATAAAGGGAGAACCGAGGCCCAATCCTCTGGACTATTTGCGTTCTATGGTTTGGGGACGTATCAGTAAGCCGCCTCGTGGTATCAGTCTCTTGGACTATCAGTATTTTCTGGCTGCCTGTATTTACGATTCACAGCGTCAGGCAGGGGAACGCCATATATATTTCAGCCCTGAACCAGAAGACTCAGCAGTATGGGACAAACAGTTGAAGGACAGGATATGTCGTAGGGTATGGTTGGTTCTTGTTAAAGGACAGAGAGAGACCCTGACTCAAATCGACATAACCAGGGATCAAATGATAGAGCCAGGGCTTCGGGCTATAGAGGCCGAGCAGACAGGCGGCGACAAAAGCCGAAAAAGAAAACCGAAAGCTCCGACCACACGGCCAGAGTATTCACTGGCCCTCCCGATGACCAGGTGGGCGTATATTTTGGGCGTAAGCCCAAATACGCTGCGTAAAATGAGAAAGCAGAAGAAGTATCACTTCAAGCAAAAGAGTGATCGTCGATGGACTTTGCCAATTCACGAACTGCCCGCCGAATATCTTGCGAAATACCGGCTCACACTTCCCAAGACCCCTCCGAAAGCGCAATAGAGCGCAATAGAGCACTTTAGAGCACATTCCTTTGACTGCCTCAGCTATTAGGTTACGCTGAGGCTATGTTCAACGATAGCGATACATTCATGTCTTTGAGCGCTTTGGCGAGTCGGATTAGCTTGCCACGAAGCTACCTGAAAACCCTTGCGGACAAAAGGGCAATTCCGTTCCTCGATGTGAATGGCCATCGCCGGTTTAACGCGGAAGCGGTCGATATAGCCCTTGCGAATTTGGCTGCGGGCGAAAAGGAAAATGTGAAGGGGGCGAACGATGCCCGAAACTGATAGCAAACTGCTATTGACTGCCGGTGAGGCGGCGGCGACGTTGAGCATTTCTCGTTCGCTATTCTACGGCCTTCACAGCAGCGGTCAAATTGGGCCTTTGCCGATTCGCTTGGGCGGGCGCGTCCTGTGGCGCGCAGACGAGCTGCGGGCCTGCGTGACGGCGGGCTGTCTGAGTCGGGCAAGATGGTTGCAGGAGGGGCAGAGATGAGCAACGGCAAGTTCTACAAACTCCCGGTCGAAATTGCTGGACGGAGGGACTTGACGCCGGCAAGCAAAATTCTCCGGGCGGTGCTGGCCGACCGGATCGGCGACAACGGATTCTGTTGGGCCGGTGTGAGGATTCTTGCGCGGGATACGGGTTTGACTGTCACCGGCGTCTTGGGATGCTTGCGCCTTTTGGAGAAGCGCGGGGATTTGCAGATTGAGCGGCGGGGTATTGGGCGGGCAAATCACTATCGCCTGACAAGTCAAAGCGTTCAACAAAGTTGTGCGCTCAAAAAACCTGAGCGCTCAGGAAAGTTGAAACGCGGCGCTCAACAAACCTGTGCGCAAGCGCTCAACAGAGTTGAACTGAACCAGACAGACCAATTGAACCAGACCCATATAAAGATTTCTTGTCCGAAGTCTCCTGAGGCGCTTCGACTTGCGGAGCTGTTGCTTTCAGAGATTCGCAGGCGAAAGCCGGACTACCGCAAGCCAGACCTGAAAGCGTGGGCGAAACACATCGACTTGATGATTCGCCGGGACAAGCGGAATCCCGAGCGCATCCGCGAAGTGATTGAGTGGTGTCAACTGGATGACTTTTGGCAGAGCAACATTCTATCGACCGAGAAGCTCCGCAAGCAATTCGACAAACTTGAAATGGATATGGAGAAAAGACCGGGACGGCAGGCGGTTGCACCACCACAACGCGGGCTGGACGGACTGACGGCCCGACAACGGGCCTTGAAGGAGACTACGAGATGACTAAGCTGCTGGACAGCGACAAACTCTGGAGCAAGGAAGGTGAAGCCGCGACGCTGGCTTCTATGATGCTGGAGCGCGACTGCATACCAGGCGTCTTGGCGGTTGTCCAGGCCGATGATTTCTACTTGCCGGAAAACAAGCCGATCTTCACGGCGCTCGTGGAGCTATACGGAGCGAACGCGCCGACTGACGCCGTTGCTCTACGCACTGAACTCAAAAAGATGAACGAATTGGAGCGCATCGGCGGCGTGGAGTACATCGCGCGGATACTGGACTCCGTGCCGTCGGCGGCGTCGGCGGGGTATTACGCAGGCGTAGTCCGAGACCGGCGGCAATATCGAGACCTATTGCAGGGCATCGAGCGGATGGGCAAGGTGCTGGACGAGCCTCTGACTGTGTCTGAGCAAGTGCAGGCGATTCAGGATATTGCGCTGAGCTTAGAGGCGGAGAAGGCTGAGACGGAGTTTTTTGAGCTGTCGGAGCACGCAACGGCGGTTGTAGGGGCTATGCCAGACCACCAAGACGTCATACCTACGGGCTTTCGCAACATCGACCGCATCATCGGCGGCTTATGTCCGGGCGAGCTCGCGGTTATTGCCGGGCGCCCAAGTATGGGCAAGTCGGGGGTGGCGTTGGATATCGCGCTCAATATGGCGCGAGCGGGCAAGTCGATTGTGTTCTTCTCGTTGGAGATGGGACACAAGGCGCTTATTGAGAGAGCTGCCTGTTCGTTGGCGCGGGTGAACGGAGCAGCCTTGAAGTCCGGGGCGATACCGCCACAAAGAGAATTTGCCAAAGTCTGTGAGGCCGCTTTTGCACTTGAAAAGGTGGACATAGTTTTTCACGAAGGCGGAATGACACCGGCGGCGCAGTTGGCTTTTATCAGGGCGCGGAAGAAAAGTCGCGGCGTCGATGTTGTCTTTGTGGACTACCTGCAACTAATGTCCGGGGGACACCGAAACGAAAACCGCGTCCAAGAGGTGAGCGAAATCAGTTTGAAGCTGAAGCGCTTGGCGATGCAGGAGCACGTCCCTGTTATCGCGCTTTCGCAGTTGAACCGGCAAGTTGAAAACCGGGAGCACCACAGACCGAGATTGAGTGACTTGCGGGACAGTGGGAGTATCGAACAAGACGGCGACATCGTGATACTACTGCACCGTGAAGATTACTACCGGCGCATAGAGAGGCCGGACGCGGACGGCGACGATCTGGACGGGCGGGCCGAAGCCATAATTGCCAAGAACCGGCGCGGGCCGACGGGGATCGCCGGGTTGGTTTTTCTTGAAGAGTTCGCCAGCTTCGGTGATTTGGCAGAGGGGCAAGTCTAATGCAACCGCGACATATAAAAGACATTCTGCCGGGCGTGATGAGCGGAATTGAACGGCGTCGGCGCGGGATTCTGGCGGCGCTCAAGGGTTTTAGGGGAGCCGTCCCTGAGCCTGTTGAGCAGGCCGAGCGAGCGCAAGCCACTGAGCCGGAGCAGCCGGAATCCAAGACAGCAACACTTTTGAGGGGGACAACATAATGGCAAAGAGCAAAGCTGGCTTGATAACTTTCGTAAAAGACCAGTGCGCGAATTTCTCAACATCGGGCGACTGCGTGTATGGCAAGCCGTGTCTGGTTATTGACGGAAAGCCTTGCTCATATTTTGAGCGCTCAGTGCTTGGGCCTGCCGACTACAAGTATCGCGTGCCGGGATATGATTATACTGGTTTGTTTGCAGCTTACGGCCAGATAAACCTCTCGTTTCAGGGGCGCGCTCGTAAAGTGGTTGGCCGGTATTGTGGTTGCGGTGCGATACTGCGTCCGAGAGAGCGATACTGTCCCGACTGCCGGCGGCGAAACCGGCAAAAGAGCTATCGGGCGAAAAGAGAGCGTTTGAATTGTCTCAAGCGCCACAGTTAAGTGAAAATGCCCCCCATATAATGCAGCCGTTGGGCAGTTTGGAGGCATTATATGAAGCGCGTGTTGAAATTGGGGCAATTGTACCAAAAAGCAGTTTTCGGCAAGTTAACTGTGGCGCACGTCCGTCTGTGAGGCCCTATGAGCCGAAGTCCAGGAGATTTTTCAGTTTTGTCGATTTTTGGGGTTGAAGGGAAACGATTGTGATTGGCGTCGATATTCCAAAATCAGCGACAGGGCCTGAACCAGAAACGCCCTGTCTGGCTATGAGGGCACGTGAAGCGGCAAAGGCACTTGGCATCAGCGAGCGTCTGCTGTGGGAATGGACTGACCGGGGGCTTGTGCCGCATATCCGGCTTGGCAAGGCTATATTGTATCCGGTGGACTCGTTACGGGACTGGCTGAAACGGCAGGCTCAGGCGGCGGAAAAAGAGGGTGAAAAAAATTCTCAGAATTGTGCTTGACTTATTTATATACATATAGTATGTTACCTGTATGAGCAAGAAAATGGGCAGACCACCGATGAAGGCAAAAGACAGACGGAGCAAACCTGTTGCGCTGAGGGCGACTCCGGCGCAGCACAAGGAATTGATTACAGATGCACGCGCTGCCGGGCTGTCCATATCGGCCTACCTAATCAAGTGTTGGCAGAACAGCAAAGGACGGTGAAAAATGGCAAGCGTGATAAATGACCCAAAAGGGCGAAAGCGGCTTCAATTTGTTGCAGGCGACGGGAGCAGAAGGGCAATCCGGCTTGGCAAGGCCACGATGCGACAGGCTGAGGCCGTCAAGGTGCGCATCGAGCAACTCGTCTTGGCGTCGTCCGGCATCACGGGCGTTGTTGACGACGAAACAGCCAACTGGCTGAGCGGTTTGGATGAGAGGATGTATGATCGGCTTGCGGCTGTCGGCCTTGTGGCTGAGCGCTCGAGCGCAAAGTTGGGGGCGTTTCTCGATGCGTATATCGCAGAGAGGCGCGATGTGAAGCCGGGCACTGCCACTATTTATGGACACGTTAAAGGAAACTTGACGGATTTCTTTGGGGACAATAAGCCCTTGCGCGAGATTACGCCCGGCGAAGCGGACTCGTGGCGGTTATACCTTGTGGGGCTGGGGCTGGCTCACAATACAATCCGGCGGCGTTGCGGTGTTGCCAAGCAATTCCTTCGCGCGGCGGGGAAGCGAAGGCTCGTGTCGTCCAATGCGTTTGAGGAACTCAAGTCGGCGATGCAGGGGAATCCCGAACGGTTCTACTTTATCACACAGGCGGAGGCGCAGAAGGTTCTCGATGCGTGTCCAGACGCACAATGGAGATTA
>Ga0315288_10013913_pt1 | contig 10062 bp, 10 predicted proteins | sample YL17G11_20_MG_FD_203454 | JGI IMG/M metagenome (GOLD analysis project Ga0315288, IMG submission 203454) | Sediment microbial communities from Yellowstone Lake, YNP, Wyoming, USA - YL17G11_20 | ecosystem: Environmental > Aquatic > Freshwater > Lake > Sediment | place: USA: Wyoming | collected... | reverse complement strand
GGGATCCGGGGGAAATCGGGCATGGTTCAATTCTGGGTGGCAGCCTCAAGCGCAGCTTGGGGATGGCAAAACTCGCAAAGCGGTGCAACCATCCCCAAAATCAGGCGTTTTTTTGCTGGCAAAGTGGGCGGGGGAATGGTATAATAGTCTTGATTTTGCGGTGATACTATTACGACAGCCTGGAGGAGGCTGCGTTCCGCCTTTCTCCGTTGTTGGCTCTTTGCCATGTGGGACTTTTCTTAGGAGGTTATCAAATGAAGCCCAAGAGTATGTCTATTCTCATTCCTTTTCTCGCCGTTGCAGTTTTATGTAGCTGCGGCCTTGCCGCCTGTCCATCGCCAGACCTTACCGGCGACTGCTTTGTCGATTATGAGGATTTCGCCGTGATGGCGAATCATTGGCTAACCACCGACCCCTGTGCAGCGGACGATATGGTGTTCATTCAGGGCAGGACGTTTGCGATGGGCGATTGGTTCAGTGAAGGCGGTTCGGACGAACGGCCCGTCCACCCAGTAACAGTAGATTCTTTTTGGATGGGCAGGTACGAGATAACCAACGGCCAGTATTGCGATTACCTCAACTTTGTCATATCACAGGGCCTGATAACGGTTACGAGCGGCGTGGTTTATCAGGTCGGTTCTGGGACGAGCTATCCGTATTGCGATACCTCAACGAGTAGCTCCTTCAGCCAGATAGCCTACAGTGGCGGTGTCTTCACCGTGCGCACGAAGTCCGGCCGCGATATGTCGAATGACCCGGTGGTAATGGTGACTTGGTATGGGGCTGCTGGTTACTGCAACTGGCGGAGCGAGCAGGAAGGAAGAGAACTTGGTTATGACCTCTCCACGTGGAATTGCGATTTCTCAAAGAAGGGCTATCGTCTTGCGACCGAGGCGGAGTGGGAATATGCCGCGAGGGGTGGCCTTGTGGGCAGACGTTTCCCGTGGGGTGATGAGATTTACCACACGCAAGCGAACTACGACAGTCAGGCCTCATATTCTTATGATAAAGGTCCTACGAGGGGATACCATCCGCTGTGGAATGATGGGGTACCTCCTTACACAGCTCCTGTAGGATTTTTTGATGGGACAATGAAGTATAAGACAGAGTATCAATGGCCTGGCAGCGCCACGAGTTACCAGACCACAAGCGGGGCAAATAACTACGGTCTTTATGATATGGCAGGCAACGTCTGGGAGTGGTCCAACGACTGGTATTCGAGCACATATTACAGTTCCAGTCCGACGAATAATCCTACCGGTCCGACGACTGCCACGTCTCGCGTTTTTCGCGGCGGTGCGTGGAGCCTCAATGCGAACTACTGCCGCGTCGCGGACCGGAACAGCGGCAATCCGACGACTCGCGGCCACGACGTCGGATTTCGTTTAGTCCTGGGCTTGGAATAACACTTTGCACTTTGTTCTTTTACCCTGTTAGAGTTTTCTGATGTACTACGTTTATGTTCTGCTCAGTGAGGTTGAAGAAATCACTCGAAAAACTCTAACAGGGTGAACACTTTGCATCCGAGCGAAGTGAGGATCGAAATTTGAAAAGATGTGCAAGGCAAAAGGCACGAGGCAGAAGGATATAACCCCCAACATAAAGTTGGGGGCTTGCGCCGCCGGTGGCGGCGGTGTAGGAAATCGAAAGCCCCTAGGTTCATCCTGGGGGTTGAATTGGTTCCCGGGTTGATCTCGTGGGGTAGTGGTGAATGATTATGCGACAACCGATTGCGTATATGCTGACGTGGACGACATACGGCAGTTGGCTTCAGGGCGATGAGCGCGGGTATGTCAAGGATGGGGTGATACTACCCGCGAACAAGAGTCTGAATCAGGCGAACCGTGCGGCTATGGCATCGCCGGAGGTGTCGTTGACACGCTGGCAAAAAGGAATCGCCGAGGATGCGCTGCGTAAAGAGGCGGAGGCGCTGGGGCAGCGTATCTGCGCGGTTGCGGTGGGAAAAAGCCACCTGCATCTTGTCGTCACTACGAACGGCCTCAACCCGGCCAGTGCAGTGAGCCATTACAAGAATGCGGCGCGGTTGGCGGTACAGGCCGATGGTTTTCGCGGGAGATTATGGACCCGCGGGTACAGCAAACGCTATTGTTTCGATGAGGAGCAATTACACGCAATGATCGAATACGTCAACCGCCACAACAAAAGCCCCCAGGTTCATCCTGGGGGTTAAATCGGAAATCGGTCCCCCAGGTTCATCCTGGGGGTTAAATCGGAAATCGGTCCCCCAGGTTCATCCTGGGGGTTAAATCGGAAATCGGTCCCCCAGGTTCATCCTGGGGGTCAATTGAACGACCCCCCAACAAGACATTGGGGAACGAAACTGTTGAGAACACCCAACCCGCCAGAAGGCGGGCGGGTGAACACAGATTTAACGAACGACAATAACCCCCAACCTGAAGTTGGGGGCTTACGAGGGCGTGACGGGCCTCGCAAATGTTGTGGACGCGGCGGCGTGGTGGCAACGGATATGGACATAAAGGGTAGTATTTGTATTATCGGTGTCGTTGTGGTGTCGGCGGAGGAAGTCGCGAGCGAGCTTCAATTCTTTTGCGCTTGTCCAAGAGTCTGAAAGACGATGTCGGCAACCTTTGTGCGAACCGCCTTTGTGCTTCCCTTGTCGTTGGGATGCGCTCTATTGGTGAGAATAATAACATAAATCCTGCCGGCCGGATCGCAGACAATGGATGTCCCCGTGTAGCCGCTGTGGCAGAATGTGTTTTGCGGCGCGTATGAACCCTTAATCCACGAGTAGCCGGATTGCACATCAAAGCAGCAGGCGCGGCCGTGCGATGCAACGCCGGTCATCAGGCGAACGGATTCGCCGCTGAGGACCTGCACGCAAATGTGCGAAAGATTCTTGACACTACCTAAGTGTGAACCAACCTCGCCGAAATGTGGTATTATGATACTATGGCTGTGAAAGGTGAAAACACTGCTGTATTTCTGCCGACAACGCCTGATGAAATCAAACAGCGCCGCTGGGAGCGGGCGGATATTATACTCATCACAGGCGATGCGTACATTGACCATCCTTCGTTCGGCGTTGCACTAATCGGCCGATGGCTGGAGAAGCTGGGTTATCGGGTTGCGGTGCTCGCTCAGCCGGATTGGCGCAGCGTCGATGCCTTTCGCTCGCTCGGGCCGCCACGGCTGTTCTGGGGCATTACATCGGGCTGCATCGACTCGCGCCTGAACGATTACGCCTCGATGGGCAACCGGCGCAGAACCGACGTTTACAGTGCGGCAGGCGCGGTGGGGCTGCGGCCGAACAGGCCCCTGCTTGCGTACTCAGCACGGGCGAGGGAGGCGTATCCCGATGTCCCCATTATCCTCGGCGGACTTGAAGCAAGTCTGCGGCGGCTGGCTCACTACGACTACATCGAGGACAAGCTCAAACGCGCCGTCCTCGTCGATGCCAAGGCCGACCTTCTTATCTACGGTATGGCCGAACGCGCCGTTGCCCAGGTCGCAGATCGCCTAAACGCAGGCAGGCACGTTTCGGAACTGGCGGACATCAGCGGCACCGCGTATGTGCTGCGAAAAGACCAACCGACGCCGGCCGACGCCGTCCGGCTGCCGTCGCTCTCGCAGCTTCAGGCCGACGCCAACTCGTTTATCTCGGCTCAGTTGCAGTATCAAAGATGCGCTCATCCACAGGGGCCGCCGGTCATCCAGGAGCAGGAGCCAGGCACAATAGTAGTAATGCCGCTGTCCAAGCCGCTCACCGCGGCAGAGCTGGATGCGCTTTACGATCTGCCTTTTAGTCGCCGCTGGCACCGGCGTTATGACGCACTCGGAGGCGTAGCCGCTCTCGATCCGGTTCAATTTTCGATTGTTACGCATCGCGGCTGCTTCGGCGACTGCTCGTTCTGCTCCATCAACTGCCATCAGGGCAGGAACATAATCTCCCGCTCGGTCGATTCGCTCCTGAACGAGGCCGAGCTTATCCGCCGTCACGACCAGTTCGCCGGCACCATAGTCGATCTCGGCGGCCCGACCGCAAATATGTACGGGATGCGGTGCGGCAGGGACGGCGATTGCAGGCGGCCGAGCTGTCTGCTGCCATCGCCCTGCAAGAACCTCCGGCTTGACCATAAAGAGCTGCTGCAAATGATGGAAGCGTTTCTGCGGTGGCGGGGCTCCGGCGACAAAAGAATAAATATCTACGTGGCTTCAGGCATCCGGCACGACCTTGCCCTTCAGAGCAAAGAGTACGTCGATCTTCTGACCCGATACTTTGTCGGCGGACACCTGAAGGTCGCGCCGGAGCACTACTGCTCGCGCGTCCTGGATTTGATGGGCAAGCCGCATTTTGATGTATTTGAGGAATTTGAGGGCTGTTTCCAGGAGGCTTCGCGTCGAGCAGGCAAGCAGCAGTATCTGGTGCCCTACTTTATGAGCTCGCATCCCGGCTGCACAACACAGGATGCCCTGGCCCTGACGGAGTATCTTATATCTCGTTCGTGGCGCCCTCGTCAGATACAGGACTTTGTCCCGATTCCGCTGACGCTTTCTGCGGCTATGTATGTCTCCGGCCGAGACGCCCGAAAAAAGGAAATCTACGTGCCGCGCGGCCGCGGCGAAAAGCGGCTTCAGGCGGCGATGCTGCAATACTACCAGCCGAGAAATAAAAAGACCGTCGCCGATTTTCTAAAATCGATCAGCCGGGCCGATTTACTTGGCAAAATCGGGCACTTGCAGTTGCCCGGACGCTCACGCCGCAAATAATTGCAGAGGCTCCGCCCGTTGAGGCAATCCAAACCGAGACATCAGGGACCGCCGCGTCCCCACCCGTCCGGTCATCGACAGTAGAGTTGAGGGTGGTTTCAGACCGACGAAAAATCGCTTTGCAGGCTTCTGCCGGATAACGCAAGCGTCTGGAACTGTGAGCGCTGGTTCTCCAAAAGAACCAGTCTTCTCTTTTTGCACGAGTTTCGGTTTGACATTCTGCTGTCTCTGATTTATACTTCGTTGTGTTGCGTTGCAGCAATCGGAGCATGAAAATGGGCATAAACGAGCTAATCGGCGACCAGAAGCAGGAGATACTTGCCCTGGCTGCAAAGTACGGCGCATACAACGTGCGTGTGTTCGGCTCCGTGGCTCAGGGCACTGCGGACGAGACGAGTGACGTGGATTTTCTCGTTGACTTGGAAGAGGGACGCAGCCTGTTCGACCTCGGCGGGCTGCTGATGGATTTGCAGGAACTGCTCCATCGAAAGGTGGACGTCGTCACAAAAAATGCTCTCCATTGGTATATCAGGGATCGAATCCTCAAAGAAGCCAGGCCGTTATGAAAGACGACAAGCTCTATCTGATCCATATTTCCGAATGTATCGAACGCATAGAATCCTATGTCAGCGGAACCGATAAAGAAGCGTTTATGGCTTCATCGCTTGTCCAGGATGCGGTGGTGCGTAATCTGCAGGTCATGGCTGAATCCACTCAGCGACTGTCGCACAACTTGAAGGACAGCCACCCGGAAATCGACTGGTATAAGATAGCCGGCTTTCGCAATGTTCTGGTCCACGACTATCTCGGCGTGGACATGGCAAGGGTTTGGAACATCATCGAGAAGGAAATCCCCGTACTCAAGAGAAGTATCCGCAAGATACTGGACTGATGAGAACTTGCATTGCGATAGCTGCCTTGGGAGTCCTTGCGGCTGGTTGCAGATCACTGCCGGAGCCGGATTTCTCGCCTGCCGAGCCGAATCTCAAGGTCATCACATACAACGTGAACTGGGGATTTGCGCAGCCGCAGAACGTTGTTGAGTTCCTCAGCAAGGGCGATGCCGATGTTGTCTGTCTTCAGGAGACACATCATCGCTGGGAGGCGGTCCTGAAAACACACCTGGCGACGACTTATCCGTATAGTACCTTCGAGGATTGGCCCGGGGCCGGGGGAGGCATTGCCGTGATGTCCCGGTAACAGGCACGCTCAAAAGACCGCACAGACGGGCATCTTGGAGACGGCGTTACAGAAGCTCACTCCCTGCGAGGCCAATCCGTCGATGTTGGGCGTCCGAGCCTTGCCGTCGCCGGCGTAACCGCAGCGGGCGTAACCCAGCTGGTCGGCGAAAATGAAGACCAAATTAGGCCGCCCCGCCGCTTTGGAATTTCGCTTCCCGGCTAAACCGGCGCATGACCCTATGGTCAAACCGGCCCCGCCCAGGGCGGCGGCTTTGATGAACTCACGTCGCTTCATCCGTAAGTCTCCGTGTCTGCTTTTGACCCGGTTGTGGTCGGTCCCCACAAATAGGCCAGGCCAAAAGTGATTGCCGTGCCTATGACGATGAGCCAGGTCCAGCCGAGGTCTATGCGCTTGTTCTTTATCAAGAGCAGCAGCACAAGACACACGCCCGTGCTGACAAGCATAGCAGGGATATTGGCGAAGTTGGCTCTTCGCCGCGTAAGCAGCCCCAGCAGGAAAACGCCGAGCATAGGACCGCCCGTGAGCGAAAGGATCTGAAAGGCAAACCACAGGATGTTCTCAACCGGCGCGCAGCCGAAGGCAATTCCCGCCAATACCAGGCCAAAGCCCACAATTGCTATCCGCGAGACGAGCAGGTAATGCCCTTCGCAAGACCCTCTGCGAATCAGCGGACGATAGATGTCACTGACAAAGGACGATGCGAGCGAGCTCAAAGGCGAGTCGATGCTGGCCATGACTATTGCGCCGAGGACTAGGCCCTTTAGGCCGGCAGGCAGGACCGTGCGGGCGAAGTGCGGGAATATCTCCTTGAGGTCCTCCGGCAGCGACAACGAAGAATTCTGGGAATAAAAGACGAAGAGTAGCGTCCCGACGATTAGATAGAGCCAATAGACCGGCAGAGCGGCCAGAATAGTGGAGATGATGGTTTTCTGGCTGCCCTTTCGCGTTTCGACGGTGAGAAGTCTCTGGACCATCTCCTGGTCGGTTCCGAATGAGACTAAGCCCATAAAGAAACCGCCGGCCAACCATGCCCAGAAAGTGCTTGCGTCTTTGAGGTCGAATTTGAAGTGGAACGTGCTCAGACGCCCCGCCTCGCCGGCGGTGTGCACGGCGGTTGCCAGACCGCCGTCGATGTGCTGGATCAGATAGGCGACAACTACTACGCCTGCGGCAACGAAAAAAAACGCCTGGTATGCCCCGGCCCAGACGACCGCTTTGATGCCGCCGAAGGCAATAAAAGCGATACTGACTGCGGTGAAGAGCGTTATCGTGGCGGATAACCGCCAGCCCATTATGACGCCGACGGCCATACAGGTTGCGTAAAGGCGGACGCCGGAAGCAAGCAGGCGTGTGACGAAGAAATAGACTGAGCCGGCGTACTGGGTGGCCGGGCCGAACCGGTGACGCAGAAACTCGTAGATGCTCGTGCAGTTGTATTTGTAGAAGGCGGGAATAAATAGAAAAGCCACGACGAGCCGCGCCAGGGCCAACCCGACGAGGAACTGCAGGAAGCGCCAGTTCTCGCTGTAGGCAGTGTGCGGGATACTGACGATTGTAAGGGCGCTAATCTCAGTGGCGACGAACGACAGGCACGCAACAACCGGCGGAACGCGGCGACCGCCGAGAAAGAAATCATTCGTGTCCTTCTGTTCGCGTCCAAAGGTATATGAAATTACAAACAGCAGCGCTACGGCAGCGCCTACAATGCTCCAGTCTAACCCGCTTAGCGCGCCGGCCTGAGCTGCAACGAAATTCACGATGTCTCCTCAAGGGCCTTGCGCAGGGACTGGCGGCTTTCATCGAGTATTTTCAGTGCAGCCGGCAGATTGACTTTGCGGAAGTGCATTACTATGGCGGCTTTGACCTTTCCATCTGCGCGTGCGAGCAGGTTTTTGGCCCTTGCGCGCGAAAGGCCCGTCATTTCGATTACGATGCGCAGCGACCTGTCACGCAGCTTTTCGTTCGTCGCCCGCAGGTCAACCATCAGGTTGCCGTATGTCTTGCCGAGCTTAATCATCGCAGCCGTCGTGAGGGTGTTGAGTACGAGTTTTGTAGCGGTGCCCGCCTTCATTCTGGTCGAGCCGGTGATGACTTCGGGGCCGACTACCGGGTTGATTATGATCTCGGCGGGGATGTGCTTCACTGCCTCGGGAGCACACGTGACAAAAACGGTTCCCGCCCCGATTCGGCGGGCGCGATTGAGCGCCCCGTGCACGTAGGGCGTCATGCCGCAGGCGGCCAGGCCCACGACAACATCAACCGGCTTGACGTGCTTTTTGTCTATAGCTTCGGCGCCGTCTCCGGCGCAGTCTTCGGCGCCCTCGGCTGAACGCACAAGGGCGCGACGCCCGCCGGCAATGATGCCCTGCACCAGCAACGGCGAGACGCCAAACGTGGGCGGGCACTCGGAGGCGTCCAGAACGCCGAGCCTGCCGCTCGTGCCGGCGCCGACGTAGAACAGGCGACCGCCTCTGCGAATCCGCTCTACAACCATATCGACGGCGGCGGCAATGTGCTTGCGCTGCCTGGCCACAGCCGCCGGGACGAGCGCATCCTCGGTGTTGATCAGGTCAACAATCTGCCGTGTTGAAAGCTCGTCGATATTCTCGCTTCGGCGATTGCGTTTTTCAGTTGTTGGAAGGGGTCTGCGTCTTGTCATTATGCAGGCACTATCTTTCCCAGAACGACCGGCTGTTCGGCGCCGGTGGCGGTCGGCACGTTATTCGGCAGGTCTTTTATGGTTGCATAAGCCAGGATGGCGAACGAAACGGCCTCCTTGGCGTCGCCGCTGATTCCAAACTCGTACATCCTGCGGATTCTAACGCCGCTTAGCTCCTGCTGCAACATCTGTATGAGCGTCGCGTTTTGCGCCCCCCCGCCGCACAGGATTACTTCATCGGGCATCGCAGGCAGAAAACGCCGATATGCCTGCGCGATACTGACGGCGGTGAATGCGGTCGCGGTTGCCGCGATATCGGGGCCGGCCAGCTTGTTCTTACGGGCCTTTTCATACATCCGGTCGGCATAAAAAAAACCGAACTCTTCCCGGCCGGTCGATTTGGGCGGGCGGCGCCGCAGAAACGGATGCCGGAGCATTTCGCCCAGCAGTTTTGCGTTGACCGCTCCTTCTGCCGCCATTTTGCCGTCTGCATCGTATTGCCGCCTGCCGCGGGTGGCGAGCGAGACGATGCGGTCGATTATCATGTTTCCCGGCCCGGTGTCGAAGGCGACCACGTCGCGCAGCCGGCAGCACGATGGCAGGTAAGTGACATTGGCGATACCGCCGATGTTCTGGACGGCGCGGCTCAGAATCTTGTCGTTGAAAAGGATATAGTCGGCGTAGGGGACCAGAGGGGCGCCCTGGCCCTGGACCGCCATATCGCGCGGACGGAAATCAGCAACGGTCGTAATGCCGGTGCGCTGAGCTATGATAGAAGGCTCGGCAATCTGCAGGGTCGATGGTATTGTCTTTCGAGCATAATGCCTGCCCGCCGGATTGTGGTAGATAGTCTGGCCGTGCGAGCCAATCAGATCGATCGACCGCAGCGCGATGCCGCTTTTGCCGCACAGCTTGACGGCAGCCTCGGCGAAGACCTCGCCCAGCACAAAATTGTAATGGCAAATATCGTCCAGCCGGGACGTCTCGGGTTGACAGAGCTCCAGGATCTTGCGACGCAGGGCCGGCGGGTATGGAAAGACCTCGAACGCCAGCAGACGCACGGCGGTCCGTGGCGACTCGTCAATATCAACGATTGCCGCGTCAACACCGTCGGCGGATGTGCCGGACATCAGCCCGACGACACGCATTTTGGCCTTTGCGGCCAGCTTTGCGATGCGGTTTTCAGTTCTCATAGCGCCCTTTTCACTTGATTGGCATTGAAGGACATAAACTGCCTTTCTGCTAACCGATTATATACGCATCCCCAACCCATCGCAATCACCACACGCCCAGCGTTTAGCCGCGGCCGGAACGGCCGCGAATGCCTGACACCCCGCAGTCTCACTGCCGGGGTCATTCCGACCGAAGTCGCGACATAGTCGCGCCGAAGCGGAGGAATCTACTCCAACAATCCACCCCGACTTTATCGCGGCCTCCACAATTCGTCAGTC
>Ga0315288_10013912_pt1 | contig 10063 bp, 8 predicted proteins | sample YL17G11_20_MG_FD_203454 | JGI IMG/M metagenome (GOLD analysis project Ga0315288, IMG submission 203454) | Sediment microbial communities from Yellowstone Lake, YNP, Wyoming, USA - YL17G11_20 | ecosystem: Environmental > Aquatic > Freshwater > Lake > Sediment | place: USA: Wyoming | collected... | reverse complement strand
GAATCGGCTCCTTCGCCGACGCCGCCGATGCCGCGGGGGAGCTCTCCGATCTCACCGGGGCCTCCGTGGTCCTCAAGGGGGGCCACTTCCCGTGGAGGGGACGCCGGGGAACGGACATCGTCTTTTCCGACGGCCGGACCACGCTCCTTCCGCCGGTCGGCGCCCGTCGGGGCGACCCGCACGGCACCGGATGCGCCCTCGCCGCGGTGATCGCCGCGCGGATCGCGGCGGGGGACGACGTCGTTCCCGCCGTCCTGGCCGCGAAATCCCTTCTTTCGAAACTGATCGTCGGCGGCTTCCCCTCCGCGGAGGGCCGCCCGACCCTGTTCGGATGAACGGAGGTCCCCGTTGCCCTTGCGACGTTCCCTGCACATCACCCTTTCATCGCTCCTGCTCCTGCTGCTCGCATCGTGCGCGGGTCGCGAAGTGACGCCGGTCCCCGTCGAGCCGCCGCGCAAAGCGTTGAAGGTCGCACTCGTGCTGGGGGCCGGGGCGGCCAAGGGGTTCGCTCACGTGGGAGTGCTGAAGGTGCTCGAAGCGAACCACGTTCCCGTCCACATGGTCGTGGGGACCAGCGTGGGGAGCTTCGTCGGGAGCCTGTACGCCTACGGATACCCCGCCTACGATCTGCAGAAGATCGCCATGGGGCTCGAAAAGGGGGAGCTCGTGGACCTGACCGTTCCCGACAACGGGTTCGTGAAGGGGGAGAAGCTCGAGGCGTACGTCAACCGGATGATCCGGGGCACGACGATGGAGAACCTGCGGGTTCCCTTCTACGCGGTGGCCACCGACATCGGCTCCGGCGAGGAGATGGTGTTCGGGAAGGGGAACACGGGCTTGGCGGTGCGAGCGAGCTGCTCCATCCCCGGCGTCTTCCGGCCGGTGCGGATCGGCGACCGGACGTACGTGGACGGCGGGGTGGTGAGCCCGGTGGCGGTGGACGCGGCGCGGCGATTGGGGGCGGACGTGGTGATCGCCGTCGACATCACTGCGGGAGCCGCCGGCGTCACCCCCGATACGACGCTGGACACGATCTTCCAGTCGATCAACGTGATGTACGCGAAGATCGCCGCGGTCCAGCTCTCCCGGGCCGACGTGGTCATCCAGCCGAAGGTCGGGCACATCGCCTCCGGCGACTTCACGAAGCGCCACGAGGCGATCCTGGAGGGGGAGACGGCCGCCCAGGCCGCGCTGCCGAAGATCCAGGCGCTGCTGGGGGAAACCGTCAAGAAGTGACCGGGCTTCCCTCGGTGTGTCAATAGTGGTACACTTGTTCCATTCCCGTGAAGGAGGTCTTCCATGCCCGCCCGCAATCCGAGGGTCAACGTCGTCCTGGAGAAGCCCATGTACGACATCGTGGGACGGATCGCCAGGAAAGAAGGGACTTCCCTGTCCACGGTCGTGCGGGATCTCGTGAAGGAAGCGGTCGAGATTCGGGAAGACGTCGGGCTGACGCGCCTCGCGGCCGACCGGGAACACACCTTGTCCCGGCGCCGCGCCTTGTCGCACAAGGAGGTGTGGGGATAGCGTGCCGTTCACCATCCTGTACCATCCCGACGTCAAATCGATCGACATCCCACTGATCGACACCAGGATGCGGGAGCGCATCCGGAAAGCGATCGAAACCCGTCTGGTGACGGCCCCGCAGGATTACGGGACCCCGCTTCGAAAAACCTTGGCGGGATACTGGAAACTCCGGGTCGGCGATTACCGGGTCGTCTTCAGGATCGGGAAAACCACCGTCCATGTCCTCGGGATCCGACATCGGAAGTCCGTCTACGAGGACGTGAAAAAACGGAAGGAATAACCCCCTTCAACTCTTCGCCCGGCAAACCGCCGATCCGAAACTCTCCAGATAAAGTTCCACGGCCTCTTGCAGGCTGGCCTTCGCTTCCTCGATGGTCTTCCCCTGGCTGACAACGCCCGGTTCGACGCAATGAGCGACGTACCACTTTTCTTCCCTGGAGAGAACCGCCATAAATCTCCTGGACATTTCGATCCTCTCCGTCACAACCACTCTGCCGACATGTTCTCACATATTGCCAACCGACGCGCCGTTGCGTGGGAAAGCGCCTTCATGTCACGGCCAGATAGATCGCTTCTTCATGCCGCCGCATACACGCTGCGCCCCGCGCCATAGTAGGCGTCATAGACGTGCTGGAACACGGCCGTCGTTTTTTGCTCGAACAGTTCCGACGTGTAGGCTTTTGGCAAGCCCCGGTCCAGCAACTTCTCGATGGTTACCCGCACCTCGGCCCGGGCCTGCTGACGTTTGCGCCAATCGAGCACCAGTTTCCCTGCCTTGAGCGTGGCCAGTAACTCCCGGGCCGTGGATTTCACCTTGTCCCGGTCCGTCTTGCTCATTTCAATCCGCGGTTTGGTCAAGAGATCAAAGAGCGCCAGCTCTTCTTCATTCAGTTGTTCGCCCACGCCCCGCTGTTCTTCTTTATTCAGGCTCTGGGCAAAGGCCATCAGTTGCTGGAAGAACTCCTCGGCGTTGAGGCTGCCCGCATTGTAGGCGTCGATCATTTCCTGGAATCGCTCCAGATAATCCATCCGCGTGCGGTTGAGCCGCACCAGGGCCATGAGTTTCTGCGCCACCGTCCCCTGGAGTTTCTCATTCATGGTGCGCTTACGGCCCGTCTTGAACCTCTCTGCCAGTTTCTCGAAATCGATTTTGCTCAGGTCAATCCAACGCTCGTCGCCATAGGGAGTGCTCTCCTCACGGATAATGTAACCCTCCGTGGCGATGGAACGGTCGAGCAGTCCCTCCACCTGCTGCATGACCAGCGAGATGTCCGCCGGTGGTATCAGCGCGCGGATTTTATCGGCGATGACCTGCACGGGATTCACCTCGGCGGCAAACTCCCGCGCGCCAGGGTCAGGCAGGACGGCCTTGTACAGACGCTGCACGGTGTTGGACAGATCGAGATAGCGGCGCTTGATCTCCTCGGAGGTGACCAGCGCCTCCACGGCATCGTCGAGCAGCCCGATACGGGCAAATCCCTCGGCGGCCTGGATGCCCGTAAGGTTCACCCCCTGTTCCTGACACAAGCCCCGGGTTTCTGCCAACGCGTGTCGTAACGCTGCCACCAGGGCGGACTTGTCCTCCACCGGCTTATCACCGCCACCGCCCGCGCCGTAGATTGCCAGCGCCTGCTCCATGTTGCGGAACACCCCGGCATAGTCCACGATCAGTCCGCTCACCTTACCTGGATAGACCCGGTTGGCCCGGGCGATGGTCTGCATCAGCGTATGGTTGCGCATCGGCTTGTCGAGGTAGAGGGTCGAACAGCTCGGCACATCGAAGCCGGTCATCCACATCGCGCAGACAAACACCAGTCGGAATGGATCGTCCGGATTCTTGAACTTCGTTTCCAGGTCTTCCTCCACCATGCGCTTGCGGTGCGGGCGGATGTCCAGGCCCTTGTCGGCCATCTCGGCAATCTCGTTCTGCCCCTGGGAGACGACCACCGCCATGTCGGTCTCTTTCATCCGGGAGATACGCTCTTCGATCTCCTGCCGGGCGCCGCCGTCCACCCCGGCCCATTCTCCCTCCAACGCCGCAATCTTCGCGCCCCAGTGTTTCTTCACCTTGTCGTACATGCGGACGGCCGTGGCCTTATCGATGCAGATCATCATGCCCTTGCCCTGAAAGCCCCGCCCCGTGAAATGCGTCACCAGGTCTTTCGACACCGCCTCCAGCCGCTCGTCACGGGTGATCAGGTGATACTCGCGGGCGAACTCCCGCTCCAGTTTCTTCTCCTGCGCCTCGTCCAGTTCCGCCTCTTCCAGCAGACGCTCCATGTCCTCGTTGAGATTTTCGTTGACCAGTTGCAGTTCTGGGATGCGGTTCTCGTAGTAGAGCGGGACTGTCGCGCCGTCGGCCACCGACTGCTGAAAGTCATAGACGCTGATGTACTCGCCGAAGACCTGCCGGGTCTTCTCCTCGCCCACGATCAACGGCGTGCCGGTAAAGGCCAGAAATGCGGCGTTGGGCAGGGCCGTACGCATGTTCAGGGCCAGGGTGTCGTACTGGCTGCGGTGCGCCTCATCGGTGATGACAATGATGTCGCGCCGCTCGGAGAGCACCGGATGGGCCTCGCCCTTCTCGGTGCGGAACTTGTGGATCAGGGTGAAGACGTAGCGGTGATCCTCCGTGAGCAACTGCCGCAGGTGTTTGCTGCTTTCCGCCTGGGCGCGGCCTTCGGTCACTACCCCCGCCGAGGCGAAGTGTTTGTAAATCTGCCCGTCCAGCTCCTGCCGGTCGGTGACCACCACAAAGGTCCAGTTCCCCGGCGCCTTCCGCAGTACCTTCTGGGCGAAGAACATCATCGCCACGCTCTTGCCGCTTCCCTGGGTATGCCAGAAGACACCCAGTTTACCGTCCCGCTGCCGGATGTCGGCCAGCGCCTCCAGCGCGTTGTTCACGCCCAGATACTGATGGTTTTTGGCCGTTAGCTTGATCAGCCCGCCGGGGACTTCCTGAAACAGGCAGAAGTTCTCTACCAGGTCCAGCAACCGCGCAGGGTCGCAGACGCCGCGCAGCATCGTCTCCAGAGAAACCCGGCCTGCCTCGTCCTCGCTGCCGATTTTCTTCCACTCGGCGAAATGCTCCCACCCGGCGGTCATGCTACCCACCCGGCTCTGGCTGCCGTTGGAGAGGATGATCAAGGCATTGGGCCAGAAAAGATGGGGCACGGTGTCCTTGTAGTCGCGCAGGTTGCCCGTGAAGGCGGTCTCCAGACGGCGGTGAGCGGCCTTCAGTTCGATGAGCAGCAACGGCAGGCCATTGACAAAACCCACCAGGTCGGCGCGGCGGGTGTACATCTCGCCCGTGATCCAGAACTGCGAGCAGAGCAGGAAGTCGTTATTGGCCGGTTCATCCCAATCCGCCACCCGCACCACTTCCACCGTCTCGCCGTCACCCCCGGGGTCGGGCATGGGGACACGCACGCCGTTCTTGAGCAGGTGGTAGATCTCGCGGTTGGCGGCCACCATGCTCATCCGCGAGCGGTCGCGGGTCAGTTCCTGGATGGCTTGGTTGATGGCCTCGGGCGGCGCGGTCGGGTTGAGCCGCTGCAACGCAGGGCGCAGGCGGGCGGTGAGGATGACCTCGGCCTTCGTCTCACGTCCCAGCGTGCTCGCACCGCGATCGAACTCCTGGTAGGCGTTGATCGTCTCCCAGCCCAACGCCGCCAACAGGGCGATGGCTGGGCGCTCGACAAGGGCGTCTTCTGTGTAACCGGCGGGGGTCATGCGCTGGCATCCTCGGTGACCGCGATGTCCAGTTCCGAGACATCCACTTCGCCGGAGATGAGCTTCGGGAGCAGCAAGTCGCGTGTGCGGCGGAGGATGGTGTTTTTTCGGCCAAGTGTTGCAATCTCTGAAAACATTGGGACACTCAATTCACAGAATCGTTCCTGCAACGCAATCGGTGGCACGCAACGACTTGTTTTCTCTAGGTAATCTGACCATTTGTAATTTGAAATGCCGGTAGACTGAACTTGGTATTGCTTAATCTCGCCAGACACATACGCATCCAAGAACGATAAATAAAGAAGTAGAGATGCGTATTTATCTGAATCTGACTGAATCCGTTTACAAAAACTTGCGCATATCACAGGAACACCATTGAATGCTGTTAGTAATTCCGATGATATATACAAGGACCTGCCTAACAGTTGGTCTTTACTCCCTCCTGACACCTCGAAAACAATATCTCCTGGCATAAGGCAACGAGATTTCAAGTTCGATTTTGTGTGATACCTTAAGGGAACCCTTGAAAAATCACAGGAACGAGCATCGGGTATGTCTGTACCGCGAATTACCCACGCAGGTGCGGTGTGCTTGTCATCTTCAACATCCTTTCCCCAGCCTCCACCAATATGCTCCGCAATGAGTGAACCGAGTAATATCACCTTCCACCCTTCCGGAATCTTGCCAAGCGCGGAATCGGTAAGCCGAGCGTGCTTGTGGCCGGGGAAGCGGAATTTGACGAACCACTCGCGGTAGAGGTTCTGCGCCATCTCCTCAAGAATCTTGATCCGCCGCAGGTTGTTCTCGATCAGATCATCGTAGGCTGAGAGGATCGCCGCGATTTTTTGCTGGGTGGGCAGGGGGGGAGAAGGTATCCGAAACTCCCTTATCAACCCTTGATTCAAATTCTGCTGGGCAGCCCCTTGTGCTTTTGCTGCTAATGCCTCTCGTGTTTGAAGAAAGGCGTAAAAAACAAACCTCGAAGATGCGATCTCTTTATTAACCACAAGCCCGCACACGGCTTGATTAACAGTTGCGGGACGTTTCAACCAACCAAGCTGCCCCACATTGGCGCCGTACATCGCGATCAGGACAGTATCCGCCGGGAAGTACTTAGCGGAGGAACTGTCCAAACCTTCATCGGTTATTTTTTCCTCGGTGTCTTCAATGGAGCGATCGAGTAGTTCTTTGGATTTAACCCAAAGGTGCCCATCTAAACCATCGGTGTAGAAATCAGTGCGTTTTCTTGACGGCGTACCGCCGCTTGAAATCAAACTACAAAGGCTGTCTGTGGTTCGGAGTTCCATCACTCCCTCTCCAACAACTTCGCCACATTCTCGGCAATCCGTTCTTCCAGTTCCCGGGCCTCATTGTTGAGGGTTTCCAGTTCCTCGTTCTGCTCCTCCAGCCGTTCCTTGAAATCGAAGTCCTCATCAGCACGGGCGGTCACGCCCACGTAGCGACCAGGGTTGAGGCTCCAGCCCTGGGTTTTGATCTCGGCCCGTGTCGCCACCTTGCATAGGCCGGCCACGTCGGCATACTTGGGTTTCTTTCCGAAGTGTTCGGCCAGAAGGTCTGCGCTGTCGTGCAGGTTCTCGACCGCCTCGCCGCGGTAGAGTCGAGCGATGTTGGACAGGAACTCAATCTGCGTCGGAGTCCAGTCTCGGTGGGCACGGTCGATCTGGCGAAAGAGGTGGCGGGCGTCGATGAACAACACCTTGTCGGCGCGGGCGGTCGTGCGCTTCCCCCGGTCGAAGAACCAGAGGGTGCAGGGCAGGGTGACGGTGTAGAAGAAGTTGGAGCCGACGGCAACCATCACGTCCACAGAGCGGGCTTCTATGAGTTGCTTACGGATGTCCAGTTCCGAGCCTCGGGCGTCGGCGGCGGAGTTAGCCATGACGAAACCGGCGCGGCCGGTATCGGAGAGGGCGCTGTAGAAGAGCTGAATCCAGAGGTAGTTGGCGTTGTCGGTACGGGGAAGGCCGAAGGGGAAGCGCGGATCGTCCTTGAGCCGGTCCTTGTCCACCCGGTCCACGTTGAATGGAGGATTGGCCATCACGAAGTCGAACTTGCCGGTGGACCGGTGCAGATCTTCGTAGTAGGCATTGCCCTGGCGGATGTCGCCGGCCAGTCCATGCACGGCGAGGTTCATCTTGCCCAATCGGACGGTCTCGGCCACCTTCTCCTGGCCGTAGACGCTCAGTTCCGCGCCAGGGTTCTTCTGGTGTTCGGTCACAAAACGGGCGCTCTGCACGAACATGCCGCCGGAACCGCAGGCCGGGTCAAAGATGCGACCGTGGAAAGGTTCGATGATGCCGACGATGAGTTGAACGATGGCGATGGGGGTGAAGAACTCGCCGCCCTTCTGGCCCTCGGCTCTTGCGAAATTGCCGAGGAAGTATTCGTAAATCTTGCCGAAGGCGTCCCCCTCGATGTCCATAGGGACGGAGTTCATGGTCTTGAGCAACTCTTTGAGCAAGGAGTTCTCGAAGCGGTTGTAGGTCTTGGGCAGGACGTCCTTGAGGTCTGGGTTCTCCGCCTCGATGGCGTGCATGGCGTCGTTGATGGCCGCGCCGATGTTGCCCCCTTCCGGCAGTTGAATCAGTGCAGAGAAACGCGCTTTCTCGGGCAGGTAGAGCACGCCTCGTGCCTGGTAGTCCGCCGGTCCGATCTTCCTCCGGCCACCACCTGGTCCGGTCAGCTCCTTCGCCGCCACCTGGAACTTGTGGTCGGCATAACGCAGAAACACCAGCCCCAACACTGGGACGGAGTATTCCGATGACTTCAGTTTGGAATTGGCCCGCAGCTCATCGGCTGCGTCCCACAGGCGGGCTTCGATGTTATTGCCGTTATGATTCATGGTTTCTCCATGCGTCGATTACTAATGCCATCAACGCTCAGGCTAATTTGCGGGCGCTCAGGCCGGAGCGACAGGCGAGCCGCCAGCTTCAGCCTGTAGTCAGGTGGTGCTCATTCTTAAATTTCAAGAAACGAAAATCTGAACTAGTCAAATTGGTTTCATCAAAGCCAGCATCTCGCCTCATCGCCAGCATTGCTTTGATATACAGCTGTTTCATCTCTGCTTGTGAGACCGATCCAGGCTGCTCTGAATGTTTAATTTGTGAATCAATAAATATATTTGTGGATGTTACAACATCATCCGAAGCCCATATCCATAACTCCGAAAAATCAGATAGAAACTCCTCCTTGAGTTGCTTCGCATCCGAAGCTTCGATAAAGACACGCATTGACTTGGCAAGCCGGGTATAAACGGAACGCTTTCGAGAAACCAAATCTGACTGTCTTTGTAATTCCGTTCGAACATACTCTAATTGTTTAGCATACGCACTGCGTACTGCTTCCATACGGTTCGTTATTTCCTTTACATCCTCTTTCGTTGCAATATTTTCGCCTTTTTTGCGGAAATAACTTGGCAACAATTGGCCTACGACAAGACCAAATATAATCAATAATATTGTCTTGATAATATCTTGCATTCTTACTCCTCACAATTACTGTGTTAAAGTCCACATAAATATAATTATACCTCGCACAGAACAGCCTAATCCAATATGGAAATCCATACTTCCAAACATGGATTCACAATTAATTATAATTCGCTATATTTCATTAAAGTGTTGTTAAAGAAGGAAGCTGCAATCCCAAGTAGAGTGTTTCTCAATATGTTAAGGCTGCATGGCTGGCAGTCTAATTCCGAAAATCGAGGCCTGAAAATCCCGCTCAAGCTCGATCTCCTTATTCCCCCGTCGAGTGGGACAGCGGACAGGGCATCCCCGGCGGGATATTATTACTCGAGGTCCTGCGCCAGGTCCTCGAAGCGGGTGAACTGGGAAAGGAAGGCGAGCTTCACGTCGCGCATGGGGCCGCTCCGGTTCTTCCCGATGATGATCTCGGCGACCCCCTTCGCCTCCTGCGGAGTCTTCTCCTTGGCGTACATCTCCTCGCGGTAGACGAACAGGATGAGGTCGCTGTCCTGCTCGATCGCCCCGGAGTTGTGGCTCACGATGCCGTCGGCAAGCCACGACGACGGCCCCGGCACCGTGAGGTCGAACACCTCCTCCACCCCACTCGGCTGAACCTCAACGACGCGATCCAAGAACAGGTCGCTTTCGGCCAATAGCCGCAGAGCGTCATCCTCCAATACCGCCGAATATCCACTAGCAACCTTCTGCGAAGTAGCAGCGCTGAAATGGGCGATCCCTCCAATAGAGGTTCCACTTACCGCAGCCATCGCCGGACGTGCAGACCATAGCGCCTCGCGGGCCACCGCGAGCCGATCTCCTGACTTCAACTCCCCTACGCGTGTCCATACGCCTGGACCGTAGAGCAGGTGCTCCGGAGTCGCCCGGATCGTGCGGCCGCTTGCGAGGACGACGCGCATCACCGGCTTCTCGCCCACCGACCAGACGCACTCGCTCTTCGCCGGGACGATGCGCCCCTCCGGCGACATGGCCCACACGTCGACCTGTTTCCCCACCAATTCTCGAATCGGAAGACGGCCGCCGTCGGTGGTCAGGACGATGGTCTCTCCCGTTACGCACTCACGTAAGTCCGCCATTTGAGGGCGCTTGTCGTTCCGGCTCTCCACCCCGCGGCTGAGTTGGGAGACCGCGACCACCGGGATGTTCAGCTCCTTGGCCAACGCCTTCAAGGAGCGCGAGATCTCGGAGACCTCCTGCACCCGGTTTTCGGTGTTCTGCCGGGTGCTGGACCCGTGCATCAGCTGCAGGTAATCGACGATGATCATCCCGATGCCGCGCTCTTTTTTGAGCCGCCGCGCCTT
>Ga0315288_10013910_pt1 | contig 10064 bp, 8 predicted proteins | sample YL17G11_20_MG_FD_203454 | JGI IMG/M metagenome (GOLD analysis project Ga0315288, IMG submission 203454) | Sediment microbial communities from Yellowstone Lake, YNP, Wyoming, USA - YL17G11_20 | ecosystem: Environmental > Aquatic > Freshwater > Lake > Sediment | place: USA: Wyoming | collected... | reverse complement strand
CCGCCGCACACATTTTTGCCATTACCGGAAATCAGGAGATCAAGGGTAAAGCCGACTATATCGTGTCCGAGGTGGCGCGTTGTCAGGATGAGAATGGCGGAGAATGGGCAGGACCGATCCCCGAAAAATACCTGGATTGGCTGGCGCGTGGGAAGGCTGTTCATGCCCCTCATTGTACCGTGCACCGGAATATGATGGGGCTTTATGATATGTACGCCTGGGCTGGCAACCAGCAAGCTATGGAGATTCTGGTGAAGTGGGCGCGTTGGTTCAGCCGTTGGACCTCCCAGTTCACCCTGGACCAGTTCGATAATATCTTAGACGTTGAAACTGGTGGAATGCTGGAAGTGTGGGCGGACCTCTATGGAGTCACCGGGGAAAAGGAACATTATGAGCTGATCAAACGCTATGACCGCCGGCGGTTATTTGATCCCCTGATTGCTGGAAAAGACGTCCTTACGAATATGCACGCGAATACAACCATCCCTGAAATTCTCGGGGCGGCGCGGGCCTGGGAGGTGACAGGAGAAGACCGTTGGCGGGACATTGTCGAGGCTTATTGGCGCTGTGCTGTCGCCGATCGAGGGTATTTTTGCACAGGGGGACAGACCAACGGGGAGTTCTGGATACCACCTCGACAGCTTTCTACCCGGCTGGGAGACAAAACCCAGGAACACTGCACGGTCTACCATATGATGCGCTTGGCAGATTACTTGCTGCGATGGACTGGGGATGCCTCCTACGACGATTATTGGGAGAGGAACCTTTATAACGGGAGCCTGGCCCAGCAGAATCCGGAAACCGGGATGGTTACTTACTTCTTACCCCTGCGCTCTGGATCAACCAAGAAATGGGGGACCCCGACTGATGATTTTTGGTGCTGCCATGGTACCCTCATCCAGGCGCACACGGCTTACCCGAATCATATTTTCTACGAAGATGAGAATGGCCTCATTCTTTCACAATACATTCCTTGCCAGCTCGATTGGAGTAAAAATGGGATAAGTATAAGCCTCACGCTGTCAGAAGACTCGCATTCGGAGGCTCATCGTCGGCCCCGCAGCCGGTCCTATGAGTTACAGATCACCTGCGATCAACCTCAGGAGTTTACTCTCAAATTTCGCTTGCCCTGGTGGATGAGCACCACCCCGGAGGTAGCCATCAACGGTGAAAAACAAGTTGTCGCAGGAAATCCATCCACCTACGCTCAGATCCATCGGGTCTGGCATAACGATACGGTCCAGATCACTTTGCCCCAGAGCCTCACTACCAGTCCTTTGCCCGATTTGCCGGATACGGTCGCTTTCATGGAAGGTCCAGTCGTGTTAGCTGCGGTTCTTGGAGATAGACCGGGAATGACCGGATGGGAAATCCTCACCGGAGTGGAAATCCTCACCGAGAACACACTCTACTTCAAAGGAGAAGACCCTACGTCAGTCCTTATTCCCGATAACGAGCGGGAGTTTTCAAGGTGGCGGATCGGATATCGAACCCAGGACCAGGCGCAAAACCTCCGCTTCATCCCTTTGTATGAGATTCGGGATGAATCCTATGCGGTCTATTTCCCAATAAGGGAATGGCATTAGAATTATTAAAGACCTGAAAGACAAAGGATTCAAAACAAGAACAAGATGTCTGGAAAGCGATACTTCAAGGAGGAATGAGATTATGGACCTTGGACTAAATGGCAAGAATGCCCTTGTGACGGGAGGAGAGAGAGGGATTGGAAGGGATGTCTGTCTCTCTCTAGCCCGTGAAGGTGTGAATATCGCTTATTGTGATATTAAGATCGAAAGAGGGGAAGGATCAACCCTAGAATTGGTAAGGAGCCTGGGAAGAAAAGCCTTTGGGATGGAAATCGACGTATCAAATGAGGAACAAGTCATCAAATTCGTTCAGGACGCGATCGGTGAATTGGGTTGCATAGACATATTTGTGAGTAATGCGGGAATCATCGAATGGGAACCAATAACCAAGATCACCCTGGAGTGCTGGAACAGGATCCTCGCGGTCAATTTGACGGGTGCCATGCTCTGTACTCGCCAGGTAGCCAGACATATGGTCGAGCGAAGGAAAGGGGTAATGCTCTTCACCTCTTCAACAATTCAATACAATCCCGCATACAAAGAAGCTGCCTATAGGGTCAGCAAAACAGGGGTGCAGGTATTTGCTGAAACAGCAGGCATAGAGCTTGCTCCCTACGGAATTCGGGTCAACACCATCTCACCAGGACTGATTAACTCGCCCAATTGGGCCAAAGGCGTCTTGCCGAAGGCTGCCAATGATCCGGAAATCGGAGAAAGTTTTATGGGCAATATCCCCCTTGGCCGACTAGGGCTGCCAAGTGATGTAGGCTCTGCATATGCATTTCTTGCTTCCGAAAAGTCATCGTTTGCGACGGGAGCCAATATCGTCCTCGATGGCGGTTTTACATTACGACCGCTGGTTTTGGTCACTCTAGAAGAAATTAGAAATATGAATCTCCAAGATCATCCGCCGAAGTATTGACGGAGTTTGCCTTTCAGGAATTCGGCCGATTGGCGAAGCTCTTCCATCCCGTTCATACCATCTTCGATCGATATCCACCCGTCAAATCCTGCCTCTTTAAGAATGCAGAAGATAGCATCATAGTCGTTCAGTCCTTTGCCTATGACCCCGTGCTGGATCGACTTTGCGTAGCCGAAAACCGGGTCCATTTCTATTCTCCGCAGATCCTCGACATTCCCACCTTCGAGATAACGGTCACTGGCATGCATTGTAATGACACGATATTTAATCTTCTGCAACAACTTGATCGGGTCTTCTCCGGCCACAATCGCGTTAGAAGGATCGTAGTTGATCCCAAAAAAGGGAGAATCAATCTGTTCGACAATCTCGAGAAAGACCTCAGATCTGAGGGCAAACTCCGGATACTTCCAATACCCATCCTTGTAATGATTTTCTAGATTAATGATTATTCCCCTGTCTTCGCCGTAACTTACTGATTCCCGGATCATTTCCACACACCATTGAACAGTCTTCTTCCTTTCCAACCCGGGCCGGTTCTGCCCGGATAACGTCCTGCAATACTTGCCGCCCAATCTCGCTGTCAAATCGATGGCTTTCTTCTGTTTCTCGAGCTCATCTCGACGTTTCTGAGGATCAGGGTGTGTGAAATCGGGGGAGAAACACATCATAGGTATGGCTAAACCGGCTTTATTACATCTCTCTCTCACCTCATCCACATATCGGTTCTCTACGCGTTCGAAGAAAAGATGGTGCATTTCCAGACCGTCTACGCTAAGCTGGCCGGCTTTCTCGATCCAATCGAACAGCGTCATGGATTTGTGGACGATGATGTCATCCAGGTAGCATTTGGGAAACGCGGCCAGTTTGGGCATTTATTGCTCCTACTCTAGGTATCCAATATCGTGATTCCAAGCCATTTACCCAGCAGCTTCAATTCTTTTCGAAAATCTCCGGCCATTGCGACATAGTGATTGCCATAACACTGCCCAAGGAAATTCTCGCGATCCCCAGCGAGCCTGATTTTGACCGTCAAGTTTGGGGATTGTTCGCTGTTCAACAGTTCGCCGAATGCTAAGTGCATCTTATCGCAACCCCATCCATAAAACCTGAAGAGGGTCACGAAACCTGTATTCAGCGGGGGTCGGCAGGTCATTGTTTCAAATCCACGTTCCAGAGCATATTGGGATTTCGCCAGCACCACCTCTTCTTGGTTAGAGGCCAGCGAAGCGGGAGCACCACAGTGGGTGAGGGTGAGGATTCCGTCCAGGTCCAGATCATAGAGATCACCAACGTATGCGGCTGTTCCTGTAAGATATCGGGCTATCAGCAGTGATACGCAGGACATCACATCACCCTCGCAGGCAAGTGTATATGCATCATCGATAAACCCCATGCAAGGATTCAATCCAAGTTCCTTGGGGAATCCTGTCCAACATTCGACGGCGAACCCGTCTATCTTATTTTCCTGAGCGACCTGCTTCAACGCCAGATGAAGTTTGATACCTGCATCGAGGGCATTCAAGTCTGCGCCACTCAGCATATAGGAGCTGGTGATCTCCTGTCGCGATTGTTCGATCTCTGGAATGCGTTGAGAAATAAATTGAATTGAATTGCGTATCTCATCAAAAGATATGGGTAGAATTTTTGTCCCTAACTTGGTGCCCACTATTTGCGGATCATAACGGCACGAAACAAGATTCGGGAAAAGACCTCCAATGACGCCGATGCGGCTTTGCCGTAGCCGCGAATACACTTTTGCTACTCTCATGAAGCATGGGATTCTTTCGATTGATCTGGGGTTGTCTGGGGGAGCGTAGTGCAGTTCAACGGGAGCTCCCGATTCCTGCAATGACCCCATAGCCAGGGTACTGCTGGGGAGCGCAAATCTTCCCCGGACAGGCCAGATCAAGCATGGAGCATGACACATTCGCGCGGCCGTCTCAATTGCCTGTGCACTGAGCCCTCGCAGGGGGACTATCAGAAGGAGATCAGGATTCATTTTGGAAAATTCCTGAACGAATTTCCGGGCTCCTACCTCATCCGATACGGGATCGGCGATAACAAGATCCGCCCCAAATCTATTGAAAGCTCCGATGATAGCGTCAAACTCGCTTCTAATGAGATCAGTGTCAAATTCCCCGACAGGCAAAGCGGATATGATCGTAGTGTTTTTCATTTGGGTAACAAATGGTGGACGGGAAATGTATAGACTTTATAGGGATCTCAATTAAAATCATCAGATCATCCGTCTTTTTGGGATAATCCCTAATACTTGCTCCCAGCTGCTGAGGAACATACTCCGAAAGAGTTTCACAGGTCCAAATTCCTCAAACTCTTCCACTTCCAGCCCATCTTCCAGGTAGCCGCGTTTAAAATCGACCAGCTTTTCCATTAGTTCATCGATCACATACTTTTCCACCGGGTTAAACAAGCGGTAAACGACTGGCGGGTCCTGCTCAAGTAATTGATCGGCGGTCCCTTCCCAATTGATGGTACAACAAACCTTGCCACCTACCATCTCTGTGAAGTGGTGAAGTTTGCGGGCGCCGCCCGCGATGAGCACGGCAGGATGCTTGCGCTCTTCCATAATTGCATACAGCTTGCGCGCCACTGCCATGCCGGCCTGCACGAGCACATCTGGCGATATATCGATGTTTTGCTCCCGGACAACATTATCAAAATAATCATCGTAGATACCGGCAATGTGTGAAATGAAGAGTATTGGGGATTTTCCGGTTTTCATCGAAGCTCTCTGGTACGTTTCGATCATTTGAACAGCCTGGGCAATGCCAAAGATCTCTGTAGCATTGAGGGGGATATCCTGCCCGACAAGGTATTCCATGGCTGCCAGACCGGAATGGGTGGTGGGTATCTTGCAGCAGATATTGGGAGCGACTTTGCGATTTTCAACAGCTTCTTTGATGATCACATCGGGATCGTCCTCGTGAACAGGGTCGCCCTGGATGGAAACATAACCCTGGGATCCGTGGGTGCGAGTAAAAATGGGAAGGAACTTTTCAGCAATGGGCTTGACCAGGCGGCGCTGAAATTCTGCAATGGCTTCGTCATCATCGGCATAGTCGCGCAGCGTTTCATCCAATATTTGCAGCGCATAGGCCGACTCTGAGGGGTGATCCACCATTTTCTGGGTATAAGAAGGATTGTTGGTGCAACCGGTGGCCCCATTGGCAATCGCCAAGTCAGCATGTTCACGTGTCGGGTTGTTGATCCAAAACTCGGTTGGGGTTTGCTGTGTTAATCTCAGGAAATAATTATTTCTTTTCATTCCCTATTCCTCCTTGGGGGTTTTATTGTTGAAATTGCTAAGAATTATACTCGTAAAGCTGGGTGTCAAAATTATCGTCCTGCGCCACCCGCGCAATTACTGCCTTTAGAAATGTTGAATTCTGTGAAATGACTTTTGGCAGAGATAATCCGGCATGAATGAAATGCCTTGTATACTTTTTCCAATTCTGGAACGCTATCTGGAAGGCTTTCTGTCACTGGCAGGGGTTTCGCTGGTTGATTCAGGATCGTTTCAACCAGGGCAACCGTGTTCTCGAAGGGAGTGTCCGCTAAGATGCCTTTTGTCGGTCCAATCACATATCCGCCACCATGTGCAAGGTAACGCAGGCAGGCGGTTACCTCTTGCCGGACATCTGCTGCCGTACCCATGGGCAGGGTATATTGAGAGCTAATCCCGCCATTTAAGCAAAGATTACTTCCAAACAAGCGTTTAATTTTGAAAATATCCATCGATTCTGGTTGTATAGGGTTGAGAATCTGGACCCCGATCTCTATCAAGTCTGGAATTATTTCCATGATATCGCCGTCACTATGGACCATTACAACCAGTCCTTGCCGGCGCGCTTTATCAAAAATCTTTGTCAATCCCGGCTTGATAAACTTTCGCCAGCGCGTTGGACCCATCAGCATACCCCGTTGAGCACCCCAATCATCGCCAAAACGGATCCCATCAAAGGGAAAGCGGGCGATATCATCCAATAATCGCAAGTAATAATCAGTTAGCGCTTCAAAGAGCTGCCCGGTAAATAGTGGATTTTCAATGAAATCGATTAAGAAATTCTCTGTTCCTCTGAGCGACCATCCCCGATCATAAAAACCCTGTACCATACCGCAAAGCACAAAGTGCTGGCGATGTTCAGTGAGGAATCTTTCAATATCTGTCACATAATCTTCAACATTTACTTCCGGGAATGAATAACCTTTCAGGGTTGGCTGTTTCAAAGGGTATTCAACCAGGTGAGGAACCTGGTTAAGAGTTTTCCATACACTGCCAAACTCATCGGAATAGCCATCCGATGTGGTCCAAAATTGTTTTGCTTCTAGATTAATAAAGGGAAGGTGGTTTGTGAATTGTGAAAAATGAAACGGATCACCGGGTAACCCCCTAAGCTTCGTAGCAATGGCTTCATCAAACATAATGTGATACGGGACAAAGTCTGTTTCCTGAAAAGCCAATGTCTGCAGCACACGTTCCCTGGGAGTATTCATAAGTCAATTAGCCAGGAATGTTCTTTAAAATTTTGCAAGCATACTCGAAACCGCACTGTCCACTGGTGAGTACCGGAATGCCTAACTGGGTAACCGGGTCCGGGTAAGAAAACAGGAAAGCGCTCATCGAAAGCTGCGCCAGGACAACACAGCTATATTCGCCAGCCGGCTGAGCTGCAATCGCGTCTGCCAACACCTGGTTATGCCCCGCCACATCGCCCGTCTCCAGCCTGTGCCACGCTTCTTCAACCGTCATTCCATCAAATGCCACGGTTTTACCCTGTCTTCTGGCAGTCGCAGCAAGAAGCTCCTGGGTGCTGGCAACGGTCGGGCCGTGCGTGGCAATGACCAGGATTTTTCCCCCATAACTCACCGCTTTCTCCATCATGGGCATATCGATCTGGATGACCGGCACCCCATAAGGCTCCAGTGCGCTTGAAACCTGTTGATAACTACGGTTCATGGTTGAACAGGTTATTAAAACAGCATCCACCTGCGCCAGTTCAACCAGGTCTTTGGCGTATTGCACAAAACGGTCAATATTGGCCTGGGGCGGGCAGGATTCCCCGTTGGCGTAAGCCTGCATGAAATTTAGCTGAATGGCCTCGTTGCCAATGTTCACAAGGTGCACACCGGGTAAATACAATCGCCCAAAATAATTGCTCCATGCCGTGATCCATGACGAACCGTTTAACAACCCCAGTCTCTTCCCAAGCAGAGCAGGGTTCCCTTCCTTTTCAGGACCAAGATGAGCCATGCCGCTGAGCAAGATGTATTGCGAAAAGAATTGATCAGGGTTCTCTAGGATGCTCATATCACCCGCTCTTTGAGATCTGAAAGGGACGTTTTAGCTGGATTGCCTGACGGGCGGCGGAGGCAATATCAACGGGCTGCATCTTGTGAAAGGTAAATAGCTCATCAATACCACCGCTGTCTACCCAGCGATCCTGCACACCGATTCGCAGCAGTGGCACTGGATAGCGATCAGCGAGCGCCTCAAGGACCGCGCTGCCAAACCCGCCCACGACCGAAGCGTTCTCAGCTGTGACCGCGCAGCCGGTTCGCTTCACCGAGTCAATGATCAATTCCTGGTCGATTGGTTTTATAGATGCCAGGTGAATCACTTCAGCATCGATCCCGTCCTGCGCCAGCAGATCCGCGGCACGCAGGCACAACGATGTCATAATTCCGGTCCCAAAAAGGGTCACGTCGTTTCCTTTCCTTAATAACCGGCCCTTGCCCCATTCAAATTGATGGTCAGCTTCAAAAATATCATCCACGGTCAGGCGCGTGATCCTGAAGTAGACCGGCCCATCGGTTTCCACGGCAGTATGCATGATGGCGCGTAAATCGTTGTTATCGCCTGGGTCCGCCACCCGCATGTTGGGAATGACCCGCATGATGGCGATATCTTCAATGCAGTTATGTGATGCGCCAGCCCGGCTTGTGGGTAGACCAACATAAGAACCCGGGATTTTGACATTAAGTTTTGGGTAACAAATCGAAATGGCAATCTGGTCGAGGGCACGGCGTGAGGCAAAAACGGCAAAGGTTGACGGAAATGGAATATAACCGGTCAGGGCCAATCCTGCAGCCATGCCGAACAGGTTTTGTTCAGCAATGCCCACCTGAATAAACCGATCGGGGAACGCTTTTTTAAAATAGACAGCCTTCGATGATGTATTCAGGTCCGCGTCCAAAACGACTACCTGTGGATATTGATGCCCTATCTCAACCAGGGTATCCCCAAAAGCATCCCGCATTTCAATCTTACTCACTGGTTCATTCTCCGCCATAAAAGGTTTCCTTCCTGATTGGTTCGTTGAGGCGGCTGTATCCTTCTTCAGGTTTTCCATACCGCTGGGCCAACTCACGCAGCATCATATCCGTCGTCTGTGGATCGGGAGCATGGGTGTGCCATTTATAGTTGAATTCAGCGACTTCAATTCCCTTGCCCTTGACCGTATGAGCGATGATAACGATGGGAGCCCCATGCGGTTTGATCCAGCGCGCCTGGTATAGAGCAGACGCCAGGTCTTCGATGTCATGTCCATCCACTTCAATCACTTCCCAGCCGAACGCTGACCATTTGGCTGAGAGCGGCTCAATACCCATCAGGTCACTGACCAGGCCTTTCGCCATCACTTTGTTGTAATCGATGATGGCAATCAGATTATCTAGATGGTAGTGAGACGCCGCCATAGCCGCTTCCCAGATATTGCCTTCATTTACTTCCCCGTCACCCAGGATGCAGTAAACGCGGAGGCGAGTCTCTTCTTTCATCCTCATACCCAGGCTGATCCCCGCAGCCACCGAAAGCCCCATCCCCAGCGGTCCGCCTGAGCTTTCCAATCCAGGAGTCCTTTTCATGTCAGTATGCCCTTCGAGGATGCCATCCAGTTCGCAGTAGGTATACAGCTTTTCCACGGGGAAGAAACCACGCAGCGCCATAGCAGCATAAAGGGCAGGGGATCCATGCGCCTTGGAAAGGATTATCCGGTCCCGTTTTTCCCAGGTGGGGTTGTCTGGTCTGATATTCATCGCTTGAAAATATAATACAGCCAGGATTTCAGCCAGGGAAAATGAGCCGCCCAGGTGCCCCCACTGCCCATAACAGATCATCTCCAGCGAAAGCCTGCGGATCTGGTAGGCCATATTTTCCAAATCTTTTAATTCTTCCGTCTCTAATTTTTTTGCCATTCGTTCATCCGTCTCTATTTTGATTGTTTATTTTGAAGCGTTCAAAAACCGGAAGGTGGTACTTTTTATGGTTTGGATGCCAAACCGATCAGGTTGTACGCCAGGTGGGCTGCCACAGGGTGGGAAAAACCGGGTTCAAAAATCCGGTATTGGCAGAAGATAATCTTTCCTTTTCCAAACGACACCTGCTCGATGTCACTGCGCCAGGAAATCAATTTTGGAGCGAAGGGATCCTGAGAGGAGCGAATGCTGCCAGCCAGCAGCGTCCCGCCCAGCTCGGTCAGGATATAGCGAGGCAGGATGTCCGTATATGCCTCACCCGCCAATCCACCTGCTGACGG
>Ga0315288_10013909_pt1 | contig 10064 bp, 11 predicted proteins | sample YL17G11_20_MG_FD_203454 | JGI IMG/M metagenome (GOLD analysis project Ga0315288, IMG submission 203454) | Sediment microbial communities from Yellowstone Lake, YNP, Wyoming, USA - YL17G11_20 | ecosystem: Environmental > Aquatic > Freshwater > Lake > Sediment | place: USA: Wyoming | collected... | reverse complement strand
ATTATTATCAGATGTATAAGCATTGCCTGGATTGCTCCAACCAGAGTTATCATTCGCACTGGGCGATTTTAAACCTGTATCAGCCGCAAAAGCTGGCTTCGTAAAAATAAAAATCCCGGCCAAAAGGACTTGGGCCCAGATAACGTATAAAATAGTAAAACCACTTATGGTTTTAGATAAAAATCCGCGAATCTTTTTTGTGTTTTTCATTTTTTTATTACCCCCATCTTTTAAAACTTATGCAAACTATTCACAATTCTTTTCTTCAAATGTCCGTATGCGCTCTTGAATTGCTTCAATTGTTTCTCTCTAGTAGTGGCATCTTCTTGCGATCCGAATGCCTCATAATACACAAGAGAGAATTGGCCTCTATGCGCAGTGGAAAAATTTCTTCCCTTATTGTGTTCTTGAATCCTTCTTTTAAGATCATTTGTGTATCCTATGTATAATTTATTGTCTTTGCGACTCTTTAATACATAGACATAAAACATAAATCCTAAAAGGTGGGGGTTAACTGTTAATTAATTATATTACGTATAGTATTACGTAACATATTACGTAATACTAAGAGTATCTTCCATTATAGCAAAATACACAGGATTTGTCAACCCCGTTAGAAGTATTTGTACTCGGCGTGCTCATCTGTAAAATATCACAATTAGATATTTGATGCTCGGGGCAATATTATATAAAAACTTCTAACGGGGTCAAGTTTTTTTTCTGTTCATTTCAGTAAATCATCCAGCTCGCAAGACAGCAGCGCAGATTTATTAAGCACAATCTGCTCTTTCTGATTTAAATTGTCTGCCGTCATTCTGATAATCTTGGTAATTATGCTGTCGCCAAGCATTATCCTGTTTGTTTTTTTGAAATACGCTTCTGTTTTTTCATAAAATAGCGTCACATACTGTTTTTGCTTGTCAGTCAACCGATCTTTCATATCGCCTGTAACCGACTGGATTATTTTATCATTTATTTTTGTTGGCAAATTCCCATCGCGAAAATCAATCCAGTAGTCGCTTATAGTGTAGAGAATCCGCACCGATCCACCTTCTTCTGTCCCATACCAATACATAAAATAAAAATTATCAGTATTAAAATCCTGATGCACCTTTATGCCCTCCAATGTTGTTGCGGTGTTGATTTTGTATTCATTGAGAAGCTGAAAGTAGCTTTCCAGCCAGTTCTCCAGCCAGTTTTCAATATAGGTCCGATTTACAAAAAGAGGCAAGAGATCCTGTTTGAGATTGGTGTTATTTACTTGGTTCATCTGAAGCGTAAGTTTGTCAAAAAGCGTTCGCGGATCTTTTACATCAATACCTTTTGCAATAAGATAATCAAGGTCGGGCACTACTTTTTTGGTCATATACCACAGAAGATCATAGATATCGCGTCCTTTTTCTTCATACACCGCTTCGCCCACCCCGCGAGTCCCGCGTAGGAAAATTGCGGCAATCTTGCTCGCCATAAGCGCGGACATATTATAAGTTGTAATTACGAATGAAAGCTGGTCCTGATTTATCGGCCTGCGCTCGATTACTGTTTTTGAAGCGGTAAAATGATTAAGGTCAATTTTGACATGCACCTGCTTTGATGGATGGCCAATGCTTAATTCTTTACCGACATTAAACTTAAGAAGCAATCCTCTGCCTGTAGTTATTTTTATGGTGAGAAACTCAGATTCAGTGCCGTAAGTGCTCTCAAAATATTTCTCAATCTCTTTTTTCAGTTCTTCTAAAAACTTTTCGGTTATCGCATGAGCAACTTCAAAATCTAAATCAACCGACATTCGGTCAAGTCCGTGACATATGCGAAGCGCAGAGCCGCCATACATAATCCATTTGCTATATTCCGGGTGATGATAAATAAAATTAAGAACATAAAACTGCAGCTCTTCTTTCAGAGCATTGCGCTTTGTTTCCGCATCAACTTCGCCATATATGGAAAGGTCTTCAAGTTTTCTTTTTAGTGTGGTGAGAATTTGTTCGCTCATGGTTTAAATATTTTTTTAATCATTGCATAAAAAGCGTTCTTGTCTTTTTTAGCCATTTCCTCAATATCAATGCGCATTTCCTCAACCAGTTTTTTGATATTTTTAAAACGCACACTGCGAAACTGATGCGTTTTGAAATAAAGCAAATCAAACAGCGCCCTTGCGGGAGACGCAATAAAAAAATCAAACTTGCCTGTTAGTGAAGTGGGTGCTCCTTTAACTAAAGAAAAATCAGAAAATAATTCTTTTTTTATTGACTGGTAGGAAAAAGTTCCCGCCTTTGTTTTATATGTCCGAGTGACCTTTGGCGTAATTGAGGTTATAGCGTATATCGATTCAGTGGTTAAATTATAATACTGTAGCGCCGTCCACGAACTTACATACGATGGCGTTCGCAAAATGTTTGCAAGATAAAATGAATAGGAAATATCGCCCTTATTTTTGTTAAAAAAATCAGTGGCCACATAGAGACCTTTTTTGAGCTGGATAATTTCTTTACGTTTCAAAAAGCGGCTGATATAGGTGTCAACCGAGGCATTTTTAAGCCCGAACTGTTTGCCAAGTTCATGTATGGTTTTTTTACTGAAGTAGGGCAAGGACTTTAGCTGTTCAATTAGATTTTTACTGCTTTTCATAACTATGACATTATTGTATCAGTTGTGAAACATGCTGTCAATGCTTACCATCCCACTGGCTTGCAGGCGTCATCAACTACTTCTTGCAAACCCTTGTCATTGCCGAAGGTCTGGTCCAGAGTATCCATATTCAAAGTTCCTTTTGGAAAATAACAGTCGAGATTTAAAACATTGTTTATCTTTCTCTGAAAATGGCAAGTGTCATTTTCTATTCCCAGAATAGTTATCTCGAAAGTTGTTGAACCGTCTGTCCCCATGCCCTTAGCGGTTACGGGCAAGCATTCATTCATTCTATTTACGAAACAAAAAGGATCTTCCGCCCCACTGCAATCAACCATTTTTTGGTCGTCAGCAGATGATTGTTCTCCGTTTTGTCCGTCCTTGTTTCCGAACAAAAGAAACAATCCGCCACCGACAACAATCAAAACTAAAACAGCTATAACGATGTATAAAATTTTATTATTTGTCATATTTTTTAATTATCAGCCCGAGGCTGACCCGCCTTGGGCGGGAAATTTATTATTTATTTTATCGGCCTTTTATTTATTACTATTTAATTCTACCACTTCAACAGGTTCAGCGTAAACAAAAAGTCGTCCCTCGACTACGCTCGGGGCGACTTTCTGGAAATTTTTTCTCTTTTACTCTTCTCGATTAACATTCGTAGCATTAGGTCCTTTCGGGCTTTCGGTTATGTCAAACGTTACTTTGTCACCTTCCTTAAGTTCGTTGAATTGAACGTTCTTAAGTTCGTTTGAATGAAAAAAGAGATCTTTTTCGGCTCCTTCATATGTGATGAAGCCAAACCCACGGTCAGTGAGTCGTTTGATTGTTCCTTGTGTCATACTTTTTTTCAATAAATTAATGAATTAAATTTCAAACCCAGAATACTGTAATACAGAAACCCGACTACGTTTCGCTTGCAGTTCCAGCTTGATAAGTTTTATCTTTTCATATTTTCCCTTCTTTCTTGTAAGGAAAATGATGTAAGCCATAAAATAAATGGCCTTCTAAGTTTATCAATAGACCACTCTTTACCCCTAAAAAGTGATGCCTTTTCTATCTTAAAACGAGAAAGCATTATCATTGTAGTCTGTAAATCAGGTGAAGATAGTCTATTGTGCTCCGATAAAAATTGTTGTTTTTTACTCATTTACTTTCATTATACGCTTGTTCCTTCTAAAAGTCAACCCTGCACCTTGTTTTTGAATACATTTCTGGTGCATAATTGTATAAATATCTCTTAATAAAAATCTAACAAACTTAGCTAATTCTTAGACAAGGTGCAGGGTCAAGCTTTCTACCAAAAAACCGCCCTGAGTGAAATCGAATGGGCGATTTTTTACGAACTCCGTATCGTGGACAATGTTAGAACTATTATCCAGCGAAAAAAAGAGTATATTTATATCCCAGATTTGAGATAAAAAAGCAGACATTAAGTCGGTATACGCTCCGAGGAGCTTATTTTCCCTTTTCGTATTTGAAAGAAATATTCGGATAAGTTTTAATTAATTTATCAAGAGAATCAGCATCTCCTAACATTCTTAGAACTTCCCCAAATATGCGCTGGTCGCTCATTTGACTGTGGTGGTATTTTGCATCTTCGGGCTTGGCATCGTTACGTAGCGTTACATACAATACGATCTTTGGCTCGAGGACATTTTCTGAATCATTTAATTTAATCTTTGCGTATTCTGCTATTCCCAATGCCTGCTGTATAGAATTTCTTACTTGGGGATTCTTTCTGTCGAGCGTGCGTGTTTTATCCATCCTGTCAAGGGCGCTCTGATAATCTTTTTCATTGATAATTCCGCCTAATTCCACATAGCGTTGGTAACTATTTTCGGGGATATCTGCAGTTTCTTTGTCGATATCTTGTGTATCCACGACCTTATTTTTTTTAAGAAATTCTTTGTTCATATTTAATCATTGTTTAAATAATAATAAACTCGCAATATGCAATTTGGCTCCGCAGGTAGGATTCGAACCTACGACCAACTCGTTACACATAACCCTAAAATTACTTTTAGGAGTGGACTATATCTTTGCCGTGTTCCGATAATTCGGAATTTAGGCACTCCGGTATCTAGTCTCTACGGCGCCCCCGCGCTTGCGGGGTTCCCACGGTGTTGACCGTCTAAAATTTGACTAGGTTTTCACCGTTATCCCGGAATTTACATCCCTAAATTTCTTTAGGAAGCTGCGTAATGCCGGCCTCGATTTCTCGATGACAATTGGCGCAAACCAGAATACATTTATCAAGTTCTTGCTTTATTCTCTCCCAAGAACGGGTGTATCCTTTTTCGCCAATGCCGAAATCTTTTTTGCCATTAATATGATGAAGGTCTAACGCGCCAGGATATTTATTATATCCACAAATCTGACATTTTCCACCCTTATATTCAATGGCCATTAATTTAATCTTGCATCGCCTTTTGGCAACTGCTTTGATTAAATATTCTCTTCGGTCGGCATAAGTTCTTTTCTCTGGCATATATATTAATTATACCATACAAAGAACTTGTTTTTTTCACAGCGAGCTGCTCTACCACTGAGCTACTGCGGAATGATATTTTAAGTCTATAATATTTTTTCACAGTTGACAAGATATTTAGAATTGGTATGATAAATAGAAAGGTTCTTTGAAAAAGGAGGTTATGCTATGAGTGAAAAGAAAAGCGAATTAACCAAAAAGGAAGATAAGAATACCAAAGAAGAAGAAAAGCAAATCGCACCTGAACTTAAAGGCGCCAAGGAGGAAGTGATGACAAAAGATACTATGCCCGTAAAGGAAGAGAAAGAGATGAAAGAAGAAAAAGAAATTACGTCTCCTTGCATCCTTCAAATTTCCAAAGAAACGTGGGAGAAGAAGGGGACAAGAGTTTGTTTGATGTCGAGGATTGATTATCCTTCCAAGGGATTCAGAAGCGGCTTGGTCCGTTTGGCTTTTGAAAAATCTGCCGAAGCAGGAGCCCATTTTAATGTTTTGACCGGCGGCTTGGTGGACAAGGAGGCTCTCAAGGGGAAGCTCAAGGTTTATATTGATGATGTTAAGGAAGAATTTCGGGATAACAAACAAAAGTTCACAGCCGAAGACAGAGAGGCCTGCGAAGACGAGTTTTGTCATGGCTATGCCGAGGAATTAGCCGAAATTATTCCTAAGATTAAAAAACCGAGCGGCGAACTTATCAAGCTTTACATATTCAACAGTCGCGCTTATGACGGAAAAATCGGCGACAAGATTGCCAGAAAATTAACGGAATTAAGAAGGGAAGAGATTGTTTATTGGGGTGACGGATCCGAATTTCCGCTTCTTGTTAAACACGTTGATAAACTTTTACAACCGGTTGCTCCCAAAAAGCAGTCATGGCGTTCCGACTATTACAGCACCCCGGTTGACAGAGAACGGAAAGACATTGAAAAACTTTCGTCTAAGCTGCCCGATATCTATGCATTTGGCTGTTTCGCCTCCAGCGTACTAAGACCGCAAGGAGAATCACGGAGAGCGTATATTTCGTTGCCGGCTCTGCATAAATTGCTGGGAACCAAGACTTCCGAAAACCAAATTGGCATAAGAATCGTCAATTTTCAGGAAGATGACAATAAAGATAGCAAGACCGAACCGGGCGACGGAAAGGGAGAATTTTCCGTTGAGACTTATTCTTTCAAGGATTTAATCAGCGAAGAACGAAAGTTGATTAAGGCTCCGCCCAGTGCTTCCAAATTGCAGTCAGCTATTGTCGATCAGCTTATTGTTGCTCCCATGTCTGTTGGAATTCTTGAGTATCTTCTGAGGGAATACCCCGACTGGAAAAACATGACCCGCGAAGAGATTACGAAAGAAATAGAAAATCTGAAGAGATTCAGAGTTGGAATTGAATTAGATAAAGCTTCTCAACTTTACGATTTTAGACCGGACTGGTTTCAGAAGAAAGCGGTTTTCACCTTGTCATCGGAAAAGGACCTGAAAGAAGATTGTTTTGTTGGTATCGGTTGCCCGCACGTAGGCGCGCCTCAAACTAATTATAGGTTTATTGTGGAAAATATTCCAAGATATATTTTGGAAAAAAATGCCAAGTTTTTGATTGGAGCAGGAGACTTTGTTCAGGGAACCGAGCATCATTTAGTTGAAAGAAAGCAGGTTTATCGAGGCTTGAATGATACTGAACAGGAAATGCTCTCAGCTGGTTTGCTTGGAGACATTATTGCAAAAGTCTTTGGAGCTCGTCTCAAAAAAGCGATTAAAGACATGGATGTCTCTAAAATATCCCAGGAAGAGTTGAAAAACATCATATCCGAAGCCTTGTTAACATTTGTTTACGTTGCTGGAAATCATGATGTTTGGGTGAAAAATCGAAGTATCACGCCACTGTTAGTTTTCAAGCAATGGTTGATTGATTTCGTAATCAGGGATATCAAGGCAATCCTTAAAGAAAATAATCTCCATTATGACGGAGTAAGAAGCATCGTTCTAAGCAAGATTATCGAAGACCGTCCGATCGAAAAGATATTCTTTACCACGCCTTCCGGTTTGGCAATAAAAGTTGGACATCCCTTTACGGCCAGAAATCTGACTGCCAGTATTTCTTCAGAAAGATTTTTTGCTAAATATCTGGGCACCCAGGTGAATTTTACTGCTAATTTTCACGTGGCGCTTTATCTGGAGCATTTTGACCAGGAAATTGGTCAGAGAGTATTAGTCCAGCTGCCTACTATTCAGAAATATACTGAATTTGAAGATGGCAAGATGAAGAAAACAGATTTCGGAATCGGATTTTGCAGAGTAAAATCTTATAAAGGACGGATTATTATTAGCGAAGCCGGCTTTTACGGTGAAAAAGGAGATATTGAAAAAGTGGACAATGACATTATCGACCAGGCGTTGGTGAAGGCCGGAGTTCCTTTACGCTAAAAGGCAGTCCGACTTCCTAAGATAAATTAGACAATTAAAAAGAGTCAACAAAATCTGTTGGCTCTTTTCTTTTTTAAAATGATATGGTAGGATAGATAGAAAGAAAAGAACTTTAACAAAATATCATGATAGGGGGACGAATTGACGCAAAAAAAACATGGCAGCAAGCATCATATTATTCCTAAAAGCCGGGGCGGACCAAAAGAATCTTGGAATTTAATGGATAAGGTCATTAAAGAACATCGTGCCTGGCATGTATTTTTTTATAATCTTCTTCCCTGCGAGGCGATTGCCAAACTTATTTGCACCCGCAAGAAAAAATTAATTTCAAAAAAGAAGCGTATTAAGGCCTGGCAGGTTTTATTTGGCAGAGATGCCTCATCTCAAGAAGCAATCAAGGCCATTAAAAATGGCTGGGCTCTTCGTTGGTGTTTTACATTTAAGCAATGTTCTGATAGTAGCGTTTGCAAAAAACAGTGTCCGGTTTTGGAATTATGTAAAAAAGGAGAATTGAAATGGTAGACAAGATTAATCATAAAATTCGAATCGATACTGACAAAGAAAGCAAATTAATAACTGATTTGCGGGAAAAAATAAAACTTGAAGTCATTGGCCAGGATAGGGCAATTAGGCGTTTGTTGAGAGCTCTGGCGTCGTATTATAGCGATTTAAAAGACCCGAGAAGGCCGATTGGCGGATTTATTTTTGCCGGACCGACCGGAGTAGGTAAAACCTGGATGGCTAAAGTTTTTGCCCGGCATTTTTTGGGAGGCCAGATTAGATACAGGGATTATATGACGAGGATTGACTGTTCTACCTTAAGTCAGGAACATGAGGTTGCGCGTCTTACCGGATCTCCGCCTGGTTATATTGGATACGGAGAATCGTCAATACTGTCACAAATATATATTGATTCCTATCATTTTGATGTAAAGGTGGGAAAAGATGACGGGGAGTGGGCAGCAAAATTAAGGCGCCCGGAAAGGGAAAAAGTTCCCTTAGATATGCTTATCCAAGAGGACGAAAAAGTTACGCCCCCAACCTTTGGAGCAGATTACTATTATCATCATGATAAACCTTATCGTTCGGTGGTCGTTTTTGACGAGATTGAGAAAGCCCATCCCAAGATTTGGAATGTTTTGCTCCAGATCATGGAAGAAGGGGAGCTCCAGCTTGGTAAAAGCGGCAAAAAGACGAATTTTAATAATTCGGTGATAATTCTTACCACCAACGTAGGACAGCGGGATATTCAGGAAATGTTAAAATATAATCACCCCAAGACAGATGAAGACAGAGAAGATTTTGACAACAGGATTTATGAGGTAGTCAAAGAAAAAGTTAAAGAAACATTCCCTCCCGAACTTTTTAAACGACTGGATTTGGTGGTCTTCCGGCCATTGAAAGAGGAAGATTTCATAAAAATTTTGGACATTTTTTTGCTGGACGAGCAGGAAAGACTCGATGGGTTAACGAAAACAGTATCGAGATTTGCCATAAAGATAGAATATACTACTGAAGCAAAGAAATTTTTACTGGGAAAGGGAATTGATATTCATTACGGAGCAAGAACTCTCCGAGCTACGGTTGAAAAATATATTCGTGTCCCGATTTCTAATGCATTATCAAGCGGAGAAATTAAGCCTGGCGATAAGATTTTAGTTGATGAAGAAAATGGAAAATTAGCATTTTTCCGCAAATTCCGTCCGAAAGGGCCGAATGTCATTAAATCTAGGACTTTGAATAAAGCAGCCGAAACTAAGTCGGGTCGCATCATCCTCCTTCCCGAAAAGTTAAATAATTGAGCGTGAAAAGGAGAAGAAAAATTTTCTTCTCCTTTTAATTTTTCAAAAATGGAATATAATTAAGAATACATGATGGAGAATTTAATCAATCAGCTAATTCAAGAAGGATATTTAAAAACTCCGCGGATAATTGAGGCATTTAGAAAAATCAGACGGGAGGATTTTTTGCCGGAAAGCTTGAAAGACGAGGCGGATATCAATGCGCCCCTGCCAATTGGCTACGGCGCTACCATTTCCCAGCCCCTGACGGTTGCTTTTATGATGGAATTGCTTCAGCCGGCGCCGGGCGACAAAATTTTAGATATTGGTTCGGGTTCAGGCTGGCAAACAGCCTTTCTGGCTTACTGCGTAAGCCATCAGGGTAAACAAGGGAAAGTATTTGCCATAGAAAGAATTCCGGAATTAGTAGAATTCGGCAAAGAAAACGTGGCTAAATATAATTTTCTAGAGAAGGGGATTGTGGAATTTATCTGCGCTGATGGTTCTAAGGGTTATCCTGATATAGCAACTCGCCCCGAGCTTGTCGAGGGGTTTGATAAGATTATTGCCGCCGCAGCAGCCGAAGACATTCCCATCGCTTGGAAAGAGCAGCTAAAAATTGGGGGGCGATTAGTGGCGCCAGTTAAATCAAGCATCTGGTTATTAATCAAGAAAAGCCCAGCAGAATTTGAACAAAAAGAATTTCCGGGATTCGCCTTTGTCCCGTTAATTACTGATAACCA
>Ga0315288_10013906_pt1 | contig 10064 bp, 12 predicted proteins | sample YL17G11_20_MG_FD_203454 | JGI IMG/M metagenome (GOLD analysis project Ga0315288, IMG submission 203454) | Sediment microbial communities from Yellowstone Lake, YNP, Wyoming, USA - YL17G11_20 | ecosystem: Environmental > Aquatic > Freshwater > Lake > Sediment | place: USA: Wyoming | collected... | reverse complement strand
CGGAGCGTTGGAACGCAAGCCCATCCTGCTCTGCCTGGGGACCATGTTCATCTTAATGAGCCACAACATAGCTGCTGTCTATATGCCTATCATCGGATTGATTGCGTGGAGTCGAATGGGATTCAGGCGGGCGGCTGTGTGGATCGCGATCGGCATGATCCCCTGGCTGCTATGGCTACCGACGCTGTTGAATCAGGCTATCGCTCTCGGATCTGGTGAAGGATATTGGATACAGAGCATCACCGGCAACAAGGTCATGTTCTTGTTGGAACAGGTAAACGAACAAATCTTTCCTGCGTGGGCACCCAATTGGATCATTCCAATCAACATCGTTATCACGTCCATTCTGATCATTTTCCCAATCGCAGAGGCGATCCGCACACGCAACGGAGCAGCGCTGGTGCTAGCCGGTCTCGCATTCACTCCTGGTATCATCGGAATCATCATCTCGCTGGCCTGGCAGCCGATGATGATCGCACGGGCCATGTCGGGCGCGTTTCCGTTCTGGGTGATGCTGGCCGCCTGGTGGATCACGTCGCCGCGCGAATGGAGCATGAGCCAGTGCACGCTAGCTGGAATGGCAACCGGCCTGGTGCTGATGACGACGATCACTCTCCACTCTCTTGACCGTTCCATGGGTCTGGATGCAGCACTCGAATACCTGGAGCAGAACTCTGCTCCGACCGATCTCGTTTGTCATGCCGACAGCTCGACCATCGTCCTGACCAGATACTATCTACACCGTCAGACAGCTATTCTGGCCCTAGGCAACCTACGTCATACGATGAACGATGAAACGATGCACGCTGCCGGTATTTTCCTGGCGGACCCGAGCAAATGCGATTGGCTGTTCTATATCAAAAGCCCGTTACTCGATAGGGAGGTTGTGCCAGCGATTGATAGCGTGCTGCTCACAAACGATTACGAGGTTGCCTACACAATGCCGGGGAGCAATAAATGGGCACTGGCGCAACTATGGAGATTAAAACATGTGGATCGCACTGCTAATACTCACACTGATTGATGGACTGGTGATGCATAATGCACATCCAGCAGCCGCTCCGATCCGCGCCGGATTGATAGCGGCTATTTTTTCGCTATGCCTACTGTGGCTATGGAAGCGCGGCGTGCGTGTCTCTCCAGGAACGGGAATCGTGATCGGCGTCCTGGCCGCGCTGACCGTCGCAGATGCGTACCAGCAGATAGTCCTGGGTCTATCGCTCTGGCTGGTATGCGCAGCGGTGTACGCGACGATGCGAGCAGCTCCACGTCGTGACGCAGCGAGAGACTTGATCATTTTCGGAATCAGCCTATCCGCATTGGTGCTGATGATGCTGGCCACCCAACATTCAGACCAAATAGGACTCACTATGTGGAACAAGAATTCTATAGGAGGATTGCTGGCCGTCACACTTCCAGCGGCGTTCACGCTGGCAGGTTGGCGCAGAATTACAGCAATGGGTATGATAGGCGCTGGCATCCTGGCGACCACATCGCGCGGTGCAATTCTCGGAGCTGCCACAGGCATCGCAGTGTTGATTCAACCCTGGATGCTGCTCGGCGCCCCTTTACTGTTGCTCGGACTGTGTATGTTCCGCTACCATTCAACCATGATGCGATTTTTATATTTAGCTACCGGTTTAGAACTGATCGGATCATCGCCGATCTGGGGAGTCGGTCCACGCTACCTAGTCACCGGTGATTTACCAATGGAGATACATGTTCATAATTCGTTGCTCGGCCTGGCGGCCCAGGTTGGCGCGGTCGGGATGCTGATGATCACAGCGACCATCAGCATCATGCGCCGGGTGATCGTAGAGCGCTGGCGTCTCGCGGCGTTGGTCGTCGTTGCAGCTCATTCGCTGGTGGACGATCCGCTGACGATGTTGCCGGTCGGGGTGGTGATCGCGGTGATCGTGGCGGGGATGGGATGTGACAGAGTTGGAGATGTGACGCATCGAGGCGTCATACAAGCGGATCAGGACTGCGTTAAAACTGTGTAGTGATACGACATAGGGCGGTTTTCTGCTATACTAAACACCCTATCGTAACTCTACACATTTTTGAAACGATTTTTCACCCTGTTTGTGACCAATTTATTGACCAAGTTTAACAATCCTATCTCGCACATCACCCTCGCCGAGCACCGCGTACACCTCGAGCGTCACCTTCAAACTCTTGTGCATCAGATTCTTGCTAACCGCTTCCATGTCTGCCATGTCCTTCGCAGCCTTCAGTCCGTACACTGCAAACCCATGCCGAAAATTGTGCACCGACCGATAGCGCACACCGGCCAACTCACACAGCGAGCGCAGACCGCCATCAAAACGATTGTGGCACTTGCGACTGTGATCCGCCGGCGGGTCACACACCAGCGTCTTTCCGTCAAGCTCAAACGGCGCGTACCACAGCGCATTGCCAGGCAACTGTGATCGCACGTGCGCATCCCACTCTTTAACCACAGATAGCAGATCTGGAATGTCGAGCAGGAACGTCGTCGCAGATTTCTGGCGCTTGGTGCGGACGCCCAACTCTGTCCACTGCCGAACCGACAGAGTCTCCAGGTCAATCGCCTCGATGGGCAGCGTGCAGAACGCGCCGATCCGCGCTCCTGACAAAAACAGGAACGCGACCGCCGCACGGTCACGCCGGATACGCTGTGACGTGACCGGCACAGTCACGAGCGCACGTACATCGTCCTGCGTGTACTCGTCGTACTGCCTGACGCGGCCAGGCGAGCGCGATACGAGCGATGTAACCCATAGCTCGGTGATGCCCTTGCCGATGCGCTTGTTGGACATTCGCAGCCAGGTAAAAAAGCGCCGGGCCGTTCCACATGCCAGGGCCGCGCTGCCCGGCGCAAGACGATCAGCCACATAGCGCGGGAACGTCGGGCGAACGTCTGGCGCTCTTGACAATGGCGTGGCGTCCAGCCATTCGAGCAGGTGACGCAACTGCGAGCGAACGCTGATCAGCGTTCCCGCATCGAGTTGCTTGACCTCGGCCAGGTATGCCATGTAGATTTTAGTTTGCTTCCAGTTGTCTCGGTTGATCATTAGAACTCTGGCGGGATTCCATCATCACGATTTGGATCCAACTCTGGGCAGGCATCCTCTATGCATTCAGGTGTCATGTTTTTCGGATGACTGCACGTCCCATCCTCTTCAGATCCATATTTACAATGTGGGATAGGACGCTCAAAGTGCTGGCTCGGTTCAGGCAACGCGCGCAGATCACATATCTCCTGCCTCAGTCGCTCGTTCTCCAGTTGCGCGCGCTTCATCTCGCTCAGGTCAGGAACGTACACCGCAACCGGATTGACCTTGGACGCCTCTGCCGTCATGCGCGCGACCTCCTCGCTCACGTAGGTGATCGCATAGATGGCTTGCGCTCCATAGTCCCGGGTGAATGCTGGCCAGATGCTGGTGGCGGGAACATCAATGCGCAGCATCGGCAATCCGAACTGGACTGCTTGCGTGATGTACCCGGCTACAACCTTGCGTCCCATGATTTCGACGATGGCCCACTGTCCGTCTTTCATCGTATCCATGTTACTCTCCTTTTCGTCTCAGTCTATTGACTTTGGATCCACACTCAGCACACCGGCCGGTGACTCGCTCTAACCGTTCTCTGGCTGGCTCGATCACCAGCTCAGTCACGTCAACCGGCCGGCGGCACTTCATGCACCATGCCTGGTTGCGCCCCATGTCCGTCTTGCGCACGACGGAGCGCTTGAACATCGTGCGCGCCCAGGCCGCGAACTCTGTACCGACGATCCAGATGTTGCCTTCCTCGTCTCGGCGATGCGGGCATCCTGCCGGAATGTAACTCTTGTACAGAGTGTCCGTGTTGCACTTGATCTCCTCGGCGATCTCGGATGGCTTGTATTCCATCCACAACAGCACGCCCAGATGGGACATCTGCACGCCGGTCATGCGCGGCTTTTTCATTCACATCCGGCCTCCGCGTCAATCGCGCGCTGGTAGAGCTCGAGCCATCCGTCTGGAGCAGCGCCGTTCATTCTGTTCAATAGCGTCTCCATTTTTTGCGCTACCAATCCGCCCAGCCATTTGCGCAAGTCCACACCGCGCTTCCACGCATCGGTGAGGTCGTGATCCGGTGGCATGACCGTGACCACACGTGGGGTCACGCTGGCCAGGTAGGCCGCTCCGCGCTGGCCTGCCTCGTCATCATCCAAGACGGCGACGATAATGGACGCCCCGGCCAGCAACGCCGCGTCGTGCGAATCCATGCGATGACGCGCCCCGCCCAAAGTCGCAACGTCGCAGAACTCGCTTGCGACTTGGTGGGCCAGCATCGTATCGAACTCGCCCTCGGCCAGCACCACGACCGGCTTGCCTGTGATGGTTCCGAATAAGCCACGCCGTCCACCGCGCACCCCGGCGAACTTGGTCTCCTTCAGGTCCTTGACCGCTCCGATTCGCGCGGCCAGCGCATCACCTGGAAGTGGGCGCCGGACATTGACAAACAACGCGTGCGGGATGACGATCCCACGCGGGCACCATACGCGCTGTGCATCCTGGCCCCACTTGTCCGGATCATCAAATAGATCACGTGGATTGTAGCCCAGATAGAAATGCTTGATCGTGTCCTCATCAAGCCCACGATCAACCATCAGGTAATCCCGCGCGCCTTGTGCAGCTATCTTCCATAGTTCATCCTGCGCATAAGCGACGAATTTCAATATCCGCGAGCGCCACGTTTCCGATGGCGGCTCGTCCGGTTGATCAATGAGAACGCGCGCGACCGGTTTCGCAGGGTTCGACTCGATATACACTAGCGCTGTGCGCTGACCGTTCCCATTCACTATCCTAGCACGCTGCGCCAACTCAGTCACGGCCGTCTTGAAATCCACCTGCCGCCAGCGCATGTAGAACGCGATCGCGTCACCGCCGTTGGCACCCTCCGGGCAGTTGGTGAAGCAGTGGTAACGCTCGAGGCCATCCTGACCGCGATAGACATGGAACGCTGTCGGGTTGTTGCCGTGGTGGACTGGGCAGCGCGACGAGTGGCTAGAGTTGAATTGCGCCCCGGCCTCCTCGGCCAGCGCGATCAGGTCGGTTTTTTCGAGAATAAGCTTTATGTCTATCATGTTAACCCCTTACTGTATCACTGTATCACTGTCTCAGTGTTTTTTCCAGACCGAATGTCCCTATGACCCTCTTTAATGATACTCTTGATACTCCTGATACAGTTACGATGTCGTTATCTTCCATTGGTTATCCGGGGACTTGTTTCCTACCGTATCGGAGACATTTCCGCGTCGCTCGAGCGCGTCGTGCGCCCGGAACATGGTAGCCCGGCTGAATCCGTTGCGCTGGGCGACCTCGACCAGCTCGTCAGCGTTCATCGGACCATTGGCAAGCTGATCCAGGATTAGTTGCTCGCACCGGTCGCGCTCGGATGGCTCGCGGTACGCGGTCGGCGCGTCTCCATAGACGAGCGAGATGCCGCCATTGACGCACGGTTGAAACTCGAAGCCTATCGGGTCCGGATAGGCGGTCAGGTTGGTTGACACCATCTCGACGCGGCGCGGTCCGTTCGGGTTGCGCTCTGAGCACGTCTGGATGACGCTGATGCCGATCACCGTCCGGCTCATCTGAACGATGTGCCCGGATCCGCGAAAATCGTCCTGCGTGATCATATCGGCGAACGCGAGTGGGTTGCGCTTGCGCAGGTGGTGCACCATCGTCAGGCCGATTTGGAATTCAAACGCGACCTGATTCAAAAACGAAAGCATCTCCTGGACATCCTCTTTGGCATTCTCGCCCTTGCTGTTGATGCTGCCAAGACTGTCGAGCACGACGAGCATAGGTTTGAGCTGGTAGATCATCTCTACGAGCGTGTCACGGCAATCGTACCGGGTGAGGTCAATCGGTTTATGCTGATCGGCCATCATCAGGTAAAAGCGCTTCGTGTCCATCTCCCAGTGCTCAGCGCGCTCGTTGATGAGCTGCGGGATTAGCTCGGCATCCACGTAGATCACTGTCGCGTCCGGCATGTTGATCGGCGTCCCATCCGGCCAGGCATCGTTGGCGATGATGCGCCGGGCCAGGTCTAATAGCCAGTAGCTTTTTCCGGCGCCTTTTACAGACCCGACGAGTGATAACAATCCGCGCGGTATCCAGTCCTGCCACATCCATCGGATGGGTGGGAGTGTTGGCGCAATGTCGGCCAACGATTTGAAATGCAGGTAGCCATTGCCTGGCTGCAATTCGAGGATGTTCTGCATGATGAGGTTGGCGTCGCGGCAGCCGTTCATGGCCGTCATCATCGCCGATGTCGTGTCCATTCCGAGCTGCTGCGCATTGAGGACCGCTCCCATGATCGCCCGGTATGGATCGTCGAACCTGGTCGGATCGATGTCAATTGTTAATCCGGACCGAACGTCGGCGATGGCCTGGATTTGCATTCGTTTGGTCAGCATGATGTCATCCGATCTGCATCTGCATTGGGAGGGTTCCCGCTGAGCGTTTGGCCGCGCGTGTGATCGCGGCGTTGTGCGCATGCCACAGTGCGTCCGCGCGCAGGTGACATGGAGCGCACAGCGCGATCAGATTACCTGGTGATACGTTGGACGGATCGTGATCAATGTGATGAACGGTTAGACGAGTGCGATTGTCTGGCGGATCAAGGCAATCGGCTCCGCATTTTTCGCACATCCAATGCGCCCGCTCTTTTTCTCGTCGAGCGATCTCGGGCCAGTCGGTTGGGTAGAGCGCCTTGTTCCACGTCATTGTGATTCACCTGGTGATTCACATTCAAACAGCGTGACCATGCCAGGTACAGTCACACCGGCCATGTCACGCTGGCGCTGGAGCCGCTTGCGGCAGGCGACCGTGGCTGTGACTCGGCGACCGCCGACCGGCCGCCCACATCCACACTCACACACGCGAAAGCCGACCGGAGCGCGCGCTGCCGTGACTGATCGAGCGATCACACGCGCCATCGGTACGGGCACGCCGTTCCCGACCGCTTTGTACCTCGCCTCGATGGACATGCCCGGCAGAGTGAAATCTCTTGGCAGTCCTTGCAGCTCGCAAAAGTCAGCCCACGTCCGGCGCCCATGTCGTTTACCTTCACTTGCCATGCAACACGGTCGAGTATCGCTGCGCTTGGCGTTGCGTTCGAGTATGATCACGTACCCGCGCTGGTCTCCATATTGGAAATGTCGCAGCCGTGACTGAGCTGAGTCACACTCCCTGGCATCCAGATCAACGCGTTGGACGTGATAGCCGTGCACGTCGAGCGTCGGGACGGTAGGGACGTTTTCCATCAGGAACCACATCGGCTGGGCCTCTGTGACCACACGTGCAAATTCGCTCAGCATTTCCAATCCATAGCCGGTCGGAGCAGACCGGCGCGCCCGGCTGAAATCCTGGCACGGCGGGCCGCCGATGACGCCCTCGAACCGTCCGGACGGCGGGTGGAAACCGCGAATGTCTCCGCCCCATAGAACATCCGGTCCGCGCACGACGCAGAATCCCTCGGCCTCGAAGCCTCGTCCGAGTAGATCAATTCCTGGAAAGAGTGAAAGGATTAGCATGTTATCCTGCGTGTGTGCGTGTGTGCGTGGGTACGGGTACGCAATCACGCGCTCTGGGCAGCTAGGGCAGGGGAGTGGGCTGCCAATTTTCTGCATACCATCGAAGGGTCGCCTTGCCCTTCTTGGTCAGCTCAGCTCCCTGTTTCGGTGCGGTGGGGTTCTTGTATCTGGCATAACCCTTTTCCCGCATGATGGCCTGAACGTCACGAAAGCGATTCTCTGTGATGGTATCACCATCCGCGATGGACTTGGAGAATGGATGTCCCCCCAGGATGACTTGGCGTCCAATGAACGCCAGCTCTGCCGGGGATACTTTTAACGTGTCGCGTTCCATGTGAAGTCCGCCTGGCGTCGGTTCGGTGTAGGTGATGTGGGCCTCTTGCGGTTCTTCGGAAGTCCTACCGATTACTCCGTATCGATTCATGTCGAGCCGCGTGATCTCCTTGGCTGCGGTTAGCATGAGATCATGCTTGCGCAGCCTCCACAGCCAGACGCCTCCAAACGAGAACACGAACGCGGCGAGGGGTGTCCAGTCGGGAAGCCAGTCCCATTCCCACCATAGCCATGCGACCAGGATTAGCGCGAGTGTCCCCGTCACACCTGCCATGAGCAGAGGCACTAGAATCTCACTTTTCCAGTCGGCCGGTCGGTAGTGTGTGGCGCTGCGTGATGTGTACGGCGGCTCGGCGACGGCAGGCGACTGGTAGTGAAAGTCTTTTGTCATCATGCCACCCTTTCTGGTGCAACGTCCACGATCTGCTGGACGCTGCCAGATATTTCTCCCAGTGCCTGGGATGCGGTTACGCCTCCACTCAATTTCCCCCGGTTGCTTTGTGCGATTTGCGCGGCGGCGTCGAATCCGTTGGTTGCCTCAATGATGCGGGCGAGTGCGGCCAGGCGTAAGCGGTCAACACTGACTGGCTCGGACAATCGCGCGCGCGCGCCTGAGAACGTATCGAGCAGCATTCGGTTGCTTCCTTGCCCGACGATCAGGAGCGGCGGTACGCCCTTGCCTTGCGGCAAGGTCAACACGTCGGCAAGTGTCCATTGGTGCTTGACGTGCGCAGCGGTGCGCCCCGTCGTGAAAATCACGGCGGATAGCGCCAGCGCGTATCCCACAGCGACCAACGCATGGCCAGCCATTTGAGTTGTCTGCACCCATGCCTCAGATTGTGCGATTGCGCCGGCGCGTTCGATCGTTGCGCGCGTCTCGATCTCGGATATGGCGGCGGCGCTCTGAGCGACGATTGCCTTGTTTTCAGTATCGGCGCGCGCGGTCTTGTTTTTGATCTCGGCTTCTCTGGCCTGGCGTTCCAACTCTAGATTTTGCTTGGCGGTGAACGCGTATACCTCGGCCTCGGTGCTTGCTTTTGCGCGTGCCAGATTGTTGGCGACCTGGAGAGCATCCGCTTCGGCGAGCAGCTTGGCCCCTCGACCCTTTTCCTCTGGACTGGCATCTCTCACATTGATGTTTGCGTTATAGTCGCCGGGCTTGCAGGCGGCTGTCAACAGAACAGCGAGCAGTGAAAGCAGTATTGCGAAGCTCTTGACACGTGTGGTATAATTATTTGTAGACAAGGGTCACTTCCTTGTTCCACGGCCCAGGGATGGCTATCATCTCTGGGCTGACTCGTTACGCCAACAGTTCTACCAGGCGCTCAATACTCAGGACAGATGGCGTACCTACCAATTTCTCCATTGCCTGAGCCGTGATGCGCGCGGTTCTCTCGTCGTAAAAGAAACCGACCGATTGGCATAATAGGTTATCCTGGACGGCATAGAATAAATCCAGATTGATCATGAACTGGACGCTTACTTTTTGTACCGTGAATCTAGTTGGCAGCGACATGTTTGACTCCCTTTGATTTTTTGATGCACCGCGGGCATCGCTTGGACGCGATGCGCGTGATGTGGTATGCTCTCCCGCACTTGACGCACGTGGTGAACACGTGCGTCGTCCATGTCCCCGCCCGGCCGACTTTGATTCGCACCGCGAACCGGCGCGTCACATCTGAGAGCATCGCGTCATATGCCAGCTCATTCATCAGCGCCTCGGCCAGGATGCTCTCCACCTGGCGGACCTGATCGGTCTTGAGCACGCGCCGTCCATGCTCCGCATCGCACCACCACGCCCGCGAAACGTGGTGGAGATCATTGCTGGTCGTGTCCGTGATTTTCTCTGCGATCTCGCGCAGGGAGAGCGCCAGGAACATACGCGCCATGGTGGGTGACTTTATCTTTGACATGCCCGATATCGGGTCTTGGGCCTCTGAAAGGGTCTGGATAGCCATAGCTCATTTTGCCTGTTCTAAAGTGTATTGAAGCGTGTCTTTATCGGTTAGGATCGTTCGCTCCACGGTTTCTAGAGATTGCGAGGAGGGCTCTTTTTGGGGTTTGTTCGGCCATCGTGAGTTGATCAATCGGATACTTGGTTGCCGAGCGATTATCGAACAGGACGACGGCTGACTGGGGTCGTATCATGACTTTACCCTCTACC
>Ga0315288_10013904_pt1 | contig 10064 bp, 6 predicted proteins | sample YL17G11_20_MG_FD_203454 | JGI IMG/M metagenome (GOLD analysis project Ga0315288, IMG submission 203454) | Sediment microbial communities from Yellowstone Lake, YNP, Wyoming, USA - YL17G11_20 | ecosystem: Environmental > Aquatic > Freshwater > Lake > Sediment | place: USA: Wyoming | collected... | reverse complement strand
AGCAATTTGCTGATCGCGGCGCTTACGCGACCAGTTCACGATTCCTGTTCCGCAGACGGTCGCGCCTTTCATTTCGCAGATTTTTCTCATCTGGCCGATTGCGCGGTTTCCGCCCAGCCATGGATAAGGAAAAAACTGGGTAACTAGACAGGCGACTTTCCTGTTCTGTAATGATGCAATCTGCTCGAGATAGCTAGTCATTACCGGCGACAGCGAAAAGGCCATCACTGGAGCACCGAACACGAGTGCATCGTATGGGTCCACCTCGGGCCTCGTTTTGAGCTGGAAATTGGTTGCTCCCCGCCCCAATTCGCCGGAAATTTCCACCCGTTCGACGTTCGCCGAATGTCCGGCCGCGGAGAGTTGCTCCTTAAGCCTCAGGGCGACAGAATGGGTGTTCCCGGTCTGAGAAAATACGATAATCCCGATCTTCATTTTCTTCCTCCCTATATAGAGATGGCTGACATTCTGCAATTTCAACCCAGATCAATCCACTTGACGATCATCGCTTGATGCCCTCAGTGCGTCCAGGCGCCGCTTGTTCTCATAGGGCTGGATGAAACAGACATAGTCATCCTCCGGGATTTCCGCGCCGATCCTGTGTTCTACTTCCTCGTATACGACCAGGCGTTCCGTCAGTTTATCGCACACGTAGTGCTCGCATTGCGAACAGGTGCATTCTTTATCTTGCTGTCTTTCCAAGCCGGTAGTGGAAAACGCCCGTGGTTTTGACCAACAGTGGAATAAACCGTACCCATCGAACACGAGCCAGGCGCGGCTCAGGGCAAGTGAAGGGGAACCACTCATCGAGCAGGCAGATGCCATCGCCCCATCTTTCGAGGTCTTGGCCGCGTTTCAGCGCCCAGTGACAACGGGCGCCGATTTTGGTGCGGGCGACCCTGCGGTTGTTCGCCCAGAGGAAGAACGGCGAAAATGCATCGAAGACCAGTTCCGCGCCTGGGAAATGCTCCTTCAACGTCAGCACCAACGACTTGACCTGTGCTTCTGTCAAGTACATCAAAACACCCTCGGCCAGAAAGAGAAACGGGCGCTGGCAATGGGCACTCACTGCGTTTAGCCACGCGCTGTCGAGCACCGAACAAGCCAAGAGATGATAGCGCGCTCCTTCGCCGCCGATGAACTTGCGGCGCAGTCCAATGACTTCCGGCAAATCGAGGTCATACCACTCTACCTGGCCGTTGTCCGCCTGCTCAGAGCAGGTGCGCTCAAAGCGCGTATCGAGGCCGCACCCAATATGGACAATAACCGCCTCCGGGTAGCGCGCCAGAAAATCCCGTGCATAGCGGTCGAACTGCCGACTACGCAGGACAATGGCTACTTGGACTTCCTCATCAATGTCGGTTAGAATCCGCGAGAAATCATAGTCCATCTGCCGGACCAGGGCCACGGCTTTCTCATCTTTGAGCAGGGCATCGGGGCGCTGGCTTTCGATGGCTCGAATGTAGAGCGGAATGAGGTGCGTTTCAGCCACGTCACTCAGGCTTTGGAGGGTGATCTCGGACATGATACATTCGCTCAGGCATGTGTGTGATAACTTGCAGCGTCACTCTATTTGAGTAACAGGATACGGCCCAGCCAAATGCACCAGATGGGATAAAGGATAACCCATCCCAGGCCACCCACATACCCAACGTTGATAAACCATGGTGCAGAGTCTTGGGCGTCAATGCTTCGCAGTATCCCGGGGACGGCCACCAAGCCAACCGCCATAATCATACGGTGAAGAACAGAATGATGAAAACCGGCCCGACCAGGCTCACGACTCCAGTTGCGATCGCCAACCAACCAATCGTATACGATGAAAAGCTGCTCGCGGGCATAACTCCTCCCAATTTACTGGAAACTGTTTGACATGTTCTCCTCGTCGTTTGTGCTATGCACTCATGACACCTTGCCGCCTAGCGGCGCGGCGTCATCCGCTTGCCAGGCGGAGGCGAGCGTCAGCCCAATTGCCCAATACCGGAATTTACGCAGAATCTATCTTTGTGGTATGAACTGGATTGGAAGAGCAGTGGCCACACCGCCCTCTGATGTGTGGTGCCCCGCGCTCACGTGCAGATACCCTTGACCTTACACCATGATACAATGAAATATCTGCAAGTCAAGCATTTGGGAGCACGCACGAAATGGGCCGCTACCAGGCCACGAATTCACTCGTGGCCTACGGAACACGCACCACGCAACACGAACCACGTGCTGCATGTTCCGTCTTGCCTCAATACCTCATCACCACCGGCAAGTACACCCCCACCCCATTGACGATGACCATGGCCCGGCGCTCCAGGCGCGTGCCTGCCCCGTCGTCCAGCCAGGCACTGTTGACCACCGCGCGCCGCCCGGTCAAGGCCGGGCTGACCGTCGCCCCGAACGTCACCGTCACCGGCACGCCCGCCTCCACCGTCCCCGTCCAGGTGATGACGTTCCCTGCCGCCCCGTACTTCCCCGCCGAGGCCCACAGGTTGCCCCGGTAGGCCACCTCCACCGGCAGCGTGTCGGTCACGCGCACGCCCGGCAGCGCCGGACCGGGGTTCGCCAGCACCAGCGTGTAGGTCACCACCTGGCCGGGCGCGGGCCGCACCGGCGTCGCCCCCTTCCACGAGCGCTCCAGCGAGCCGCGCAACAGCGCTCCCGTGCGTTCCACGTTTCCCCGCCCCGTCCCCCACAACACGCGCGCCTGCGCCGTGCCCGGCAGGTCGTAGGCCACCAGCCCCGTATGCGCCGTGTTCACCACCACCTCCAGGTCGGCGTCGCCGTCAATGTTCGCCAGCGTCGGCGCGGCCAGGCCCCCGTTCCAGTCGCCGGCCACGGCCGGCAGGTCCACCACGTACAACGGCCGCCCCAGGTAGTCCAGGATGTGCAACCGGCCGGTCAGCCCGGCCGCCTTCTGCGGCCAGGAGGCGACGAGTATCTCGGCGTGGCCGTCGCCGTCCAGGTCCGCCACCGCCGGCTCCGAGGCGAAGCGATAGACCCCCTCGGCGGAATCGTAGACCGCGTACGGCCAGTCACCGTGCTCGGTCTTGTCGAGCCAGAAGGCGTGCACCCGCCCATCGTAGGAGGCATAGACGATCTCCATCCGCCCATCGCCGTCCAGGTCGGCCACGGCCGGGTTGGGCTGGTTGTTCTCGATCACGTCGTAATCTTCGCTCAGCGGCGCGCCGGTGTCCACCGGCGGCGTGCGCCAGTCCAAGCCGCCCGCCTGGAAACGGCTGCGGTCGGCGCGGAAGACGTACACGCCGTTGTACAGGCCCGGCGGGTGGCCAACGGCGCAGTCGTACACGTTGCCGGTGACGACCACCTCCGCCGTCCCGTTGCCGTCCACGTCGGCGATGACGGCCGCCCCGTGGGCAAAGTTGGTGCGGTAGCGCTCGGCGCGCGCGCCGCTGCACTCCCCCCACCCGCGCAGTTCCACCTCCAGGCTCTCCCACACGCCGACCCTGCCCCAGCCCTTGCCGCCATACATCGCGTTGGCGGGCATCTGCGTCCCATTGCGCTCGTAGGCACAGATGTAGTGCACGTCCGAGGGAGCGACGATCTCGCCCAGGCCGTCGCCGTCCAGGTCGCCTACGGCCACGTTGGCGTTGTAGATGCCCGCGGCGTAGCCGCTGTCGTTGCTGAGTTGCGGCCAGCCGGGGCGCAACGCACCACCACTATCGTAGACCCAGGTGTTGGTCCCGCTTTCGATCGCCGCCGAGACGACGATCTCCAACGCGTCATCCCCCTCCAGGTCATAGACCGCCAGCGAGCGCAGTTCGCTCGCCGTGGGCTGCCGCGACCAGCGCAGCGTGCCACCGGCGTTCCACACGTGCAGGTAGCCGTCCCCGTGCGCCGTGACCACCTCCAGCGTGCCGTCCCCCTCCAGATCGGCCACCACCACGCCCGGCCAGACGCGCCCTCCGGGCGGGTCGCTGCGCCACTCAGTCGCGCCGGTAGCCCCGTTGAGCGCAAAGACCGCATACGCCGCGCCAACGACCTCCGCCTGCCCGTCGCCGTCCAGGTCGGCCACGGCGGGGGAAGAATACCAGCCGGTCTCGCACCACGAGGTGCAGCCGCCGCGCTGCCACTTGAGCACGGGGGCCTGCAAGGCCGGCGCAGCGCGCCCACCCGGCGCGGCGATCAGGAGCAAGGTCAAGAGCAGCAGGATCCATTTCATCATGTCCCTCCAGTGGATATCACGAGCCGAAAGCCCTTGGACCTGTGCCAGTTGTCCGGAAGGTACTCGTGGCGCAAGGCGCATCGGACGTCCCTCGCCGCACTTTCGAACGAGCCCCCACGCAACAAGCGGCTGTCCCCCCAATCCGGTCCCTGCGGGTTGCGCGCTGGGGAGTACACATAGTACCCTTGTTCGTACCGGTCCGCCACCCACTCCCACACGTTGCCCGCCATGTCCAATGCCCCGTAGGGGCTGGCTCCGGGCCGGTAAGATCCTATGACTACTGGGTGGTTCACACAAGTAGAGTAGTTGGCCTTGTCGCAATCCGGCGCGCTGTCCCCCCACGGGTAGATGCGCCCGTCTGTCCCCCGTGCCGCCTTCTCCCATTCCGCCTCTGTCGGCAGCCGCCCCCCCGCCCAGGCTGCGTAGGCCTGCGCGTCGTCCCAAGTTACGCATACCACCGGCTGGCCGGGTCCGTTGTAGTCCCCATACACCCAGCATCTCGGCTCTGGGCAGGCCCCCGCCTCCACGCACTTGCGGTACTGGGCGTTGGTCACCTCCGTCCGATCAATCCAAAAGGCATCCAGGTAGACGGTGTGCTGCGGCTTCTCATCGTCCTGTGCCTGGCCATCGGCGTCGCTCGAGCCCATCATGAACTCGCCCGCCGGCACGTAAACCATCACCATGTTGTCGGCCGGCCGCGCCCAGGTATCGCCGATGCTCGCCTCCGCCGGGGGCTGTGCCCCGGTGTACGGCTCGGGCGTCACCGTTTCGACTGCCGGGAGGGTAGCCGTGGGCGCCAGCGGCGTCGCAGTGTACGGCTGGCGCTTCTCAGGTGTCGTGGCTTCGATCGGCAGGAGGGTAGCCGTGAGTACCAGTGGCGCCTCAGTCGGCCGGGAGGTAGCGGTGGGCAGCACCCGTGTATCGGCCGGCTGCGGCGTGACCGTGGGCAGCAGCAGCGCTGCAATCAACCGGGGGACCACGACGATGGCGATCCCAATCACCACGAGTAACGCTGCCGCTCCGCCCACCATGGGCCACAGCCAGGCCGGCCGCTCCCGCGACGGCCGCCGTGGAGGGCGGTGCAAACGGTCTCGTGCCCGTGCCATCCACTCCGCTACATCGCGGTAGGCCGGGTCTAGTGCCTGGATGCGGCCTCCTAATGCCAGCACCTCGGCCCACTCACGCCGCGCCGCAGCCGCCCGCAACTGCTCATACAGCGGTCCTAGCCCACCCGCTTGCTTGGATGTTCTTTCTGACCTCTCGACACGCCGCTCCAACTCCTCAATGCGCTCCAGTAGTTGCCGCTCTTCCTTCACTAACTGGAGCGGAACGTCAGTCCCAATCACGTACTGGGACTTGCGCTCCTGAATCAGCCGCAGGTCCTCGCACTCCTCGGCCAATTGACGGCGAAGAGAGGCAAGTTCAGACTCGCTCTCGGTCAAGTCATCTGACATAGTCCGCCTCCTTCACCAGGGACCACCGCCCCTTGCTGTCACGATACCCGTACTCAGTTCTCGCTCATCCACGACACCGCCCATCCATGTTGGAGTCTTTGGCGGCCAGCAGATGCTCGATCCTGCGCAAACCGGGGGCCAGCGTGGTTCGCTAGACCTTGGCTGCATAGGGCTTTCACCTACTACACCTTGCCGGTTTATCCTGACGCGCGGGCCGCCACAACCCGAAAACCGATGGTCCAGTCCCAGAAGTTCGGATTGACCCAGAGGCGGCGAGCGCACCGGGTGAGCCAGATTCCCTCGTAGAAGGCGCCCCCACGCCCCACACGGCCGTCCCCCGAATCCGGACCCTGGGGGTTGCGGGCCGGCGAGCGGGCATAGTACCTTCCGTCGTACCAGTCCGCCACCCACTCCCACACATTTCCCGCCATGTCCAATGCCCCGTAGGGGCTGGCCCCGGTCGGATAACTGCCCACCGGAGCCGTCACGGCATAGCCATCGTCGGCACTGGTGTCCTTCCCGTCCTGCTCACAGTTCCGGTCGCAGTAGTTCAGCCGGCTGCCGTCGAACTCGTTCCCCCACGGGTAAATGCGCCCGTCAGTGCCCCGCGCCGCCTTCTCCCACTCCGCCTCCGTCGGCAGCCGCCCGCCCGTCCAGGCCGCGTAGTCCTGTGCGCCGTCCCAACTGACGCATACCACCGGCTGGTCGGGCGCGCTGTAGCGCTCATCGTTCCAGCATCCCGGCTCCCGGCAGGCTCCCGCCTCCACGCACTTGCGATACTGGGCGTTGGTCACCTCGGTCCGGTCAATCCAGAAGGCATCCAGGTAGACGGTGTGCTGCGGCTTCTCAGTGTCCTGCGCCTGGTCATCGGCGTCGCTCGAACCCATCAGGAACTCGCCCGCCGGCACGTAGACCATCACCATGCCGTCGGCCGGGCGCGTCCAGGTGTCGCCGATGTTCGCCTCCGCCGGAGGCCCCACTGGTGTTAGCATCTCAGTCGGCCGGGACGTAACCGTAGGCGGCGCTGGCGTCGAGGTCGACGTTTTGGTCGGACGAGGAGTGATCGTGGGCGGCAGCAGCGCCGCGACCAGCCGGGGGACCACGACGACGGCGATCCCAATCACCACGAGCAACGCCGCGACCCCGCCCACCACGAGCCACAGCCAGGCCGGCCGCACCAGCAGCGGCCGCCGCGGGGGGCGGCGCAAACGGTCTCGTGCCCGGGTCATCCGTTCTGGCACGTCGCGGTAGGTCGAGTCCAATGCCCGGATCTGGCCCCCTAGTGCCAGCACCTCGGCCCACTCCTGCCGCTCGGCGGCCGCCTGCAACTGCTCATATAGCGGCCCCAGCCTGGCCGCCTGCTGCTCGGCCTCTAGCGCCTCCCGCAACTGCGCGACGAAGGCGCTGGCGGAGGGGAAGCGTTCGGTGGGTGCTTTGGCCAGCATCTTGAGTAGCGCCGCTTCCACCGCCTCAGAAAGCCCAGAACAGAGCGAGCGCGGCGGCGGCACCGGCTTGTGCTCGTGGGCATACAGCGTGGCGGGGGTGTTGCCGGGAAAGGGCACTCGCCCCGTGAGCATCTGGTACGCCACCACCCCCAGTGCGTAGCGGTCGGCGGCCGGGCCGACCTCCCTCGCCCGTTCCGGGTCGGCCTGCTCGGGCGCCATGTACTCCGGCGAGCCCAGCAGTGTGCCCGCCGAGGTGAGGGCGGTGCTGGCAGCCAGCGCCTTCACCAGCCCAAAGTCGGTCAGCGTGGCCCGCGCGCCACCCGCCGTCTCCTCCACCATCACATTGCCGGGCTTGACGTCCCGGTGGACCACCCCCTGGGCGTAGTCGAGTGCCTCGGCCACCTGCTCCAGGATGGGCAGTGCGCGCTCCAAGGACAGCGCCCCTTCCGCCTCCAACAGCGCCTGCAGTGTGCGGCCGGGCAGGTACTCCATGGCGATGTAGAGTCGGTCGCCGGCTTCCCCTGTCTCGTAGACGGTGACGATGTGGGGGTGGCGCAGGCGGGCAGCCGCACGCGCCTCCTGGCGGAAGCGCTCCACGAACTGACTGTCCTCCGCATAATGGGAATGGAGCACCTTGAGCGCCACGACGCGATCCAGTTCGGCGTCGCGCGCCTTGTAGACGGTGGCAAAGCCGCCACGGCCGAGTTCCTCAATGATCTCGTACTTGCCGATGCGCGTTGGTTTCGTCGTCATTCTACGTCATCTCCCAATTGCGCGGCAAAGCGCGCGTACTGGACCGGGTTGCACGCCTGCACGTGCGCCAGCAACTCCTCCATCTGCCCACGGCGGAGGCAATAGTCCAGCAGCCGCTGCACCTTCTGCCCCTTGCCCATCCCACTGCTCAGGTCCTGGTAGACCGCCGGGAAGTAGTCGAAACAGAAGGTGACCAGTTCCTCATCGCTGAAGGCAGCCAAGAGCAACTCGCGGAGCGCGGCCGTGTTCCAGCCGGTCCCAACCGCAGGCTCCTCTTCTTCCGGCGGAAGGCGATTCGGCCCGCCGGCGGTTACATCCCCCTGCACGTCCCCACCCACCGCCACGCCGCCCGCCCCCGCGACCACCGCCCCCGGCCCCTGGGCCACCGCGCCGCTACCGTGCACCTCGGCGTGATAGGACGTCCCGCCGACGAGAACGTTGACCGTCTGCCCCTCGCGGCGCACGGCCTCGCTGCGTGCCACGGCGATGTGAATGGTCCGCTCGCAGTAGCGCACCTCCCCGGCCGGGTCCTGGTACTCTACCCTCAACCGCAGCGGCACACTGTCGCCGTGCTGGCGCGGGCGCACGTCCAGCCATTGGGTCTGCTCATCTCCGGCCAACAGCGTGACGATGCGCCGCGTCTGCGTCACCTGCCCCTCGAACTGCTCCCCCTCGGCATGGATAACCAGGTTGCGCGCCGGGCCGTATCCCTCGTTGCGCACGCTGAACTGCAACTGCGACCAGGCTCCCAGCACCAGCCCTTCGTGCCGCACGTCCAGGGCGATGGCCGGCTGGTGCCGGCAACGCTCCACCGCCTGCCGGCAGGCTGCCGCCCGCTCCGTCTCCCCCTGCGCCTCCCAGGCCCGGGCCGCCGCTTCCCAGGCGGCGGCGCACTCGGCGTCGCCGCAGGCGGTCTCTTCCAACGAGCGGGCCTGCCGCTCCAGCATCTCGGCCTGCTGGCACGCCAGCCCGCGGGCGGCGTAGGCGGCCGCCGCCTCCAACCACTGCCCGGCTGCCTGGTGCTCCTCGGCGCTCAGGGGGCGGGCGACGGCGGCCAGCGTGCCGCCGTGGTCAGCCACCACGACGCACGGCCGGGGCGGATCGCCGCAGGCCGCCAGCAATGGGGGCACCTCGATGCGCCGCCCGACCTCGTAGCGCCACAACTCCGAGCCGCTGGCGGCGTCGAGGGCGTAGAGATGATGGTCGTGGCATGCAGCATAGACCACACCCCCGGCCACCACGGGCGCCGCCTCCACCCGGCGCGCGGTCGAGAAATGCCACACCGCGTGCCCGTCGGCCAGCGCCAGCGCGTACAGGCCGTCGCGTGCGCCCACGTACAGCCGCTCCCCGTCGCTGGCTGGGGCGCTGAGCGGCTTGCCCGCCGGACCGACGGGCTCCTGCCACAACAGCCCACCATCGTCCAACTGCAGCGCCAGCGCTGCGCCGCTGGTGAGCACGGCGTAGACCCGCTCCCCGACCACGAGAGGCGTCCTGTCCAGCCAGACCTCGGGCGACCCGGCGGCCTCGAACCGCCAGGCGACGCGCCCATCCGCCCACACTGCCAACAACTGTGGCCCGCGGCAGGGCACCAGGACCAGCGCGGGCGGTCCGGCAGAGCCACTTGCCCCCTCGCGCTCGCCCACCCACAGGGCCGGGGCAGACGCGGATGCGCTCACCCCCAATTCCACCCGGCCCCGTTCCGCGCCGGTGCCTGGGTCGAGCAGCACCAGCATGCGCCCGTCGGCGGTGACGCAGGCCAGGTCCCCGGCCACGGCCGGGGCGGAGATGCGCTGCACGCCCGGCGCCCAGCGGTAGCGCTCCTCGCCCGTTCCGTCCAGCACCAGCAGCATTCCCTCACCGCGCAGGAGGTCGCTACTGGAGAGAGTGACCAGAATGAGGCCATCTGGCGCGGCCGCCAGCCCGCTCACCAGCGCGTAGGAGAAATCCTTGTGCCAGCGCGGTTGGCCGTCGGCCAGGCCCAGGGCAAATAGCGTGGCCGGCTGCGCGGAGGGGCCGGGCTCCTGGGCAGCCATCAGCAGCAGGTCACCGGCGGCCAGCAGCGGCCCGGCGGGGGGCCGGCCGGGCGCCTCTGCCGCGTCCTGGCCAACCAGGCTCACAAAGACCTGTTCGGCTGTCTTCATTCACGATCTCCGATCGCGTTTACCCCACGAATCGCACTTGACAGGCTTGTGCTTTGTCGGTATGATTAGAATGTAACAGCGTTGTGGACCACACGAG
>Ga0315288_10013901_pt1 | contig 10066 bp, 14 predicted proteins | sample YL17G11_20_MG_FD_203454 | JGI IMG/M metagenome (GOLD analysis project Ga0315288, IMG submission 203454) | Sediment microbial communities from Yellowstone Lake, YNP, Wyoming, USA - YL17G11_20 | ecosystem: Environmental > Aquatic > Freshwater > Lake > Sediment | place: USA: Wyoming | collected... | reverse complement strand
AAGATGCACAAAGATGTAAAAATCGGAATGGTCTTGGGGCTGGTATTGGTGGCGGCTGTTGCAGTCTGGCTTTCTACCCGTTCCAGCTTAAGCGTCAGGTCCAGACTACTTAGCAGCCGCTCTGCCCCGGCGCAGCAAGTGCCCCAAACTGCCGAAGATGCCCCTTCCGATATAAATTTCCCGGATAGTATATCCATAGCAACAACCTCCGAGGTTATCCCCGAACAAAACGAGACACCGGATTCTGTTGTTTATGACCAGACCCCGATAATAAAAACGCAAAAGTTTCACATCGTCGCAAAGGGTGAAACACTCGGCAGCATCTCATCGAAATATTACGGCTCAGCCGGCAAATGGAGAAAAATTTACGACAACAACCGTGATATAATAAAAGACCCGAATTCGTTGCGGCCAGGAACCAAGCTGATGCTCCCAGATTGAACAAGCAATAATAGCAGCCCCCCAAGGTCATCCAAGGTCATCCAAAGACATCCAAACGCACTCCAAAGCACTCCAAAGGTACTCCAACTGTAGAATGCAAGTCAAAGTGGCGGAATTTGCATCAATGTGGCAGTAACTATGAGCGCAGAAAACAACCACAGCTATTTTTCCCATCTTGACGCAAGAAAGTAATAGCTACGGTCGTCTTTTTATCCTAATTCTATCCAGAAGAGTAAATACTTTATGGGTTATGAGGTCGAATTTGTCAGTGCCATGCCAAGCGTGGCGGCAAAGGTTTATCAATCAACTTTTGGGCAAGCTCAACGTTCAATTTAAAGGAAAGCTTACCATGTGAAAACCGCATCGAACCAAACCGAAAATCTCTGTTGATTGTGCCTTTTGTAGCCGTTTTTTCCATGAAGGCTGTAAGTAAAGATTGTAAAGCTGCTTGATGACCAACAGCAGACTCAATCGTTTCATCTCGATACTCTCTAATCAAATCAAGTCGCTTTTCACAAGCGGCATTTTCCGTATTTATAAAATGCTGCAGCTCTGCCATTTCCCGTAAAGCACTCTCGACCTGCTTCCAACTATCCAGCGTGCTACAACACGTAACATTGATAAGCCCTTTTCTTCGCATCTTGCTATACAAGCGTTTATATTCATTCACACATGCTTTGCATTGATGATGTTTAGATTTACCAAAATCACTTAGCGGTTTTGGAAGCCCACATTTAGAGCATACTTTTTTGGGTTTTTCTTTAGATTTCGCAGAAATTACTCTGTAGGTTTTTTGGCATTCTTTGCAATGACTGCATAGCCCATCCGGCCTTCGCCTGTTTTTACAGAAGCAGGACAACGGCTTTACCTCGCCGCATTTTGTACATTTTTTTTCGTTAATCTCGTTTGTCATTTTAAAATCTAACGTATATCCTCAGGGCCCAAACGCGGCTGGGCCTCACTATCTCGCCCGATGGTGTACTGTATCCTGCTATCATAGTGGTTATTTATGATTATAGGTTGCGGTTTTTGTAGAGATTCCAATTCCGTTTGAAATTCCTGCCCTTTTACCGCTCCGTGTTTAGACACGTTATATATAGGCAGAGGAGCCGCCACGGCTGCTTTTTTGGAGAAAGCTATAATCTTCGCTCTGAGTAGTTCTGCTCTTCGTCGTTGGTCTCCTGTTATATTGGGGTCTCTCTCCATTTCGTCTATGTCTTTTATTATATCTCCATAAGCCATGAGATACGGCTCTACTTCATCCGCAATTAAGGGCTGGTCTTTACCTGTGGCAACTAATACCTCAAAATCTGCGTTGGCCTTTTTAAATCGTTCCTGCCAACCAGCCAATTTAGGTGCTGTATCTAAAAGTTTCCCAGACCTCTGTGCCTCTCCCTCTCTTTTCTTTCCGAGTAGCGAATTCTTATATGCTGTTGTTTCTTCCTCTATCGAACCTGCCGAAGCAGTCCTCACTTGATTTGATGTGTTAATCAATGTGCCTATAGCCTCAGGCGTAGCCATTTTACTTAGGTCGGAAGCCACACCTGCGCGAAATCCTTCTTTGGTTAAAACTTGTGCCCTTTGGGATTGTGGTATTTTATTGACATGACTTAATAAAGCCGCCATTCGCTGATCCATGGTCAAATTTGACCATTTCACTCCTTCTGACCTTTCAATGGCCTTACGAGATTCTTCATGCCCACCTTCGGAAATTCTTGACACCTCTTCCATTAAACCCGCTGCGGATGTTTCACTTTTTGTTATGGATTGAGCGGTTGCAAATCCACTAATAGCCTGTTCAAGCGAACCGCCTTGAGATAGATAGCCCACCGTTCCCGACTGCAAATTTGTTATGAATTGACCGAAATTAGTCGAACCGCTGGCCTTGTATCCCGCCTGGAGTTTTGCGAAATAATCTTTGTACCCCTTTTCTGTTGGGGCAATATGAGCGGATTCGGCTAAATCAAACAATTTTCCGACTGCCTCGCCTTCTAATTGATGTGTACCTATGAACGGAGCAAGTTTGTTCGCCAGTTCCATTACCTTAGGATTTTTTATGCCGCCCATACCGCTAAACGCTCTGTCCATCGAGGCCATCATTTGCCGTGCAATTTCTGGGGAAGCCAGACTGCCGCTTTCTTGTAATTTTGCTGCTTGTTTTGCCCAGTCTAACTGCTTGCCTTGCGTGCCGGTTTGCGATTCGAGCGATTGACCTAATTGAGCTAAATTCAATGAATTATCATATATTTCTTTTTGATACTGGGCGATTCTGGCAAGTTTTTCCATCAAAACTGAAATTACTTTTTCCACGCCCTTTAAACCGAGCCATGCGGCTATAAAAGCGCCTACTTTGGTTGTAAGTGTCTGCAAAATTCCGCCGACGCCGGTTAATTTTTCCCCCAAAGTGTTCGTGGCTTCACCCGCCTTGCTGCCCATATCCTTAACAGAACCGCCGACTTTATTTACGTCCTGGCTGAAACCTTCGAGCAGCCGCCTTGCCTCTTCGGTGTCCTTTACTTTAATATGTATGTTTAAGTCTTTTGCCATTGTTAAAAAGCCTTTTCAAAAAACTGTCGGCAGGCGGTTATCCGATTATTCCGCCTGCCTGGCAGTTCATGTGGATATTACGATGCTGCTGTAATCAAGCCAACAATCGCTCCTGGATTCGTCTTATCGCCGACTCCGAACGTATTTATAGCTACACGTTCCGTGGCTCTTACAGCTATCTGGTCATTTTTGAAAAGTACATCGCTGCTTCTATCGACGGTCAGCATTCTTCGCTCAGCCAAATAAGCGCCGAGCTGCAAATCGCCGAGTATTGCGCAAATCTGCGAATTTGCCGCCGCGCTTGGCATGGCACTGACAAATTCGACCTCATAACCCAGAAAATATTTGCTTTTCCGGTCAGAGAGAATCTCAAAGATGTTCGCGACGCCGGCTTCCCTGGCAAGTTTCCAAATGCAATTGTAGTAAAACCTTTTGGAGCAATACCACTTTGCGTTTTCGTCCGCACCTTCAGGCAGTATTCCGACTACATCTTGAAAATTATCGAGCGTCAATTCGTTATATACGTTGCCGGTTCCGACAATAAGACCTGCAATCTCCGAAATCGTGTTACTGACTGCTCGAAGTACACCGCAAATTCCTGCCATGCCGAAATACGCCGATGTACCATCGCCCAGGAAGCCGATTTCATCTTCCTTTTTGGCCAGAGAGCGTGCAAATGAAATACCGAGAATCTCACCCAGGCCGACAACTGAATCTTCCATGAGTTCGGAACTCACGGCTGCCAGGCCTGCAAATTTTCTGGGGACCAGGGCTATCTGGTTAAATTTCATGTCGCTCTTGTCAATTTCCGCACCTTCACCTGGGCAATAGATGGTCATATCGGATTGAATCATCGGCACCGTTGCAGTGCTATTGCTCATCGGAACTATAGTCGCATTCTTGCGAAATTTACCATATACGCCGAGCATTTGAATCATCCTCGGCAACAATTCGTCCTGCACTAACGCACTGCCCTCGGCCTGTCCGATGCCGGACATGTCCTTCTTACCTAACACATGCAAAAACAATTCACCAAATTGCTTTGCTCTTTCTTCTGAACCCCAGAAACTTCTGTACGACTGACCGTTTTCCGTATTACCGGTCAACATGGCCTTGCCGTATACGTGCATTTGTTTAATAAAATTTTCCGTCCAGGTTCTGAATTCAGCCTGGGTACTTTCAATCGTATTCATCCTTTCGCCTGCGGCCTTAAAGCCTGCGGCGACTTTTTCTTCTGTCAACATTTTTATATTCCTTTAACAATAAACGTTTTTACCAGCTACCAGCAAAAAGACGGGGGGACGCTTGCTGGTATTGCGTCCCCCTGACACCTAAAAAAGGAAACACATAAAGGGTAAAAACCATGCCCTAATCCATGTACCCGCAAAATTCACGACGCCCACGACTACAGTAGCGGGTTTACCGGCAATCGTTTTATCGTCGTGAATTTCCATAGAGAAAAAATAGACTTAAATAATTACCTTCCTGAAACCAGTGCTGCAAAATCGTTCTCTGGTTTACTTTCTTTGCCGCTGATAATACCTGCAAAATCAATACCTGTTGTAGCTTTACGAGCGGCGTCTTCGTTGTCCGTCCCGTAGTCATCAAACAGTATCGCCTTCGCAAATTCATCGGCCATATCATCCGTTAATTCTCCGCTTGCTCGCATTTCAGCTATGAGCTGCTCTTCTTGTCGTCCTTCTTGTTTCCCCGCGACAAAGTCCGCTTTACGCTGTCTTGACTTGGCTAATGCAGCCCTGTTGGATGGTACTGCAACTAAGCTGATTTCGAGCAGCTCAACTTCGTCGTATGTCCTGATATTTTTGCCGTCCACCGATTCGTTATGCCATGCAATACCTATAAAGCCGATTGACACAGCCTTCATATAGCCTTGGCTGTAAAGCTCCCAGAACGTCTCTGCAAGCTCGGTTTTCGCAAATTCAATAACAGCCCACAGGCCTTCCTTGTCCACCCAGACAGATACAGCTCTCCCCACAACGGAAGGTTGACCGCCATCTAATCGGTGTTGATGCCCCACCATAACTACAGGATTTTGCAGATATATTGACAGCCTGGCCTTGAATGCTTCCGGCAGTATCCTCTCTTCGTCACGATCTAAATCAGCGTTGCTGGCCAGGACCCGAATTTGTCGTTTTTCAAGGTCTACCTGCTTAACAGAAAAGCACTTAAATTCTTTCGTTACAGGCTCACCCGTACTCTTAGTCACCGGCTGAACCAGCGACTTAAAATCAACTTCCTTGCTCATTTTTATAGCCCTTTTAAATCCGTTTTCTTAGGCGTTTAAACCCGCTTTTATCGACTCTTAAAACCTTATGCACTTAGCTTGATTTTCTTTCTGTTGCGCTTATGCTCTATATTACAAGCCAGCGCCGACAACTCCGCTGCGGTCATATCATTGAAAGCCCCGTTCAGCATCCTGTCGATTGCCTTTTCCTTGGCCGCTTCTTCAGCCTCTTCTAAAAGCCTTCGCGGCATATCAGCCATGAGTTGCTGCAATACTTCCCGCTGTACTTCAGGGTTGTAAATATCGAGTTTCGTATTGATTTCAGCCAAAACGGTCTTTATAGTAACACCGTAGGAATTCTTGACAGGCTCTTTTTCCTGCTCAGTATAAATTCCCGCATCGACGTACTCAACAGGAACGGGCAACTGTTTCGCTGCGTCCTCTAACTGGCCTATGAGGTCCTCACTGAAAAACTCTCTAAGCTCCAGTAATGTTCTGACCTGTGCCCCTGCCATAAGCCTATACTTTTCCATGTTCGCCTTGATTTCCGCCGCCGAGTTTACCAGTTCGGCCACTTCCTGATTAGCGCTCACATTTTTCATTGTTTGCCCCTTTCCACAAAAAAAGTTTTTATAACAATACCACGTCCCTAATAACCGTCCCAATGTACGCAAGCATATCGTCCCTATTCAAAAGCATTTGTTTCATCCGGTCCATATCCTTTTGGTTTTTTTTGTTCTTCATAAGAAGTATCATCAATTCTGACTGTAATTCGATGAAGTCCTGGCATTCCGACATCAGGGTAAAAATCATATATTCACGAACACGGCTCTTTTGTCCCATCGGAACAAATCCGGTCCCTTGCGTCTGACCCGCTTGTTCTTGACTCATATATGACTCCTTCCGTGTTCGCTGATACCTAACGCCTTTAATACCCGAAACATCTGTACAAGGTCATTATCAATACCTTTGTCGAATATCTCCGCCACAAATTGGCTCTTATTCTCACCTGCATTTGCCTTCGCCCTGTGTTCAAGAAAAGCTTCCTGCTGCTCTCTGACTTCGTCCGCTAACTTGCAAAGATACGAAACAGCGTATTGCCGCAAATCATCCGTGCTGCTGCAAGTAACCTGTATGCCATTTTCAGAGTTATAAGTAATCATTTTCGCTTTTCAATTTTATCCAGATAAGGAATCGTTTCGTTAAGATATTTCTCTATTGCCGTAAGCTTTCTTTCGTGATTTTTCAGCTTACCGATGTCATAACAAGTACAGCCTGGATTTTTCGTTAATTCCAAAAAAGCCCGATGGATTATTTGTTTTTCTCTGCCGATTTCGGCTAAGAATAGAAGGTCATAGGACTTTATTTTCGTAGTTGCTTTATCCCCGCTGCACAAAAAATTCGTACCTCTTATTTCATCAACGGTGATACCGTAAATATTTGCAAGTTTAATCTGCATTCTTATCGAGGGCAAACACTCCCCAGCCTCGATTTGCTGTATTGCCCTGCGACTACGATACCCCAATGCCAGGGCAAATTGATTTTGCGTAAGTCCCTTTCCTATGCGAAACTTGGCTAATTGCCTGCCGAAATTGTCTTTGCTTGTTTCTGGCATATTTGTAGTCATTTGCGTTTTTCAATTTTGTCCAGGTCTGATAGTATCTGGCTGAAGTACTTCGCCAGCCCGACAAGTTCATCCTCAAGCTTTTTCAGTTTGCCCACATCCAAATCGTCTAATTGCTGCTTTATGCTCAATTCCATAATCGCATCGCGGGCTATTTGCATTTTCTTACCGATTTCAGCCAAATATAGCAGAGCATAAGGCTTTAATAGCTTGGTCACTTCGGCAGCCCTCGCAATCATCGCGGGCTGTAAGTGCTTGACATATCTTTGTAACGATGAATCACTGACTGCATAGCCCTTGAATTTACAATAAGAGACGACATCCTCATATCGCGGTGTGCCCTTTTTTGAGCCTGAGAAATCGCCTGGCCATTGATTATCGACCAACATTCCGATAACGACGTCTTTGATTTCCTTTGGCAGCCTGTCTATCGAGCTATGTATCCGGCGTTTGTTCACTTCGTCACCCCTCCAGCATCCCGCAAATCGTTCCACATCGTCGTTAAAAGCCTGATATTAAAATCAAGCTGCGATTCAAGACGCTCAATAAGCCTTTTATCGCTTTCCGTCTGCATCTCTTTTGTTTTGAATCTAACAAGTGCCTGCGTCCACGTAAAAATTTTGTTTTCAACTTGGACTAAGTTATTAAGAACATGCAACACCAGGCGGGATGTTCCCGCGTTCGCAGCGGGTGCGTTTTCGCCGGTTACAAGCCAATGAATATCGGCATCGAACAAGTCCGCAAGCTTTCGCAAAGCCTGGGTGTCGATAGGATTTTTATCAATTTCGATATTTGAAATTGAACCGCCTTTTTTGTACCCCAGTTTTTCCGCAAGTTCGCCCTGACTTAGCCCGTTTTCAGTTCGTAGTTTACGAAGTCTATCGCCGATGGTTTCTGCCTCTAAGCCTGTCTTTATTGCCTTGTCGTCCATGAAATTTATTCCTTTTCAAAAAGCAAGCAGGGCCGCTTCATGCCCAGCCCCGCCCGCCAACTGAGTTTCGCAGCAAAAGATTTTTTTGATTTAAGCTTGCTCATTTTCGCCATTCTTTGTACTATTAGTGCTTAGATTATCGGGTTTGCCGAGCGATTCGATGATTGTCTGCGCAGCCGCGTTGGCTGCCGAACGATTTTCTTTTATAGCTCGTTCTTTGATTAAGCGTATGGCTTTTTTATTTCTTATCCGAACATCTTTGTCGTTTAATCTCATAACCGTTTTACCTGATTCTTGCGTGCGTTATAAGTACCACATCGGCACATTATGTGATTATTCTTTACCAATATCAAGGAAAAAGTTTGTTAAAATCACAAAAATATGAAAAATTTTCAGAGCGATTGCAAATAGCTCGAAAAAAGGCCGGATTAAGCCAAGCAGCCCTTGCTGAAAAATTGGACTTAGTGGGTCATGCCCAAATTTCCAGGTATGAAAGCGGTAAAAGCTTTCCTGATGTTAAAATTCTTGCAAATATCGCCGACATACTTTCTATAGACCTTCATTGGCTAATTACCGGCCAACCATCGCCAGATTTGATAGCGCTCGCCACTAACCTTAAGTCTTGTATAAAAGAACACTTAACAGATTTGGGGTTGTCAATACAAGGATACGAAAACGACCTTATTCAATTGCGCGTAGATATGACCTTTGATGAAACAAGCCCAAAGGCGCTGTATAAACTCAAAAAACAAAAGGTTAAAGACTTAGAAGTTGAAGTCCAGAAACTCAAATCTGAATATAACACTATTGGCGAACTAATTACAAAAGCCCTACCACATTCCGAAAATGAGTAATATGGCTCTGAAGTTCCTACGCCCTAATGTCCGATAACAAAATCTTTCAAAAAGGCCAAAATTTATAAGATTTTTTGCAAAATTTTTACCCACCCTTATTTTTGAGCTAAAACCGCACTTTGCTAAATTTCGTTTTGAATAGTTCCGTGGGACATTCCACCCTTATTTTTAGCGTAAAAACGCAGGTGATATGCTACATTTTGCTACAATGGTATTTCCGATTTCCGCCTGAAAATTTCCGCTTAGAATGAGTTTAGGGAATGTTTAATTTGCGTATAACTGCCGTTTCCTTGCCTTTTAAATCAGTTATAAATGATTCGCAATATTCGCTAATTTTCTGCCACATTGATGCATTTAAATCGCCGGTTTGCACTTTTCCGCCACATTGCCCCGCCCGGATTTCTTTCCGCCGTAACCCTCAAAAACCCTCTTATTACCCCCAAAATCCCACGATTTGCCACGATTTCCCCTCTTTTCCCGCTCAATTTCCCTTTCCGCCATTTCATCTTGCGGTTTACACCAACGTATGTCCAAAGCACTCCAAAGTACGTCCAAACGCATCCAATTTCAGGCATTGATTTTGTTTTAAGTTCATTCATATAAAAGAGTTAAAGAAAAATTTAGACACAGATTTCACAGATTTTCACAGATTTTTTTTGTTTCAAGACTGGTCGCTGACTCCTGCGGCTCTGGATTTTTTTCGATTTCGACAAGTGCGGCAAGGAGTTTGGATGCCACTTCGGGGGGCAAGGGCTTGATTTCTTTGGCCTGCACGGTCTGGGCATTCTGGGTGGTTTTTTGCTCACTTTCGGGGGTGTGCAACGAGATGACATCAAGGCAGGCTTTTCGGGCGGTTTCATCTTTTTCGGATATGGTTAATTGGGCAAGTCTTTCGGCAGTGAGCGGCAGCCATCGTGCCATAACGAGCTTGCTTTGGCGCACTGCGGCTTCAAAGCGGTCATTGATTTCCTGCGAGAATAATCCTTTTTCGAGCCATTTTCTATACCTGCATGGTCGAATGTTGTGTTTTTCGAGCGTTTCGGGTTCGGTGAGGCCGTTTTGGAACAGGTCATTGATGACTGCATGTTGTTTATCGCTGAGGTGGCCGCGATATCGTTTCGTTTTCATTTGAAAAACTCCAATAAACAAGAAAAATCCGAAATACTAATTTCTAAGTCCTAAACAAATTCAAATGACAAAAAAACAAAATTCAAAACAAAGTCCATACAGAGAAGACAGGTTAAAACCTGTACTCCGAACGAGGACAGAAAAGTGTCCCCTCTACAATGGGGCGAACCTGCGCGTTTGGTACAAAAAAAACGTTAGCCACAGAGGTCTCAGAGGTCACAGAGAAGAGGTAAGTAGTTGTTGGATAAAGAGTTAAGAAATTGTAAAAAAAATTTATTTTTTTCGGAATTTGGCTG
>Ga0315288_10013898_pt1 | contig 10067 bp, 5 predicted proteins | sample YL17G11_20_MG_FD_203454 | JGI IMG/M metagenome (GOLD analysis project Ga0315288, IMG submission 203454) | Sediment microbial communities from Yellowstone Lake, YNP, Wyoming, USA - YL17G11_20 | ecosystem: Environmental > Aquatic > Freshwater > Lake > Sediment | place: USA: Wyoming | collected... | reverse complement strand
GAACCGGGGGATGTTGAAGTACTCCACGGCAAAGAACGAATGGTCCGGCGGGTCGTAGTAGTACACGCTGCCGTCACCGACATAAAGGTCGTCCCAGAACGGCGCGATGAGATGCGTCACCTGCCGGTTGGGCAGGGCGGTGTTCTGGTACAGGGTCGGGGCGGTGATTCCGAGCAGGCCGTTCACGCCGACCCGGATGGTCACCAGTTCCTGGTCGTAGTACGGAAAGTTGAACGGCAGCGACAGCGTGACATAGCCGTCATCCGCGTTCGGGACCCAGTTCGTAATCAGCGTGCCCACCGAGGCGTCAATCCACTCGAATGCGACCGTGTCGCCCGGGTCCTGCGTTGACAGATAGTGATAGCCCCAGCCGTCCGGGCCCTGATGGCAGACCGGCGACTGATGTGAGACGTTGTCGAGCGGCGAAGCGGCGAAGGCCAGTGAACTGACCAGCAGCAGTACAGGTATTCTCATGCGTACTCCCAAGCCCAGATCCCGGCAAACCGGGATCAGGCATCTAGTGCCTTGAGCTCAGGTGTTTAGCCGCGGGGATAAGGGGACGGACAGAACGGACCACACAATTCTACCCGGCAATCAGGGCCGGGTCAAGCCGCAAAGGGAAACCCGAAATCCGAAACAGAAACACGACGGCACGACGAACACCAAGCTGAGAGCAAACATCAAAGAGCAAGTATCAAGAATCAAGGACCGAAGAGCATCTTTGAGCTTTGCTCTCTGCTCTTTGCTCTGCTGCGGGATTGTTGTGTCGTGGTGGTGATTCGGGCAGCTTTCCTGTGGCCGAATCAGCGAATCTTCACGACTCTCAGCAAAGCGGCTTTCTGGCCGGCAGGCCTTACAAAGTAGACCCCGGGCTCCAGATTCTCGCCCAGCTTCGCTCCCCGGCAAATGCCGACCCGGCGACCTGACGCGTCGTGGACATCGAACCCTTCCTTTTCTCGACCCAGTATCGTAGCGAAGCAAACGAAGGGATTGGGCAGGACCCTGAATCCGACCTCGACCCTGGGGCATTGCCCGGAACTGAATCTCACGCCCGAACCCGGATTCTCGATTCTGACTCTCAGCGGGAACGGACGAAAGGTGAGCAGCGGCGTCGTAACGGTTCCCAGGCTGTCCGCGAAGACTTCGCCTTCCCGCAGGAGATGCCCGAGGGTGTCGGTGAACTGCCAGTGACAGAACTGGTTCGGAACCGGATGGAATCTCTGCAGTCTTCTCGGCGTCACCGAGGCAACAATCCTCGGTGACGGAGAGTTATCACACGGAATCGGGGAACTGGTTACGACCCAGGCCCTGACTTCCCAGAAGTCAGCTGAGTCCTTCAGGGTCGCCTTGTCCCAGTCCAGGTATCCACCCCAGGTTCCCCATGTATCGCCGCTCTCTGGGTTGCCGTTTCCCGGGTCCGGTTGACGCCCGGGCAGAAGTGTATCCAGGTCCGTAGCCGAGAATGCCGGGAAGGACTGGTCGGCTCGAAACAGCGTCAGGTAGGAAGCGCGGCTGCGGGCCGAGGTCCGGAAATTGGCGGTTTCCCAGGACGTGTGCTTTCGCTGGTCCCAGTAGAGCATGAACCCGGTCAGCGCCGAGTCCAGTTGCCGGTACGCATCCGGTTTGTCGGACCAGCCTACCGTCGTGTCGTTCCGGCCGCAGACCATGACCGTCGGGGGCCAGTCCGCGTGAGGCTGCGCCAGCCGCCAGGTCTGGGTCAGGATGTCCCAGATTCCGGGCGAGCCGGGCAGGGTTGTCCTGAGATTCTGGTCCTGCGTGCCAATCAGCGGCGCGCTTCCCTCGCGCACCGGCCCCTCAAGCGGGGGGACGAAGGCAATCCCGGCGCTGAAACGCGCCGGGAACACCTGGGTGTGGAAAAGTGTGCCCATGCCGCCCATCGAGGCGCCCATGATTGAAATCCTGAGTGAGTCAATCGGCAGGTTGTCCAGGAGATAGCTCAATTCCCAGTTCATCCTCCTTATCGTGTAGTCCACCACCACGGCGGTGTCCGGCGGTTCGGCCGGGAGGAAGCGGTTGAGACCATTACAGTAGCCCAGCCAGAACGAGTTGTTGTAGGCGATTCCGAGGATCGAGTCCAGCAGGCACAATCCGTCGTCGAGAGTCGCCACCAGGCCGTCGCCAATCCGAGTGTAGTGGAAGACCGACGGCCTCATGTTCATCAGGTTCCCGCCGCCGCCGTGCAGGGCCATGACCAGGGGCAGGGAACCGGGTGGGCGGCCGCCGTCCGGCTCCCAGACCGCGAAGTTGTGTCCGCTTCCGTTCCCGTACTGATTGGCCATCGGCGGGTAGTCGGGCCGGCCTCCGCCATAGTCGGCCCGGCCGTCCACCCAGTGACCATAGATGGTCACCGAGTCATCCTGATACTGGATTGTCGGCAGGATAGGTTCGACTCTCGTCACTATCGGCCCGGCCCGGTTGACGCTGCTCACTATCGTGTCGCCAATCCGGACGACGGCGACATAGATGGACTCCTGAGACAGGGGCGTGAGAACACCGTACGCCTCGGTCGTATCCATGGTCATGGTTCCGCCTACAGTATCCGGCAGTTTCCAGCATGCCCCGGGCAGCATGTTGGCAAGTCGGCTATTCACCACCTCGGCGGAGAGGACCAGTTCCGTCAGGACTGCGTCACGAAGTGAGCCAATCGGCTGGTTCGCGGTGTAGATTCCGTAGGCCGGGTGCGGGGTATGGGAATGCTGCCACAAGACAAACGTCTGACCATTTGCGAACCACGCCCTCAGATTCTGCTGCGCCCGGAGCGGCCCGGGTAGCACCGACAGCGCGGCCAGCAGCAGGGCGAAATGGAGGAATCTCATCGGTCTCCTCCCGATTGTCTGTGCTCGTTCATGCGTCATTTGGACACTCACTACTTCGAGCTTGGGCATTCAGCCTTGGGGGATGGCCAGAACGGACCGGATAATTCTATCCGGGAATTCCGGCCGGGTCAAGGAAACCCGGAAACCGAGATAGAAACACGACGGCACGACGAACACAACGTAAGGCCCTTACCCCTGCGACTCAGCGAGAAGAATCGCGGTTGGCGTTGCTGCACCCTATCGGTGATGGCGGATTCCTCATTCGCGAACCGGCGGACGTGCTTGGCTTCGACCTCCCGTGGTGAACGTTGTGTCGTTGTGGTGAGTCTATCTCGGAATTTGGATACGGGCAACCCCTTGACTCGGGACCGTGCATTGATTATTGTATTAGAGATTTCTAGATCGGCGCAACTGACGGTTGCTGTCCGCCCGCAACCCAAGGAGGAAGAGGATGAAGAAGTACGCAGTACTCGCCGTGGTCTTGATGGTGACGACCCTGGTCGCGGCCGGCCTGCCGGCTGAGGCTCTGCCCAATGAACCCGGATCGCATTCGATCACGCCGGTCCGACAAGGCGCCGCCCCGGAGTCGCCGGCGCCGGTCGCGCCGGTCTGGACTGGCCTTGAGGCGATGTCCCCGGCGGAGCGGGCGAATGTCCTGATCCGGCTCGGCACCGTCGGTCCGGCCGGTTCTCAGGCCGAAGTCGAGGCCCGGAACATCGAGCAGCTCTGGAACTCGAACCGCTACGAAGAAGCCCTGGCCCGGTTCCGCGCTCTCGGCGCGGTGACCGACCTGTCCGGCCTGGAAATCGTACTTCATTGGCGCACGCCGTTGTCCGGCCCGAGCCCGACCGATTGGGGCACAAACGTTCAGATCGCCACGCAGGATAGCGTGCGGCACATGACCTTCGATCGTCACGACCCGACGGGCAGGCTGTTCATGGCGCTGCAGTTCGATGAAGGGGGCATCAACGGGATCTTCGTCTACTATTCGACCGATGGCGGACGCAGTTGGAACGGCGGCGACGGAGTCAGTGGCGGCTACGACATCCGGGACATCGCCGGCGTCTGCGCCCGGGACAAGTTCTACGTCGCGTGGACCCGCAACACGAATCCGAATATGGTCCGGATGGTCCGGTTCTCAACCGCGGACGGCGGATACGAGCCTTTTGCCAACGACTCACAGTTCATTGCGCCCTTCCGAACCACTACGCCGGGAGAGTCCCTGGTCAATCTCACGCTGGCCTCCGGGGATAATCGGAACGCCAACCGAATCTTCATCTTCGCTGCCACCAACCAGAGAAAGCTCTACTACTACTATGCGGACACCGCGGCCCTCGTCTGGAACACAGTACCAACCAACGTCACGAACTGCGACGGCGGGCTGGCCTGCGCGCAGAACCCAATCGGCCATCGCGCCCTGGTCGCAAGCTGGATGACCGAGCTCAATGACAGCGTCGGGCGGCTGGTTCTCGGTTGGCGGGACGACACGAACAGCGTGTTCCGCACGACTGGTTTCAACCCATCGACGTTTCCCTATTTCCGGCAGGCCACCGGAATCGCGGTACTCGGTGACAGCGTCCAGATGAGTTTTGTGCACATTGCCACTCGCGGCGGCAATCGAGCGATTCGAACGATCTACACTCTCGACGCCGGTCAGCGATGGTACTACGCCAACGTCACCGACACGATGGAAAACCGGGAGAACCCGGATCTCTGCAACTACCCGGGCGAAGGCCTCGGCATCGTCTACCGGGAGTATAGCCCGGGCACCGAGCGCTACCTCCTGTACCGGCACGCCGCCAGTTTCGGCGGCGCCTGGACCGAGCCCGATACCGTGAACGACTGGCGTCCGTATCCCGAGGAGAAGCCGCTGGTGCGCTGGATCGAGCCGGGCGTTTTCGGCGTCGCCTACATCAAGTGGTACGACGAGCCCGGCTACACCGCCTGGTTCAACCGGACCGACTTCACCGGCGTCGCCGAGCACGAACCGGCGAACCCGCTGGGTTCGCAGTTGAACGCCATCCCGGGCCGCGGCTCAGTGCGCTTCAGTTTCCACAACCCGGCCCGGGGCCCGGTCCGCCTCAGCATCTTTGATGCTGCCGGGCGGCGGGTGTACCTTCAGGAATGCGAGCTGCCGGCCGGCAACCAGGAATTGAGCTGCGCCGGCGTCAGCGCGGGTGTCTTCTTTGCCCGGCTGGAGGCCGGCGGCACCATTGCCCGGACCAAGTTCTTCCAGTTGCGTTAGGAACCGAACGACAGACTGAGCGCGTTTGCGCCCGGAGCGGCGCTGAGCCCTCCGCGATGTTCTTCGGGATCGACGCCGCAGCCCGGCGCATCTGGCTGGTCAGTCCAGAGACTTCCGACTTGGGAAAGCCGTTCGTGCGGCGGCAGCTCTCGAGAACCAGCTCGTCAGCGAGCTTGGATACTTCGTACCTCCGGATATCTTTCATGTTCTCGACAGGGCCTGGCAGTTGGCCGTTTCTGCCATTCCGCATCCATCGTTCATCGTCCCGTGTTGTCATGTCAGCCACTAGCAGTCAGCCGTAGGCCGCTCGACTTGTCCGCCCAAGAACCCAAGGACTAAGAACCATGAACTAATCCCGTCTTGTCGGGCGCGGTGCGGGCCAGAAAACGGTGGTTGTCCCTATTTGTCCGCCGTAGACGGAGCGAAACGGCCGCTTGACTTGGATTCGGTTCGGACTAACATCGTTCAAAGCGAGGTGGTCATGCGAATAAAAACCGTGTTGGCGATTTTGCTGATGCTCGGGACAATGGGTCTGGCCAAGGACTGGCCGGCGATGCGGGAAGAGGCGGATAGAGGACTGCCGCCGTGGATTCAGTACTACAACCGGCTCAAGGGCGAGCCGAAGCTGGGGCCGTTCTATCAGAGCCTGAGCGAGCCGGAATCGTTGAACGTCCGGCTGGTCGGGAAATGGGGCCGGGGACCGGCAGCCAGGGTTACCGGCCGAGATAGCCTGGTCTATCTGGCCTTGGGCAGTGAAGTCGCAATCTTCAACTGCGTCAACGCCCATAACCCGAGAATCGTGAATGAGATTCAGTGCCGGTATGTCGTAGACCGGGTGATTCTAGAAGACTCCCTGCTGTATGCAGTCCTGCAGGGCGGAGTTGAGGTCTTCAATATCGCCAATCCGGCAAGCGTCACGAGAATCAAGTACCTGCCAATCAGTGCGGTTGACATGTGCATCAATGACACAATGGCCTATACCATTGACGCCGACAGCTTCAAGGCATATCGCATTGTCGCACCGGACAGCTTTCAGCGACTCGGGGCTTGTGCCGACAGCGGGTACTACATTGCCGCGGATTCGGGCTTTGCCTATCTCTGCGACCGTTGGGGTCTGTACGTGATAGACGCCACTGACCCGGCCAATCCGCATCAGGCGACGGTATTGACCAGCAACCAAGCTTGGGCGTGCTTGGCTGAATCCGGCTACTGCTACTACACGACTGCAGGGGCAAGTCCGAACACGTTCGCGATTGCGGACGTCTCTGACCCGTACAGTCCTCAGCCGCTCGGTTCCGTCAGCAATATCGCCGCGTACGACGTGTTCAAGCTCAGCTACTTCGTGTACCTGCCGGGCTACAGCATTGTCGACGTCTCAAGTCCGGATTTCCCTGCAGTCGTTGGCAGCGCGAGTTGCTCCGGGTATGGCGTCTGGACCCGAACCTGGAACAGTTACAGCTTCATCTCGTCCGGGAACAACGGTATGTTTGCCATCAACATCACTGACCCAGTGCACCCGTATGAGGATACGGTGGTGGCCGGAGCAGGCGAGTCCCGCGACATATGCACCGACAGCAGCTGGGCCTTTGTCGGCAACCACTATGGGGGCATGAAGATCCTGAGCGTCACAGACCCAAGTCGCCTGGTGCAAGAAGGCAGCTATGACACGGCGGGAGCCTCCGTACCCGCAGTGAGAGCTCGCGATTCTCTTGCGTATCTGGTGACGACGCTGTGGCCGCCGGCCAGTCTGCGCGTTCTTGACGTTTCCTCGCCTGCGAATCCAGACTTCCTCGGCGGCTGCTACACCTGGAATCCAGGCGAGGCTATTGAGGTCAGGGATTCCCTTGCTTACGTTGCTGAGGATTACCACTTCGAGGTTCTATCCATCGCCAATCCGCGGAATCCGAGGCTGGTGGGGAGTTGCGGGTTGCCGAATAGCACTTGGGGCATGTGCCTGAAGGACAGCCTCGCCTACGTAGCGAACCTGACATCGTTGCAGATAGTCAAGGTAGCGAATCCGGCGTCGCCGGTTGTGATAGGCGTCAGCCCGGTTGATGGGGTGCTTGGTGTTGCCGTATCCGACACGATTGCCTATGCTGCCGGATACTCCGGCCTCACTTCAGTCAGCGTGGCGAATCCGGCCGCGCCCCACGTGATTTCGAACCTGCCCTTTCCAGAAGTGGGCGTTGATGTTGTGGTAAGCGGCACTTTGGCATTTGTCGGGACGGATGCCTACTCTGGACCAGCCAGACTCCGACTGGTTGACATCAGCGACCCTGCATCCATGTGTTTTGCGGGCTACTACATTACTCCTGACTGGGTGCGTCGGGTTTTTCTGAAGGACAGCCTCATCTTTGCCGCCTGCGTCAGCGGCGGCGTCTGCATCTTCGAGACGACGACCACGACCTCGATTGCAGAGGCAGGTCCAGTCGCATCAAGACTGCGGGCGTTTGAGTTGACGCCGAATCCGGCGTCGAGCTTCGTGAATATCAGATTGGAGGTGGAACAGAGCACAAGCACAAGGAATACGGTTAGGTTGTATGATGCTGCCGGGCGAGTGGTCATGGGCATTCCTATCGTCCTTGACCGGGGAAAGCAGCCTCGCTCGCAGCGAATTGACATCAGCGCTTTACCGGACGGCTGCTATTTCGTGGCGGTCGAGCCATCCGGGCAAGGCAGAGTGCAAAAGGTCGTCAAGACCGAAAGGAAGTAAGCAATGAAACGCATCCTCTTTGCGTTACTTGCGCTGGAGGGAGTCGCCCTGGCCGCCTGTCGCATCTATGACGTTGACGTGTATCGCAATGTCAACGGCAGGGCACGTGGCGCTGACGGTGTCACGGAATCATTTACCTGCACGGCGGACTCGCTTTTGTGGGCCGAGCTCTTCGTAGGCGCGGCGAATTCGGGCGGGCAGTACCACTTTGAGATTCAGACACCAGAAGGGCAGAAGCTCTACGAACGCGATACCAGCGCCGGACCCAACATCAACTACAGGTTCGTTCGCGCTGACCTCGTTCCCGAGCCTGGCGCGCCGCCCCTCATCAAGGGCAAGGAGTACGTGCTGAAGGTCACCTGCACGGCTCCGGGAGAAAGTCTCAACTGGTATGCCGACAGCACCGACCCGTACAAGTACGGCCTCTTCCTGGATGCGCCGACCGGGGGGCAGTCGCAGCCGCTGCTCTGGGACCTTTGCGCGAGGATTGAGGGGGTGAATCGGGCGGTTGCCGACGCGGAGTTCACGGTAATCGGCCCGCCTCCCGTGGGCATCACTTACGCCGCGGCCAAGGAGTTCGCGGATTCGATGGCGTCGTGCGGGGTCAAACGGGCGGGCCGGGTCATCCTGCCCCACGATTGGATAATGGGCAATGCCCCGGAACCTCACCCGGCTTGGTACCATCTTGACTCAACGGTCAAGGCACTGTGCGAGGACAGCATTGAGCCGATATTCAGCATCGTGCCCCGGAGCTGCCAGGAGGACTGGGCCGCGCACGCGGTTCGGCCCGTGACAAACGGCACAATTCGCTGGTATGAGTGTTCGAAGTCTTGGTTTGGCTTTGCCTTCCGGCCGGTGCTCGACAGTAATGACAGCGTGAATTCGGCAAATCCACTGGCGCGGTGGGTTTATGAGAGTCTGCACCGATACGGTGTCGGCGGCACGTTCTGGTCAACTGTAGACGTGATGCCGCAATTCCCGATTCGCTATCTGGGTTTGGAGGGCGAACCGAATCTGGAGATGCCCTGGCCCTACTTCCTGTTCCAGGGCGATGGGGAAACCCTGTTCAAGGATACCACCTACCGCCGAATCGAGTCAACTCTGGTCGATTTGCATGGCGCGGATACCCTGGCGGCGTGCCAGGAGTTCCGGGATACGCTGGTGGTTCGCTACTGCATAGTGATGGATAGCGTCATTGACTGGTTCAACAAACAGCATACGACGGAACCGCCCACGTGTCTGGGGACACGATACGGACTTGGGGGTAGTTCGAGAACACCTGATTACCTGTCTGGGATTCGGAGGGGCACTTGCTCTGGTTTCGGTCTCCGAGACAACAAGCATAGCTGGATTCCTCCCGAGGACAGACCCGTCAACCCGTCCCCGGACTAACCCAGCCCCCGACCCCCGGACACGCGTCCGGACAGGTGCTTACTGGCCTCACCGGGCGTTCCTCCAACCGGAATTCATTCACCGTCAGGGGGCTAGCCCCGGGTGGCATCCCTCCCCCGACCCCCGCCTTGGCCTCCAACCTGGCCTAAGTCCCGGTAACTGAGGCCGATACGAGTGAAGTTGCCGCCTTCAGCCAGGCGCAGGTCAGGGGTGTTAAGTCTAGTCCCTCGGCGTTCCTGCCGGGAGTGCAGGAACAGACCCCAGAGTGACGTGGAGAGCGAGGCGCAAGGCGATTGCAGAATCCGATTGAGGACCCCAGAGCCCAGTGGGGAGCCCAGCGCAAGGCGATTGCAGATTTCAGATTGCAGATTACAGATTGCAGAATCAAGGACCGAATCCGATTGACGACCCCACAGGGGGGTAGGGAGCCTACCCCGGAGCCCAGGGGAGAGCCCGGTGGAGAGCCCCCCGGAGAGTCCCCCCCTGAGCCCGGTGGAGAGCCTACCCCTGAGCCTACCCCTGAGTGGGGTGGAGAGCCCAGGGGAGAGTCCCCTGGAGAGTCCCCCACTGAGCCTACCCCTGAGTGGGGTGGAGAGCCTACCCCTGAGCCCACCGGAGAGTCCCCTGGAGAGCCCACCCCTGAGTCCACCCCTGAGCCCACCGGGGCGGACCCCCTTTCCGGGCGGAATTCGGGGATGTCGCGCAGAGTCAGCGGGTTAGGGTGAAAATCGGCGGAAAATCGAGTATACTGAACAGGGGATGGGTTGAAAAATTCTGTTGCAAGCATTTCTGCTTTCATGTTGATTTTGCGTGAGTTAGGTCATGTTTAGAGTGATGATTCGCGTGTATATCCATATATGCATACGAAATGTCCTTATTG
>Ga0315288_10013897_pt1 | contig 10068 bp, 6 predicted proteins | sample YL17G11_20_MG_FD_203454 | JGI IMG/M metagenome (GOLD analysis project Ga0315288, IMG submission 203454) | Sediment microbial communities from Yellowstone Lake, YNP, Wyoming, USA - YL17G11_20 | ecosystem: Environmental > Aquatic > Freshwater > Lake > Sediment | place: USA: Wyoming | collected... | reverse complement strand
CCGGCCCGGATGAGCGTGCCCCGGAGGCTATTGATCCGTTGGAGCGTCTGGACGGACGTGCCGTAGATGCGGGCGATAAGGCTCAGGGTTTCGCCGCTGCGGACGACATGATTCGAGAATTCGGGGGGGACGTATTTCGGGACGTTCGCGACCGCGGCCAGGGCTTTCTCCCCGTAGCCCAGGGGGATGCGGATCTCATAAGCGCGGTCGGGAGTGGACTTCTGCCGCAGCTCCGGGTTGAGGAATTCGAGCTCCGTGGCCTCGAGGCCGAGAGCGACCGAGAGGGTCTGCAGCTTGGTCGGATAATTGATCGTGACCGTGTCGAACTTGAGCGGGGGATAGGGCGCGGGAAGCTCGAACCCGTATTTCGCCGGGTTTTGGATGATCAGGGTGGCGGCGATGAACCGCGGGACGTAGCGGGCCGTCTGATAGGGCAATCGGGCGAATAAGTCCCAGAAGTTGTCGAGATAGTTGATGTTTTGGGTGTTGATGACCCTCTGGACGAAGCCTTCGCCGCAGTTGTAGCCCGCCAGGGCCGTGGTCCAGTCGCCGAAGAAGGAGTGGAGCTCTTCGAGGTACTTGATCGCCGCCTTCGTCGATTTATAGGGGTCCATCCGGTCGTCGACGAACTTGTCCTGGTTCAGGCCGTAGCGGAGGCCGGTCGAGCGGATGAATTGCCACATCCCCAGCGCCCGGGCCGTGGACAGCGCCCGGGGCATGAACCAGCTTTCGACCATGCACAGCCAGACAATCTCCTCGGGGAGGCCGGCCTTGCGTAATTCCTCCTGGATCCAGTCCTTGTAGAGGCCGGATCTCCGATAGCCCTCGTCGAAGGCCTTCCGTTCGGGGCCGCGGAAGCACTCGATCTCTTTCTGGACCCACTTGTTTTCCTCGAGGGGGATGGCTTTGTGGTTGCCGACGACGGGATTGCGCCGGGAGGCGTAGATTTCCTGGATCCGCTGGGCGATGAGGAGCCGGAGGTTCTCTTTTTCTTGGAAGAGGGACGAATCGGCCGGGACCGGGAGGTCGAGAAGGATGCCGAAGGCCTCGTCCAGGGCTTTGATGGCCCCGTCGAAATCGCCCCGCTCCCGGGCCTGCTTGGCCTCTTCGTAGTAAGTCAGGGCGTCCTCGAGGGTGATGGTCGCCGTGTCTTTTACGCTCGGTTTTTCCTGGAGCGCGGCGTCCGCCGCCGTTTTTCTTTCTTCGGCCGGGATGATCGTTTTTTCGGGCTCTTTTTTCTCCGGTTCGGGGAGAGGAGAGACGACCTTTGTTTCGCTAGGCGGGGTCGCGGTGGGCTTGGATGGCACCGTGGCGATAGGTTCGGGATGCCGGGCGCAGGCAGTTGCAAAAAAAGACGTTACGATAAACGCCAAAATTCCGATATATCGCATTGATACCATATTTTACTTCGTTACTTATACCAAACTGATTTTATTGAGTCAAACGGCAGGGCCAAATGACTGTCCCAGGTTTCGACTAATCCGTCTTACCCTGAGCTTACCCGAGTTCGGGATCGGCCTCCACTCCAGATCGGGTTTGTAGATCCGCTCCTCGCCGCTCTTCTCGGCGCCTTGGCTCCTTGGATATACGACCTTTCACCTTGTTCATTGATGGGCGATGCCGGTCTTCTAAACCTCGGCGCCCGAGAATCCGGGGTCCTCGAAGAGCGGCTGCGGCGCGGCAAACCCTCATCACGTTCCGGCCGATCCCGAACTCACGTAAGCTTAAAGCAGGCAGACGATAGCCTGAGCGTTCAACGGCGGTTCCATTTCCAGGCCGTGGCGATGATCGTTTCCAGGTCGGAATGACTCTGGGTCCAGCCGAGGAGCCGTTCGGCCTTCTCCTTGGAGGCCAAAAGCACCGCGACGTCGCCCTCTCGGCGAGGCTGGTCTCGGCAGGGGACCTTCCGGCCCGTGATCTCTTCCGCCTTAGCGACGACCTCCCGAACCGAATAGCCCCGGTTCGTCCCCAGGTTGACGACTTCGCCGGCCTCTCCGGCGATCAGCCGCCGGAGGGCGAGAACGTGGGCCTCGGCGAGGTCGGTGACATGGATGTAATCCCGCACCGCGGTCCCGTCGGGCGTGGGGAAATCGGTCCCGAAGATGTCGAGGGCCTCTTTTTTGCCCAGCATGGCTAAAAGAATGTTCGGGATGAGATGGGTCTCGGGGTCGTGCGTCTCTCCCAGCCCGCCCTCAGGATCGGCGCCGGCGGCGTTGAAGTAGCGGAGCGAAACATAGCGTAAGCCATGGGCCCGCTCATAATCGCGGAGAATCCGTTCGACCATCGCCTTGGTCTGCCCGTAAGGATTGATCGGATCGAGAGGATGGTCCTCCGGGATGGGGAGGGCATTCGGCACGCCATAGACGGCGGCGCTCGAGCTGAAGATGAACCGGGCGACATGGGCGTCGAGCATCGCGTCCAGGAGGTTCAGGCTGGTGACGAGATTTCCCCGGTAGTATTTGCGCGGGTCGGCGTACGATTCTCCGACCTGGATGAGCGAAGCGAAGTGAAGGACGGCGGCGATGTCCCGCCCCTTGAAGACCTCCCGGACGGCGCCGCGATCCAGAAGATCGCCCGTGACAAGCTCCGCGTCCGGGACGAACTCCCGCCGGCCGGCCGAGAGATTGTCGAAAACGACGACCTCGAATCCCTGCCGGATCAGGGCTTTGACCGTGTGCGATCCGATATATCCGGCGCCGCCGGTGACGAGGACGGTCGTCATGCCTTCTCCTTTGTACCCGCGGCGGCGCGGACCAAGCGGCGGGCGGCCCGGAGAGCTTGGGCTTTCGTCTCGAACTCGCCGTCGAGCCGGCGCCGGTAGAGATCCTTGAGGAGCGCCCCCATCCCCGGCCCGGCCGGGACGCCGAGAGCGAGCAGGTCCCGGCCTTGGAGGAGCGGCTTGATCGTTTCTTTGGTAACGTTGAGCTCCTCGAACTTGCCCAGGAGCCAGCGGGCTTGGCGGTCGAGCCCGGCGGCGAGGCGTTCGCGCCGCCCCGCCCGGTCGGCGGCGTCGAGGCAGGCGACGAGCTCGATCTCGCCGAACGCGTCCGCGGCGAGCCGATTGAAGGCCTTCTTGGTGAGGGAGGCGCGATTCTGCCAGAGCTCCGAGGCCCGATGGTGGGTCCGGATGAGCATCAGGGCCGTCTTGTCGACATCCACCCCGTTCCAGGAAAAGATCTTAAGCCGGTGGAAGGCCTTGCGGGCGATCCGCTCGCCGGCGATGTCGTGGCCGGCGCTCGTGACCGCCATCCGGCCGCGCTTGAACTCCCAGTGGGTCGTCTCGGCCTTGCCCGCGTCGTGGAAGAGGGCGGCGAGGAGCAGAGCCAGCGTTTTCGCCGGCGGGAGGCCGGAGAGGCCGGCCAGGCGGCGGGCCTGGTCCACGGTGAGGATCGTATGACTCCAGACGGTGTGATGGCCGAAGGCGTCTTTTTCGGGGTGGAAGATCGAGTCCTGGATAACGAGGGTCAGGGCGTAGAGCTCGGGGAAGAGTTGGCGCAAGGCCCCGAGCTTGAACAGCTCGTCGAGGCCGCGCGACGGCCGGGGCGAATGAAGAAGGATCTTGATGAGCTCCTCGGTCACCCGCTCGACGCTGAGGCCGTCGAGGGCGATGTCCTTGGCGATGGGGTAGATCGCCGGGTCGATCTTATACCTCAGGACCGAGGCGAACCGGGCGGCCCTCAGGACCCGGAGCGGGTCCTCGGGAAACGCGGCTGGATTGGTCAGGCGGATTTTCCGGGACCGGATGTCGCCCGCTCCGCCGAACGGATCGACGAGGACGCCATCGGAGAGGCGGAGGGCGATCGAATTGCAACGGAAGTCGCGGCGCCGGAGGTCCTCTTCGACCGGGAGGAAAGGGTCGGCCTGAACGACGATGTCCTTGTGGCTTCGAGTTCCTCGGACGGTTTCGCCCTTGGCCCGGTCGGTCCGGGGGAGGGCGATGTCATAGGTCTTGCCCCGGAGGGTGAACTTGATGACCCCGAAGCTGCGGCCGACGAGGTCCACTTTGCCGTGGGGCTTGAGCGCCCGAACGATCTCGTCGAGGGGACGGCGGGCGATGAGGATGTCCACATCGCCCGAGGCGATCCCGCGGAGCCGGTCTCGAACGAAGCCGCCGACGGCATAGACGTCGCCGCCGAAGAGCCCGACGAGCAGGCCCTTGTCCGAAAAATCCGCCTCGAGATGTTTCACGCCCGTTATTATATGGGATTTTTGGCTCCGGATGATACCGGGCGGCGAGGGAGGCCGTCCTGTTTGACTTGGGGCGGGGCGTCCGCTAGAATGAACGTCCGCGCGGTTCCATGGAAAAAATCGGCAAATACACGATCATATCCCAATTGGGCGCCGGGGGGATGGGCGTCATCTACAAGGCTCTCGACCCCGACATCAACCGCGAGGTCGCGATCAAGACGATCCGCAACGACCTTTTCGCCGAGGGCGCCCAGCGGGAGAAGCTCCTCCGCCAGTTCATGATCGAAGCCCAGGCCGCGGGCCGCCTCGCCCATCCCAACATCGCCACGATCTACGAGGTCGGCCGTCAAGGCGACGTGACCTATATCGTCATGCAGTTCATCGCCGGCAAGAGCCTGCGCAAAGTCCTCGAGCCGGGCAAAAAGTTCACGGCCGAGGAAGCGGTGGACCTCCTCCTGCCGATCTGCCAGGCCCTCGATTATGCCCACCGCAACGGGATCGTCCACCGCGACATCAAGCCCGATAACATCCTGATCGACGAGTCCGGCCGGCCGGTCCTGGTCGATTTCGGCATCGCCACGATGGAGTCGGTGAACGTGACCCGGACGCGCCTGACCTCGGCGACGCCGGCCTACATGTCGCCCGAGCAGATCCTCGAAGGCGAGGTCGACCAGCGGACCGATATCTTCTCCCTCGGAATCATCCTTTACGAGCTCCTGACCGGGCGGCGGCCGTTTTCGGGGGACAACGTCCCCTCGCTCCTCAACCGGATCGTCAACGAGATGCCGGCGCGCCTCGATCCGGGAAACTCTAATCCCCCCGAGGGGCTCGAGGCCGTCATCCAGAAGGCCATCGCTAAAAAACCCGCCGACCGGTACCCGTCGTGCGCCGATATGGCCGCGGCCATGGAGGAGGCGACCGGGGCGATGGAGCAGACGGCCTTTGTCCGCGACCTCCGGACCACCAAGGTCCCGACCAAGGCCGCGACCAAACGCCGGCCGAAAGGCTGGACGGCCTCGGTTCGGCGCAACAAGGCTAAGATCGCGGTCGTCGCCGGAATGATCGTCTGCGCGGCGGCCGCCGGCCTTCTCCTGTGGAAGAGCGTCCTTGCCCCGGCCCCGACCTACGAAGCCCTGGTGGCCATCCAGCCCTTCCAATATAAGACCAACGACATCCCCAAAAATCTGGTCGAATACGCCCTCGACCGGTCGCTCTCGGCGGCGACGCCGCTCCCCGTCTTCGTCCAGCGCGAGCGGGGCTTCTGGGACCGCAAATCGGGAGGGAAGAACGCCGGCCGCCGGGCGCCGCGCCTGGAGATCGGGGGGACGGTCGTCCCCACGATCACGGGGTTCGAAATCGATCTGGCCGTCTCGTATCTGGGAAAGAAGCGGGCCCGGACGTTTTCGGTCAAAGGTCCCCTCGACCTCGTCTCTTCGAAAGTCAACGAGATGCTGGAGTTCATCGCCGTCCCGACAGGCGGCGAGGTCGGCAAGATCGACCGGGACCGGACCTTCGCCCAAATCGCCACTTCCAACTGGGACGCCCTGAGCCATTTCCTGAAGGGGCAGGATGCCTGGGACAAGCTCGGTTCCGACGCGGCCAAAAGCGAGTTTCTGACCGCCTTGGAGAACGATCCCGACTTCGCCCTGGCCCGGATGAAAATGGCCGAGGTCCAGCTCTTCCGGGGAGACCGGGAGGATGCCCGCGCTTCCTGCCGGGCCGCCCTGGCCAAGCCCGAACGCCTGATCGAGTACGACGTTCTTCGTCTTAACGCCCTGCTCGCCCGGCTCGACTCCCGGCCGCGCGACGAGCGGGCCAATCTCATGAAGCTGATCGAGTCCTTCCCCCTGAAGAAAGAGTACCTCTATGATTTTGCCGAGTCGTATTTCCACGTCGGCGACGGGGAGGAGGCCATCCCGTATTATGCCCGGGCCCTCGAGATCGACCCTTCCTATGCCCTGGCCCACAACCACATCGCCTTCTGTTACGCCTGGACGGGGGATCATGCTTCGGCGGAGAAGCATTTCGAATCTTACGTCAAGCTCGACAACACCGCCAACTCCTTCGACAGCCAGGCGACCGGGTACATGTTCGCCGGCCGTCATGACAAAGCTTTCGAAGCCCTGGAAAAAGGCCGGGCCCTCGACCCCCGGCTCGATTATCTCTACGGCAACTTCGCCGCGAATTATCAATTTCTCGGCGCCCTGACGAAAGCCGAGGAAAATCTCGATCGCCAGGTCGAAGTCAGCACCCGCGATTCCTCCAAGATGGATGTCGTTTTCGACCGGGCCTACGATTGGTGGCTCCGCGGCGACCCGGCTAAAGCCGAAGCCGCGATCAAACCGGTGCGGGACTACTACGCCGGCGCCGCCTTTGCCGGACGTCTCGACGAATCGCCCAACCTGCCGTTCTGGCTGACGGGGGTGCTCGCCGCCCAGCGGAAAAACCTTCCCCGCCTGCGGGAGATGATCGCCCGGCTCGAGGGGAAAACGGCGAAATACGAAGTCAACGCCACGAATTTCTTCCCGGTGCTTAAGCTCCTCGTCCATCTGAAGGTCCTCGAGGGGAGGCTCGCGGACGACCTGCCGGCCGTCGTCCGGAATATCGAGGAGGGCGAGCGGATCAAGAAGAAAATGGGCTACTGGAGCTCGACCTTCAACCTGGCCTTCTTTCTCGACCGGTTCGCGGACGTTCTCCTCGACCTGGGCGCTTCTCTGCCCAAGGCCCGCGCTCTTCTCGAGGAGGTCACGGCCTATAACCCGACATACGCGTCCGCCCTGGTGAATCTCGCCCGGCTCGGCCTTCTCGAAGACAAGCCGGAGGAAGCCCGCCGGGCGGCCGAACAGGCCCGCAAGGTTCTCGCCGGGGCCGATCCCGATTTCGTCCCTTTGAAGAACCTCGAAGCCGTCGAACGCCGCATCGAAGGAAAGTAAGGGAATGAACGCCTTTTTCGTCGTCGATCAACCCGGCCGGGAGGCCGTCCGATACGAGCTCGGAAACACGTCCGGCATCGGGCGGTCGTCGGCCAACCTGATCAGCTTGAAGGACGACACCTCCGTCTCGCGCCAGCATGTCCTGATCCGCCGGCAGGGGGAGCTCGAATACTCGATCATCGACCTCGGAAGCGCCAACGGCACGTACCTCAACGGCAAGCTCCTGATCGGGCCGACCGTGCTCCGGCATGGCGACCTTGTCCGGGTCGGGGAGACGACCTTCCGCTTCGATTTCGAGTGCGCCGTCCCCGCGAAGAAGGCCTGTGAGCAGACCGTTTACGAGCGGACCATGATGGCCGTTCGGATGAGCACGATGGTCGTCCTTGTCTGCGACATCCGGCGGTTCACCCGCATCGGCGAGATCCTTCCGCCCGACCAGCTCTCCCGGTTTCTCGGGTCCTGGTTCCGCCTGGCCTCGGAGGCGATCACGACGCGCGGAGGGGTCGTGGACAAGTTCATCGGCGACGCGGTGATGGCGTATTGGCCCGTGGACGCCGCCCGGTCCGACGCCGCGGCCGAGTCCGCCATCGAGGCCGCCTTGGCGATCCACGCCCTGGCCCGCGGGATCGAGGTCCCCGGCCGCCCGGATTTCAAGTTCAGCGTCGGGGTCGGCCTCAATCAGGGCCTCGTTTCGAGCGGGAACGTCGGGATGCAGTCCCAGCGGGACATGACGATCATGGGGGACGCGGTCACCCTGGCCTTTCGTCTGGAGGGCGTCTGCAAGGTGAAGTCGATGCCCATCGTCGTCGGGGCCGAGGTGGCCCGGACCCTGGGGGCGAAGCACCCCTTCATTCCGCTCGGCGTGGTCAAGCTCAAGGGCAAGACGACAAGCCCCGAATCGTTCGGGCTGAAAATCGAGTAGCCCTCGGAAAGACGATCCCATGAAATATCGCCTCTTCGTTCCGATCGCCGCGCTCTGCGGCGTGGCCCTGGGAACCACCGCCTCCGGCGGTGCCGGCGCGGCCCGCGCGGCCGGCGGCATCCCCCAAAAGCCCGATGTCGAGGTCAGTGTCCGGGAGAAGCGGATCGCCGAGCCTTCCGTCGAGGGGCTGACCCTCGCCTTTCATCTGCTCCTCCGGAATCTGTCCGAGCGGCCCCAGTCCCTCGTCCGCTACGATTACCGGGTCGCGATCGACGAGGTCGACTATCTCCAGCTCCAGACCGACCTGGAGGAACCGATCCGGATCGAACCGAACGGCGAGACCGTGATCGCCCTCCCGGTCAGGCTGACCGCGGCGAACTTGTTCCCAGCGGTGCCGGCCCTCAAAGACAAGGACGGAGGGACCTGCTATGTCTCAGGCGGGATGACATTCCGGGACGAACGGCGGCGGGAAAAACGCGTTCCGATCGCCTTCTCGGGGGAGTTCCCCGTTTATCGCGGCTTCGAGGGCGGTGTCGGCCCGGTCGAGGTCAAGACCTTGACCATCGGCGGCGCCGAGATCGCGATGAAGGTCGTCTTCCGGAACCTGAATGGATTCCCCGTGGTCCTCGACCGCCTCGCCTACAAGCTCGATCTCGTCGGCCGGACGGCGAGCGAAGGGGAGTTCGGGGCGGAGGCCGGGACGAAGGTGGAGGGCCGGGGGGAGACGTCGTTCGCCATCCCCCTCGTCCTCGATTTTTTCGAGATCGGAAAGGCCGTTTACAACGGCCTCGAACAGCCGGCGGTCGCCGTCCGGGTATCGGGCGAGGCCTTCGTCACGACACCCTGGGGACCCTGGCGGATCCCCATCGAGAAGAGCGACAAAGTCGCCGTGATCAGAACCAGTAATTGATGCCGAGAGAGACCTGGTAAGACCCGAGGTCGAGAGGCGCGAAGCCCTCGAACTGGGTCATCTTGCCCTTGGCGAACGAGGCCTTGAACTCGAGGTCGAGGGTGAGACGGTTCGCGACCGGATACATCAGCCCGCCGAAGGCTTGGACGCCGAAGGCGACCTTGCCGAAGTTGCGGCCTTCCATGGCGTCCACCTGGTAAATTGGATACACCGGGATATCCCCGTATCCGGGATCTTCGTAGAAGTATTCGTCGCCGAAATCGATCATGTCCCCGCGCATCCGGAGGCTCCAGAAATAGATCCCGCCGCCCGCTCCGACATAGGGGATCAGCTTGGCCCGGCGTCCGAGAGGAAGCAGCTTCAGGGAGACCTGGAGGGGGGTCACGGACGTATAAACGCTATGCTGGGGGGAGAACTCCCCTTCATAGTCGTCGGGGAAAGCCCAGTCTTCATTATCGAGGGAGTAACCCACCCAACCTTTGTAGTACGCCCCTTTCGTCTTGCTGTAGGTATCGAAACCGAAAACGAGGCTGAGCTCCCGGGTCAGGAAGAACTCGTAGGAGACGCCGAAGGACGTGTTCTGGAAGTTGGACTTGAAAAAGCTCATGTTTTCGAACTCGATGTCCCAAAAATCGCTGTTCATCTTGGGGATCAGGTAGCTCATCTTGAAGGAAACCGTGTTGGCCGAGAGAATCCCCGCCGCGGCGAGAATCGCCACCGTCATGATGATCATTCGTTTCTTCATGTTCGTCCTCCTCCACCACGTATTAGTGCAATTTCCATGCCGGCCTTCGGCCCCAAGCCTCAGACGGGGGGCGACGGCCGGGCTGTGGCGAAAAGGGGTCAAATGTCCACTTTCCGCGGGGCCCCCCTAGTTTAAAGCCGCGCCCTTTCTTTGTAAAGGATCGCCGAGGTGGGGGACTCGCTCCCTGCGCAGATCTTGACGCTCGTGAGTTTCGATTTTCTCGGCGGTCCGGAACTGCGCACGATCACCCCGTTCGTCTCACTATGACCCACGCCATCATCTTCCGTCTACGATAGCCCCCGCGATGCTCAGACATTCTCCCGCCCCGCCTCTCCTGAGGCGGGGTCTCCTCGCAACTCAAAACGCACCG
>Ga0315288_10013895_pt1 | contig 10068 bp, 10 predicted proteins | sample YL17G11_20_MG_FD_203454 | JGI IMG/M metagenome (GOLD analysis project Ga0315288, IMG submission 203454) | Sediment microbial communities from Yellowstone Lake, YNP, Wyoming, USA - YL17G11_20 | ecosystem: Environmental > Aquatic > Freshwater > Lake > Sediment | place: USA: Wyoming | collected... | reverse complement strand
CATGGGCGGCGGAGTTGTCGTCAGGCTCTCCATCGGCTTTCTCGGCCTCGATGATTTCTTTTGCCGACAGTGGCCCATAGTAAGAGAAGTCGTATGCAGGGTCGGCGTTGATGCGAAACCCATTGAGCTGATACTCACGGGCTCCACCCATGACCAGTTGGCATGTGTTTTTCTCTTTTTCGTTGATGACACGCATGATGCATGTCGCGTCCTGCCCTATGGCATCACTGAACGCCAACTCATCGAGGTTGGCCTCTTCATGTTTGGCGGCCCCGCGGTTGGCCTGAAGGGTGGCGATCAAAGGCTTGCGCCTAGACAGAACCATCTGCCGCAGTGCTCTCGAGATGTTGCGCACCCTCTCGTTGTCCTTCTTGGCCTTCTCCACATCACTCATCAGGTACAGACCATCGACGCAGATGAAGTCTGGGTTGTAGCGATCTACCTTGGACGTCAACCACTGGACCGTGTCTCCACCGGTCGGCGCGTCTTGGCCCGACAGGCAGATGATGTTCTGACCCATTCCAGAGTCGTGCACCATGTCGATCATGAAGTTGAAGTTCTCTTCATCCACAGGGTTTAGTTTGCCGGCCCTCAGTTTCTCGTAACTTATCTTGGCCATGCACGCGATGACTCGATCAAACACGTTCTGTGGAGACATCTCCTTTGTGTAGACCAGTATTCGTTTGTCGGCCTCGAACAGGTGCGCGATGAGAGCCGTCAGTACCCATGACTTCTTACTCTTTGGTCTTCCGTAGAAAACGATGTAGTCATCGTCTTTGAATCCACCGTGGGTTTCGTTCATGATTTCCCACGGCCACTTGCCGCACGACATGTCAAAGCCATTTTGCTTCATGTAGTACGTGACGCGGGTGCTGTTGAAGGCGTCGTTGGCGAACACATCGGTGTTCTTGCCGATGCCAATATTCTGCATCTTGGTGTGTAGAAGCCCTGTGTCCGCGATGCCACCCACCGGGTCTACCTGGAACTTCAGACGCAGCGCCTCTACACCGTTCAGACCTTCGATGGCCAACCGTTCTTTGCGGACTTCGGCGCACAGCGCCTCGAGGGTCATGCCAGGATCATCACACCTGGCGAACGTTGGAAACAGTTGCGCCGACATTTGCGGCCCCATGACGGAGCCCGCCGACTCTGCATGCGAGTAGTACCCCAGGACATGGTTGTACATCGCGATACCTTCAATGGTCCTGAAGTCCGATACCGTGATGCCCCACTCCAGTGCCTTGTTCAGTTCTCCGCCGTTGATGATCCGTGAGATAAGTTGCAGTTCTTTTGACGCCATTTATTTCCTTGCGCAACACGCGTGCCACCACTCTTATCCCGAGTTTGTGGTGTCCCTTGCACGCGAGGTGGGGAACGAAGCTGTGCCGGTGACTCGGGGCTGTCAATGACTAAAAAAGACACACAAGCGGTGGTGCCCTGGCGCTACTTGAAGCACCACCGCTAGGTGTCACACAGAGGGTGTCTTGTCGGCAGCTTCAAGCCGCTCACCGATACCGTCGGGCGGTGACGAGAAGGCGTCTGGAGACGCCTTTCGATCTTGCTCCATCGAGCCACCGCCCCCGAGGTGCTTTGCGCCAAGATCACTCTCGAGCGCAGACCTCAGGTCAGCCAGCTTACGCATGGTGCCCGCAGACCACATACCGCCATCACCGTCCGTCCAGCCGTGTGTTTGGCCAGTCGCGGTGTTGACGAACGCCGCCCTGGCGGACAGCGAGACGTTCGGCTTGGTGAAGTCCACCGCGATGGTGAACACAACCATGCCGTCGAATACAGGAGATCCTGTGATCATTTGCCATCCTGAAGGTTGGGCGCCATGGGCTCAAGTCCTGGCGCCAGGTGGCTCATCCCATCGTTGACGTACCCGACCGCCGTCTTGAACGCCAGTTCCGCCGCCGCCTCAATGAACTGAACCGACTGAGGGCACGACAGCGTCACGACAAATCCGCACTTCACCCAGCCACCGCCGGTGTCATGGGACCTGTTGACCTCGACCTGAACCGTTGCCTTTGGGATCGACGGGTCATGTACCAGCTTCCAGAAAGGGTCTGGCAGTATCTCGGTTTGTTGCATGACTTCTTCCTTGGTCTCGTACGTGGCCCGTACATTCATGGAATCTCCACGGCCTTGGGGGCGTGGTACTTGGGCGCCTCTGTTCTGATCGCTTCCGCGATTTCCTTGGGGATGTCTCCCCTCGAGATCGCGGCCTCAACCTTCAACTTGTCGATCTCGTACACCGTCTGGGTGTTGAGCTTGCCGCCAACCTCCAAGAAGCCGTCGCGACCCAGTGCGCCGTACAGCGCTTCGGCGTCGTACTTGATCTGCACCTGGTAGCGATCCCACGGACCGCACGACACGTTGAGAGCCCGCACTTCCTTGTCGGCCTGACCCCTGACCCCGTTGACCACCTCAGCAAGTTGACCATACCCCTCGAAGACCTTTCGATGCTGGTTCACGTAGTTGTCGAGCTCCTGCTTGGCCGTCATGTACTCCAGCACTGATGGAACTTCTTGCGGCTCTACTGTTCTTGACATGTGTCTTCCTCTTGTTTCGGTCTGCGTTCTTGCGGATGACTGTGTTCACGGAGCGAACGAATGATTTTTCCCAGCAACGCGATGTCCTCTACATAGAGGTCTGGGATGCTGCCATTGCGCATGTCATGGCTGTTATTGGATACCTCCGATGGGTGGAACGTGGGGAACATGAGGTATCGAACCATGCGCTGCTCTGTCGGCAACACATACTCACCATGGACCTTGCGGAACCACGCCTGTTTCTTCTCTGTCAGTGACGGGATACGGCCGGCGCCAGGCACCAGTATCTCGGTGGTCTGGCCGTGCTCGCTGCGCATGCCGCCATATCGACCACTCTGCGTCAGAGCCTTCGCGACGTCAGTACCGAGCGCCACGATGATCTGAGGATCTACCTTGTAGATTTCCTCATACAGCCTGGGCCTGCACGCCTCTATTTGAGGCGTGGTGGGAGGGCGGTCAACAATGTACGGGGTTTTGACCCCTGTCTTTCTGTTCATGTTCCACACCAACTCGCCCTCAGAGTTGGATGCCTGCTCGCAGCCGCGACATAACAGCAAGTTGGTGAAGTAGCTGGGGATGCCGTAGTGGCGAGCAAGGCTCCTCAGCGTCTCGCCCTCTTCATCGTAGAACACGCGCCCAACCTCGTTTTCGATCTTGTTGGGGCACGTGCCGATGAACATCACCCCGCCAACCTCACCATCGCCAGTGATTACCCGTGAACACGAGGCATCGCGCCGGACCCCAAGGTCACACATGTTGCAGTCGCTCCACTCACTGTTCAGCACATCCAGTGAAACCCTGTGGTCAGGCACCGTTACCTCCAATCAACAAGCCGGCCCTTTGGGCACTCACCGCGAGTGAAAGCTGCTCGGCATCGTGCGCAAGTCTCTTATACCCGCTTGCGTCCGCCTCCTTCATTTCACTGAAAAGCTGCATCGCCACCACGTCATAGACGTGCAGGGGTGCACCATTGACGGTCATCACTACCGGCATGGACCCAACCTCTCGACTGATTTGAACGCCCTCTCGCGTCTGGCGAGGAACCAAGTTCACCGCTACCTCGTAGACCGGAAACATGGTGATGCGGTACCCCATCGCGATTGCGTCGTGGAGTTCTTCTGCGGTCTTTTCGTGACCGTCACGTATTGCACCGATGTACTTCGCACCATTGGTGATCACTAAGGCCCAAATATCCGTGCTTTGTTCTGTTCCCATGTGCCCTTCTTGCTGATGGCGTGGCCAATCTGTTCGTAGTCAAACGGGCCACCCTCTTCATGCGCCCAGTCTCGCAGGTGCTTCTTTAGCTTGCTGCACATCCCAATGAGCGGCCCGACGTTGTCTTCGTAAAACACAATAGTGGGTGTCTGCTTTCCTTCACGAGACCTCGTGGGCCTGCCCATCAACTGTTGCAGGCCGTTGCGACTCGAGAACGGGGTCGACACCAGTACCGTGTCGAGGTCCGGTGAGTCCAGCCCCTCTTTCCCATACTTCATGATCGCGAACACCACCGGCCTGTCCCTGATGAACTTGGTGCGCATCGCGGGAGGTACCTTGTGCACCATGGCGCCGCAGGTCTTCATCTCGGGCAGGACTTCTTTGATGAAGCGCTTTTGTCGGCGATCCATCTCAAGTCGGAGAGCACAGAATACCTCATGCCGCTTGAGCGACAACGTGTAGACGTCTAGTGTTTTCTTGGTCTCCAGCCAGTCTCTAGATCCCGCAGAGTACCCCACCAGTCTCTGGGTCAACGCCTCTACCACACGCTCGAACTCCAAGACGTCGGTGGCGTCCAACTCTTTAGGCTGCAACGTCTCGTTGATGTCCTGCAGCGTTGGCTCAGGGATGTCGGAGAACAGATCGCCGTTGTAGTCTCCGTACAGCGTCTCCCACAACATCGCCATGTTGATGATCTCCGCTTCAGAGTTGGAGAGCACCAACACCTTACGTCCGCCATCTACCGCGAGCTTGGCGTCTTCCAAGATCATGGTCATACGGTCTATCCATTTACCGAAGTGGCTGGACAGCATTGATAGATGCAGCTCTCCGTTGCTGGACCTGACGCTGACACTGGGGTCTGACTCATCGAGCTGCAGACCTGTCCACCTAAAGAACATCCTGGGCTTCAGGTCTTGCTTCAGGTCTTTGTACAGCACCTCACCGATGTGGTACTCGACCACTATGTGCATCCCGTCATCGCGCTCTGGTGTTGCTGTTAGGTATATGCGGGTACCTGGAAACGCGTGGGCGCTGGGGGCAAACGTCATGGCCGGAATGTGGTGACCCTCGTCCCACACCACTACACCAAACCACTCGAGCACTTCCTGCGGCAGGGCGTCGGCCCTGGCCCCGATAGTGTGGTAAGTGGTCAGCACGATGTCTCGCTTCCAGTCGAACTTGTCGCCCTGGATGAGCCCTACCCCTCCCGGTACATCCAGCACCTCGTTGATGGCATTGCGCCACTGTTCCAGCAGTTGAGTATCGGGCACTACGATGAGGGCAGGCACCTGCAGTCTTGCGAAGTACTCCAGCGCGACGATTGTTTTTCCCTTGCCACAGTTGTGGACAACGATGCCGTCTGCAACAAAGTTCCTGTGTGGGTCTGCGCAAATGACGTCGTACACATCCTCAGACCTGCCGGTGCTGTTGATACTCTTTATGGCCACTGCTTTCGGAATGCCGTATCCAAAAGCTTCGGCTCCTGGGCGGTGATTGAAAAGGCCGATCCTTCGGTAAGCCACCTTCTTCTTGCCTGTTGGTTCAGTCCTGTCACTGTCCGTTATGACGAGATCGCCTGAGCGTAGGTCTTTCACAGCTTTGAATCCCGAGGACGTCATGACCTCGTGATCATCTGTTAGCTCAAGTACTTTGCCGTCTTCAAGACGCAGCGCGTGTAGTGGCTTGACCCCTCGGTGAACGAATGCGACGACCCGTTGAAGGCCGATTCGATCCCCAACATGCGACCTGATGTACGTGGGGATTGTCTTGTCCCACGCATACCTGTCTGTCCCTATCCACCATTTGCACGCAGTGGCGAGGTCAGTTGTGAATCCCTTGCCACCACGATTCACACCGATATTTGCTTTTCCAGAGATGCACGCCAGTTGAAGGCCGCCTCCGCTGGATGCCAACATCGCGTTGATGGACTTGTCCTGGACATCATCTCCAGTGGACACCAGCTTTCCCTGTTTTGGATCAAGCCTGTGGTCTAGTTGAATGCGGCTCTTGACGTCAGTCTTGTGGTACGACTTTGGCCTCAAATCCACGACCCTAAAAGGAAGGCCCTTTGCTTTCCAGAATGCACGGGGGACCAGCAGGTGGTGCTGGGCCTCTCTCCACAGACAGATCGTCTTGGTGGCCGCAGGGTTGTATGGGTCTGGAAAAGAGAACGTGAGAGCGTTCTTTGTTCCCGCGAGGTTGACGTAGTGTTTTGGGATCCACAGCCAGGATGAAACATATCCGGTGTTCGGATCCATCTTTACTAGTCTCACGTTCTCTCCTCTAGTTGTGAGCCCGGTGGAGACTAGGTCTTCCACCGGGCCTCTCGATCATTTGCTATCGATGTTCGGCGGTAGCCGCGGTCCCTCGTGTGGACGCATCGGATTGTGATCAAAGTAGCTGGACGTGGTGTGTCCCGCCGACTTGAACATCGAACGCAGCACCTCTCGGCCGAGTCTTTTCCACCCGGACTCTCGGAGGTCCACAGGTTCCGGTACCGTCAGGTAGCTGGGCATCTGATGACCGGGCTGTTGATACGGCACCGCCACGAACGTCGGCCCCTGTTGAGCCACGAACGGTGGCGCGTACTGTACGCCGTAGTGTGGCACGGCTTGCTGGTACTGCACTGGCTGTTGGTATTGTGGCGCGTGTTGTTGTTGTTGTGCGTACTGCTGCGTGTACAGCTGATGCTGTTGCTGTTGCGTCACGATCTGTGGATACTGTGGCTGTGGGATGAAGCCGGTGGGGCGTTGGACCATCGGGGGTGCGGGCCTCGGAGGTGGTTGGACGTTGGGGCGAATCTGCACCAGCTGGGGCTGGGGTTGCATTCTGGTGCTGGCGCAGGCACCAAACCAGCCACACTTGTCTCGTACCGTTGTTCCATTTTTGGGGTTGACGTAGGAGGCGTCTGGACCTCCGGTGCAGTCAACCGCGGAGGCTGACCACTGCCCAAAACATGTGGGTGAGCCTATGGGGTTCGACATTTCATTCCTTTGTGTCAAGTTAGCGACCTTCCATTTTCCTTATCACCGTTACGCGTTCATTTTGTTGCGCGACTTTGTTGGGTATTTTGGGCATCCTGGGGTTACTGGGTGTCGTCGTGTAGACTTGCTGTTGTGCGTTTGGAGGGTCCATGGAGAAGCTGAGCGGGCTGGTTCTAGATGTGTACGACGACCAAAGGGCCGACATCCTGCGAGAGCTCTTCCCGCACGACCTCGACCTCCCTGACTTGATCAAGACCGCACATGCCATCACCGCAGATGAGTATCGGTCGCTCCCCGATGACGCGTTTGCGCTCGTGCTGGTTGATGGCGACGTTGAGCTCAAGAAGTTCGCGACCATCGATGCAGGCAACACGTGCCTGTCGATCGAGTATTTCTTGAAGACGGCGCACCGACTGCCCGTAGAGGCTCAGAAGGTGGCGGCCATCAACCTCATGGCGGCGTGTGGCTGGTACGACATTGATCCGCCGGCGGAGCTGCAGAAGTTGGCGTTCGGCATCAATGCCGCGATGGGTGCCATGATGGTCCCCGGTACGGTCAAGCAGGTAAAAAACAACATGGCGGCCAGCCGTGGTACTGGCGGTCAGGTGATGACCCCCGATGAAATCAAGGTCCGGGCAGGACAGCTGGGAGGAATGTGATGGATTACGTAGTGCAAACACGTCAGCAACTTTGGGGTGACTTCGAGCAGAAGTGGGCCGAGGCGACCGGTACATCGGTGATGCCCCACGGGGTCAATAACGTGACGCCAGAGAAGTCCAAGACGGTCATCCAAAAGACCGCTTCGGTAGATCCTCGAGTGGATGTTCACGGCAAAGAGCCGGATGTCCAGCACATCCGCAAGGTGGCGCAACACTACGCGATGCCGAAAGTGCAGCGGTATCCGCTCGACAGTTTCTCGGATGTCGAGAAGGCCGCGGCCTACTTCGGTGAGTGGCGCGGACATTTCAGCCCCGCGGAACGTCACGAGTACTGCGAGAACCTGGTCAAGCGCGCCAGTGCGCTGGGGTGTCCCGTCACAGAAGAGATCAGCAAGTACGGGTCTTCTTCTTTTGCGCCCACCTCAGAACTGCAGGTCGCCATCGACGGTCGACGAAATGTCGTTCCCGAACATTACGCTTCGCTGCTCGACAAGCTGGCGGCGATGCGGATCGAGATGACGCCAGAGTACTTCGCGACGGCGCTCGATACGTTCGACAAGGTGGCGTGCATCGATCACCTGTATGATTCGGACATCTTGGATCCGTACTACTCCACATACGGCGTCAAGGTGGCGGAACAAGACTGTGACGACACCATCGTGGTCGGCAATGACTTCATGACCGTCGCGTCTCTCAGGAGTCTCGGCAAGCGTGCCCAGATAGAGTTCGACAACATCTTCAGCCTTGACTTCATCAAGGAGTTCCGTGACGATCCGGTCGGCATCTTTGAGTCGTTGCCCATCGATCAAAAGAAAGTCATCATGCGTATCGCCGCATCTTCTGGCAGTAACGCCTGAGACGAGCATGCCCGACTACATCGACCTAGACAGTCGCGTCAGGATGGCAGCCAAGGGGCTGTCAAAGATGCCTGGCGTCGCCAACACACTGGCGCCAAAGCCGCTGCCTGGTTTTGTTCAGGATGCTCAGGACAGTGGCCTGGATGTAAGCACCACGGAGATGACGGAGGTTGTGCCTCCGGAAGATCCTGTGCACACCACCACAGAGGCGGTCAAGACATCCTCCATCAACATGTTCCAGCACCCGGATGCCCATCCGGTGGTGCTCGACCTTCTGCTGCTGATGAAGTACGGGCCAGAGTGGATGACGTGGGAGAGCGAGACGCTAGAGTGGCGGGTACCACAAGACTTCAGAACGTCTGGCATCAGCGACCTGAACATGCACAAGATCCAGGCGATGAAGGCCATGCACTTCGTCGACTCCTACTGGGAGCAGTGGGAGGTGTTCAACTGGTGCACCCATGCGTTGAATGGGATCTTCCCTGACTTTGATGTGATGCAGGTACCAACAACGGCGCAGATCATGGTGTCGGTCGATATTGCGTCCAGAGTTCGTGAAGACGTGCCGTGGACCCAAGAGGTAAAAGATTTCATGACGCAGGCGTGCAGGTTTGATGGCATCTACTGTCTCCCTGAACCGCTGCACTTTCTTCCTCGAGGCTCCAACAACGGCTTGGTGAACTGCGAGGAGATCTTCGAGGCGTGGCCGAAGGTGCAGGCCTCTGGCGTGTACCCTGAGTCGGTCTCTGTAAAGACAGAGCAGCTGCGCCGAATGCTGGACGCCAAAGCTTTTCTGGACAGGAGCAGGGCTAGACTGCAGCAGCAGATCAGATTGGTCTCAACAGATGTCTGACACAGATATCATCATGGGCGGCTTCTACGCCGAGCTCACCAAGCTGGCGCTATTCCCGCTCTCGGCGTCTCGAACGTTGACTAACGTAGGGGCTGGCGCAGGTGTCGGGTCTTTGGTGGGGGCCGCCGGAGGAGCGGGGGTGTCTGGATACCAAGGGTACCGCGATGCTCGGCACAGTGGTGCCTCCAGGGGCCAAGCCGCCATGTCGGCACTAGGGCGAGGGGCCAAGGGGGCGCTGCGCGGCGCTGCGGTGGGCGGAGCCTTGGGGGCTGCGGGTGGCGCCGGCGCGACGGCGCTCGGCAAGGGTGATGCCGTGCAGGCACTGGCAGGCCGCGAGAAGGGGCAGGTCGGCAGCTTTGCACGCTTCGGGCAACGGCAGGTCCATTCGCTGACCGGCGCCACGCCAGAAGGCTTCCTCAACCAAGAGGGCGTAAAGAAGATGCGGGCCGGGGCGTGGGGCAGCAAAAAAGCGGTAACGTCCGCCGAAGAGGCGTTGGGAAAAGCTAAAGACCCGGCTGGCCGGCTCAAGGCTCAAGGCAACCTGGACATGGCCAACAAGGCGAACACCCATGCACAGGCGGCAGAAGACATGGGTCTCACCAGTCTGCCCGGTTACGCCAAGGCTATGTACACGCACAGTGTCGGCAACGCGCTGTCGACAGGCGTAAAAGAGCAGTGGCACAGTGGCGGGGTGGGCACGAAAGCCTTGATCTTCGGGTTGCCGGCCGCCGCAGCCGCCAAAGAAGCGGTGACGCCCACTGAGCCAGGCGGTAGGGGCAGACTCGGACGAGCGGCTGGCCACATCCCAGAACTGGCGTTCAGCGCAGGGCCGCTGCCCATGACGGGCGCCATGGCGCTGTCCGGCGGTCTAAACAAAGTCTTTGGTGCCAAGAAGCCTGCTGGACATTTGGTGCAAGCGCCGGCCAACATGGATCCTGCGGGCGGCAA
>Ga0315288_10013894_pt1 | contig 10069 bp, 4 predicted proteins | sample YL17G11_20_MG_FD_203454 | JGI IMG/M metagenome (GOLD analysis project Ga0315288, IMG submission 203454) | Sediment microbial communities from Yellowstone Lake, YNP, Wyoming, USA - YL17G11_20 | ecosystem: Environmental > Aquatic > Freshwater > Lake > Sediment | place: USA: Wyoming | collected... | reverse complement strand
GGGCTACCTCAGCGCTCACGTGGCGACGCGAATAGAGGAGATGCAGGTGAACTTCGCGGACTACGCCCGCATTGTGCAAGAGAGCCCGGCGGGCGGCGGAGAGCTGCAGACCCTTATCGAAAGGTTGTGCATCCACGAAACCGGCTTCTTGCGCGATCCGAGTGACTTCCAAGCTGTGGCAAGTTTTGTTCTGCCGCAGCTCGCCCGCGAGGCACAGCGCGGCGGCCGCCGCCGCCTGCGCTTGGTGAGCGCTGGTTGCTCCACCGGCCAGGAAGCGTACTCGCTGGTGATGATGGTGCATGAGGGCCGCGCGCTACTCGAAGAAATCGAAGCGGAGACCGTCGGGCTCGACGTCAGCGGCGACGCCATCGAGCGGGCGGCCCGAGGCGTGTATCCGGCCCGCGAGGTTATGAGCCTGTCCGCCTGGCGCCGTGAGAGCTATTTCCGCCGTGTGGGCACGGAATACGAGGTCATACCGGCGCTGCGCGACGCCGTACGCTGGCTGCGGTGGAATCTCACCGGCGGGCTGCCAGTAACGCAAGTCGATCTCATCTTGTGTCGCAACGTGTTGATTTACTTTCAAGAGCCGCAGCGCGATGCCCTGGTGCGCACCCTGGTGTCCGCGCTCCGTCTGGGTGGCTTCCTGATCGCAGGCTATGCCGATTCGTTGCAGGCGTATCGCGACATCCTGGATTCCATCCGTGTCAGCGGCGCCGTGGTGTTCCGGCGCGTCGGCCGCCCCGATGTGGCTCAGAGTCGAGCTGCCGCCGTTGCTCCATGGCCGTCGGCAGCCGCTGCGGGGAACCGGGGTGTGAACTAATGGCCGGCCGTTTCACGCTTGAGGGAATTGAGGATCTGTTTCGCGACGACGTGCTGCGGTTCTTGCGCGGCATGCACGCGTGCTTGACCCAGCTGGTGTCGAACCCGCGGGATGCCGCTGCACTCGATGACCTGCGTGCTCTGGGCCACTCTCTGAAGGGTACTGCATCCCTGGTGAGTCTCACCAGCCTCAGCCGGGCTGGCGCAGTCATCGAACGCATCGGTGAAGTTGCCGGCACGTATCGCGAGACCGATGTCGGCCAGGCGCTGGCGATGTTTCGCGAGATGCAGGCCTCGCTGGTGTTCGTTGAGCGGATGCTCGACGATTCCTTGGCTGGCAACAATCCCGAAACGCAGGAGAACTTGTACACCGAGCTGCTGATGACCTTCTCACCACGGGTACGGAGCCAGCTGCACGACCTGAACGTGCCGGAGGTCCCGTCTGCCCGGCAGTTGTCGGCGGAGACCTCGCCGGCAGCGGGTGATGATGGAGAGTGGGCGAACGAGTTGGCGGAAGCATTCGCGCTGGAGCTGCAGGAATACCTCAGCCAGATACTGGAGTTCGCCAAGTTGCTTGGGTCTTCCGAGACGCAGGGCGTTGCGTGCGCCCAGCTCGCGCGCATCTTCCACACCATCAACGGCTCCGCCGTCATGCTGGAGCGTGACGACGTTGCCAGCTTGGCAAAACGCCTGCAAGAAGATTTCGCGGCCGCCGCTGAACAACCCGTTTCAGAGCCGCTATCGGCGCGCTTCATCGCCGCGGCACAAAGCGCCCTGGAAGCGCTCTGCGCCGCGGCCGGTCGGCCGGCGCCCCAACTCGCTCCAGTACAGCCGCCGCCGAGCGCGCCCCAAGTCCTCGATACCGAACTCGAGCGCGAGCTGCTCGACGCCTTCACCATCGATGCGACAGAGACAATCGAAGCGGTCGAGCGTGTGCTGCTGGACCTCGAGCGCCAGCCGGAAGAGCACTCACTGTTGCGCGAGCTGTTCCGGCACTTCCATACGCTGAAAGGGGCCGCGGCCGCCGTTGGTCTCGAGCAGGTCGCCGAACAACTGCATCACGCTGAGTCGCTGCTGGAGGAGGTGCTTGACGGCGGCGTAGCGGTGGATGCCGTCAAGTTGGTCGATTTTCTCTTCCAGCTGACGGACTCGGTCACCGCCTTGATCAACAGGGCTCGTGGCGTGCTCGATGAGCAGCGCCGCGTACTCTCCGATGTGGCGCGTGAGATTGCGGCGCTCACGCAGGCGCCCGCACCGCCGGTACTGCCAAGGGTGGCCGACACTCGGGCAGCGGCGCCGCAGGAGGTGCCGCCGCCGCCAGCCGTTCCGCGCCGCGAACACGAGACCATCGTCCGCGTCCAGGCGGCGCGCCTCGACGCGCTCATGAACCAGGTCGGCCAACTGGTGGTCAGCCGCACCCGCATGGAGCGCAAGCTGCAGGCGTTTGCCGAGCTGCGTGACAAACTGTACTACTGCCAATCGCGTCTGGCGCAGATCATCGAGGGTTTCCAGGAGCGGTACGAGTTCAATACCGGCGAGCGTGCCGCATCCCCCGTGGCCCGCCCCGGCGTGACGCCGGGCGACGGCGAGCGGCAGCATACCCCGGAGGACGATTTCTTCACCGATCTGGAATTCGACAAGTACGACGATCTCAACATCCTCGCGCGCAGCGTCATCGAGCTGGCGACTGACACCGGCGAGATCGCCGAGCAGCTGGGCGGGTTCATCGAGGCCCTCGGTGACGAAACACGCCAGTTCTCTAAGATCACTTCTGGTTTGCAGCGTCAGATTACGCGCGTCCGATTGGTGCCGCTCGACACGGTCTTCCGGCGCCTGTTGCGTCCAGTGCGGGACGCGGCACGACAGCAAGGCAAGCTGGTTGACCTGCAACTGGTTGGCGGAGACGTGCAACTCGACAAGTCGATTGTCGAGGCGTTGTATCCGCCGCTCCTGCACATGCTACGCAACGCCGTGTCGCACGGCATCGAGCCGCCGGCGGTGCGGCAAGGTCGGGGCAAGCCCGCCGTGGGCGTCGCCCGCGTCGTGGCCATGCAGCGGCACAACAGCATGCTCTTGTCGGTGCAGGACGACGGCGCGGGCCTCGATTTCGAGGCCGTTCTGGCCAAGGGCCGTGCGCTTGGTCTGGTGGCTCCGGACGCTAAGCCGGCCCGCGATCAGCTGCTGCCGCTGATCTTTCGGCCTGGTTTCACCACTGGTGAGGCGGTCACCGGCTTCTCCGGGCGTGGCATGGGCCTGGACGTGGTGGCGCGGGACATCGCCGCATTGAACGGCAGCATGGTGGTCGATTCCACCGACGGCCAGGGCGCCACCATCCGCATCGCCCTGCCAACGACGACGTCAATCGACGAGGTGCTGGTGTTGCAGGCCGGGGCGCAATCATTCGCGTTGCCGATCGATTTCATCGAGCAGGTCATGGCGATCGAGATGGCGGAGCTGATGCAGGTTGACGGTCAGCCGATGCTGAAGGTGCGTAACGAGCTGTTACCGGTACTCATACTGGCGCCGCTCGTGGGCGAGCCCGCCCCGGCGGAGAACGCGGTGGCGGTACTGCTGCGCGCGGGCGACCGCGCCATGGCGTTGATCGTCAATCGGGTGCACGCGCAGCAGGAAGTCGTCATCCGGCCTCTCGGGCCCTTGCTCGATACGCATCCGTTCCTCTCCGGCGCCACGATTTCGGGTGCCGGCACGGTGATCTTCGTGCTTCATGTCGGGCGGCTGTTCGACATGCTGGCGTCGGTGGCAGCCCGTCAGGCGATGTTCATCCTGGACGAGTCGTCCGACGTCGAGCCGACGGAGGCACGCGCCGTGCTGTTTGTCGACGATTCGATCAGCGTGCGCAAGCTGGCCGCGCGCTTCCTCGAGACCAGCGGTCTCGAGGTCGACACCGCGGTCGATGGCTTGGATGCTCTGGAAAAGCTCGCCAGCGGGCGCTTCCGCGTCGTGATCACGGATCTCGAGATGCCGCGCATGCACGGCTACGAGTTGATGGCAGAGATCCGGCGTCATCCGCAGTATCGGCACCTGCCGGTGATCGTGTGCACCTCGCGCTCCAGTGAGAAGCACCGGCGGCGAGCACGTGAGCTGGGAGCGCAGGGGTACATCACCAAGCCATTCACCAAGGAGCAGCTGCTCGCCGACATCCAGCGCCTGACGCAGGGTGGAGCCGCCGCAGCGCCGCAGCAGGCGACGATATCGGCGCCCGAGTAAGGCAGGGAGGTCGCGTCTGATGCCGATGTCCGCGGTGCAGGGCGCCACCGGCGCAGCCCCCGTCGCTGAACCCGAGCGCAAGCCGTTGCAGGTCTTGGTGGCCGACGACTCGGGCCTCATGCGCCGGATGATTGCTCGCATTCTCGAGGCGGAAGGTGACATTCAGGTCATTGCGACGGCGCGCGACGGCGCCGAGGCGATCGAGCTCGCCGGGCGGCTGCGGCCCAACGTGATCACGATGGACGTGAACATGCCGCGCGTCGACGGGCTGCGCGCCGTGGAAGTCATAATGGGTCGCCACCCTGTCCCCATCGTTATCATCAGCTCGTACACCCGGCGTGGCGGCGTGGCGGCATCCCAAGCGCTGGCATACGGTGCGATCGAGATCGTGGAGAAGCCGTCCCAGGTCGGTGTCAGTCTCGACCTGGAGCTGCAGGCCCACGAGATCCGAACCAAAGTGCGCGCGGCGGCGCGCGTCCGCGTCGTACGCACGGCTTCCTTCGACATGGCCTGCCGCCGCACCAGGGTGGTGGCGCCCCGCACGGTGATCTTGCCGGTACCCCCCCCGCGCCCGCCCGGCCAGGGAGTGCCCGTGGTCGCCATCGGCGCATCAACCGGCGGGCCGGCGGCGCTCAACGTGATGCTGCCGCTCATTCCTTGCGGCTTCCGCGGTTGCGTCATGGTGGTGCAGCACATGCCGCCCGGGTACACCAACGACCTGGCGTACTGTCTCAACCTGCGCACCGCCTTGACCGTCGTGGAAGCGCGCCACGGCGATCCGCTCGTGCCCGGCGTTGTCTACATAGCACCGGGTGGGTATCACATGGAGCTGGTGCGCGAGCGCATCAAGCTGCACACCAGCCCCCGGCACAACATGTACCGACCCAGTGTCGAGATCTTGTTCGAGAGCCTTCTAGGAATTCCCGAACGTGTCCAAGCTGTCCTGCTGAGTGGCATGGGAGACGATGGCGTCGGGGCGATGCAGCGGCTGCACGCCCGAGGCGCGGGTACAGTTGTGCAGGACGAGCACAGCTCCGTGGTCTGGGGTATGCCGGGCAGCGCGGTGCGTGCGCGCTGTGCCACCCTGCAACTGCCTCCCGCACGGCTGGCCGAATACTTGTGCTCTGTCGTCGGCGTGGGCGCCGCCGGTGACGGCCCAGTTATGCAAACCCCGCCTCCCGCGTTGCAGGGACGACCGTCACGGCTGCGGCCAGGATGAGGCGGCGATGCCAGAGCATGATGACCCTAGCGCAGAGGCTTCCTCCGCGCAGGCGTCACGTGTAGCGCCCGACACGGACCCTGACAACGAGGTGAGCCCCGCCGACCTAGCCTGCTTGCAAGCGGCGGTGGATGACTGGGAACAGCAGCGCGCCGATCTGATGCGGCAGCTCGAGCAGGCGCAGAGCCGCACAGAAGTTCAGGCGCAAGCCGCGGAAAAACGTCTAGGCGAGGCGCTGGCGCAGATCGAGACGTTGCGGCGCAGCGCGCACGCGGTACGCGCCCGCCTCGAAGCTGAGGTACACGCCGCAAACAAGCGCGCCGAACAGGCGGAGAAGACTCTCCAACGCAACAGTGCGGCGGCGGAAAAGCTTCGTGTCGCCAACGTTGAGCTGACCACTGCGGTCGAGGCGGCGCAATGTCGTTTGGCCGATCTCGAAACCGAGCGTGCGGCGCTCCAGGAAGAGGTCGAACGCCTGCGGGAAGGGACCGCCGATCCTGAGCGTGTCGTGCGGCTCAAGGCCGAGGTGGCTGCGCTACAATGGGCGCTCGACGCTCAACGTGTCGCCGCCGAACAAAGCCACGCTGCGGCCGCGGCGGAGGTAGCGGCCCTGCGCATCGGCTACGAGGAGGAGTTGACCGCGTGGCAGGACGTTGCGGCGCAGCGTGAGGCCGAGCTGGTTGCCGCGCAGAACGAGTTGGCGTCCCGCCTCGAGGAGACACAAGCCAAGGTTGATGCTCTGCAGCACGAGGCTGCGGCCCTCGCTGCTCGCTCCGAGTCGCTCACCACCGAATTGGCTGCTGCCGTGCTTGCGCGCACAGAGGTCGCGGCGCAGCTCGTGGCCCTGGAGGAGGAGCGCGAGCGCGAACGCGCTGCATTCGAGGCGGCGCGAGAGCGGGAACAGGAACAACGTCAGGCCATCGACGCGGTGCGGGCTCAGCTGGACGCGCAACGCGCCGCGCTGTTGGAGCGCATGGCCACGGTGGAGGTGCATCGCGATGCGGCGCTGGGCCGCTGCGTGGAGCTTGAGGAGCGACTGCAAGCGGCCGGCGACACGTATGCGCGGGAGCGCGCGGCACTCGAAGCCGACACGCAGCGGCGCGCGGCGGAGCAGCGCCAAACTGTTGAGGCGGTGCGGGCTGAACTGGACGCGCAACGCGCCGCGCTGTTGGAGCGCATGGCCGCGCTGGAGGTGCATCGCGATGCGGCGCTGGGCTGCTGCGTGGAGCTTGAGGAGCGACTGCAAGCGGCCGGCGACACGTATGCGCAGGAGCGCGCGGCACTCGAAGCCGACACGCAGCGGCGCGCGGCGGAGCAGCGCGAGGCTGTTGAGGCGGTGCGGGCCGAACTGGACACGCAACGCACGGCGCTGTTGGAGCGCATGGCCGCGCTGGAGGTGCATCGCGATGCAGCGCTGCAACGGTGCGCCGAAGTTGAACAACGGCTTGCCGCTGCAGCGACCGAACACCAAAGGACACAGACCGCGCTGCAGGCGCAGGGTGACACCGAGCGTGCCGAGCTACTCCGCCGCCTGTCAACACTTGAAGACGAACTGCGCCGCCGCGACGGTCGGATTTCAGAACTGAGCGCCGACCTTGAAAGAACCGTGCAGGAATACACGGCGACGCAACTGGAGGCAGCCGAGGCGAAGCGGCGCCGCGAGGCGGAATGGCAGGCGGCACACGAATCTTGGCAGCAGGAGATCGAGGCGGTGCGCCTGGGGGCGGGCGACACCCAAACACTGCTCGCGGCGACACAGGAGCTGCAAGAGCAGCTTGCGGCCCGCGCTGCCGAGATCGAGGCGCTTGAGAACCGGGCGGAGGCGGGCGCAGGCTTGGCGCGGCAACAGGCAGAAGCGCTCTCGGCGGCGAAGCAACGCGAGGCCCGATTGCAGCGCCAGTGCACGGAACTGGGCGGCCGCCTCCAGGAGTTGGAGGGGCAGAACGCAGCGTACCTGCAAGCGCAAAACGAGGCCGCTACACAGATCGAAACGCTACAAGGCGAGGGCGAAGCGCTTCGCGTGCGCGTAGACCAACTGAGCACTCTGGCTGCTCAGCTTGAGCGCCAGTGCGAGCGCGTGCGTGCGGAGCGCGTTCCGGCCGAGGAAACGCGCCGGCTGCAGGCCGAAAATGCGCGCTTGGAAGCGCGGATTGCCGAGATGGAACGGCAGCGCGCTGAAGCGGCGCACAACCACTCAGCTGCAGTGGCTGGTTACATGGTGGAGCTGAACGAACGAGCCGAGGCTGTGCATGAGCATGAGCGCGAACTGCAACGGCTGACCGAAGAGGTGGATCTCATGCGTCAAGCGTGCGAGGACGCCATGTCCCAACTCGCCGCCGGGCGCGAGGAGCGGGACGAGCTGCAACGGCAGCTCGCAGAGCTCCGGGCGGCAGCGGCGAGCGGGACCCCACGGCCCCCAGCACAAATCGGGCGCACAGCACCCGCGCCCGGCCGCTCAACCGCGCCGCCGGTGTCCGGCGAACAGCGACGTCCTGCCAAAAGCCCGGCAAAGTCCGCCGCCCGTGCGGGCGGGGTCAGCAGTCCGCTGGTGGTGATCCACCTGGAACAGCACAAGGCATTTCGTGAGGCGGTGTCCGAATGCCTCCGTGGGCTGCCGGGGGCGCGATACCTGAATGCGCCTGAGACGGACGGCACCTCCGGGGAGGGGATGCAGGTCTTCTTGATCAATCTGCTCAACCGGACGCCTGATTCGCTGGCGGCCATCGCCGCAGCCGTAGACGTCGAGCCGCAGCACATTATTGTTTACTGCGCCGATGGCGCGCACGGTTTTCTTTTCGGGGATGTGGACTTGTTCGCCGCACCGCTCGACACGGATGCATGCGTCGCGCGGCTGCTGGCGTGGCGCGGTACAGTCCGACGTCTCCTCGGAGTGAGTGAGAACGTCGAGATGATGGGGGCGTTACGCGCGGCCCTGTCACGCGTGCGCTGCTCGACTTCGGTTGCCCTCGACCTCCGTCAGGTAACGGACTTGCTGGCGATGGTCGAGCCGGAGGTTTTGCTGATCGACTTGGCGCTTCCGGGCGGCGACGCCTTGCGATTGCTCGGCCGTTTGCGGGCGGATCCGAAAACGCGCGAGCTTCCGATCGGCCTCCTACTATCCCCGGCGCTCAACGCGAGCGAGTTTCGGCAGCACGCGCTAAGTGCGGTACGCGACCAGACGCTCTCTCCCGCCGATCTTGCGCAAGCGCTGCGCCAACGGATCAACGTCCCGTTATCGGCGGAGACGCCTGCGATTGTCACGGCACGAGCTTGAATGTACATTGTCTAACGTCCGAGGAAATGGTATCCAAACACGGCGCGACGTTTTGGCGCCGAGAGGAGAGGAAACGTAACATGAGAAGTGGAGCCTTTGGTTGGATGCTCGCAGGCGGCGCGTTTGCAGCGGTACTGCTGCCACGGGTGGCGGCAGGTGTGAATTGCGATCAAGTCCGGCGGTACTTACAGACCGGCCGCTCTGCGCAAGATGTTTCCGAGACTATGATAATCAGTGTCGATGAGGTCAAAAAGTGCCAGGCAAGCGCCCCCGGTCAACAGAAAGGGGAACAGTCACCCGCCCCGACGCCCCCGGCCAGCAAGTAGAGCGTGTTGACCCGGGCGGACGCTCGTGAGAGTTCCCCTGGTTCAATGGCCCGCGTTGTCTGGCGGTACTTCCTCGATCGTCCCGTCGCGATAGCGCAGGATCGATACAGCACGTTGGAAGCCTGTCGGCGACGTGCGGAGCTCGCCGGCACCGTCGAAGCTTCCCAGCGACATGAGCTGGGGGACCATCTGGTCTCGTGAGGTCGCCCCTGCGGTAAGCGCCTGTCGGACGGCCAGGCCCGCGTCGAACGCTTCGGCCTCAAAGCCGGTCGGCAGCCGGCCGGCACCGTGTTGGAATCGCTCGACGAAACGGCGCGTCGAGGGCCGCGCGCTGTCGGCAAAGAAGGCGTCGGCGAAAACCGCCCCGTCGATTGCCGAGCCGACGCTCGCCAATGCTTGCGGGTCGTTCCAGCTCTCGGTGCCTAGCAGGGCAACGCCGGGCAGGGCTCGGCGCGCCTCGGCGGCCAACGGAGCCGCCGTCTTGGCTGCATCGGGGATAAACAACCCATCGACACCTTTGTCTCCCCAGGATTTGACGACGGCTACGACGTCGGAGAACTCCTCTGTGCCTGGTTCGTACGCTTGCGTGCCGATGACGTCGGCGCCGTGATTGGCCACTTCCTCTTTGAAGGAGGCCGCAAACGTTGAGCCGTACGCATTGCTCGGACGGAGGATACCAAAGTGCCTTAGGTTGAGAGTCTCGACAGCGTAGCGCACCAACGTGCGAACCTGCTGGCTGCGTGTCATGGCCATTTGCAGGGCAAAGTGGCCCGCCAATCCCTCACGTTGTGACAGCAACAGGAGGGGCACTTGTTCGTGTTCGGCGAGCGGTGCCGTAGCCTCCGCCTCGCTGCTGCGTAGCGGTCCGATGACCGCCACCACTGTCGGATCGCTCTTCAAATCCCGCAGTATGGTGGTAGCGACGTTTGGACTCCCGTTGGTGTCGTGTACGATGAGTTGCTCCGGCGCGTCGGCGAACGCTAACTGTAGGCCAGCGAGGGAACGCTTGCCGTAGGCTGCATCTGGCCCCGTCAACGGCAGCAAACATGCAACCTTGGTGGCGACCGGGGCAGCTGCAGGGGCCACTTCAGGTTCGGCCGGAGCCGCGCTGACGACCTGCGACGGGCCACCGGCTGCGGCTTCCGGCTGCTTGGCCGCAGGCGCTTCGAGGGGCGCGGCCACTTCAACGGGCGGCGCCACTTC
>Ga0315288_10013889_pt1 | contig 10071 bp, 11 predicted proteins | sample YL17G11_20_MG_FD_203454 | JGI IMG/M metagenome (GOLD analysis project Ga0315288, IMG submission 203454) | Sediment microbial communities from Yellowstone Lake, YNP, Wyoming, USA - YL17G11_20 | ecosystem: Environmental > Aquatic > Freshwater > Lake > Sediment | place: USA: Wyoming | collected... | reverse complement strand
CCAACCGTTGCAACAGTCGAAGAAATTCGGTGAGCAAAACCGTTAATCAGGTTTGCGTTAGCATCCACTTGCGAAGTATTGCATTTGCGCAGGAAACGGGTTTCGTAGGTCTCTTGAATAGCGCGGATGGACTCGCTAGCGCGAGCAGCCAGCAGGGCTTCAACTTGAGTACCGTCTTCACGCAGCTCATCGTTGACGTACCAAGCATCGCCGATATAATCGGTAATGGTCATAGTCACTTCACCAGATTCGATAGGTGTGTAGTCGAAAGGAACTTCTTCAGCACCGTCTTGAATGGTTACAGAACCAACGGTTTTAATGTGAAGAGTGTTGCCAGAACCGAAGTCACTGACGTTACGATACATTGCACCAGGCAACATACCATCTTGAAGGTTACGAAGAATGAAGGCTGAATACTGTTCAGCTTCAATAAAAGATGTGGAATTACCACGAGTTTGTGCCATTGTATATCCTTATTATTTAAATGTTTTGAAGAAGACTTTTGGGTCTGTCAAATCATATACTGATTTATTTTGAGCATGAAGCTCTTGGACAAGTTTAGCTGCATTTCTACTTTCTTCCAAAATCTCAGAAGAAGTAGCCCCCATCAATACCGTCTTGTTATTTCTAGCAATACTGGTATTAACGACAGGCTCTAAATTAGTGGTATTGACTGAAGATGTGGTCACAGATGTTTTATTTTTAACACTCTCTGTCACACCAAACAATCGTAATACCGCTAAAGGCGCTTTACTTGCCAAGGTATTCATTTCAACTACTGACATACCCAATTCTTTAGCTTTTTCGTAGAACTGCTTTTCAGCATCTTGACCGAGACGTTCACTTAATGTATTAACAACAGTTTCTACATTTTGTTTTTGACTTTTCTCAGTTTCTTTTTTAGCTAAAATTTCATCAATTCTACTAGTAATCTTATCTTCTGGATATTCCTGTGCAGTGGTAACTGGAGAGGCGCTTTCCGAAGGTTTCAATCTTTTAATAATCTCTTCTAGTTCAGAAACACGTTCAGCTTCCTTGCGGAGTTTGTCATTCGCCTCTTCATATTCTTTTACTTTTTTAGTTAGTTGTGGAATATAGTCTTGAGAATGCTTTAAAGCCTTGATTGCTTCTGTAGGAGATTTATATTTAGATTCACCAAATTCATTTTTAATCTCAGATAAGAGGGTGTTAATATCTGGAGTTTGAGTTTGGTCTGTTTGTGCAGGGGTAGCCTGCTGATTTTCATTAAAAATCGAAGTCTGGTCTGACATGATTATTTCCTTATTATTACGATAAATTAAGATTTATCTTATGTTAGTATATATCTTAGTCGTCTTCGTTGTTCGACACATTCTTAGCACCGACAAGATTCAGTATTTCGTTCATAGCACGCTCATAACCAATACCGTCGGATTGAAGATATGGCCAATTAGGTGAGTCATATTGCTTTCTAGCAATTAGAGTAGACCTATTCGAATCGACCCTTTTGTTAATTAATAAGGCAAGCCTTTGTCTAAAGACAAGGGCTTCGTGATAAATCGCTTCCATCTCTGCCTCTTTTTCAAGAGTGCTTAGACCAACTGTCCATGCTCTTTTAGTCATTATTGTACCGGTGGAATTGATTGTTCAAGTTGAAGATCTTCTTGTGCTTGGTTTTGAAGCCTTGCTGTTTCCTTTCCCTCTAAGATTGCTGCGTTTGGTGGGAACAACTGATAACGTCCAATGTTAAGAACATCCTCTAACATCTTAGCAAGCGCTTTGCTGCTAATATGCGGAGCAATTACTTGTGACATAGGGCTATTAAAAATACCTGTTAAATTCTGGACAAGCTTTGCTTGAGCTGCAAAATGCCTTGCACCAATAGGGCGTAAAACACCTGAAGCAGTAATATCATCTTTAGTAATTTCAACAAAAGAAGTTACTGCTAAATCATCATCAAGAACACGAACAACGTCTGTTGCATCGAGATTACGTCTAGATACTTCTAACATCAGATTAAGAAGCTTTTCTAACATTTCAATTTCAAACGTAGTGATCTTTTCCTGGAAGATTCTCCCTGCAGCATTCTGTAGCTGGTCAATTTCAAAAGCTGTTTTCTCACCTGCTGAACGAATACCCATAGCCTCTCGTGGAGCACCAGCATATTGTTCCATTCTCATTTCGATTTTATCAATCTGATTATCTGCAGTGATTACACCTGAGAGGTTCTTACCAAGCTCTTCAATACCACCGTCCGCATCAATATGAATCTCTTGTCCAGGCCCATATTTAAAGGCTTCTACATCCCCCTTAATAAGCAACGGGGGGAGCACTGCCAGATCCATAGCATCAGCTTTAAGATTCTCTAGGTGATCTAAACGATATTGCAAACCAACAAGATTTTCTAACGGACCCATTGCCCAGAGGTTATCCGGGCGTTTACGCCATCCAACCATATAGATGGGGGCATACCCCAGCCATGTTGGATACGGCTCCTTGCGGATGGTCCACATGCGGTCTACGACGGTAATGATCTGGCCTTTCTGAAGATTGCCTGTTTCGTGGTTATAAATATCACCGTAAAATTCTAAGAACTCAACATAGCCGCTTTTGAGATATTCAGAATAACTTCCAAAACCGTCTACTAAATAAGCTTCTGATTTATCCATTTCCTCAATACCATATGAATTCATATGATTCATGAGCTTCTTACGATTCCTTAAAGCTTTCCTTAGATATGAGCTGTCTGGTGAATCATCCGCCATGTTCATCAGTTCACCTATTGTTTTAAGGCTCCTGATAATCTTCGGGGTTTCTTCAAATGAGGCAGCAAGAGGGTTAAATACAATATCTAACGGACTAATTCTTTTAGTTTTCGGCCCAATAAAAACAGGAACACGTCTATCTTTACTATCCATCCTATAAGACGATTCATAGTCTGCTGTAGCAAAAGCTACTCCGTAATCAATATAGTCATAAATTAATTGACTGATTACTCCCCTGAAATTACCCTCCCTACACTTATTAGAGATGTACGCCTCAATGATTTTTGTTTTTTCTTTACTTGCGTCATTTTTACTATACGATTCCCACTTCAGCCACTCATCATTTGGGAAGAGAGCAGACAAATAGTTGGAATGTAAATTGTCTCTAATCTGACAAAGTTTTGGAAGAGTTGTGCTATTCTTCCAAGGAAGAGAGCGATTTGTGGTTGTTGTTGTATCCGTTGCAAAAACATAATTACGTTGTTCTTTCCAAAGACTAACTTTTTCATGACGTTGTGAATTATAAGAGAGCCACGTATGTGCAATATATTTTGCCTCATTGTCGCTACCAAATACTGCTTCTACATCTAGTGTTTTATTTGACATTTAAATCCTTATGAATAACGTACTCCACCAAAGCGTGGGTGATAAATTACTGTGTTCTCTATATCTTTTTCTTGCGATCTTTTAGGCTTTACAGCAATTTCCACTGCGCTTGCTAAAGCATCCTTAACGTCATCGTGCGATGGGCGAGCCAGCACAAGTTCTTCTTCGAGAACGTCGATATAGCCGCCCTTAAAGTGCCAGATGGCCATGTTCTCGTATTTATGCTCTAAGGCGGCAGCGATACGTTCTGCTTTTGTACCCTCATTCCTGGTGGGCCTGTGCTCATCAATAGAGAGCCGTAATCCCTCTTCTCGCATTTTATCCTTAAGATCCCTTACGATGACACTTTGTGCTACAGTTACCTCAGCACGTAATTTATTAAAATCCCATTTAGAGTGTAGTTCTGTGAGCCTTTTAAAATACTCTGAGATTTTATCGCTCTTAAACACATCGATGTCCAGAATATAAAAGTAACCATCAGCATCAATACCCACAACAACAATTGCTGTATTATCTGCTTTCTTGCTTAAGCTGAATGCAAAATCAATTGCCGCATAGACGTTAAGCTTATTTCCTTTGAAGTACCAGTTTCCACCTTGCTGCTTTAAGAATTTCTTATCGTAGTATTGGAACTTACTTCTGTCAATACGATTAGACCCTTTATCGTTTGGGTCATTGTAGTATTGAGCGTAGAACTGTACACGATCTTCGTACTGTGCGCGAATCTTAGCAAGAACCTGATTATCAAAGCCGAAAGATTTGCCGTCAGATGGACGAGTTGTTCTTGGCCAGATAAATGTCCCATCCGTCTCTACTGTATACTCTTTTATTTCCCAAACATTATCCCTACCAACAACTTCACCCTCTGTATTGAAGATGTCGTATTCTTGTTTTTTCCAGCTAGAGTAAATATCTCCTGGGTGGTAACGTGTACCGCAGGCCATGGTGAATCCACCAGCATTAAGAATAGATGTAAACTGAGAAGACTTCTTAGCTACGCTCTCTCTACCGTCTTCCGTATAAGCATTCTCCGGGACAACCAAGTCATCTGGAATTAGAATGTCTGCATGCCACCCTGTAGTGTTTGTAGTTAATCCTGCTGTTGATACAGTGGCGTCTCGAATACCCTCAGCCTTCCTCTTTGCGTGATCTATAGAGATAGCAGATTGACTCCACCTTTCCCTCTTACCCTCTTGCGGATTAATGTATTCAGGAAAGTAACGTGTATACGTAGAGCTTTCCATCATATTCTTAATAGCATAAAGCTGAGTCTCTGCCAACCCTGATGTAGCTGATACGTACAGTATTGTTACCTCAGGGTGCCTAGTAATGATCCAAGTTGCCCAAGTGGCCACCATGTGGCTTTTCAAATGGGCACGAGGAAGCATAATTAGCTTGTTTGTGGCGTTTACCTTACCAAGACCAAATAACGTATAATCCTGCATCCAACTAAAAACTTCTTTATGCACATCTCCATAAAGATAGCCAGGGTTTACAAGTCTAGCAAAAAAGAATAGATCGCCAAGAGCTGTATCTCTAATTTGCTTTGCAGCCTCGGGCATTTTATCAAGCTTCGATTGAGCTGTTTTTCTCCAACGATCTTCTTCTGTAATCATTATTTAGATTTAAATTTCTTATCGTCTGTAGATAATTGTGTTTTACCACTTGCTGCAGATTCGTTTTTCTTTTGCCGTTCAGTGTCAGTTGTACTGTTTGTAGTAGCAGCATCTACAGAGTCGTTAATTTGCTGTTCCCGTTTACGGAGAGCATCTTCCGCCTTACCTGCCATACCACCAAAAATAGTTGCCATAGTGTTTATTGTCTCTGTTGAAAAAGTCTAACTGTGTCATTTTGAACATCTTCTAAAATTGTTGCTTGGATCTTACGTTCTTTTGCAACATCTTCTTTAGAAGGTCTACCAGCTCCTGGATTTGTCCAGCCTTTATCGGCTAACCATTTAGCTGCTTGAAACGTTCCGTTCTTGGCATGAGTAATTGCTTGTTTTACAGCATCAGATCGTAGCTTAATTTCAAGTTCCATGCGCCACTCATTAATGTGTGCGGCTATTTTTACATTTTCGCAAATACGCACCCAATGTTTCCAATTTAAGAAACATTTATCTACAAAACGATATTCTGTAGGGTCTTCAATTTCTAAATACAGCTTTTTAATAGAAGGATAGATTTTTCCCTTATACTCGTGGTCTACGTCCTTAAGCGTGTACAAAGCAAAATCTGAATAATCTCCTGTCTCTAAAAACAGGGCTTGCGTTAATGGTCTTCCCATTACATCTATAAATTTCTCTCTAGGGAATAATTTTTCCATTTGGTTCTTTCATTGTTTCTAACATTAGCCTAGCTTCCTCGTATCGCTGATAATAAAAATCCCTTTGGACCACTACTTTATCGGCTCTGGAAGCTTCCCCTGTAAGAAACTCTGCGTCTTCTTTAAAAAGTTCTCTTCCTGTACAGGTTTCTCTAATTTCGGTAACTGTGGTAGTGATTGATTCACTTGGACGGGTCTTACGGTTCCGCAAGCTGACAATAGCACGCTCATACTCAGTATTAAGATTATTAAGTTTTTCATTTTTAGTATTCAGATCCTCAATTGTTTCTTTATAAATCTTTGCTGTAGACGTAATAGCTTTTTGTTCTGAAATCTGTAATTGTAGTTTATATTTATCTTCTACTTTTTTAACGGCAGCATCTACAGCATTACTTTGAAGGTAATAGTGACCACCAACAAGAGCAGTTAAAATACTTGCAATAATTCCAAACTTAAACCAATTAAACATTACCCTCTCCTAAGCACATAGCTTTTTCGTACAGCCGTCGCTTATACAACCCATTAACAAAAACTGCGCCATTGTTTGTATAAGACCACACAGGTTTTCCTAAAGGGCTATGTGCAAGCGCATCGCAAGCTGCAATAGTGTTTCCCGTGTTGAACAAAGAAAAGGCCCTTGAAGAACACGCCCCAGATATTCCTACGTTATATGTGAATAAGGTTAATGCTGAGAATTCGTTTTCTTTCAAGGGCTTCTTAATACAATTTAATACACCAGTAGAATGTATTACAAGCTCTGTTTTCAAATAGTTTGTACATTCTGCTTGTGTATACCTTCTTCCAAAAACAATACCCGAACCGGTGTACCCCATGCAAACTGTGGGGACACCAACTATGTCGTAATAAGCATAGTATTTAGTGCCTTCCCACAGAGTTGCTGAGGCAATAAGCCCTGCGCTTATATTCCCAATAAGCCATTTATTTGCTTGGAGTATTGACATCTTTACAACTATCTTGTTTAAATTCTTTATACATTGTATATGCTTTATGTAAAATTAACAAAAAAACATAACTAATCCAAAGGGCATTTAAAATGGTCGGAAGAGAACTAATGAAATTGATTGCTACAACACCTGCCCCACTTGCAGGAATAGCTACACTTGGGGTGGTTAATGATTCTGCTATTTGCTCTAATTTCATAGTTGGCATCCCGTGAATAGGATTTTATTTCCGGGGTTGATTGCTAGACTAGTAGCCGCGCCCCCTGCTGACCAAACCCCGGTAGTTGTTACAGCAACTACGCTCCCACTAGTTTCCCCCGCAACGCCAAAAGTTAAACTACCACCGGTTAATGCCACACTTCCCATTGATGGGTTTGTTACAGAATAATTACTCAATGTTGGACTTACCAGGAGAATATCTGTAGGAGGGGTTCTTGCATCAACTGGGAAGTTATAATGAATATATGCTACGTTTGCTCCATAGCTTTGCCCGGAAGTATGCCTTGCGGACAAGACGGGAAGATAACGCCTGCAAAGGTCTGTCTCAATCCCAATAAACCGTTTTTCAAAAGATGTAGCAGAGCTACCAATTTCTACTTGTACGTTTGAAATATCAAAAGCAAAAGTTACAGATGCTGGAAAAATAAACTCAAGTTGCGTGTTATTTCCTGCTCCAATAGTCTTACCGGAAACAGAAGGAACAGTTAATGTTGTAGTGAATCTTTGCCACCCTGTAGTGATGCTTGGTGTAGCAATTGCTGTATTAACATCTGCACTACCCCCGCTACCAAATTTTTGAGTAAGACGAGTAGTGATTGCCAACGCTGAAGCAGCTTTAGCATAGAAGCTTATAGTGATCCCCTGCCCAGAAAGGCTGGCCACATCCTCAATACACGTTGCTAAGACAGTAGATCCGCCAGCAGCTACGGTTTGCGTCCAAGTAAGGTGGTATTTAGGGTTTAGTGGTACAGATGTCTGACCTGGAGTGAATGAAGTTCTTGCAATTGTTGCAGTCCCTGCTCCACTTTGTGTGAAATATTTCCACATATCTGCAGAGCCATATTTATAAGCCGAGCCAGAATACGTGTCAGAAGTGGCTGTTTCCCAGATATCAAACCCACCATTGATAAGCTTATTACGTAAGGAATCCACGCCACTAGAAGAACCTGCTGGACCCGTAGGTCCTGTAGAACCAGTAGCTCCCGTTGCACCTGCTGCTCCTGTCGCCCCTGTAGCACCGGCTGGACCAGCTACACCTGTAGGGCCTGTAGGTCCGGCAGGGCCTGTGGCCCCTGTTGGCCCCGTAAGACCGATTGGGCCTTGTGGGCCAGTAGCCCCTGTAGCACCTGTGGAGCCTGTTGGTCCCGTAGGGCCCACAACACCGCTAGTAGCTCCAGGAGGGCCTTGAGGGCCTTGAGGTCCTGTGGGGCCTACAAAACTAAGCCCCTCTAAATACCCCTTAGTAACAACATCTCCATCATTAATAGGGTCTGGAAGATTATAAATAAACTTCCCATTAGCGTCAATATCTACTTCTAACGTATTAGGTTCAAGAATTGACGTGTCTCTCCAAAGAACATTATTATTTAACGCTGTTTCAAGCCTGTCAAAATTATCGTTGATTGCTGCAGCATCTCTTGGGGAAGCAACCAGATTAAGAACTATCTTTGTCAACTTGTTCCCCTTCTATGTTATTTTGTTTTTGAATTTGAAGATTTATATTGTGAAGAAGCTGAACCACCTCCTTATACGGACGATCTGCTAACAGATTTCCTAAGTAGTTTAGTTCAGTTTCAGTAAGCTCAATGTTGAAAGATTTAGTCATTATTAAAAACCATAATAGGGGATTTTGTAATCAGTGCCATCAATACCAATACGAACATATCCAACTAATGATCCAGCCGTAGGGTAGACATTCCCACTGCTTGTCCACTTAACTGTATGCCCTGCGTTGAAAGATAAATCACCGTTGCAAAGGACAAACGCTGTAACAATACCAAAATTTGCTTCAATGTAATTAGTAAATGTTTTAATTCCACTAATTGTTTGATTGTTAACCAGATCTACTGCGCCAACATTACCACCGGCCAAGTCTACGTCCGCCCCGCTGTTTACGTCAATAAATCCTCTACGTGAAGCTCCGTTAAAAAATTCAATACGCCCATTAGAAGAATTGTATCTGAGCTTAATAGCATTAGTTCCTTCTAAGGCAATGTAATCGTTAGCCTTGATACGAATAGCTGAGCTTTGATGGGTAGCTTCTGAAAGATCAATACCTACGCCGTAAGCACCTGTATGCCTAATTCCGTATGTAGACGTAGCGTAGTTGTATACACCAGCCACTAACGCTGTTCTAATAGCTAGGCCGTTATAGAAGCATCCACTGTTATTAGAGAGCTCTCCGCTTACTCGAATAGCAGCAAAGCATTCTCCTCTGCCAATACCTTGGTCTACACCACCAGACTCAAAATTTCTAACGTTGTTAGAGACGATATCGATACCAATACGTCTAGCCTGAGCATTACTTGCAAACGTGTCACTTTGGTCTGTACCATTGACACTCATTGTCACTTCAATACCTAAGCCACCACCACTAGCTGGGTTGATGCTGGTATTTGTTCTGTCTTTAAACTCAAAGCACCCACCCCAAGTCCCTCCAGCATTTGTAGCTGTTTTTACCGCTTGTCCGTAAACAGCGACATTCTCTCCCAGTGGAGAGGCATTCTCCATATATCCCCAGATGCTCCATTCAAACTGATTGTTGGAAGCACCTACATAGGTTTCAACACGAAGAGCCCCGGAGGGGGAAGTCAATGGGCCTGTAGCATTTGCATTACGTCTAATGTTTAGGGAAGGGCTATTGAAATACGTAGGGGCTGTAACAATGTTAATAGGGGCTGCATTCATTCCTGTTTGCAACGCACTACCTACGTCTGTTCCTAACAACGTTACAGCACCATTACGTGTGTTAAACGTAGACACTCCAGAGACAGAAGCACTAACAGCTTGTTGTACAAAAGCACAATTAGCAATCTGTGTTGTGTTGTTCCCGAGGAACGCTGTAGGGGCAAGAGGGACTCCTGAGAACGCTGGAGAATTCTGCCCTACAGGCGTAAAGCCTAAAGCTGTCGTAACGTCCCCAGACGATAACGTAACAGTGCCTGTCCTCGTATTGAAGCTAGATACACCAGACGTTGTTGCTGCTACAATGTTCTTAACAAACTGCGTTGTAGCAAGCTTTGTCGTATTGTCCGTATTAGCTTGTGTAGGGGCTGTAGGGCTTCCTGTGAAAGCAGGCGACACAAGATTAGCCGCTGTATATCCAAGAGCCGTTGCTACATCTCCTGATGTCAACGTAACACTCCCTGTACGTGTATTAAAGCTAGCTACCCCTGAAACAGAGCCAGACACTTCAGCTTGAAGCTCCTCAATAG
>Ga0315288_10013886_pt1 | contig 10072 bp, 7 predicted proteins | sample YL17G11_20_MG_FD_203454 | JGI IMG/M metagenome (GOLD analysis project Ga0315288, IMG submission 203454) | Sediment microbial communities from Yellowstone Lake, YNP, Wyoming, USA - YL17G11_20 | ecosystem: Environmental > Aquatic > Freshwater > Lake > Sediment | place: USA: Wyoming | collected... | reverse complement strand
CAAGTCCGCCTTCGGCCGCTGGGCGGGAGATGTGATCCAGCCCTACCGATGCGATGACGCCGACACCATCATCGTGGCCATGGGCTCAGTCGTCGGGACCCTGAAGGACTGGGCTGACGCGCAGCGCGAGAGAGGCGAGAAGATCGGCGTGCTGAAGCTCCGCTGCTATCGCCCGTTCCCGCAGGATGAGCTGCGGGAGGCGCTCGCGCAAGCGAAGCAGGTCATCGTGATCGAGAAGGCGGTGAGCATGGGTGGCTACGGCATCGTCGGCGCCGAGGTGAGGGGCGCGCTCTACCGCCAGCCGAACACCCCGCCGGTCGCCTGCGCGGTCACCGGCCTGGGTGGGCGCGACGTCACCATGAACATCCTGGACGAGATCTTGCGCCGCGCCCGCGGCGGCGAGACGGACTTCTTCGCCGGGCAGCGGGCCGAATTGCTGGAGGAGAAGTGAGATGACGACCGAGACCGAGTTCACCTATGAGGCCAGCCGCGGCTTCCTTCCCGGCCACCGCGCCTGCGCGGGATGCGGGCAGGCGTCTGCCGTCCGCATCATCATGGAGCTGGCCGCCCCCAACTGCATCGTCGCCAACGCGACCGGGTGCCTGGAGGTCTTCAGCACCCCATACCCCGAGACGGCCTGGGGCGTCCCCTGGATCCATTCGCTCTTCGAAAACCACCCCGCCGTCGCCTCCGGCATCGAGGCCGCGCTGCGCAAGCAGGGGAAGCTGGAGAACACTCGCGTGCTCTGCTTCGGCGGCGATGGCGCGACCCTCGACATCGGTTTCGGCGCGCTCTCCGGCATGATGGAGCGCGGCCACGATGTTCTGTACTGCTGCATGGACAACGAGGCCTACATGAACACCGGCGTGCAGCGCTCCAGCTCCACGCCCTTCGCCGCGTCGACCACCACCAGCCCCGCGGGCAAGCGGTCCTACGGCGAGGACCGGCCGAAGAAGGACCTCCCGGCCATCGCTGCCGCCCACGGCATCCCCTACGTCGCCGTCGCCTCCATGGCGCTCTTCGCCGACCTCAAGCGCAAGGTCAGGAAGGCGCTGGATACCCGTGGCGCGAAGTACCTCCAGGTCCACGTCCCGTGCCCGCCCGGGTGGGGATACGACGACAACGCCAGCATCGAGGTCGGCAAGCTCGCCATCGAGACCGGCCTCTACCCGCTGGTGGAATGGGAGTTCGGCAAGGTCGTGCGCGTGCGCAAGATCAAGAAGGTGCCCGTCGAGGAGTACCTGAAGATGCAGCGCCGCTTCCGCCACCTCTTCCGCGGCGAAGAGGGCAAAGAGATCATCGCTCGCATCCAGGCACTCGCCGACGAGAACATCGAGAAGTACGGCCTGCTCGCCTAGACCGGTTCACTATTGGTGCCGCAGGCTTCCAGCCTGCGGCGGTTCGCAGGGGAGCCCCTCCGTGGGCTCCCCGCGTTTTTCCCGTAGGACCTCCCCTACCCCATCCCGAATCCTTCTGCCGCTGCAAGACGTTCCGCGGAGGAACCGTATGTCCCGACCACTCGACATCATCACCTTCGGCGAGGCGATGATCCGCCTCTCGCCGCCGAGCTTCCAGCGTCTCGAGCAGACCACCACCCTCGACGTCCGCATCGGTGGCGCCGAGCTCAACGTCGCGGTGGACGCGGCGCGCCTCGGCTTGAAGACCGCCTGGGTTTCCAAGCTCCCCGACAATCCCCTCGGCCGCATGACCGCGAACAAGGCGCGCGAGCACGGCGTCGACGTGTCTCATGTCATCTGGACCAGGGGCGAGCGCATGGGCCTCTACTTCGTCGAGTTCGGCGCTCAGCCGCGCGCGTCATCGGTGCTCTACGATCGCGTCGGCGCGGCCATCGCCTCCATGAAGCCCGCGGAATTCGACTGGCCGGCGATCTTCCCGCAGGCGCGCCTGTTCCACGTCTCCGGCATCACTCCCGCGCTCAGCGCCTCTTGCGCCGACGCGACCCTCGCCGCGGCGAAGGCCGCCAGAGAGGCAGGCTGCATCGTGAGCGTGGACGTCAACTACCGCGCGAAGCTGTGGTCTGAGGCAGAGGCGAACCGCGTCATGACCGCGCTCATGGCCCACACCGACATTCTCATCACGACCGAGGAAGACACCAGGAAGGTCTACCGGGTCGAAGCGCCCGACTACCGGGACGTCGCCCGCGAGCTGCTGCGGCGCTTCCCGCTCAAGGCTGTCGCTATCACCCTGCGCGAGACGCCCAGCGTCCTGCGCAACACCTGGTCGGCCTTCGCGCTCGCCGGAGATCAGCTCTACCAAGCCCCCACCTACGAGGTCGAGGCCGTGGACCGTCTCGGCGCGGGCGACTCTTTCACCGCCGGCTTCCTCTGGGGCTATCTACGGGACGACGTCGCCAAGGGCGTCGCCTACGGCACGGCCTTCTCCGCCCTCAAGCACTCCATCCCCGGGGACTTCCACTGGGGCACACTGGAAGAGGTGGAGGCCCTCGTGAAGGGCGCCGGCCTCCGCATCCAGCGCTGACCCGAGTAGCTCTCTCGACCCGTTCGTCAGGAGCTTGTGCAAGATCCGCCTCTAGCGGGCTCTTGACCACCGTTGCCGTTGTATGGGGCGGGTACCCGTCAGTCTGCCCTCAGGCCGTGTGGCGGATGCCGTGTGCAATCCGCGGATGCGCCGTCTCCCGCCCCCGATGGGCAGGAGACGCCGGTTGCCCCTCGAATCCCGTCGGCGGAGGACCTCCCCGGTGATCGCGTTCGGCCCCGACATCTGTCGCGACTTCGGCGCCGCCACGGGCAAGGAGTGGCTCGAGACTAACGGCATCGGCGGCTTCGCGTCCTCCACCATCATCGGCGCGAACACCCGCCGTTACCACGCCCTGCTCGTCGCTGCCCTCCGGCCTCCCACCCATCGCACCGTCCTGCTCTCCAAGCTCGAGGAGACGTTGGCCGTGCGCGACGTGGAGTGGGACCTCTCCTGCAACCAGTATCCCGGCGTCATCCACCCGCAGGGCCATCTCCATCAGCGTGAGTTCCGCCTCGACCCATTCCCGACGTTCGTCTACGAGATCGGCAGCAGCACGCCTACCCGCATCGAGAAGACGGTCGCCATGTGTCACGGGCTCAACGCGGTGATCGTCCGCTACCGCCTGATGTCGAGCCCCGGCACGGCCAGCCTGATCGTGCGGCCTCTGGTCAACTGCCGAGATTATCACCACCTGATGGGCGAGAACCCGCAGTTCGACACCGGCGTTGACCTCTTGGGCGCGCGCGATCTGGTCAGGATGCGCCCGTACTTCGGCGGCCCGGTGCTCTCCATTCGCTTCGCGCATGCCTACTTCGAGCACTGGGGAGACTGGTACCTGAACTTCGAGTACCCGCGCGAAGCCGAGCGAGGGCTCGACTTCCGAGAGGACATCTACAGCCCCGGCTACTTCGCCTGCAGCCTCGAGCAAGGCGAGAGCCGGTACCTCGTCGCCTCCTCCGATCCGCTCGACGATCTCGACCCGGCAGAGCTGCTGGAGGAGGAGCGCACCCGGCGCAGTGGGCTGCTCTCGGGCTGGGAAAGCCAGCCCGAGGAGGTCAGAACGCTGGTCTCCGCGGCCGACGCATTCATCGTCGAGCGCAGAGGATCCCCGGAGACCGGCAAATCCCATGGAATCGTCGCGGGCTATCCCTGGTTCGAGGAGTGGGGCCGCGACGCCATGATCAGCCTCCCCGGGCTGACCCTCGCTACCCGACGGTATGATGTCGCGAGAAGCATCTTGCGGACGTTCGCAGGCCATTGCAGCGAGGGCATGATCCCGAACCGCATACCTGACGCCGCCGAGCGGCCCGACTACAACACCGTTGACGCCACCCTCTGGATGTTCTGGGCCGCCCGCAAGTACCTCGACTACACCGGCGATCGCGATTTCCTCGATAGCGAGCTCATCCCCGCGCTCGCGGAGATCATCTCCTGGCACCTCCGGGGCACGCGCTACGGCATCAAGGCTGACGACGACGGGCTGCTGCGCGCTGGTGAGCCCGGGACTCAGCTCACATGGATGGACGCGAAGCTCGGCGACTGGGTGGTCACCCCGCGCCACGGCAAGGCGGTTGAGGTCAACGCGCTCTGGCATCACGCGCTGCGCTTCCTCGAGGAGATGGGCGTCGAGCACGCCGGGCCGTCGGCCGCCACCGTCGCCGCCAGCTTCCGCGCGCGCTTCTGGAACGCGGGAGCCGGCTACCTGAACGACGTCGTTGACGGCGATTTCCCGGAGGACAGCTCCCTCAGGCCCAACCAGATCATCGCCGTCAGCCTCCCCTACCCTCTGCTTCCCGCCGAGCACGAGCGACGAGTCGTTGAGGTCGTGCGCGCGGACCTGCTCACGCCCTATGGCCTGCGCACCCTCTCGCCGCACGACCCGCGCTACCAGGGATGCTACTCCGGTGACCAGCGCTCCCGCGACGGCGCTTACCACCAGGGCACGGTGTGGCCCTGGCTGATGGGGCCGTTCATCACGGCCCACCTGAAGGTGAGTGAAGACAAGCACGCCGCTCGGCAGCAAGCCCGCTCCTGGCTGGAGTTGCTGTGGGGCCACCTGCGCGACGCGGGGCTGGGGCAGGTCTCAGAGGTGTTCGACGGCGACCCGCCGTACCGACCCGGGGGGTGCATCGCGCAGGCGTGGAGCGTCGCCGAACTGCTTCGTGTCGAGATCGAAGACCTCTCGCGAGGTATGTGATGTGGAGATAATCGAACTGAGCACCAGAGCACGCACTCAGGCTGTAGATATCACGCGACAGGTGGATGGGATTGTTTCGAAATCAGCCATGCCTCGCGGTGCGGTTGTCGTGTTCAGCACTCACACGACCGCAGGCGTGACTATCAACGAGAACGCTGACCCGGACGTCATCGCCGACGTGATGGCAGCCCTGGACAGACTCGTCCCGCAGCGCGGCGGGTACGCCCACAGAGAGGGTAACTCGGACTCGCACGTCAAGACCAGCCTCGTCGGCATCTCTGTCACCGTGCCCGTCGAGGACGGGAAGCTGGTCCTGGGTACCTGGCAGGGCATCTACTTCTGTGAGTTTGACGGGCCGCGGCGTCGGAGGGTCGTGGTGCAGCTTCTGCCTGGTCAGTGACCGCCTTGTAGAATGTTATTGCCGCGGACTCGGTCTGCTAGTATTACTCCGTTACGTGGTTCCCGCAGGAGTAGCTGCGGGAGTCCAAGGGTTCAAATGGATGCGCAGCACCGTGTGCTGTCTGATATACTGCACAATGGCGTGGGCAGGTGTCGGCCGACTGGACAGACGATTGTCGCACATAGAGAACGCAAATAGCGCGCTGGATTCGGTCATGTCCTGTAAAGCTTCCCTTTTTGTCGTGGTTCGTGATGGTCGGGCCACCTAACGGAGTAATACTAGGAAGCTGTATCAGAAACCCTCCCAACGTGGCTGAGAGCTGCCAAGCTGGCTCTGATACAGCACGCAATCAGGTCCTGTTCGAGACCCCAAGCGACCAATATGCGGGCAGCAGCGCACGAATGAGAATGTTGTCTCCCAGATCGGTGGCTCGCCTCGAGGGCGGAAGGACCCTGGCGCCCCTCCGGCCTGTGCCTTGCGCTCTCCGCCATCGCGACCCCAGTTCGTCCCGGCATCGTTCTCGGAGAGTCCATGGCTCCGGGCTTCCACAGCGGCCAGGCCTTCCTCATGTGCGAGGCCAGAGACGTCACCCATCTCGGGCGGGGTGATGTTGTCCTCTTTGACCTCGACCGCCAGACCTACTTGAAGCGAATCTACGCCATTGCAGGCGACATGGTCTGGGAGTTTGTCCCGTCAGAGGAACAAGGCACCTTCCCCTGTGCTGTTGCTGACCCTGAGTTCGCTGAGGCCCAGAGCATTCTCTCCGCCAACCCTGGGCTTGGAGAGTTGGTCCGTGCCCCGGTGCCGGCCGGGCACATCGTGGTCCTCGGAGACGCTGGCTCGAATTCCCACGACAGCCGCTTCTTCGGACCGCTGTCGGCACGCAACGCGCGCGGGCGGGTGATCGTGCCCCGCCTCTTCAGGCTGTGGAGTCCCGATGTGTCTGCCTGCGGTGTAGCGATGGCGGGGGGAAGCCCACCTCAGGGGTAGCCCTGAAAGCGAAACAGGGCGACCTGGAGGCGGTGGTCGCCCTGCTCGCAAGCGCCGGAACCTTCTTTTCCCATCTGCCTTGTCACCAGCAGCTCCTCCGGAGCTCTCTGTGACACCGGTCCACTGCCGCCCCTGGTCCGCGGCCTGATCGGGACCGTCCCCCTGCAACAGATCGGCTCAGATGGCCCGGCGCTTCCCCCCCCAACCCCGACTGGTGGATGTCGTCTGCTTCCGGTGGCGAGGGGGGCCGAGCTCGGCGGGAAAGCCCGGCCCTGTCCCCGCCCACCTTCTCTCTCCGCTCAATATCGGCCCTCGGGACGGTGCCGCCCCGAGGGCCTCACGATCGCTGCCAGTAGCTGCGATTATGCTGCGTCATCTGCGGCAACGACGGTCGTGACACTAGCTGCGTGTCTGGACCGCGCGGGAGGTGAAGCCAGCAGGATCGTGCTCGTGTCTGGTGAGCCAGGTGGCGCATGCCGTGGCGCCTGCTGACGAGCGGCGGCGCCGCTCGCATGGTGGCCGGAGTTGGCAGACAGGCCAACAAAAAAGCCGCCTCGTTACCACGACCGAGGTGGCTTTGCGGCCCCGACTGCATCCCGTGAGATCCTCTCCCGAGATGCACACACAGGATAGCGGAGCTACATCAGCCGGTCAAGAGCCAATCGCAGCCCGTGTGTGTACATCCGCGCACAACACAGGCCGTGACCTTTGGGCACGGGCTTGCCCCTGCAACTTCGCCCGCCGCAGGCGGGCGAGCGTCCGTACGCCTTCGCGCTGCGCAGCGGCGCCAATCGGCACAATCTGCGGATGCGTCTCTCACGCGCACCGCGAGTACCCACACCCCCTGCACACCACGCACCCTTCGGACAGCTCCAGCATCGAACCGCACTCGGGGCACTCAGGGTTGTAGCCCGCGCTCGCGACATTCGCCTCCGGCAGGCTCTTCGTCCTCACCGCCACCGCCTCGCGGTGGTCGCCGTCCTTCCCGTTGCTCGACAGGTACCGCTCTATTGCCTTACCGATAGCATCCGCGCATGACAGCGTCACCGCCCCGCGATCCCACGAAGGCATCGGGCAGCGGATCCCCTTGAGCTGCTCCACCACGGACTTCGGGTCGACGCCCGAGCGCAACGCGAGCGAGACCATTCGGCTGGTCGCTTCGGACTGTGACGCGGTGCACCCGCCCGACTTGCCGATGGTGGTGAACACCTCGCACAGCCCCTCTTCATCTTCGTTGATGGTGATGTACAGGTTGCCGCAGCCCGTGGTGAGCTTCTCGGTGCTCCCGCGAGTCAGCTTCGGCCGCGGGCGAGGCTGAATGGAGGCCGCCTTCATCACCACCGATGCCGGCTCAGCCTTCACCCGCGCCTTCGTCCCCGTCGTCAGCACCTGCGATTCGCGCGAGCCATCGCGGTAGACCGTCACACCCTTGCACCCAAGCTCGTACGCCAGCAGGTACACTCGCCGGATGTCCTCCTTCGTCGCCTCGTTCCGGAAGTTCACCGTCTTCGAGACCGCGTTGTCCGTGTACTTCTGGAACTCGGCCTGCATCCTGATGTGCCACTCGGGAGAGATGTCGTACGCCGTCACAAACACCCGCCTCACGTCCGCCAGCACGCCGTCAACATCGGCGAGCGACTTGTGCTGGCTGATCTCCTGCATCAGCTCCTTCGTGTAGAAGCCGCGAGACTGCGCCACCTCCTCGAACAGCGGATGGACCTCCAGCATCTCCTGTCCGTCGAGGATGCGGCGGGTGAACACCACCGCGAAGAGCGGCTCGATCCCTGACGAGCAGCCTGCGATAATCGAGAGCGTCCCCGTGGGGGCAATCGTCGTCACCGTCGCGTTCCGCAGCCGCGGGCCGTCTTCCGCGAACCGGCTGAGATGGAAGTTGGGGAACACGCCCCGCTCGCGCGCCAGCTCCTCCGAGGCCTCCCAGCCGCGCTCCTTGATGAACCGCATCACGCGCCCGGCCACCTCGAGCCCGGCCTCGGAGTTGTACGGGATCCCCAGGCGGATCAGCAGGTCCGCGAACCCCATCACGCCCAGGCCGATCTTCCGGTTGCCGCGCGCCAGCTCGTCAATCTGGGGCATCGGGTAGCGATTCACCTCGATGACGTTATCCAGGAACCGCGCCGCCAGCCGCACCATCTGGCCCAGGCGCTCCCAGTCCACCTCGGGCGGCGAGCCCGTGACGAAGCGCGCCAGGTTGAGGGAGCCCAGGTTGCACGCCTCGTAGGGCAGCAGCGGCTGCTCGCCGCATGGGTTGGTGGACTCGATCTCGCCCAGCTTCGGCGTAGGATTCACCTCGTTGATCCGGTCCAGGAACACGATGCCCGGCTCGCCGCTCCCCCACGCGCTCTCGACGATCAACTCGAAGATCTCTCTCGCCGGCAGCCGTCGCACCACCTTCTTCGTGCGCGGGTTCACCAGGTCGTACTCGGCGCCGCTCTCCACCGCCTTGACGAACTCCTCCGTGAGGCCGACGGAGATGTTGAAGTTCGTCAGCACGGACGTATCGCGCTTCGATGTGATGAATTCGACGATATCCGGGTGGTCCACGCGCAGGATCGCCATGTTCGCGCCGCGGCGCGTCCCACCCTGTTTCACCGCCTCCGTGGCCGCATTGAACACCTTCATGAATGACACCGGGCCGGAGGCGATGCCGCCGGTCTTCTGCACGATGTCGCCCTTGGGCCGGAGCCGCGAAAACGAGAACCCCGTGCCGCCGCCGGACTGGTGAATCAGCGCCGTGCTCTTGATCGCGTCGAAGATTGACTCCATCGAGTCTTCGACGGGCAGCACGAAGCACGCCGAGAGCTGCTGCAGCTCTCGCCCCGCGTTCATCAGCGTCGGGGAGTTGGGCAGGAACTCCAGCTCAGCCATGGCGCGGTAGAACTCTCGCGCCTCCGCATCCACGTCGGCGGCCGGATCATATCGTTTGCTGGCCGAGGCCACGTCGCTGGCCACTCGCCAGAACATCTCCCACGGTTCCTCTATCGGCTGCCCATCTTCGTTCTTGAGCAGATAGCGCTTGCGCAGAACGGTCAGGGCGTTCTCGGCGAATCCCGGCAGAGGCAGATTCACAGGTAGGGTCTTCATCTCAGTGCTCCCCTCGATGTCGCGATGAGTGCTGGTATTCATTCTGCTGTCTGGTCACCAACCGAAGCGTCAGGGGTCCGCGACTTCCGTACCAGTCCCGCCACTTCCTTCAGGAACGAATCGGCGTCGCGGAACTCCTTATAGACCGAGGCGAAACGCACGTACGCCACTTCGTCCGTCTCCCGCAATCGCTCCATCACGAGCTGCCCGATCTCCGCGCTCGACACTTCCTCCGCGAGCTCGTCACGGATGCGCCTCTCGGCCTCAGCCGCGATCTGCTCGACTACATCGCGGCTGACCGGGCGCTTCTCGCACGCCTTCGTGATCCCCATCACCAGCTTTGACCGATCGAACGGCTCACGCCGGCCGTCCTTCTTGATCACGAACACCCGCACCTCTCCCGGCCGCTCGTAGGTCGTGAACCGGCGCCTGCACTCCGGGCACTCCCGCCGCCGGCGCACCATGCTGTTATCCTCGCTGGTGCGGGAGTCGATCACACGGCTGTCATCATGCTGGCAGAAAGGGCACTTCATGGCTCGCCATCACAACATTACGTATCTCCACTTATGTATACCACACTATATGTAGTGTGTCAAGCATCTCGTCTCCTCCACCCGATCTCGCCGGATATGATAGCAAACATCCTTTTGGGTGTCAAGCTCACCGTTGCCGCGACCGCTCCGGGTGTGCTCCCCCCGCGGCCACACCACGACGCCGTGCAGGCGGCGGCCCCGCCGCTGGCGAAGAATTGTGTGATTGGCCTCGCTCTGTCCAGCGCTGGCTGAGGATTCGCCTGTCAAAGGAGGGACACTCGTGGCTACAGCGCGCACTCGCCTGGCAGTTCTGGTCATTGTCCTGTTGCTCGTCGCCATCGGCTTCTTCTT
>Ga0315288_10013885_pt1 | contig 10073 bp, 15 predicted proteins | sample YL17G11_20_MG_FD_203454 | JGI IMG/M metagenome (GOLD analysis project Ga0315288, IMG submission 203454) | Sediment microbial communities from Yellowstone Lake, YNP, Wyoming, USA - YL17G11_20 | ecosystem: Environmental > Aquatic > Freshwater > Lake > Sediment | place: USA: Wyoming | collected... | reverse complement strand
TCACGAGCAGCGTGCGATGGCCCTGCTGCGCCGACCAGACGGCGGTGGCGCACGAGGCAACGGTCTTGCCAACGCCGCCCTTGCCGGCAAAGAAGATGGTCCGGGGACTCCCGTTGGGAAGCAGCGCAGCCCTCACGGCCGCGTCGTGGTCCACGGGCCTGCGCGTCGACGGCCCCTCGGCGTGGCCGAATGCCGGCCGCGCGGCACGCTCGTCGGCGAGCAGCGGGACCATGGCCCGCAGCCGGGCGATCCCGCGGACCTCGCCGTCGAGGAGCGGGACGCGCCGGGTGGGCATCGGCAGCTGCCGCGCGATCTCGGCGAGGTACCGCTCCTGCATCGCGATGCGGGCGGCGAAGAAGGGCGTGGTGGCCTCCTCGGCGGGCAGGATGCCGTTGACGATGAGCTCGGTGGTGACGATCCCGAGGCGGGCCAGCTCGGCGCCGGCACGTCGCGTCTCGGCGATCGCCGTAGCCTCGGGATGGAGCACGAAGGCGAACCGGGTCAGCGACTGGTCGCGCAGGGCGGCGAGCGCCCGCTCGTACTTGACCTTCGCCTCGGCGATCGCCGCCGCGGGGCCGATGCACGTCTGGCCCGCGCCCGCTTCGGCCTCCGAGATGCTCCTCGACCATGCCTCGGGCAGCTCGAGCAGGCGCACCGTGTGGCCGGTGGGCGCCGTGTCGAAGATCACGAGGTCGAAGCCGGCGCCGCCGGTGGGCGGCGACGCGGGGGCCGTCGGATCGAGGAAGTCGGCGAAGCGATCGAAGGCCGCGACCTCGGCGGTACACGGCCCGGCGAGCTGCTCCTCCATGACCCGCACGATCTCGGGCGGGAAGATCTCGCGGATCGGCGCCAGGGTCCGGTCGGTGTACTCGGCGGTGGCGCGGTCGGGGTCGATCTCCATTGCCCACAGGTTCGGCACGCCGGCGATCTGGGTGATCGCGTGGCCGATGGGCTGCTCGAAGACGTCGGCCAGGTTGGATGCCGGGTCCGTCGTAACGATCAGGACGCGCGTGCCGGCGTCGGCCTCGGCGACCGCGGTCGTGCAGGCCATCGTGGTCTTGCCGACGCCGCCCTTGCCGGAGAAGAAGAGGAACTGGGTCACGTGGGGATCCTTTCGCGGGACGGGCCGGGTTGCTGCGGGCTCAGGCGCGGAGCGCGAGCTCGCCCCGGAGCTCGTTGAGCGTCGGGTAGGCGTCCGTCTTGACGATCCGTCCACCCATCACGGTGATCGGCAGGACCGCGAGCTGGCGCTGCTTGATCAGCTCGTAGACCTCGCGGTTGCGCATGAAGGCCTGGGGGTCCGCGGTCATCATGTGGCGGACCACGGTCCGGCCCTCGGCCTGGAGGGCGAAGATCGCCTCGCTGAGATCGACGAGGGTCGTGTCGAGCACGGGGCCGCAGAGCCCCGTCGGGCAGCACAGGGGTGGGTCGAAGATCTCGACGTCTGGGCCCGTGAGGCCGGGAAGCTGATCAGTCATGGGGCGCATCCTTGTGTGGGTGAGGCGGAGCCGCAGCGACGGCCGACGCGGTCGGCAGGAGCCGGCCGGGGGTCGGATTCGCCGCGATCGGCGCGGCGTTGCTGTTCGTCTTGCGAACCAGGTCACGGAGACGGTTGAAGGCAAGCTCGAGGAGCGGCGTCTCGAAGATGGGCCCGCACGCGCCGCCGGGGCAGCATGCGGGCTCGGCAACGAGATCCGTGTCGGGCGACGCCGAGTCGGGCATCACGTCAGGCATGGATCGCGTCCGGTTGAAGGGCCTCGGCAACGGCCCGCTCGATGGCCGAGATGTTGAGCTTCCCCCCGCTGAAGCGCCGGACCCCGTCGATGACCACGATCGGCGGGACAGCCTCGCCAGCCGCGATCTCGGCCTCGACGTCCGGGTGGCTGGCCATGTCCGGGCCGAACAGCTCCGCGTACTCGAACGCCACGGCAGGCCCGAAGCGCTGGGCCAGGCGCTGCTCGACCAGCGAGGCGGCCGCCTTCCACGTCTTGGCCGGGTCGCAGGCCGCCATTGGGATCCCGACCACGAGGACGAAGCAGGTCATGGCGTCAGCTCCGCGACGAGCGGCAGGCGCCGCATCGGTCCAGGCTCGGGGATCGCAATCCTCGACGAGCCGCAGTCGGAGCACAGGCAGGCGGTCGTCGCGGCGTCGGTGGGGGTGAGGAGGTCCGCGACGGCGGCACGGAGTGCCGCCACCCGCTCCAGGTCGAGCGAGTAGAACACCCAGCGGCCGCTCTTGCGCTCGCGGAGGAGCCCGCTGGCACGCAGGGTCCGCAGGTGGTGCGAGACGAGGGCGGGGCTGAGCCCCAGCATCTCTCCGGCGTCGCACACGCAGTGCTCGCCGTGACCCAGCAGGGCCACGATGCGCGCGCGGTTCGGCTCCGCCACGGCCTGCAGAGCGACGAGGTCGTCCCGAGACAGCGAGGGACCGCTCAGATGGGCTCGATGCGCGTCCATGGTGTCCATTCTAACCAATGTTAGTTCAATGTGTATTTGAACGATCGGTACTCGTCCTGCGCAGCGTCATCCGCAGCACCCCGGCCTGGCGCTGGGACCGCAGCTGGGCCCGGCCGTCACCGCGCCGGTGCGCAACAGCGAGGCGAAGGTGAGGCGCTGGCGGGCGTCGCGACTCCCGCACTTCGGGCACTCCAGCGCCAACCCGACTTCGCGTTCCTTGATGGTCGCGCGCACCTCGAAGGCTGCGTCGCAGTCCTTGCACTGGTAGTCGTAGAGCGGCACGGACGGTCTCCTGGTCAACATGTGCATTGCGGTCGATGGTTGGGCGATCAGCCCATCCCGTGCGCACGCACGCATGTCATTCTAACCACGGTTGGTGCAACGTGTGTTTGAGCAGCGTGGCCTCTTGGGGCGGGCCGAGTGGCCCGCCGCAGCCGTCAGCGCCGCCAAACCGCACCGGAGCGAACGGCACGCAGGGTGCTCACTGAAACCACGGCCCAGGCGACGACGAGCGCCAGGAAAAGGACCACCGCCAACGCTTCGACCGCGCCGGCGTGCCATCCGCGGCCCAGCGCGAGGGTGCTCGCCGTGAACGCGCCGAGGGGGAACGTGAACGCCCACCAGCCCAGGCCGTAGGGCAGCGGGCCCCGGCGCAGGTACGCGATGAGGAGAACCACGGCGGCTGCGAGCCACCAGAGGCCAAACCCCCACAGGGCGGTTGCGGCGATCGACGAGAGGGTGCTCACGACAACCGCAGCGTCGCCCCACAGCGGCGCCCCCACCTTGGCGATCCCGAGCAGGGCCAGCCCGCCGACGCCCAGCGGCCCGAGGCCGATCCACACCGACGGCGCCAGCGGGGCCGGCGGCAGCGGATGGAAGACGAGCCGATCGAAGAGCAGCGATGCCACGAGCACGAACAGGAAGAAGCCCATGCCCCACAGCGCATAACCAGCGAACACGAGCAGCGGGAGGTCGTCGGGCGTGACGTACGGCGCCAGGGGCGCCAGGACCATGGGAGCGATGATCGTCACCACCGGCGGGATGAACCAGGCCCCGTTCGCGACCTGGGGTTCGACGCGAGGACTGAGGAACAGCTGCGCAACGAAGACGACGCTCACCACGACGGCGAGCCCGATCCCGACCACCGCCAGGACAGCAACCAGGGCCGCGGCGGTGTCCTGACCCATCACCGATGGACCGACGGTCGCGATCCCGACGGCGAGCACGAGGAGGCCGGCGGGGAACGTGCCGTACAGGGCACCCAGCGCGGGGTTCGCCAGGTCCGCGCGCGCCGCATCGGGGTAGCGCAGCCAGCGCGCGACATAGGGGATCCCGAGCCCAACCGCCAGCAGCGCCGACAGGGCGATCATCAGGACCCCGAACGCCTGCGCCGCCTGCGCCAGGCTCTCCACGTGGCCAGGGTTCTGGTAGCCGATGATCCCGACGATCGCGGTTCCCATGACCACGCCGTACCAGCCTGGGTGGAACCCCTCTAGGCGCCCGGGCTGCAGGCGCCCGGGCTGCAGGCGCCCGGGCTGCAGGCCGCTAGGCTGGTTCGCGGGGTTGACGGTGCTCATCGGAACGACATCTCCTTCACGTGATCAGGTCGAGAGCCATCGTCGCAGCGATCACCCCGAGCACACCAGGGCAATGACCAGTCGCCGCGACGGCCTGATGCCACGGATCACCTCGGCACGCGTCGGAGGCACGGCGGTCAGCGCCGAGACGGGGAGCGGCTTCATGGGTGTGCTCACGCCGGCCGCGGGGTGGCGGCGACTTCCGCCGCCTGCGCATCGGTTGGCCGGAGCCAGGTCCGCAGGCGCGGGGCTGCACGTAGGTAGAGGACCATCAGGAGGATCTGGAAGATCGGCATCGTCGCGGCCGGGATCGCGACCATCGGCGAGAACGCGGTGGTCGCGATCGCGATCGCCGTGCCGTTGTTCTTGCCCGTGCTGGTGAAGGCGACGGCGATGTGCTCGGCGTAGCCCATGCCGAGGCGACGATCGAGCAACGTCACCACGAGCAGCGTCAGGCCCATGAAGATTGCGTTGGGTATGAGCAGGATCGCGACCGTCTGCCACTGGCCCAAGATGAGGCTCGCCTTGCCGAAGAAGATGAGGAACACGATCGAGTACATCCCGAGCAGGGAGAGCGCCGGAAACAGCGGGGCGATGGCCGCGAATCGGGTGTTACCGAGCCAGCGCAGGAGCCCGCGCCGGGTGGCGTAGCCCAGGATCATCGGGGCGACCAGGACCGTGAGGATTGAGGTGATCAGGTCGGTGATCGGGACCTCGACGGCGTATCGGCTCGCGAAGACCGTCATCCACAGTGGCACCGCGATGATGGCGAGAAGGAAACTCACTGCTACGACGACCGTCGCCAGCCCGAGGTCACCCTTCGCGAGCCCCGTGTACCCGATCGCCATGCTCGAGCACGGTACGACCATGACGAGCAAGAAGCCCAGCGCCAGCTGGGGGTCGGACAGGAACACGGTGGCGAGCACCCAGCCCACGATCGGCGCCCAAACAAAGTTGAATGCCAGCGCAATCCCGATTCCGCGAAGGTTCCGCCCGGCACGCAGGAGCGCCTCGAACCGGACACTGACCATCATCGGGTAGATGATCAGGAAGACCGCAAGCGTCGTGACGGTCCCGATCGCCCCGGTGTTGGCCTTGGTCCAGGCGGCGGCCGCGCTACCGAGCGCGAGCCCGGCGACAATGGCGAGGCTGACATAGGCGAGCATCCACCGGTTGAGATGCTCCTGGAGGGAACGGACTCTGGTCATCGCGCGCCGACCGGCTCCGTTTGCCGTGCTGGCCTGTCGTCAGCCACCTGCGTTCTCCTGAGTCGCCGGGTCCTTGTGACCAGGTAACAAGCACTGGGTGGATATGCTCAGGAAACAATGTGTCATCACATGCTGTGCTTTCCACGGCCATCGGTCACGCGGTCGAGTGCTGATCGGCCCGCAACGCACGTCCCGATCGACCGCCTGCCCCGCGACCACGCAGCGCAGCGGGTCGACGTCGAAGAATCAGGCTGGGTGCCGTCGCCGGTGGCGCTCCGAGACGATCTCGGCGACGATCCCGAGCGCGATGTCGGCCGCTGTGTTCCCGCCGAAGGCGAGTCCGACAGGGGCGTGGATCCGGTCGAGATCCCGATCGCCCAGACCCGCCTCGCGGAGACGCGCGACGCGCTGCGTATGCGATCGCCGGCTGCCCAGCGCCCCGACGTACCGCGCCCCGCGACGGAGTGCAATCGCGATTGCCGGGTCATCGATCTTCGGGTCGTGGGCGAGCGCAAGGACGTGGGCGCCGTCATCGATCCCGGCTTGGTCTGCGAGCTCGTCGGCCCAGCCCTCGAGAAGGGCGTCGGCGTCGGGGAAGCGTTCGCGCGTCAGGAACGCAGCCCGTGGATCGACGACGATGGTGTGAAACCCGACGGCATGCGCCAGCCGCACCAGGTAGACCGCGACGTCGCCCGCGCCAGCGATCACAAGGCAGACGGGCGCGAGCACCTCGACGAACAACTGACGGCCCCCGACCTCAGCGGTGAGCGAGGCTTCGTCGCGCAGCGCGGTCCGGGCGAGCCCGATCGCCATCTCGTCCTGGATCGCGTCGCCCAATGAACCCGAGCGCGCTCCCGTGGCGTCGACGAGCAGGCGGTTGACCGACGGTTCCGCGCGACCGGCCGGCAGCGGGGTGACGAGCGCGACGGTCCGGCCCTCCGAGGCGGCGGCGAGCAGCTCCGGAGGCACCTCCGGCTCGACGAGGACGTCGATGGTCCCCCCGCATGAGAGACCGACGTCAGCGGCCCGCTCGTCCGATACCTCGAAGTGGACGAGCTCTCGGTATGCACCTCGCCGCGCGGCGAGGATCGCGTCGGTGAGCGCGCCCTCGATGCAGCCGGCCGAGACGCTGCCGGCCAACCGTCCATCGTCGGAGGCCAGGAGCAGGCTGCCGACCTCGAACGGCGACGAGCCGACCGCCGTGGCGAGGACCGCGCGTCCGAACCCAACTCCTTCAGCGCGCCAGCGGATGCCGGCGGCGAGAGTGTCACTCATGTCGGGCATTCATCTTGATTTGGATGTCGTGGTGTCAGCGCGTCGATGTGCCCAACCCGGAGCCGACGCCGAGCCATCGCTCGATCTCTGTGCGGGATGGGACCCGCCCCCTCGACATGACGACACCGTCGATGAGGACGACCGGGACCGTGAAGAGCACGCCACGGGTGACGATCTCGAACGGGTCGGTCACGTGACGCACGTCGGCGTCGACCTGCGACCGGTCCACGACGGCCCGGATCTCGGCCGTCGCCCGCTCGCACTGACGACACCCCGGACCGAGGATCTCGACGACGCGCACGACGACTCCGTCCTTGATGGGACCAAGGGATCCGATCCTGGTGGCGCCTACTCGCTCAGCCAGACCGCGATGTCGCCGGCCGAGGGGATGCGGCCCGCGCTGACGACCTTGCCGTCGATGACGAGCCCGGGCGTGCTCAGGATCCCGTGGGCCATGATCTCCAGCGGATCCGTGACGTGAACCACCTCCGCCTCGACGCCCGCCATCGCGACCGCCTCGCGGGCGTTCTTCTCGAGACGGATGCAGTTGTTGCAGCCGGGTCCGAGGACCTCGATCGTCTTCATGCCTTCACGGCCTCCGAGGTGAGCCACGAGGCGATGTCATCGGCAGAGGGGATCCGCCCGGCGCTCACCACCTTGCCGTCGATCACGAGCCCGGGCGTGTGCAGGATGCCGTAGCTCGCGATCTGACCCCAGTCGGTGATCTTCACGATCTCCGCCTGGACACCGGCCATCGCGACCGCCTCGCGGGCGGCCTGCTCGACCAGGTGGCAGTTGTAGCAGCCGGGTCCGAGTACCTCGATCTTCGTCATCAGTGAAGGCCTCCATGGCGTGACGCGTCAGACGCGCCCCTCTCAGCGGTGGGCCGTGGCAGTAGGCTGCCGGCCAGCGTCGTCATCCCAGGATGTCCCCGAGCGCATCAAGCGCCAGCCGGCAGGCGCCCTCGTCGCGCTCGTAGTACACGCGCCGCGTATCGGCCTCGTAGCGCGTCGAGCGCACGAGGCCGGCATCTCGCAGCCGCGCGAGGTGGTTGCTCACGTTGTTCTCGCGCGAGCCGAGCGCGCCGGCCATCTCGCAGACGCAGACGGGCCCGTCGCGGAGCATGCGCACGATGCTCGCCCGGATCGGGTCCGCCAGGAGCGCGGCAGCCGCCGTCGCATCGCTGACGTCGGGAGCCGGCAGGCTCATCCGCAGGTCCTGGAGGACCGGCAGCTCAATCGGCATCGGAGTTCTCCTCTGGCGTGCGATCCCTGGACGGGCTGGTGCTGGTCATGTCAGCAGGATCCAGGCGCGCTGCACGGCGAGCGCAACGAGCGCGACCGCAAAGATGCGCGAGAGGGTGGCGCTCTTCACGCGCCCGGCGGTGAAGCGGGCCCCCAGCCACGCCCCGATGACCGAGGCGATCGACGTGACGATCACGATCGGCCAGTCGAAGGTGGCCGTGGGCAGGTGCGTGACGAAAGCGGTGAACGACGGCACCGTCACCGCCACCGAGTTGGTGGCGGCGGCCAGCCGGGCGCTGTACCCGACGAGGGTGAGGGTCGGCATGAGCAGGAAGCCCGGGCCCACGCCGAGGAAGCCCGCGAAGACGGAGATGGGCACGGCGGCCCCGGTCGCTTTCGCCCGCGAGGCGTCGGTGATCTCCGCGACCACCTCGGTCGAGGCGCCTTTTGGCATCGCCATGCGGACCGCGAGGAAGACCAGCACCCCGACGTAGATCCACCACACGAGGTCGGGCGAGGCGAACTGGACGAGCCACACGCCGAATGGAGCGCCGATCGCGGTGATCGTCACGAGGATGAGCGCTCCCCGCTTGTCGACCATCCCCTTCCGCCAGAAGGCGATCGCGGCGCTGATCGCGGTCAGCCCATTGAGCAGCAGCGCCCACGGCTGGATGACGTTGATGAGGTCGTAGCCGAAGAGGCCGAGGACGGGGATGGCGATGAAGGCGACGCCCAGGCCCAGCATTCCCGAGAGAAACGACAGACCGAAGAGGAGCGGCGTGAGGAGGATGAGCATCTCCACGGGATCAGGCCACGATCTCGATCGTCGGCTCGACGACGATCTCGGACTTCACGGAGTTGGCGACGAGGCTGTACTTCCGGGCCGACTGGAGGGCGCGACGGGCCCGGGCCTCGACGACCTCGGGCCGTTCCGGCCCAGCGCGGATGCGGATCCGGGGCCAGAGGCGGAGGTGGGTGAACGTCTCGGTCCGGTCGAGCTCGATGAGCTTCGTGCCCTCGGCCCGGCAGTCGTACGACTCCAGGTCGAGCTTGAAGCGCTCGGTCGCCCAGATGAACATCATCATCACGCACGTGTTCGCCGCCGCGACGAAGGCATCCTCCGGGGTGAGTACCCCGGGATGCCCTTGAGCATCGGGCGGCGCGGAGAAGGCCATCTCCGGGCCGTTGCCCAGGGTGATCAGGCCCCAGTGCTCGCCGGTCCAGGCGACCGTGGTGTGGTACACGGCGGTGCGGCTCATGTGCGGGCCAGCTCCTGACCGCAGTACGCGGCGTACTCGCGCTCGAGGGCCACCGCGTAGGCTTCGTCGGTCCCGGCCGGCACGTCGTTGTAGATCCTCACGGTCGCGAGCAGCTCTCCCGTGACCTCGGGTCCGGGCGCCTTCCCGGCGGCACGGAGCTGCTCGAAGATCAGCGGCAGGGCCGCGAGGGCAACCGCCCGGCCGTCGACGTCCACCGTCTGCACCGGGATCGCGGACGCGCAGGCGCACCCGAGCTGGGGAGTGCCCGCGGGCTCCGTCGTCGCTGCGGTCCCGACGAAGGACCCGCTGCGCCGGCTCCACTGCCCACCGAGGAGGTCGTCGACCAGGCCGGCGACGCGGTCGGCGGTGACCACGACGGCCTGCCGGCCGCTCTCGTTGAGGCGCCGCGCCCCTTCCGGCCGCTCGAGCCCAGCCTCGCGGACCAGGTCGCTCACGACGACGCTGGCGGCGGGCTTGCCCGAGTACAGCTCCGTCGCGCGCGCCGCGCAGCGCTTCTCGCAGCCGTCGACCGCGATGGTGGGATAGAAGCGGGCGAACGCCCGGTCGCCTTCTCCGCCGGCCAGGAAGAGGGGCAGGCAGATGGTCACCGTCTCGCCGGGGCGCAGCTGCTCCAGCACCTTCAGCGCGGCAAGGCGGGTCACCGTACCTTCCGCCAGCTCCTCGCCGGAGCAGGCGACGATCCCCACCTTCCGACCCGGCAGCTCAGGCATGGGTCGAGCCCTCCTCGCCGGCCAGCACGCCGTCCACGACGGCGATGATCTCTTCCGCGACGGCGTGGGCGAGCAGGATGCCCCCCTCGTTCAGCTCGGCGATGCCCTGGGGCTTCAGCTCCCGGTTCCGCCGGTACACGTCGAGCACCGCGATGCCCTGGGTCACGTGCCCTCCGCTCTCCTGCACCATCCTGGCGGCGCAGGCGAGCTTGCACCCGTCGATCGTCACCGCCGGATGGGCCCTGACCGCGGCCCGGGCGTCCTCGTCACCCAGGACCAGGAGCGAGAGGGCCACGAGCCCCGTCGCGCCCGGACGCAGGTC
>Ga0315288_10013883_pt1 | contig 10074 bp, 10 predicted proteins | sample YL17G11_20_MG_FD_203454 | JGI IMG/M metagenome (GOLD analysis project Ga0315288, IMG submission 203454) | Sediment microbial communities from Yellowstone Lake, YNP, Wyoming, USA - YL17G11_20 | ecosystem: Environmental > Aquatic > Freshwater > Lake > Sediment | place: USA: Wyoming | collected... | reverse complement strand
ATCGTTCTCGATGCGGCCGAGCTTCAGGATCTCTTCTAGGTCTACCTGCGTCAAAGCCCGAGGCTTCAGGATGAGCTCCGTGGTCATTGCGGAGATGCGCCCTTTTCCTTAGATACACTGGAGTGTATAGGTGCATGAGCGCAGGAAGACACATATAAACGCTTGTGAGTACCTGTGTAATAGTGTAGGTCGACGCTCATGGCTAGGCTCAACATAATCCTTCCCGATGACCTTGCGAAGGACCTCCGGCTACGTGCTGTAGAGTTGTACGACGGCGAGAAGGGCGCTCTAAGCAAGGCAATCGCCGAGGCTGTTCGGTTGTGGCTGAAACAGAGGGAGCCTCCGGCCAGAAGGAAGTAGCAGCTATGCAATGTGTTTCATCTCCAAGATCGCCTTCCTGAGGATGACTAGGCCCGTAGCACGAGGCTTCGACTCATTAGGCGGGTCAGGCATGGCGAATCGCTCCCAGACTATGCGGACATGGTCCTGGTCCTCGTAGTCGAGCCAGCCTACACATTCACGAGTCCATGGCCGGCAGTCGGATGCTATGGAATCTTTGAAGAGGACATGATCTCTGTACCGAACACAGACCACTGAGCCGACTTCCGGACCCCTACGCACGTCCCATATCGCCCTCCCTATTGGAAGCGTCTTGTTCCTTTCTTCCCTGACCGCTCTCCGGACTGCTGCCGCTGCTCAAACCCACGGTCGCAGGAGGTCTGTCCGCGTGAAATGCGGTCTGTCCCTGAAAGACCGTGTTTTCAGGCATCGAATGACAAGGGGTCAAAGGTCTCTGGCCTAAGGGAAGAGATTCCGCGAACCCCGACATGGGATCAACATACTGCACCTCTGGCGCTTGCCTGAGTGTCTTGTATCCCTCTTCATTCAACCAGGAGCGTAGCTTCTCAGGATTCCATTCTCTTACCGATTCGGGAAGCTCCAGGCTTAAGGCCTGCCTGGGCCTGTCGACCAAGTAGAACTGGCGCTCCTTCTGAGTCTCATCAACGGACAGATATCCTCCTCGGACTAGGCTCTGCAACCATCTTCTGGCTGTCCGTTGGGAAATCCCAGTCTTGTCTCCGATCGTTCTTGATGTATGGAAGGTCTCTTCGCTGAAGTATTGGAGGAGGGCTAGCACTCTAGATGGAAGACCCATCAGGCTTTGATGCAGGCTCGCTCCAGCGATTGCGAGCGCATACTGAAGATCCATAGGGGTTGCAACGATCCAGCCCCTAATCGGATCATCACACTTCTTGACAAGAAGTCTCTGATGTTGGTAAAGGAAGGCGACCATGCTCGTTATCTGGAGAAGCTTCCTGAAGTCTCGCCTGGCAGACAGTGTATCCGTCGGAAAGTGTAGAGCCAGACTGTCAGCGAATGGAACCAGAACATCAAATGGTTGAAGGCTTCCGAGCAGCTTCCCGATAGTGGCATCTGGCTCGGGCTTGGACTTTGAGTTGCGGTATTGGTCTGCCTCGTATCCAAGGATAAGCTTGGTTTGCTTCTCGGACTCATCCATGCTGATGATGTCAAGGCGCGCTTGGGTCTCGTGGTCGATGGCCGTGGCCGTTGTGGTGGTGATAAAGACTGGTGTGCCCTTCCTCTCAATCACTCGAGTTGTTGTCCCAATCTTGTCGTTGTGTTCGGTTGTGAGAAGCCTCAGCCTTCCTTCACTTATTGCGACCCTAATTGATGGTTGTGCAGCTTCGGCCCCGCGAAGTTCCTCTACCACAAGTATTCGTCCCACCAGGTCGCCCGGCAGACGATCGATGCTTGCGGGAGTGACTCGCGTGAAGTAGTCTACGTTTGCGAAATACTGGGCGACAGCATGTAGTAGGGTCGACTTCCCAGATGATGCCTCACCCGTGATGATCGCACCCGAGGGCCTAGAAGTGACAGCGCTTAGGCATATGACGAACAGGTGCAGCTTGTTCTCGTCCTCGCCCACGACGAACCTGTCTAGGTCCGTCTTGATCTTGAAGATGAGATCGGGAGCGGTGGCTAGGGCTTTCACTTCAGGGGAAATGCGATCATGCCCTGCAAGCATCTCATAGAGCTCGAGAGGCTTTCGCTCCATGCCTAGCAGAAGCTGGATCGTGTGGCCGGTATGGGATGAGCCATCATCATAGACCCATACTCGTGCGGCTTCGAGATAGTGAAGCGTCCTACCCGAGCAGTTGAGGCATAGCCCGTAGCCATATCGCGGATCATCCGGTCCGCCAGCTATGAACGTGAAAGCAGAACGCTTTATCTCAGCGGGACGCTGATCGTCCAATTCGTCTCACTTCTATGCATTGGAGTGAGTCGAGGTACGGAGGGGCTGTGCGCGTCCCGGGACTGCCTTCCTCGGACGCTTGCCGCTCCATTAGCCCTGAACTCAATTCTCCTGCTTCTCGAACGGAGCGCTTGGAACTGGTACACACGAAAGGTTTCACGATTAGCAGTTTGGATTCACTCATCGTTGACCCCGTCGGGTTTGGAGGCTTCACTACTGTTCTGCGCGAACAGTTTCCGGAGCTCCGCGTGTTTCTGGAAGAATGTCAGCAACGCGCTCTCAGTGCCAGGGCCGATGTCTGGAAACGCCCCTAGAATGCTGTCGTACAGAACCACAAGCGAGCTGACACCACGCCTTTGAAGTTCTCTAACGAATTCTTGTGGCAAATTCAAGTAGCCAGAGTTTACACCTGATTTTCGCTTGATCAGGCACACAGTGTATTGCTTGATCTTGGGAAAAGTTCGCATCATGTATCCCGCTACTAGCACCCTACTAGGAACATTCTTGAGAGTGTTTCTTGCATTATGTGCAAGAATGAGTTGCTCACCTTGGGCAGAAGCCGTCGGATTCGCAACAGACTCGAGCAGAGAATCCGAGACGCACTACGTGGCAAGGACATGAGCACAGACGAAATCTGCCACGTCACGGGGGGCAAACCACGGACAGTTCACATGATACTAAGTGATTGGCACGGCAACGGTGTGTTGTTCTATCATCCAGTAAGCGGTAAACATGCGCTCAGATTGACGCTTGCCACTGAATACATGAAGGGTTACGAGAAGTACGCTCATGGCATGGAACAGGAGTTGGATTTCCTATGGGTTCGGGGGCAATGGTGTAGAACCTTGACTCCCATAGAAACGGCGAGAAGAGCGTACGCCGCCCTCGTAGCTTGGGAGATGGAGAAGGCCTCCGTGGACATGATGACTGCCATTCTGGTTTCTCAACAGAGGGATAATGAGGCGTCTAGAGAGAGGCATTTGGACATGATGATTGACATCTACTTGAGAGGCCGGCTCCAGGTTCTGAGAAACACAGGAGTATGGAACAACGATGTGGCAGACCAGGCATTCAAAGAGGTTCTCAACGACTACCTGGAGCGATCTGGCAAGTGTCAAGAGAGTCTCAGCAAGATTCTGGGCAGGCCAGCGCGATGGAGAGCCGCCAGAGATAAGGTCCGAGAATACGATCGGACTGGCAAGATTCACGCAGTCCGATAGATGACGCTGACACCTTGAGTCTTGAGACTGTCGGTTCGATCGAGGCCAGCTATCCCTTTGTGACTGCAACAGAAGATCGATTGTCTCATGCTCAAGCATGTATGCCGGACTTTCGTCTCTTAGCTTGAATCATCTTCCTCTTCTGCGTTGGCTTTCTCTTCATCGTTGTTGAAGTCTTCTGCTCCGCAGGCTCAAATGGGGCCGTCGGGATTTGGCTCACTTGGGTCTCGGTGTCCAGGAGCTTGACAGACAGTGAGGCTGGCTCAAGCTCGTGCGAAAGTCCTCGCCGGGATCTCAACCGAGAGAATAGACGGACCCACACCGGGCCTAGCACAATGACCAGGGTGAAAAACTCCATCCAATATACGAATGAGATGGAACTCAGAAGACCTCGAGCGGCATATGGAGGATTGTATAATTCGAGGTATCCCACCAACATGCTAAGCAGACCGAAGACGATGATCGCGGCGATGACCGACGACAACGTGTCATAATCGATCAACTTGCCGTGCCCAGTTGACCACCAGAGGAGAGTCATGGTCAGATAGACTGCCCCGCATGCAATGGCCGCGACTGACATTAGTTCGGGAAAAGTGAAGAAACCCCCACGACTTGGTAGCGCAACGAGGTTCCTGAAAGTCTGGAAAAGAGCAAGAGCGACTGTGGTGGCTGTCAAGGCTAGAAAGATTCTGGGCTGGATATCAGAGATGCTTTGCCGGCGCCCCACTCTGGCCAGAGGAATCGTTGCCACTATCACGAATGGCGAGAGGGCCATGATCATGACAATAGGAGGCAGCCAACGCGGATCCCTGTCGATCTGTCGTTGAATGCTGATGTCAGTGTAGTAACCTCCCTTCTCGACGACAAGACGAGAAGACGCGGAATCCTCGAACCCAGGAGCGCGCCAGTAGACGCTTGTCTCAGTATCATTCAGCACGACATCGTAGATTGTGATTGTCACATTTGTCAGGTAGCTGTCGAAGGGAAAGGCTTCCCTCGAACTTGAGAGGTACGCGATTCCTGAAGAGTGCCCCGCGTACAGGCCTGCTTGAGTCTTGTTAACGATTACGGCTGGAATGTCAACGCTCCCTTGAATCGCTGCAAGTAGGGCAGTATATGACACATTGTGCCAGAACTGAACGGTTATCCAAATGTCGCAAGAGGCTCTCAAGTTCTCTATGTCTGGTACCCCGAGAAGCATCACAACCATACCTCGGCTGCGGACTTGCATGCCTTCGGCCGGCGCCGAGGTTGAAGCTTCGTGTGGTGTGGCCGAAATCGGCACGATGACGAGTTGCGACGCAAGCATGAGCAAGAACGTGAGGGGAAAAAGTGAGACAAGCAGACTCCTTCTCACGTAGATTACCACGCACTATCAACTACTCATTGAGGAAGCTAACGATAAGGCTACCTCGACAATCCATTGTCTAGGAAGCAGAACTTTTCGTATCGCGCTTTGTCTGGTCAGGGGCACCGAAATCGCGAGAAACGATGACTGCCGAAACGGGCTAGACGTCTGACACGCAAGCTGCGGGCAAACGCGAAGCTATCGCGTAATAGATCGGTAGTCACGGCAGATTGCCTGGGAAGGTGCATAATGCAGTCTGAGAAAGTTTCAGGGCTAGTTCCTATACTACGCTCTATATGGAGCGGTAGCTGTGGGGGCTCCTATAGCGAGCGATATGTGGATTGTTCCGTCTGACTTCTGGTTCATGCGCATCTCTGTGGTGCATGACATGGGTAGCCGTCATGGCCAGCGCTCGTAGGGCCATTGACTCCATGGCAAGCGTGATTCTCAGACGAGCGCTCTTCAAGAGCCAACGCCGGACCTAAACGAGCGCACATGGCAGCTTACATGGAACCTGCGCCCTCATTGAGAAGATCAGTGCAGTCGCTCGGAAAAGCGCCGGGAGTACTATACCTCGAAACTTCAACAATAGATCATGGGCTGTTTTGCTGCCTCTTCTGGTTTCGTCCTCTGCTCTCTCATGTTTTGGTTTTTATCTCTCGGTCTTCCATGATTTGGCGATTCCTGCTGGCATGTTCTATGGCCGGTGACACGTTAGACCGAGGCGTATCTGCTCGTTGCTCTTGATCTCCGTCGCGTACGCTCCATATGCGTCGTGGTGTCTTCCATGACTCGTTCTACATCGCGCATGGCTCCAAGGATGTGCATGGATCGTTCCATGGGAGGTTTGGAAAAGCTGAGAGAATGTTCCCCAGATCTGGGGGACATATCCCTGAGTCAGTCCATGAGAGAATGGCATGTTCTCCAACCATATGGCGAACATTGGCCTCCTATCGGCGTAGTCGCATAACGACAATGGAGCTTCTATCTGCGCTCGCGCTATTGTCGCATGTATGCAAGGAGACTCGGGAAATGCCTAACAGAGACCGAGCCCTTTTCATGATGTCAATGTGGGGCCCCAGGAGGGTACCCCGTGTCGGTCGTGTCGATCTCTGAACTGCAACGAGCGCTTCAGAACCAAGAGCTCGACGTCGAAATCATGCGCTGCATAGCTCGCATGCGCTCCCCGAATATCTCCAACATCGCCGATGAGCTCGGCATAGATAGGAAATCTGTCAGATACCACCTGTACAAACTCAAGAGCGAAGGCTGCGTGAAGGATCGCTGGATTCGTCTGAAGACGCTCTTTGCAAGGCAGATCTTGTGCCATGAATGGCAGCCTACCCGGAAGGGCGAACGTGTTCTGCGCGAAGGCGGACTGATCTCCGAAGTCTTCTGACGCAACATGTCATTGTCAGCGCGGAATTCCGAGCAACCTCTCCTCTTGACTTCTCTAGCGTAGACCATTGGCCTCTGACATTCTTTGAAGCGTGTTGCGGACACACTCTATGGCTATGACTTGTAATGGCCTGCGGATCCTCTGGTGGTCTTGTTGGCCTTCAGCTTCTCACGGATTCTATTCAGGTGGCGCGAGGCTTCCCCCTCGCCGGGTCTATCTCCAATTCTACGGAAGATCTCTTGTGCCTCCGAGACCAGAGACCCCGCCTCGTTAAGCCGACCAGCTTCCTCTGAAAGCGCGCCCAGCAGCGCGAGCGATTGAGCGACGCCTCTTTGGTCTCCCAGTTTCCTCCTCTTCTCGAGACTTTCTCTGCACAGCCTCTCTGCCTCGATGTGATGGCCTTTCTTGCGCTCGATTGCGGCGATGTTGTGGAGCATGGAGGATATTCCCTCCTCGTCCCCGAGTTCCCGTCTGATCTCCAGGCTCTGCTTGTAAAGTTCCTGCGCCTGTTCGAGACCGCCTCTCCTGTATTCGATCATACCTAGACCATGCAGGGTTTGGGCGATGCCCGCCTTGTCTCCGAGACTTTTTCTTGTCTCCAGACATGCCTTGTACAGCTTCTCCGCCTCATCATAGTTTCCGCGCAGCAACTCGAGGTTCGCCAGTTCGTGCAGCGTACTAGCCTCTCCAGCTCGGTCTTCAAGTCTGCGTTTCATCTCCAGACTCTGCCGGTACATCTTCTCTGCTTCGTCATAGTTGCCTCTAATCCGTTCAACCAACGCTAGGTTGTGCAGAGTTCCTGCCAGTCCTGCAGGTTCGCTAAGCTTCTCATAGATTCCTTTGGCTTCCGCCCATCGTCGAGAAGACTCATCATAGTTGCCTCTGTGCTTTTCTATCATTGCGAGTTGCGCTACTGTGGCGGCTATTGCTGACTGATCCCCTAGACTTCTCCTTATCTCCAAGCTTTCGTTGTATAGTTGCTTGGCCTCGTCGTATTTTCTTGCTCTGTGTTCCATCATGCCCCAGCGGTGGAGTATTGCAGCTATTCCCGGCTGATTTTGAAGCTTCTCGAGTATCCCTCGAGCCTGATTATACAGGTTCCTTGCTTCGCCGTAGTTGCCAGTCTGCTGCTCTATGTCGGCCATAAGGCCAAGCGTGTTTGCCAGTTCCAGTAACTTGCCAGACTTCTCAAACACTGATCTAGCCTCATTGCATAGTTGCCTTGCGAGGTCGTGGCGTCCTCTTTTCTTCTCAATGATGGCCATGCTTTGAAGTGCCGCTGCCCTTCTTGGTTCGTCACGAAGGGCTTGATAGATTTCCCTCACACGATCGTAAAGCCGAAACGCCTTATCGTTGTTGCCTGCATCCCGCTCGATATGGGCGAGCTCGGCCACTGTATCAGCAATTCCCGGCCGAAATCTCAGCTCTTCGAAAGTTTGCAGAGACTCCTTGAGCAGCTTCTTTGCCTCGTCCGCGTTCCCTCTCCGTCTCTCTATGATAGCCTGGTGTTGCAGTGTTGCAGCCAACTCGGCCCTAGCCCCGATCGTCCTATAGTCTTTCTTGGCTTCGTTGTACAGGTCGCGTGCCTCTTCCGGATGCCCCATTGCATAGAGTAGAACGGCTATGAGGACGCGCCGCTTGGGCAAGGTAATTTGGTTAGCCCACTGATCAATGACGAATTTCCAGTCGTCAGCCATTAAGGAAAGTCCTCCTCATGCACTCGGTTACCTCATTTGTATCACAGATCAGGCGAAAGCCACGAAAACTACCAAAGGGCTCCGGTAGCCCTCCTACCTCATGTTTCCCAGGACAGTGGGATACGAAGAAGATCCTCTTCTTCGGATCCATCGTTGAGAGCACGGGGTTTATGTCAAAGTCATCGCGGGCACCATAGCCAAGGATGAGTACGTCACCTCTCTCCAAAACCAAGAAATGCTCCAGCACCTTCGCCCTTCCCTGAGAGGGCATACGGCTAGCAACCTGACTCAACGTGACTCTCATACCGTCCACGTCACTGGCGCTCCCATGAATCTTGAAGATGGCAGGGAGACCCAGATGTGTATCTATTCTGGAGAAGTCATCCTCAGTGGAATAGACATTGAAGTCTACCCCTAAGGACCAACCTATCTGCTCAAGCGCCTTCTCAATCAAGAGGTCAAAATTCGTCGTAAGTATTTCCCGAACAAGCCCCTTTTCCAAGAGCTTTGCGATCGTGATGTGATTGCTATTCGGAGAGCCACGTCGGAAAGCTTCAGCAATAGATCCGAGAATGTCATGGTTCTCCGAGATTCCCTCGAGAAATGCTTCCAGCGGATAGGAACGGATCTTCTCTCCGATGTCCTTTCCCTCCTGCAGACGGCTCTCGTAGAGTCCGCGTAGATCACCGATATCGCAAATCTGCTCCAGCACGTAGAACTTCAGCTCATTTGCCAAGGGCAGAGCAGATGGTGGCTCGTGCGATATCCCTGATCCAACCCATAATGACATTTCCCCTGAACGAACGCTATCATCGATCTCCACTAGGGATGTCGCGAAGTCCAAGACGATTGACACGTCCTTGGTCGGAGAGAGCTCCAAAAGAAAACTCATAGACACCTGCGGATAAGTACTCTCCATTTCTCGAGTACGAGCGATTCGTCGCTGGCGGTTCGAGTCCCGGCGGCCGCGCTACTACAGCGGGGCTGACTTGGAGTTCACAGGATGTTCGGTGCGGTTGCCTTGTGAATTGTCAATCGAATTCCTGCTAATCTGAACTCTACCAAGGGATATATCCTGTAACGTGTTGGAGAGATGTAGTCAGTGGAGTAGTTTGAGTCAGTTGGATCCACTTGTTGAGACGCTACTGAGCACCCTAGTTGCAAGCGTCGCAGCGATCTTGACAGCTGCAATGTCTGGATATTTCTTGCTGCGAAGCCATCACGCCAGTGTCAAAGACGAGTTGAAGATACGTGCTGGCGCAGAACAGTTCCAGCGCAAGCAGGCAGCATACGACCGGATCTGGACCGCAGTGCAGGATTCAACTGATCCCATACAGGCGATTTCTGAGGGAGTGAATTGGCGCAATATTCGTACAATCCAGACAAGCTGTCTCATGGCAGGATCGCCGGAAGTCGTCCGCCTCTTCAACCAAATCATAACCCTCTTAGTGACGGAGCCCACCCCCGAGGAGGACATAACGAAACAGAGTCTCGAGATCACTGCACTGGCAAAGGAACTATGGAACGTAATGCGCGAGGAACTGTACGGTGCAGCTCCGCTGTCCTCCGAACAGATAAAGTTCATCACTCCGGGGAGGGAAACCAAGCAAGCAGTCGAAATCTGGACACGGAACAGGGTTCTTCTCGAGGGCAAGGGCATCAAGGGACTGGAGAGGCTCAGCAAGATGGATGTGGATTCCGTGTCACAAGTGACAGGGATTGCTTCCAAGGACGTAGCATGTATGAGAATGATGGCTAGCCGCGAATTGGCTTTCCTGAAAGAATCCAAGGCAGCTTGATAGAGCCCGCTTGTGACCAGCGTTTCTCAGTCGCCAGGAAGCGGTTTGTACCACTTCATGCTTTCACTCTTCCGCGTCAAATAGGACATTCTCACCGGCAGGCGGTCGTTCTGCCAAGCCCACCAAATTCAACTAGGTAGGTTCGCGTCCCACCGGGCCCGCCAAATCAGCTTCCCCAAGGGGCTAGAGTTTAGGATGGCTCACAGCATCAGAATCGACTAGACCAGAATCAGACACCAAGAACAGAACGCGCGCCTCATACAATGAGTCCTCGGTCGATTGGGGTGTGGGTGCCTGAACTGACTAGTCGTGAAACCCGAGAGCCACCAAGGCGTC
>Ga0315288_10013881_pt1 | contig 10075 bp, 8 predicted proteins | sample YL17G11_20_MG_FD_203454 | JGI IMG/M metagenome (GOLD analysis project Ga0315288, IMG submission 203454) | Sediment microbial communities from Yellowstone Lake, YNP, Wyoming, USA - YL17G11_20 | ecosystem: Environmental > Aquatic > Freshwater > Lake > Sediment | place: USA: Wyoming | collected... | reverse complement strand
AAGCCTTCCACCGTGGCCGGGTTGAATTTCTCCACCAGCAGGTCCAGGTAGCGCTCCTGCGCCCCTTGCCGCGTCAAGTCGAGCAAGAAGCGGCTGATGGGCATGTTCGTCAGCGTGTAGAGGTGGTTGAAAATCACCCCGTACTCTTCGCCGAGATGCCGGCGGTAGTCGTCTTCGAGAGGCTGCTGGGGAGGTGGGAGTGAAGGACCAATGGGGTTGTAAACCAGGTTGAGGACCAGTCCCGTCCCGGCGTGGCCGTACCCAAGCCGGTTCAGCCAGCGCAGTGCATCAGTGCTCTTGGAGAAGACGCCCTTGCCCCGCTGAGCCTCCACATTCTTTTCCAGGTAGCAGGGAAGCGAGGCGGTAATCTCAACCTGATGGTCTCGAAGGAACTCCGGCAGGTATTGCTTGCCTTCCACAAAGAATACGGTGAGGTTGCAGCGATCGATGACGCGACGGCCCAGGGCGCGTGCTTCCATGACCAGGTAATCGAAGTTCGGGTTGAGTTCGGGCGCGCCGCCGGTGATGTCTAAGTTCGGAATGTTGTAGCGCTCGATAACGTTCACCACGAACTCGGCGGTCTCGCGCGTCATGATCTCGGTGCGCGTGGGGCCGGCGTCCACGTGGCAATGCCGACAGGTCTGATTGCAGAGCTTGCCGACGTTGACCTGCAAAGTCTCGACGCCCGCCGCCCGCAGCGGCCATTGACCGATCTGGGTCAACTTCTCTTCAAAGGCAAGCAAGCTGTTTCTCCCGGTCCTTTGTGTTCTCGGCTCTGTGAATTCCTGCCCACACCCCAGTTGATCGTCTAGGGTATGAATTCTAGCGCAGCCGGGCGCCGGAAAAAAGCATTCCGGTTGGGATGCGCCTTGGCGTGCCCCGCTCCGGAGTGCGGTGGCTCTGCCACCGCCTTCCTCGGGCGGAACCTTACTTCGCCAAGGGCACAGGAGCAGAGCTCCCGAAAAGCAAAGCGGGAGCAAGCTCCCGCACTCCACGGCGCCTGCGGAGCGTGGTGCAGAGAGGAAAGGCGGAAGTTACAGCATCAAGGCCAGCGCGAGACCGCCTGCAATGCTCGTCCCTGCGAAGTTGACAATGCCGTTGGTGACCAAGCCGCGGCGTTCGAGGGTTGCGCCGAGCACGCTGTCTAACAAGTTCCCGCAGATCGCTGCTGTCAGCGCGATCGCCGCGCCACCTATGCCACTGAGTCCGAGCGCAAACCCGAGACCAGCTACCAGCGCCGAGGCCGCAAAACCCGCGACCGTCCCACCCAATGAGATTCCTCCGTCCTCTCCTGCCGGAACGGGCTTGAAGGTGGTGATGAGGTAAGCACGCTGGGAAAGCCACTGGCCGATTTCGCTCGAGACCGTGTCGCCCGCTGCCTCTGCGAACGCCGCCACCATCGCCACCAGGAATGCGGCTTCGTGGTGCGTGGTGATCACAAGGATGGCGAAGAAGGCCCCGGCCAGGCTATTGGCCGATGCTTCCCGCCAACTGCGCGCGCCGCGCCGCCGCTCCGCTACACCGCGCGCGGCCTTGGTGGCGTATCCCAGACGCGTGGCAACGGAACCGAGCAGGAAAAAGCTCAACAGGATAAGAAAACTCTTGTACCCGTAGCCCAAATACACGGCCACGCCGAGCAGGAATCCCGCGCCAGCGCCCGAGCGGTTGATCATTTTCAAGGCCAGGGCGAGCAGAGCGAAGACCGCGTTGACCGCCACCGCGAGAAGAACACGTCGGCCCAGGTAAGGCAGATTGCTGTCGAGCGCCGTCCGCTCCATTAAGTAGGCGCAGAAGAGGAACGCGCCCGAAACCAGCGGCACAGAAACGTTGTCGTCCAAGCGGATTGGAAGGCTCTCCACCATGGCGCCTACTGCGGCCGCGACGGCGGAAACGACCAATACCTTGTCCGCGGGCAACGAGGGCGCCACCCAGCGAGTGAGCGCGTAGGCTCCGAGGGTTCCGGCCACGACAAAGCCCCAGAAGCCGGACCATCGCTTTTCGGGATTCCAGGGGAGCGCGGGCCCGCGGAGGGCCTCGCCGGCAACGCTCGCCATGCCATCACCCAGCGCCATGATGGCCCACGCTGCTGCCGCGATGTGGAGGTGGTGACGATAGAGAAGGATGAGCAGCAGCACTGAAATGGGATAAAGGACGATTCCGGTCCAGACGTCTGGCGCTGCGAATGGTGCGCCGCCCTTTAGGGCGGCAGCGCGATCGCCATAGCCGGCTGCTGCACTCGGCCGCTTCCCTAAATCAACCTCGAGTCGCGGCAGGATAACGACGTTGAACAGAAGGGCGAGCAGCGCGCACCCTGCCGCTTGGACCCAGGTGAGGATGGGCAGCAGAAATGCAAAGAGGAGCATCGACATGTGGACGATTTTTCGCGTTGAAAAAGGCGAGTGTCGAGGGGCGGTTATCGCGGCTGGGACCTCTGTCACGTTTCCCTTGATTTATCGAACCATCGGGTCATCGAGCCATCGGTTCATGGACCGGCCCGAGGCCCCACGATTTTCAAATGGTACGATGGCCCGATGATTCAATGGCCCGATTCTTCTAGAGTTTTTCTCAATCCCTCTTCGAGCCGTGTCACTTGATAGCCGAGCTCCCGCGCGGCTTTGGCGCTTGAGTAAACCCAATCGTGCTTGAAGACCTCGACCACGCCCGGCGTAAGCTGGGGCTGATGGCCGAAGAGCCGGGCACGTGCCACCTCCACGGCCCCCACCATCTTGCCGGCAACGAACGGCAAGTGCCTGACCGGGTGACGGACGCCGGAGATATTCTCCAGCAGGCGGAAGAAATCATTCAGAGACCGATTGTCCCCGCCCAGCAAATAATCTTCTCCCGACTTTCCTCTCTCGAGTGCTGCCAGGTGAGCAGCGACCACATCGGCGTTGAACGCGAAACCCCAGCGCTGTTCGCCCGAGCCGAGCAGGCCAGGAAATTTCCCGGCTCGATACTGGTCGATCATAGCGCCAACCAGGTTGCCCTCGGTCTTCGGCCCGGGTCCGTAGATCACCCCTGGGAGCAGGGTGACGACAGGAAACTTTCCGCTCAGGGCGCGAAGCCAATCCAGCGCCTGCGCCTTGGTCTCTTCGTATTCGTTGGAATACGGGCCGCGATGGTGGAGCTCCTCGCCCGCATTCACGTCAGACGAGGGCCCGAGTGCGATAAAGGAGGACGTATAGATGATGCGCTTGACTCCCGATTTGGAAGCCGTTTGCAGAAGGTTCTGCAGTCCCTCTACATTGACTCTCCAGAAATCTCGCGCGTCACGCATCCAGGTCTTGACGAGCGCCGCGGTGTGAATGACGGCCTCCACCCCTCGCACGGCGCTGCGCAGGGCGGCGGGGTCGCGCAGGTCCCCCGTCACGACCTCGCATCCGGCACGGGAAGCATCAAAGGGCAGGCGCGAGACGTCTCGCACCAGGACGCGAAGCGGTATTTTTCGCGCGATGATCTCCCGCGCGATCTGTGAGCCGAGATAGCCGGTTGCGCCAGTCAGTAGAATCATGACACGCCTGAGTCTGCCCGCCTGATTTCAGCGGTAATTCTTGTACAAGTCGATGACGAATTGCGGAGGATCGGGGTCCGCGTTGATTTTCTCTTTCATCCCACGCGTATACGCCCAGCGCTCGAGCCAGGAAGCTCCCACCTTCCCGGCATACCCGTCCGGCTGGTGGTAGGCGGTATCCTCGAGGGCCTGCTTCAGCGGGATGAAATCGTATCCGCGTTTCCTCAGCGCTTGCACGATGTCGTCGAAATAATCCGCGTTGAGCAGGTTGGCGTGGAGAAGCAGGATCTGGGGAATCTCCCGCCCCTGGGTCTCGACGGAGAGTTTTTCGTAGAAGTCGAACATCCGCTCCAGGTAGGGGACGTAGGCTTCCGCCACGCGTTGCATCGTGGCACGATCACCCCGCTGCCAGGCCTTGGTGTAAATGGTCGCGAACACATAATCGGAGTTGTCCACGGTGACGGGCGCGTTCTCGTAGCCCCGCCGGCGGAGAAAGTCTTCGAACGCCTTCCTCACTTCAAGCGTCGGTCCCGTGTGCAGAAACGGATAGCGGAAATATTCCAGCTGCATTCCTCGCTGCGCGAGCAGCAGCCGGGAGACGGTTTCTCCGCGCACGACGTCTTCCTCAAATTTCTCGAGCGGCGTCTCGGTGAGCGAAAAATGCGAGTAGGTGTGGTTGCCGAGGTCGCCGCCACGGTCGAGCCACATCTTCAGCAGCTCCGTTCGCGCGTCCATTTCGCCGAGCTTGTAGATCTTCTGCTCGTTGACGAACCCGACGACTGGCACGTGATTCTTCTGTATGCTCGCAGTCAAGCGGTCGGTCATGGATTTGAGCGTATCAAGGCGGATTTCCGGGCCGTTGAGCGGCAGATCATCAAACGTCACCGCCACTTCGCGGCGAATCGCCGTCGCCGGACTTTGCCCCGGCCTCCGCGCAGCGCCTCGTTGCCAGGCAAACAAAGAGGCTGCACACCAGGCGGCGATCAAGACCGGTCCTGCAATTGATTTCCCGCGCATTCGATACCTCCGCCCACAAGTTCTGATTCAGCGTATCAGGTACGCCCCTGCCAGCCCCAGGTGCCCCACCATCATCATCCAGTACATGTGGTGCCACGAAGGGTGGTTCTCGCCTTCGGTCACCAGCCGGTGTGGGTCCTTGTTCATCAGGTAGATGACGTACGAACCCCAAATCAGCATGATAACGCTCAGGGCCAGGATGGCTCGCGGATGGCCGCTCAATACGCGCAGGTAGAGCCCCAGCGGCGGTAGCAACCACGGAACAATAAACGCCGGACTGATGGCGCGGGCGCTCCACGTGGCGCCGTAGCGCACCGGGAGCGTGATGCAGCCCGCGGCGCGGTCGCCTTCGATGTCGGCGAAATCCTTCGTGGTTGTTGCACCCAGCAAAAAGACGAAATAGATGAAGCCAATGTACCATGGCTCGATGGAGGTGAGCACCGTCGCCACTGCCGCCCAGCCCGCCACCTTGAGCAGCCAGCCACGAATGAGCGCGATGATCAAGTTCGAGCCGACGGGATGCCTCTTCAAGCGAATCGGTGGAGCCGAATACGCCACCGTGGCCAGCGCCGCGATCACGTAAATGGCAAAGGTCTCGCGGTTAACCAGCGCCACCATCGCCAGCGCCACGACGTACGTTGCCACCACAAATGACCAGGCCGCACGCAACGTCATCTGTCCCGAGGGCAGCGGTCGGTGAGGCTTGTTGATGCGGTCGTTCTCGAGGTCGCAAATCTGGTTGAGGCCATTCGACGCCGCGTTGAGCACCCCTGCGGCAAGCACGGCGAGCGCCACGTGGAACACCGGGAAGGCCACATGCGATGCTCCATAGCCGATGAGCGATCCGGAAAAGATACCGATCATGGGAGGGACCAGCGTGAACGGCCGCGCGAAGGTCCAGTAGAGTCGAAGCGACTTCATGCGGGGGCTATTTTGCGGCTTCTGGCAGATGCTGACAAGCGCAAACGGCAGCGGCGCGAACGATCCCTATTCCGGAATCTCGAAGGGAAAGGCGCGGCGAAGGTTGGTGGGGCGCTTGTCCGGGTGTAGCCCGGAGTTGATGAAGGCCAGCCACTCGCTGACTTCAGCCTGGGCCACTTCGGTCGTCCGCAAGTCGATGCCGCCGTAGGAATAGCGGTCGCGACTGTAGGGGACCAGGCTCTTCTTGTAGAAGAACACCAGCGTGTGGCCGGGAGTGGGCGAGAAGATCTTTATCCGTGCCCGGTTAGGCAGACCATTGGGAAGAAACGAGGAGCCGCGGATTTCGATGCCCACACCCTCCGTGGTGATCTCGAAAGGCTCGACTGCAGTTTCAACGGCAGCGCAGACCGCGCGCGCCACAGGGCTTCCCTCGAGTTCGGCCCGGAGTCTTTCTTCGGTGGGCGGTTCGGGTTTGTTGAGAATCATGACAGGGACCGGCTCGCTGAAGACATCAAACAGGCCAGATCGAAACGGGCCTTCGCCCTCCGCCGGCGCTACGGCGAAAGTACTTCGGAAGCGGTTATCGACTTCGGGCGGCGCTTCCACCAGAAATAGGGACGGGCGATTTGCCTTGCCAATCCCATCTGCGTTCCGTACCAGCGCGTGCGCCAGTTGCGCGGCGCGAGATAGCGCGTGTCGCCGGGCTGGACAATCAAGCTCACCTCGATGTTGGGCGTGACGTCGATGGGAATGCGGTTTTTCCGGCACGCTTCATAGAGGTGGCGGAAGACTACGAGCATGTCTTCGTAGCGCGGCGACGCCCAGTGCTCCATGTCGGCGCCGATGGTGGGCCGGAAGATGCAAACCGTGGGGAACGCGCCGAGCCCTGTGATGTAGTCGATGGCTTTGATGGTGTCCTCGACAGGTTCGACGCCGGCGATGATTTCCCCAGAGCAGGCTCCTTTGCCGAGCTTCCGCGCGGTGTACTCGAGGGCGCGGAAGAAAGTCTTCTGGCCCACCAGCTTTTCCTTGCCGGGGAGAAGCTTCGCAAAGAACTCTGGATTTTGGAACTCGTAGCAAAAGCTGAAGTGGTCCGCGCCAAGATCAATCAGCCGGTCGTACTTCCAGAGGTCGAGCGAGGGGATCAGTTGCAGCCCGACCAGTGCGCCGACGCGCGACTTCACGGCTTTGACGTACGGCGCGGCCACGTCGAGGTCACGATCGGTCTGGAAACCGGAATTGAAGTGCACAAACGTGACGCCGGATTCTTCCTTCGCGGCGCGCGCAACTTCGACGACGTCGCCGACGTCCTTGATGGCGACTTCATTTACGCCCACGTTCAAACCGGTGGCGCAGAAGCGGCAATTCAGCGCCGGCGAGTGATACCAGAATCCGCAGGAGTTTGAGATGTAGATTCCGAGATAAGTTCCTTGCAGCACGCCGACCTTATGCATCGGCGTGCCACGCGAAGTCGTGCGCGTGTACCACGCTGGCTCGGGCGGAATGCGAACGGGATAGCGGAAGCCTTTGCAGTCGTCGCGGACCGAGTACGCGCCCGACTCAAGCACCAGCCGGTAGCGCGACTGCTGCGCGAAGTCTTCCTCGACGGGAACGTTTACCCAGACGTCTTTGATCGGTCCGGGAATAACGATCTCGAGTCCGCTGCCCAGGCCGGCGCGAGTGCGGCTTATGAACCGCGCGTCCTGCTCCAGAGCACAGGAGGGGTCGACGCGCATCCCCTTGCAAAATAAGTCGATTTCGAGCTCGCAGGGATTGAGGGGGTGGGTAATTCCGTGATAGGTCGTTCCGCTCGAAAGCTGCTCCGACGGAGTGGCCGGGGTTGTTGGAGGCATAGCGACATTTTGTCCGATTGGGGACATTCACGCACCTTTATATGACTTCTATCATGTACGCTGCCACTCGGCTTACGTCAATTACGAATGTCGAATCTTTCGGCAGGCGTTTAATCTTGCGACCTATTCAGCCTAAGATTCCTGCTCCAAGGGCTGGTTTTCTTCAGATGAATGACCAGTAGCCCTCGCAGCACAGCATCCTTGAGAAACCCGGCCGTGGGATGGTTGTGGTTTGCAAGCCCGACGGAGCCCGACTGGGCGGCGTTGCGGCCCTCAAGTTCCTATAACAAGCCGTAGGGGCGGAGCCCGGCGCGGCGGCCCCACAAAATTCCCAGGCCCTGGAGCGCTTCCAGCCCGAAGCCGGTGCCGCCTTGGCGCGGATTCACCCCAACCTTTGCGCCATCCACGATATCAGCCTCGCTTGACTTGGCTCTGGACGGCGCGTAGAATCTCGCCATCTCTCACTGACACGATTGGACTGCCGCCGCAGGATGTAGCCATGTGGCCGGCAAGAAACTTCCTTACGACCGCCTTCTTGAGAAGCTGGCTGGCGTCGGCGCGGGTGAAGTGTGCAATTGACCTGGACCGCGCTGTCGGGCTCGGGCTGGCAGGGCGGCCCGTTGGATGGACGTGACGCCTACAAGATTCGCGGATGAATTAGCGAACCCTCTTCCGCCCGGATCGAAAGCTCGAGGACCCGCGGCGGCGGCCGGGTCTCCACAGTAAGTCTCTTGGCACGCAATCACTCTTAATACGAGGGGAGGACACTCCGATGTCCGAAGAAAACAAGGCGTTAATGCGACGATGGATTGAGGAAGGTCATAACAAGCGCAATCTAACCGTCGCGGACGAAGTATGCGATCCGGCCTTTGTGTGGCGCCTGGCTCCCGTGGGCGAGATCAGAGGTCCGGAGGCTCTGAAAGAAATGGTGAAGTCGATCCATACTGCTTTCCCCAACTGGCAAGTCACTGTCGAGGAACAGATCGCCGAAGGCGACATGGTGGCGACCCGCAAGCGGGCTACTGGCACCCATCAAGGGGAATTCATGGGCATAGCGCCCACAGGCAAGCAAGTCACAACGAGCACGATCAGCATTAGCCGTATCGCCGGTGGGAAGATTGTTGAAGGGTGGGAGGTTTGGGATGCCCACGGCATGCTGCAGCAACTCGGCGCAACACCGGCATCGACAGCAAACAAAGTACCCTTGCGCCGTTACATCGAAGAGCTTGTCAACAAACACGACATCTCGGTGGCTGACGAGATTCTCGCCGAGGATGTGGTCGAGCGCTCGCCGTACATGGCCGACCTCCGCGGAATCGCCGCCATCAAACAGTTTCAAACGAGGCTTTTCACCGCATTTCCCGACGTGCACCTCACCACGGATGCGCTAATCGCCGAAGGTGGCACCGCCGTTGCCCGCTTCACCTTCAGCGGCACCCATCAAGGTGAGTACGCGGGGATTGCCCCGACCGGCAAAAGGATCACGTTTCCCGGGACGATGGTCACCCAAGTTTCGGGCGGCAAGATCACGGACTTCTGGGTAATTTGGGACGAACTGAGTGCACAGCAACAATTTGGCGTGTTGCCTCAGCCAACCGAAGCGAACAAGGCCCTGGCCCGCCGATTCTTCGACAACTTCCTGAACAAGCGTGAGTGGGCGCTGGCGGACGAGCTCTTCGCCGACAACTTCGTTTACCGCGCGCCGCACTTGCCCGAACTTCGCGGCCCTGAGGCGATGAAGCAGCTTTTCACCGGGTTCCAGGCCAGTTTCCCTGACTACCGATACGATGTCGAGGAACTGATCGCCGAGGCCGACGAAGCCGTGGTCCGTTGGACGTGCACCGGTACTCACAAAGGCGAGTGGATGGGCATCGCTCCAGCCGGCAAGCCTATCTCGGTCTCGGGCACGACGACTCTCCGGATTTCGGGCGGCAAGATCGTGGAACACTGGGCTGACTATGACACCCTAGGCTTCTACCAACAGGTCGGCGCGGCGCCGCAGGCAGCAGCCAACAAGGCGCTGGCTCGGCGATTCTTGGACGACTTCCTGAACAAGCGCAACTGGGCTGTGACCAGCGAGATCTTTGCGGATGACTTTGTCTTGCATATGCCACAGTTGCCCGAACTCCGCAGCTCCGAGGCGATGAAGCAGCTTCACATCGGGGTCCAGGCTAGCTTTCCCGATGTCCAATTCACAATGGAAGAACCGATCGCCGAAGGCGACAAGGTCGTGATCCGGTGGACAGGCGCCGGTACCCACAAGGGTGAGTGGATGGGTGTTGCTCCCACTGGCAAGTTTATCCGGTGGGGTGGCATCGCTATTCTCCGAGTTTCGGGCGGCAAGATCGCGGAAGAGTGGGCTGAATGGGACGGCCTAAGCTATTTCCAGCAGCTCGGCGTCGTGCCACCGCTCGGCCGGGCCGAAGACAAGGCCGCCGCGTAGCGCACAAGGCGGTTCTGGTCACCGGGATCGGGAAGCACGAACCCACGGTTAGTCCCAACTATGAATTAACCGCGGCTACCACTGCAAAGATCTCAACCTGCGCCCACGGCGACGCCGCGGGCGAGCATGTATTCCAAGGAGGATCTATGAGACTCAAAATCTTCTTCACGCTTCTCATCGTTTTCGCGCTGGTCGCAGTCGCCAGCGCGCAGACCAAAATGTCGGGTACGGCGCAGTGCGGCAAACCCGACCAAGAACATTCGATCCAGGTGGGAGACCGACCGAACCATTCGTTCGCCATCAGCCAAAGCAAGTGCACTTGGACCAAGC
>Ga0315288_10013879_pt1 | contig 10075 bp, 6 predicted proteins | sample YL17G11_20_MG_FD_203454 | JGI IMG/M metagenome (GOLD analysis project Ga0315288, IMG submission 203454) | Sediment microbial communities from Yellowstone Lake, YNP, Wyoming, USA - YL17G11_20 | ecosystem: Environmental > Aquatic > Freshwater > Lake > Sediment | place: USA: Wyoming | collected... | reverse complement strand
CAGGCAGGCTTTCGCCCCAGCGACCGCTATCCACTTCTGGTTGCCGCGCACATGGCCGCACCCCGGTCACATGTTTACGCATTACGGGCACGCTGTCAATACATTCACAAGCGAAATCTCGGACACTCTCTCTCGCTGCGCGTGATCCGCCCCGCTTGCCCCGGGCCTCCGGCCGCTCGTCCTGAGCCTGTCGAAGGACGAGCAGGGCTCATGGTTCGACAGGCTCACCATGAGCGGTGCAGGCAGGCTCTGCCGTCAGGCAGGCTCGCCTCCGCGTCATTCTGAGCGAAGCGAAGAATCTCCGCATCGCGCCCAGACCCTTCACTACGCTCAGGGTGACAGCAGCCCCCGCCGTCATGCTGAGCAACGCGAAGAATTCCCCCATCCGTTTATCCGTTTGGCATCCGTTGACAGACCCCCGCCGTCCCCCTCTTTGCCTTTCCTCACCCTTTCCCCTACTATGTAGCCACAGCCAGACCCAAAGCCGGAGCACCATGAGCACCCGAACCAAACAATCAAACAAATCGGCCTCCCGCCAGTTGCCAGCGGGCCCAAAACCGAAAATCTTCCGCAAACAATCAAACCCACGGTTCTCGGTTCTGGGTTCTTGGTTCTAGCCGCTGATGCGCCTCTCCCAGCTCTTCGGTAAGACCCTGCGCGAGGCCCCCGCCGAGGCCGAGACCGTCGGCCACCGGCTCCTCCTGCGCGCCGCCCTCGTCCAGCAGCTCTCGGCCGGTGTCTACAGCGCCCTCCCCCTGGGCTGGCGCGTCCTCCGCAAGATCGAGCAGATCATCCGCGAAGAGATGGACGCCGCTGGCAGCCAGGAGCTGATGATGCCAGCCATCCAGCCCCTCGAGCTCTGGCAGGCCTCCGGCCGCGACCGCAGCATGGCCGACGTCCTCTTCCACGTCATCGACAAGCGCGACCGTCACTTCGTCCTCGGCCCCACCCACGAGGAGGCGGTGGTCGAGCTGTTCAAGCGCCAGGTCCGCTCCTACCGCGACCTGCCCGTCATCGTCTATCAGATCCAGACCAAGTTCCGCGACGAGCCCCGCCCCCGCGGCGGCCTGGTGCGCCTGCGCCAGTTCACCATGAAGGACGCCTACTCGTTCGACGCCGACTTCGAGGGGCTGGACGTCTCCTACCAGAAGATGTTCCGCGCCTACTCGCGCATCTTCCAGCGCTGCGGCGTGCCCACCACCCCCGTCCTCGCCGATTCCGGCGCCATCGGCGGCAAGGACACCCACGAGTTCGTCTACCTCACCGAATCGGGCGAGGACTCCGCCCTCCTCTGCGACCGCTGTGGCTACGCCGCCAACGCCGAGTGCACTGACTTCCAGAAAGTGCCCGTCAGCCCCGACAGCGACCAGCCCCTGCCGGTGCAGGAGATCCCTACACCCGGCATCTACACCATCGAGGCCCTGGCCAGCCACCTGGGCATCCCCACGGCCAAGACCTGCAAGGCCGTCTTCTACGCCGCCGACGGCCGCCCCCTCTTCGTGGCCATCCGCGGCGACATGGAGGTGAACGAGACCAAGCTGCGCCGCGCCGTCGGCAGCGTTGACCTGCACTATATGACCGAGGCGGAGGTGATCGCCGCCGGCTTTGTGCCCGGCTCCGCCTCCGCCGTCGGCCTGCGCGACGCCCGCATAGTGGCCGACGACCTGGTGCCCCGCGAGGTGAACCTGGTGGCCGGCGCCAACAAGCCCGATACCCACCTCCTCAACGTCAACTACGGCCGCGACTGGCAGGCCGACGTGGTGGCGGACATCGCCCTCGCCCGCGACGGCTATCTCTGCGCCCAGTGCGGCGCTCCCCTACATCTGCGCCGAGGCATCGAGATGGGCCAGATCTTCAAGCTGGGCACCGTCTATAGCGAGAAGCTGGACGCCACCTTCCTCGACCGCGACGATCAGCTCAAGCCGGTGGTCATGGGCTGCTACGGCATCGGCACCGAGCGACTTCTGGCGGCGGTGGTGGAGGCCAACCACGATGAGCAGGGCATCATCTGGCCGACGGAGCTAACCCCCTACCAGGTGCACCTGGTGGCCCTGGGCATGGACCGCCCCGACGTGGCCGAGGCTGCGGAGCGCCTGTACGACGATCTCCAGGCGGCGGGCGTCGCCGTCCTCTACGACGACCGCGACGAATCGCCCGGCGTCAAGTTCAACGACGCCGACCTGCTGGGCATGCCGCTCCGCGTCACCGTGAGCGCTCGCACCCTGGCCAAAGATAGCGTCGAGCTGAAGCGCCGCAGCGAGGCCCAGAGCAAGCTGGTGGCGCTGAGGGAGGCGCTCACCGCCATCCGAGAGGCTGCACCCCCTTAAGGAACCTTCCCCAGGTCTTGCATCCCCTTCGCAAACGTGCTATGGTTTCACTGCTAGAGTGGGTGAGTGGCCCCACTTTTTTGTTGGGGCTAGGCCCAGGGGCAGCCAGGTAGAAGAGGGTGTTGAGCAGCGATGAAGAGCGAGTTCTTGATCGCCATAACGCAGATAGCAGCAGAGAAGAACCTACCCAAGGAGGTGGTCCTCCAAGCTGTCGAGACGGCTCTCATCTCCGCCTACAAGAAAGACAGCGAGGTCACCGGTAACATCGTCGTGCGCATCGACCGCAACACCGGCAACGTCCATGTCTTCGCCCAGAAGGCAGTGGTGGAGGAGGTGGAAGACGAGCGCGTAGACATCTCTCTGAAGGAGGCCCGCCGCATCAAGCCGGATGCCCAACTGGGCGACATCCTCGAGTTCGAAATGACGCCGGCCAACGCCGGCCGCATCGCCGCCCAGACAGCTAAGCAGGTGGTGCTCCAGCGCCTACGCGAGGCCGAGCGGGAGATGGTCTACGAGGAGTTCTCCAACCGCGAGGGCGACATCGTCTCGGGCGTGATCCAGCGAGTGGACGCCCGCCAGGTCATCGTCGACCTGGGCAAGACCGAGGGCGTTCTGCCACCCAACGAACAGGTGCGCACCGAGCACTATCGCCCTGGCACGCGCATGAAGTTCTACCTGGTGGAGGTGCACAAGTCCAACAAGGGCCCTCAGCTCATCTTGTCTCGTACTCACAAGAACCTGCTGAAGCGCCTGTTCGAGCTGGAGGTGCCCGAGATCTACAAGGGCACGGTGGAGATCAAGTCCATCGCCCGCGAGCCCGGCTACCGCAGCAAGGTGGCCGTCACCGCTCGCCAGGAAGGGGTCGACCCCGTAGGCTCGTGTGTGGGCCTGCGCGGTATCCGCATCCAGAACATCGTCAACGAACTGGGCGGCGAGCGCATCGATGTCATCCAATGGGACGCCAACCCGGCTCGCTTTGTGGCCAACGCCCTCAGCCCAGCCCAGGTGTCGGGCGTCAGCGTGAGCCAGGAGGACAATACCGCCTCCGTCATGGTGCCCGACCGCCAGCTATCCCTGGCCATCGGCAAGGAGGGCCAGAACGCCCGCCTGGCCGCTAAGCTCACCGGCTGGCGCATCGACATCAAGAGCGAATCGGCCGTGCACGAGGCCCCAGCGCCGCTGGTGACACAAGAGGCCCCCACTAAGGTGGCCGCCCCCCGGCCGGCAGAGGAGGCTATCGAAGCCCCCACGCCTGTCCTTGAGGAGGCGGCGCCGGTGGCGGAGGAGGTCATAGCCGAAGCCCAGGAGGCGGCCGTCGAAGAGCTGGTGCCAGTGGCCGAGGAGGCCGCCCCTGAACCCGTGGCGGCGGCCGTCGGCGAGCCGGCAGGCCCGGCGAAACCACACATTCGCTTCGCCGAGGAGGTCTTCCGCGAGGTCGCTGGCCCCACCAAGGGCAAGAAGGCCAAGGCCCGCAAGCCTGGCCGCGAGGAACCAGCGCCCGTCGCCAAGGTCAAGAAAATCAAGAAGCCGCGCCGGCCCGAACTCGAAGAAGAGCTCATCGACGAATTGGAGGAGGCCTAGACCGGCCGCCCGGCATCATGAGCACAACGACTAAGGCCACCCGCAAGGCCAGGCCGCGCCACATCCCGCAGCGCACCTGCGTAGCCTGTCGCCGCACCACCGCCAAGCGGGAACTGGTGCGCATCGTGCGCACGCCTGAGGGCGGCGTGGAGGTGGACCCCACTGGCAAGCGATCGGGCCGCGGCGCCTATCTCTGCACGGCGCCGGATTGCTGGCGTCTCGCCATCCAGAGGGGCCGTCTGGACCGCGCCCTGAAGACCGGTATTAGCGCCCAGGATAAAGAGGCCATCCTCCAGTACGCCCAGTCCCTGGCGCCAGAGTCTGAGAGGTAGGATACCAGCAGCCATGCCATACAGGCCCAGGACCGGCGGAAGCAGGAGAGGTAGGGGCGGCAGATCACAGCGGGCGACCCGAACGCTAGAGAGCGTCAAGGCAGCCCCGACTCGCGGCGAGGGCATCCTGGTGATCCCCCGCACCCTCACAGTGCACCAGCTCGCCGACCTCACGGGGGCGTCTCCCGTGGAGGTCATCAAGGAGCTCATGAAGAGCGGAGTGATGGCCTCCATCAATCAGGTTGTCGACTTCGAGACCGCCTCGGTGGTGGCCCGCGACATGGGTTTCGAGCCTCAAGAGGAGACCCGTCCCGAGGAGGGAGCCGGCCGCACCGCCTTCGAGGAGGAGGACCCCAGTCTCCTGGAACCACGGCCGGCGGTGGTCACCATCATGGGCCACGTGGACCACGGCAAGACCAAGCTCTTGGATGCCATCCGCAAGACCAACGTGGTGGCCCAGGAGGTGGGTGGCATCACCCAGCACATCGGCGCCTACCAGGTGGAGCTGCACGGCCACCGCATCACCTTCATCGACACGCCCGGCCACGAGGCCTTCACCGCCATGCGCGCCCGCGGTGCCAAGGCCACGGACATCGCCGTGCTGGTGGTGGCCGCCGACGACGGCGTCATGCCCCAGACGGTGGAGGCCATCGACCACGCCAAAGCAGCAGGTGTGCCCATCGTCGTGGCCATCAACAAGATCGACCTGCCGGACGCCAACCCCGACCGGGTGAAGCAACAGCTCTCGGAACACTCGCTGCTCATTGAAGAGTGGGGTGGCGACGTCATCTGCGTGCCAGTGTCGGCGAAGACTCAGGAGGGGCTGCCGAACCTGCTGGAGAACATCCTGCTTCTGGCTGAGATCCAGGAGCTGAAGGCCAACCCCCACCGCGCGGCTGCCGGCGTTGTCATCGAAGCGGAGCTAGACAGCAGCCGCGGGCCCATGGCCACGGTGCTGGTGCAGACCGGCACCCTGCGGGTAGGCGATGTCGCTGTGGCCGGCGAGACCTGGGGTCGGGTGAAGGCCATGTTCGACGAGTGGGGCCACCGCCGTAAGACAGCCGGCCCGGCCACGCCCGCCAAGGTCATGGCCCTGACCTCCGTGCCCCAGGGCGGCGACCTGTTCACGGTGGTCAAGGACGAGCGCTTGGCCCGCGAAATAACCGAAGAGCGTCAGCGCGAGCGAGAGGCGGCCGCCCTGCGGCCGGCGCGAGCCGTCACCCTGGAGACCTTCTACGGCGAGGTGGCAACCGGTAAGGCCCGTGAACTAAACATCGTCCTCAAGACCGACGTGCAGGGCACCCTGGACGCCGCACGCAACGCCCTCGACCGCCTGAGCGAGGAGACGGTGAAGGTCAATATCATCCACGCCGCAACCGGCACCGTCAACGAGTCCGATATCATGCTTGCCCTGGCCTCCAAGGGCATCGTCATCGGCTTCAACACGCGGCCCGAGCCCGGCACCCGCCGCCTGGCCGAGGCCGAGGGCGTGGACATTCGCTACTACGAGATCATCTACGATCTGGTGGACGATGTGACCAAGGCCGTTAAGGGCCTTCTGGAGCCGGTCTACGTGGAGGTGGTGGAAGGCCACGCCGAAGTGCGGCAGGTGTTCCGCGTGCGGAGCGGGCGGGTGGCCGGCTGCCACGTCCGCGACGGCCAGGTCAACCGCGGCTCCTCGGCTCGTGTCCTCCGCGACAGCCAGGTGCTCCACGCTTCGCGGGTGGACAGCCTGCGCCGCTTTCAGGAGGACGTGCGCGAGGTGCAGGCCGGCTACGAATGCGGCATCGGCGTCGAGGGCTTCACCGACTACCAGGAAGGCGACGTCATCGAGACCTTCGGTCGCCAGCGCAAGAGTTAACCCCCACCGCTGCAACCTAGTCTGTCGGCCCCCGATGGGCCAGGGGGTGATAGCCATGACCCGACGCCTGGAACGCCTTAACGGCCTCTTCCGGGAGGAACTGAGCGACCTCCTTCTGCGGCAGCTGAAGGACCCCCGCCTCGCCCAGTTCGTTTCCATCACGCGGGTGATCATCAGCCCCGACTTGAGTCACGCGCGTGTCTTCGTCAGCGTCATGGGGAGCGAGGAGGAGAAGGCGTCCACCCTGGAGGGGCTGACGGCGGCCGCCAACTACCTGCGGCGGGAGCTCAACAACCGCATCAGTCTGCGGCGCATGCCCGAGCTCTCCTTCCGCCGTGACGACTCGCTGGAACAGGGCGCCCACGTCCTCGACCTCCTGAATCAGATCTCCGAGGAATCAGAGAAGCCCTAGGCCTTGAACGCATCCGGCTTCCTCAACGTCGATACGCCGGCCGGCTGGACCTCCTTTCGCGTCGCCGCCCTGGTGCGGCGTCGGTCGGGCGTCCGCCGCGTCGGCCACACCGGCACCCTCGACCCCGACGCCACCGGCGTGCTCCTGGTCTGCCTGGGTGCCGCTACTCGCCTCAGCGAGTACGTGATGGAGCTGCCCAAGACCTATCGGGCGGACGTGCGCCTGGGCGTGGCCACCGATACCTTCGACGCCACCGGCATTCCCGTGAGCGAGGCCGATCCCTCCGGCGTGAGCCGAGAGCAGGTGGTGGAGGCGCTGGCCACCTTCGTGGGGGAGAGCGAGCAGGTGCCGCCCCTGTTCAGCGCCATCAAGTACGCTGGCGAGCCCCTCTATCGCTACGCCCGCGCCCGGCGTGAGGTGCAGCCACAACCGCGACGGGTCACCATCCACCGCCTCCAGCTCCTGGGCTTCCAGCCGCCGCTTCTCACCATCGAGCTGGAGTGCGGCAAGGGGACCTACGTGCGCTCCCTGGCCCACGATCTGGGCCAGCGCCTGGGCTGCGGCGCCCACCTGGCGTCCCTGGTGCGGCTGCGGGTGGGTCCCTTCGCCTTGAACGACGCCTGTCCGTTACCCCGCCTGGAGCAAGCCTTCGACGAGGGCCGCTGGCAGGAGTTCCTCCTGCCGCCCGACGCCGCCCTGGCCCACTGGCCGCGGATCGACCTGACGGACGAACAGGAGACGGCGGTCCGCTTCGGGCAGGCGCTGGCCGCCGCGGACCTGGCGCTGTCGCCGCCCCAGGCGCCCAGCGACGGCACCCTCTGCCGCGCCTATGGCCCCGACGGCGGGCTGCTGGCCATCCTCCGCTACGACGACAGGGCTGCTCTGTGGCACCCAGCCAAAGTCCTGGTGGCGGCAGGAGAAGCGCCAGACCCTTCGCTACGCTCAGCGAAGGGTGGCGCGGAAAGAGACTCGTAGGGGCAGGGCTTGCCCTGCCCTCGCTCGGTGCGGGCGCCCGCGAGGGGCGCCCCTACGGCCCGCTACAGCCTGCTGGGCGGATCGAGTGAACAAAGCGTCTATCTGAGGTATTATGGGGCTAGCACGGCGAGGATCGAGTAGCTGAGCGGAGTGCCTAGAGTGGTTATCGAGACGACGCCCGGCAACGTCCGACCGATCCGCATCGAGGACGAGATGCGGGCCTCCTACCTGGACTACGCCATGAGCGTCATCGTCTCCCGCGCCCTGCCGGACGTGCGCGACGGCCTCAAGCCCGTACAGCGGCGTATCCTCTACGCCATGTCGGAGCTGGCCCTGCGGCCCGGCTCGTCCTACAAGAAGAGCGCCCGCATTGTCGGTGAGGTGCTGGGCAAGTACCATCCGCACGGCGATGCCCCGGTCTACGAGGCGATGGTGCGGCTGGCCCAGGACTTCTCCATGCGCTACCCGTTGGTGGACGGGCAGGGCAACTTCGGCAGCGTGGACAACGACCCGCCGGCGGCCATGCGCTACACCGAAGCCCGCCTGGCGGCCATCGCCGAAGAGACCCTGGCCGACATCGACAAGGAGACCGTGGACTTCGTCCCCAACTTCGACGACTCGCTGCGTGAGCCCACCGTCCTCCCCTCGCGGCTGCCCAACCTGCTGGTGAACGGCGCCTCGGGCATCGCCGTGGGCATGGCCACCAACATCCCGCCCCACAATCTGGGGGAGGTGTGCGACGCCATCGCCCACCTCATCGAGAAGCCGGAGGCCACCACGGAGGAGCTGGCGGACATCGTCAAGGGGCCGGACTTCCCTACTGGCGGCCTCATCTTCCGCTATGAACGTGTGAAGCGGCAGCCCAGCGACGGCGAACAGGCAGAGGCCGATCGCTACGAGCAGCAGGACGCCATCAAGACCGCCTATGCTGACGGCAAGGCGCGGGTCATCATGCAGGCCCGCACCTACATCGAGGAGATGGCCAAGGGCGGGCGCTCCCAGATCGTGGTGACCGAGCTCCCCTACCAGACGAACAAGGCAGCGCTGGTAGAGCGCATCGCCGATCTGGTCAAGAACAAGCGCATCGACGGCATCGCCGACCTGCGGGATGAGTCGGACCGACACGGCATCCGCGTCGTCATTGAGTTGAAGCGCGAGGCGCAGCCGCAGCGGGTGCTCAACGCCCTCTACAAGCACACGGCCATGCAGACGTCCTTCGCCGTGAACATGCTGGCCCTGGTGGATGGGCAGCCCCGTACGGTCAGCCTTAAGAAGATCCTGGAGAGCTTCATCGGCCACCGGCGGGAGGTCATTCGCCGTCGCTCCCAGTACGACCTGGAGCGAGCCCAGGAGCGCGAGCACATCCTCCAGGGCCTGCTCAAGGCCCTGGATCACATGGATCAGGTGATCCAGACCATCCGCCGCTCGGAGTCGGCGGAGAAGGCGAAGGAGCACCTGATGCGCGCCCCCTTCCGCCTAAGCGACCGCCAGGCGCAGGCGGTGCTGGACATGCAGCTTCGCCGCCTGGCCCGCCTGGAGCGTCAAAAGATCCAAGACGAATACGCCGAGATCATCAAGCAGATCGCCTACCTGGAGGATCTGCTGGCTAACCCGCGCAAGATCGACTACGCCATCAAGGAAGAGACGCTGGAGCTCAAGAAGAAACACGGCGACGACCGCAAGACCCAGATCAGCGAGCGCGCGGTGGAGGACCTTCGGGAGGAGGACCTGATCCCCCACCAGGAGACGGTGATCACCATCTCGAGCCGCGGCTACATTAAGCGAATACCCCTGGAAAACTACCGTGCGCAGCGGCGGGGCGGCCGCGGCAAGATCGGCGCGCCCCACCGGGAGGGCGACGCCGTCCGCCACGTCCGGGTGGCGGACACCCACGACGACCTCCTCTTTTTCACCGACCGGGGCAAGGTCTACCAGCTCAAGACTCACGAGCTGCCCGATGAATCGCGCCAGGCACGAGGCATCCCCATCATCAACCTCATCTACCTAGAGCAGAACGAGCAGGTGACAGCGGTGGTGGTCGCCCGCGGCGGGGAGCAGGAGTATCTGGTGCTGGCCACTGAGAAGGGCGAGGTGAAAAGGACGGCCCTGGCGGAGTACGCCTCGGTGCGGCGCAACGGCCTCATTACCATGGACCTGGAGCCAAGCGACGCCCTGGTGGCCGCCCGGCTGGCCCGCGACCAGGACCAGGCGATACTGGTCACCGCCCGCGGCCAGTCCCTGCGCTTCCCGGTGAGCCAGCTGCGAGCGGCCTCGCGCCAGAGCGGCGGCGTGCGGGGTATCCGCCTGGGAAAGGGCGACCGGGTGGTGGGCATGGACATCGCCCGCCCTGGTGGGCAACTTCTGGTGGTGACCGCCAACGGTTTCGGCAAGCGCACGCCGGTGGAGGAGTACCCCACCCATAGTCGGGGCGGGCAGGGCGTGCAAACCTTCAAGCCCAACGATAAGACGGGGCCGCTGGTGGCCATCCGCACGGTGGAGCCGCGACAGGAGCTGATGATCATATCGCGCAACGGAATTGTGCTGCGGACGCCGGCGGACAGCATCGCCAGCCAGGGACGAGCGACCA
>Ga0315288_10013878_pt1 | contig 10075 bp, 8 predicted proteins | sample YL17G11_20_MG_FD_203454 | JGI IMG/M metagenome (GOLD analysis project Ga0315288, IMG submission 203454) | Sediment microbial communities from Yellowstone Lake, YNP, Wyoming, USA - YL17G11_20 | ecosystem: Environmental > Aquatic > Freshwater > Lake > Sediment | place: USA: Wyoming | collected... | reverse complement strand
TGTCGAACTATTGAAGGGAGAAGAGTCCGCGCGAACCTTCATGGAAGAAGTGGAGCGTGGCATAGTACTATGGGAGAAGGTTGCCAGTGAATCAAGAGCCTAGACAGTGCCTGGAAAGGAAGACAGAAGTCTCTCAACCCGGGGCCAAAGCGGTGTTGCTTCGGCAAAGATTCATTCAGAAGGCGGTGACCAGTTTAGACATCGGGGAAGGGTCTGTATCCCGAGGAGACGGTACATGATTTGTGGCGGGTCTCATTGGTATGGTATCCTTGAAACTAAGTACCTCCCTTAAGGGGGGCGTAGCATCCGTGATGCGGTCAAGAAAGAGGTGATGAACAATGGCCAAAACTGGTGGTTACAAAGGTAAGCTAATGGAAGAGGTGAAGTCTCTTTCCGAGGGACGGGTCAAGGCCGTGGCTGACTTCGCCGCCTACCTCAAGGAAAGGGAGGAGTGGGAGGCAACAGGGGAAATCCTGGGCGACGAGGAGCTGGCGCAGCAGGTGAAGGAGTCTCGGAAAGCATGGGCTGAGGACAGAAAGGGAGAGTTTATCTCTCTGGAGGAACTGAAGGCAAAGCTAAATGTATAACGTTGTTCTGAGCCGGAATGCCTCCAGAACACTGGAAAAAGCCACCCCAGCCATGAGACGTCGCATCATCGTTGCTTTGGAAAGGCTCAAGTCCAAGCCCCACAGTGGAAAGAGACTCCGGGGTGAGCTGGAAGGGTTGTTCAGTCTGCGCATCGGCGGTATGCGGGCTGTGTATGGAGTAGACACCAAGAAGAACGTGGTGGTCGTCCTTGCCATTGGTCCTCGGGGCGACATCTACAATAAGTGATCGCTTCATAATCTGGGGACACGGCGCCTGATTTGTAGCAGGCCTGATTGTTATGGTGTCCCTGGGATTTGGCTTACCTCTCTCAATCTTGAATTCCGAGATAATCGAGTTCGCAATCACTCGCCATTTTATCTAGTGTCGCTTTGACGACATTCATAATAAGGCTGTCTTTGGAATAATCGGCTGGTACGACAAAATTTACCCTCCCGTCTTCGACCAGCTTTGCTGCTTTTTCCTTTGCACCTTTGGTTTTAGGTTTATACACAGCAATGGAATGTCCGCCCAGGCTTTTCACCAAACTAAAACAGGGGATATCAGTATTGCCGTCGCCGATAAATATCATCCGCTTGAAAGGAATAGGCCGGTCTTCCATTTTTACGAATTCATTGATTCTCTTCTCATCAAAGATATCCAGAGCGCCCTTGTTAATGCGAAACAGATATTGAGTCTTTGTCGTAAAGTTAATAGCCAGCGCCGGCCATTCGGCGACCTCATTCGCGTCATATTTGAAAGACGAGGCGTAAATCCTTTTGAACTTCCCAGCAATATTGGTGCCTTCAATCATCTCACGGAGACCAGACGAGATAATATAATGCTCAATTTTGAGCCCGAGCTCTTTCCCGCAACTGTTAATGTGGCTAAACCACGTATCGACCCCTCTGAAAAGCTTGATTGACTTTCCATGATTCTTGAAGTCTTGCCGACGTACTGGCACCTTTGCTTCCCTCGCTTTTTCCAGCATGAGGTTCATATATGTCAAAACACTGTCTGCCTCGTGCTTTTTGGACAATTGTTCCGCTAATTTCCAAAACTCGCGAGCTCTCATCCCGATATTAGGAAGGAAACTGTGTTCTTGCATATTACCCGGAGAGAGTGTCCCGTCGAAATCGTATGCTATCGCTACTACGGCAAGCTTACGCATCCTTATCCTCCTTTAACGTATGGGAGATTCGTGTTGTTAATATCAAGGCTTGCCAGGTTCACCATCGCCCTCTTTCCTGATCTAGTCCTTAAACGTTCCTTCCACTACTGCAATCTCCTCAGACGTTAACCCATAAAGCTCATAGACCATCTGGTCAATCTGATGCTCTAACCGTGTTAAGTCGACCTTAGGGTCGACCCTCTTAGCAGTCAGAATTTGTTTAACCAGTTTGGCAATGTCTGCTTGTTTGCTTTGTCGATTCTTTGGCAAAGGGAAATTAGCGAGCTCATTGACTTTGAATTGTGGGAAGGTACTTCGCTGCATCTTGCCAAACTTGTGAACAAACCAGAAAGAGGTAAGCCTTGAGTTTAGAATACCCAAAATGCATTCGGCCGACTCTTTCAAGTTTATGATATTCATAGAGTTACGGTCGTTAAGTACCGTTTCTTCTACTAAACATGCGTTAATACAATATGGAGGTTTAGACGGAATTTGCCTGACTAGAATACGCTTAGTTGAGTAGAGACGAAAGTCTTTTCGGGGCGCGGCCAAATTATCGCCGTATTTCAGAAATTCTCCGCTCCAATCCAGCCGATAACGGCAAACGTCTTTGCCATCTAGGTACTTGATGTAATTATTGTTAATTTTACGAGTAGAATGATAGACTCGTTTTTCCTTCATTGCCTCGGTTTGAGGGGGATTACCCGTTCCTACCTCATATGCTACCAGCCCAGCTTTTACGTCGGCCACTTGATCAATAGTTATTGATTGACTATCTATTTTATCAATGAGGTTGGCAATACCAGTGTCCTTAAATGCTTCAATATTGATTATATGGTCCCGCTGCGAAAGGAAAAAGTTACATTCGGACTCTTTAATAAATTTGAGGCTGTCAGTATACTCACATAAAGTTAATCGCCTATTGTCTGACGCACTCCTATAAATGATTATCGAACTATCCACTTCAGAGCTTTCAAAAACCCGTGAGTAAAAATTTACTATTATGATATCCGATTGGGCAAGGACAAACTTTCTCATTGACTTGTTCGTGTTGATAGTTAACCAGTTGTTGGGGGTAATAAAACAAAGACAGCCATTAGGCTTCAAAAGGCTCGTACCCTTCTCTATAAAGAGTGGATAGAGGTTCACTTGATATTCAGCCAGTTGGTAGTGGGCATAGAAATATTTCTTATCCTCGTCAGTGAGCCCCTTCATCTCGCTATTTCTCGCAAAGATATATGGGGGATTAGCAATCACAATATCGAAGCCGTCTTCAATGCCAAACATCCACTCCGGATCAAACCAGCCACAGGATTCGTAAGAGAACGGGTTCCAGCTAGCCAACTGCAGGGCGAATGCATCCTTGCCACCCCAATTGATATTGTGTTCTATTAGCTTACCGCGCGTCTGTAGGAAATCTTCTTCGATTGATTTCTTCTCCCTGCCGTAACTCCGTAAATACCTGTTTCTCAGCTCCTTAAGCTTGGTGACCTCTTCATTAACTCCTAAACCAACTTGGCGGTTAATCACCGGCGGTAGTTCAATCAGGCTATTTGCGACTACAAACTTGAATTCAAGGTTAGGTAGCGCTTCGACCCCCCTGTCTTTCCTGAGGTCGTCTATCTGCTCGTCGACAATGAGCGAAAGGAAAAACCTCAGCTTGGAGATTTCTACCGCTATCGTCTGAATGTCAACGCCGTAAATGGATTTCTGGATTATGAGTAATTTACGGACATATTCCCAGTTCTCGTTTCTTATTCGCTCCAGGAGTCTGTCTTTGAAAATTCCAGGCTCAATATTGCCCAGGTGGTTCTTCACCCATAATTTCAAGTCCGGGTCCGCTTTCTGTAGCACCAGCAGCATCTTATGCAGAATACCCATCGGGAAAGCGCCGGAACCACAGGCAGGGTCTATAATCTTAATCTCATCAAGGGCAGAGATTATGGAGCCCTTTTCGCTCTCGCTCAGAATAACATCCGGAGCTTCATAAGAAAGCAGGGCAGTTATTCTGTCTTCGTCAATCTTTGTTTTCGTGATGAGATACTGCTTGAGGCTCTGGTCGACCATATAGTCTACTATCGTGCGTGGCGTGTAGTAACTGCCGGTAGCTTTACGAGCGGTCTCGCCTGTCTCCGGGTTGACCTCAGCGAGAAGATTTTCAAAAATTCTGCCCAGCATTTCCGGGTCGACGGAGACATCGGCATCCACCGTGCTGTTTTCATCGATGGTGAAATTGTACTGCTCCAGTATTTCAAAGAACTGCTCAAACCATGCGTCCGGTATCACCAGATTGTACAAAGGTTCGCCATAGTAGAAGTCATCCTTATGAGGTTCAAAAAGTCCGCCGTTCAGGAAGGGGATGTTGTCGGCATCCGGCAGGATGTTTTTATGCCTTTGCTCCTGGGGAGTATTCAATACCTCGAAAAACAGGTTCTCCAGCGTAGAATGGTAATACTGGGAGTTCTGTTTAACCGCTTCCGATGACAAAATTGATTCCGATATCAGCGATACTCCATTCGCTGACTTTTTATGTTTCAGAAACCAGCAGAATATTGCTCTACCGATAAGACGAACGGCAAATTCTTGGTATGTCTTTTTATCATCATCGCTGACCGAGGGTAGGGTCATCTCCCTTTTACATTTATAGCCGGTTAGTCTATAAAAGAACCTGGCGATATGGTTATAGAATTCCTTGTTTACCTTCTCTACCGAGAAGGCATCCTTGACGGCTTCCAGACTTGAAAAAGTGCATCCGCCGACTCTAATGCGGAACGTCCTATTTGTCTGGGCTTTACTCACGAAATAGGTAAAACGCCGGAAGTTGCTGAATGTTCTCTTAGTCCCCTGAAATTGTGCGTAAACTAGACTGAAACGGAAGCTTCCGGTATCATCGTGGAAAATAAAAAAGCTGGCGTCATAAACTGCCAGCTCTTTAAGTATTCTCTTTGCCTTTTCATACTGGGCTTTTTTACCGGATCGCTCGCTCAGGTCATCGCTCACCAGCGACGATGTAATAACCAGTTTGTCACCGCTATCGAACCGGATTTCACCCAGCTTCCGAAAATCACTAAATTTTTCATCATCGTACTGAGACAGGCCTTCCGGAGCTTCAGCATAGTTTTCGCATTTGCTGCGGAAAAACAGGTTGAGGTTCCTGTAGTTAAAATTCTCTATGAGACTGCCCAGCCGCTCTTCGTTCATATCTATTCCTTAACGTTTTCAATAGCTATAATGACTTCAGTCTCCAGTTGCCCCAGCTTGGATTTTACTTTATCCAGGTAATTAGCCCCAAGCTCTTGTTGAAGCTTCTCCAGTTCACTCTTCGTCTTTTGTATCTTTGCCTTGTCTTTGTTCAGTGAGTTCAGGTTTGCTATTCTTCGCAACGTGTAGTCAGACAAGGTCTTATATTCCAGTATATCTTCCCGGAGTTCTCTCAGGAAGGGCAGGTAGCTTTCCAGTTCTGGAATTTTACCCTGCAACAAGGTATTGACATTGTTCAAGGCTTTCTTCTCTATGCTTATCTCGCTGGAAGGAGGGCCGGAGGTCTCCTTAAATTCCTTAACATTGTAATAGCTGTCCCAGAACGACTCACTGAAAGGAACTGCCTTCTCTTCTTTCTTACACTCGATGAGCGCCAACATGTTTTCAAAAACAAGGTCTTCGGGCTTGTTGCCATCACCAAGAATACCCCTGGTAAAAAGCCCCAATCCCTTCTTAATAAACACAACCAGGTTATTATCTACGTATCTCTTGGCCACTTTTATACGCGGTGGCAATTCGCCGATTCTCTTAATTACTTCCGGTGAAGAGCTGGCAATACCAGCATACAACTGCCTGATTTTAGTCTGGAAGCTCTCCTCTTCCATGTTATCAGGATTCTCCATGATTCTCTTAAAGAGTTGCGAGGGTGATGGCTCCTCGTCAGGGTCAAATATCTTGGCGTCCTCTCCCAATGTGTTGTGGATTAAAAACATCTTTTCGGTGGCTATCTCGCGGCTTCTAACGTATGTTGCCCCCTGTAGTGTGGGGAAGAAGTTGTAGATATACAGGTTGTCGAATACCCTTTTGCTGATACGATTAATACGCCCGACTCGCTGGATTACCCGGGTGGGATTCCAGGGTATATCGTAGTTAATCACGGCTCCAGCTCTGTTAAGGTTAAAGCCTTCGGACATTTTATCCGTGGTAATGAGTATCTTGTAGTTATCCTCCGGCTTCTTATGGGTGGTGTCAAAGTTCCTTAATATTTCTTCCATCTTATTTTTATTCAAGTCGCCTTTAACGGTTATGCAGCAAGAAGGGAAGGCATTCTCAAGATAGGCCTCAAGGTATTTGGCCGTATCAATATATTCGGTGAAGATAAGTACTTTTCTTTCCGGCTCGCTATTATTATCCTTCTTTTTCAGGATTGTTTTTACTTCTGTAGCCAGCTTCTTCAACTTTGGGTCTTTATCAACCAGTTTCAAGGCATCAAGTTCATCCAAAATGCCGTCAAACAAGGCGATATCGGATTGTATATCTCCCAGGAACTTGCTCTTTGAAATAAATTCGTTGACTTTGTAGACCTTCTCTGTTTTCGGTACGTTGCCCTCTGCCATACGCTGTTCAAAGCCCTTCAAGGCTTCTTCTATCTCATCAATATCAGCTTCGTATACCTTCTCCAGTAAGGGACGGTCCAGGATATATTTGCCACCGGAATTCTCAATAAACTCTCGAACCTTTTCGGTGACTGATTTGAAATTCATTATGCTCTGCCTGAATGAACCGAATGAACTTTCGAACCTCTTGACCAACAACCGTCTCATGAAATCAAACAGGTTCCTTTGTATCAGGGATTCGCGGTTTTCCTCCTGGTTCAAAGTCTCTTCGTCAATCTCCAGTTGCCCTGTTTCATAAAGGAATGGCTGATAGATAGCACCGGTGAATTGGCCCTTTTCTCCAAAGTAATCCTGCAGTACTTTATCGTAGAATTCAGATTGCTCCTGGGTAAGCTCATAAAAGACTTCACATGGGTCCTGGACTTCAGAAAGCTCGTATATTTCCTTGGAGTATTCGGGGTCTTTTTTCAGGTCAATTCTGTTACGTCTAATCGTAACCTGTGAAATCACGTTGCGGATACTTCTTGAGAGGTATCTTGTCCTATCCCTCACCTTATTCAAATCTATGGTGCTTGACCCAAACATTACTTCGTAATCAGCAATTGCCTGATTTCTTTTCTGCCTATCGAGCGAATTACAGTTTTTCCTTATATTAGAAAGGCGACGAAAGGTTTGAGTATATGCCCTGAATCTGGTAGTCAGGTCGTTGGCTAGGGTGATATTGGACTTTCCCGGTACGATGAACAGCTTCAGCAGCGACAATATGTCAGCAGGAGTATTGTTAAATGGGGTTGCGGTAAGCATGATTACGATTTTATCCCTGCAGATGTTGCTCAATACTTCATAAGCCTCAGTATCTTGATTCCTGAAACGATGCACTTCATCAATGATGACAACCTCGTATTCATGATTGGAACGTACAAGCTCCAACGCCCTCTTTAGATTCTCTAACCCGACTGAACGAACTTCCCAGTCATATAGTCCAAAGTCTTCTCTGTATTTTCTCCATCCGGTTGCAGCATTATCATCGCCGATAAGACCCGGAGGGCACAAAATGATACCGCGTTTACCCAGACTTCTGGCAATCAAGCCGGCTACAATGCTTTTCCCTAAGCCTACGACATCGGCAACTATGACGCCCTTGTGATGCTCGATGATAGATATGGCTTGTGCCACAGCATCAGTCTGGTATTTATATGTCCGATACCCCTTTTTCTTGAGTAATTCAAGCAAGCTCAGCTTTATTTGCTTTTGCTCCTGTAGTTCTATGTAAGTTTTCAGTACCAGGGCAAATGCTTCATAGGGTGTGACTTCGGTTAGCAGGGTTTTTCTCTCAAGTAAATCTATCAATCTATCTTTGAATCCGGCGATTTCGGTTACTTTAACGCCCTCTTCCCAGAGCTTGTCAAAATAGCCTTCAGCTTCCTTGGCACCATAATCGCTGATTTCCACATTGAATTCGTCTTGATGAGAGAGCCCCGCCCTTGTGAGGTTGCTACTACCCGTAATGAAGAAGGATTTCTTTATGGTCGCCAGTTCATCTTTGATCTTAAAGACGTAGAGCTTCGCGTGATTAGGGTCGTAGGTTTTCCTGATTCTCAGTTTATCGCGCTTGATAGCTTCTATAAAAAATCGAGCCTGGTTATAGAAAACCTGGTTATCGAAGTCGTCGGAGTTTATCGAGTTTGATACGGACCTGAGGAACTGCTCAAATTTCTCTTTGTCCGTTAATCCTTTGGTATCATCACTGTATTCAGTCAGTCCGTGGACGGTCTTATCAACAGTGAGGCCAATGAGGACATCGAGCTGAACATCGGGATTATTCTTTAGCGAGTCATAAAGTTCTCTAATTCCGGAGAAATAGAAGAAACCGACCAAAAACTTCAATTCCTTGCTGTGCCTGATCAGCTCAGCAATTCTGTCCTTCAGCTTCTTATTTCTCTCGTTAGTAATAAAAGTAGTATCTGGCATAATCGTCAAAAGGAATTCTTGCCTTTATCCTACTATCTGTTACCGTAATATTCAACTGTGGATATCTATTTTTCTGGAGCAGGTCACATTTCGTCATAAGTCTAGGCAGGGGCGCTGTGCTTAGGCTTCAAGCAGATGCTCGTGTCAGAAATAGGGATCAGGGACTAGGGATTAGAGACTGGAGACTGGAGACAAGGTGGGTTTGTTGAGTTCATAGAGTTCATAGAGTTCGTGGAAACTGGAGACAGTCAGAGATACGGTGGAGATGCGATAGAGATACGTTCGAGGTCCAAATGTCAAAGGACAAATATCAAATCAAGTTCAAAATCCAAATGACAAATCAGAAGGCAAGGCCGGGACAAGGTCAAATGACAAATGAATGTCAAAATTCAAATGCTTGAATGCCAAGACCATTTAGATACTAGATATTAGGCATTAGAAAGTCGGATTTGGCCGCGGGATTGCCGCGCTTCCCCTTCGCTACGCTCAGGGCTTTGGCTCACCGCAATGACAGAAAGGCGGGGCTCCTTTCATAACTCCCCTAACCCCTCTGATCCTTTCACTTCGCTCAGGACATGCCTTAAGAGGGGGCTTTTCTGCCTCGTCTAGCCATTTGACACCCTTATAACGAAACCCATCCGTTTTGCATATTGCTGCATTCCGCTTTTCTGACGGTCACGTTTGTTTCTCGCACTCCAGCACATTGAAGAACTCATCGATATAGTCGCTGTATCTATGATATTTCTCTTTCAGTGTTCTCTTTAGCTGAAGAAATCCTGGTTCATCTAGCATCGTGTCAATGTCATGGGCTGACTTACCAAGTTGCCTTGCATACTTATCAGCCACAGTTGGATACATGATGTTGCGTCTCTTTGCTACTTCCCTTGTCGCTTCTATCCTATCGATAGAGTATTTCTTAACAAGGTGTGTTACTTTGAGAATATCACCTAGTCCGTCAGGGATACGTTTTGGAATATCAGGAAACTCCAATCTAGATTCTCCCCTTGCTACTGAAGCGGTCGGTCCCAGTGATAACTCTCTTCTTATCGTCGAATTTACTGTATCGACAAACGGCTCAGCTTTTTTTTGTAGGTATCGGTATACTTCTTCATCTACTTCAATCTTGTACATTTTCATTGCTCCCTCCTTAAGGTACTTAATGTACTTATAGTACCATAAGGCTTCTGACTTGTCAAGGGTTTTGAAAATTATTTTTGGCCAATTGGTCCGCTGATGATAGATAGATGAATAGACCGGCGGCACCCTGTTCTGTGCAGACTTTCAGAATCTTCGGCTATAACTTCCCTGAGTTATCAAGTGGGCCGAACTTTTCGTATGTCCTTGCTACCACCTCATAACCCCTGTAACCACATTCTGCACGGACTGAGATTACCGCCTACGACGTCTCAGAACATTTCACTTCACCATCCACCTAGGTGCTGCTCTTTGTCTATTGTGTATCAGTCTCCAACGTGACGATGCTCGGAAGGCCAGCTAGGCTCCGCCGCACCAAACGTGAAAGGCTTCGGCAGGCGCGATGTCCTCGGGCTTCAAGCGGGTTTGTTGAGTTTATTGAGTTCATGGAGTTTGTTGAGTTTATAGAGTTCGTAGAGTTCATAGAGTTTATGGAGACTGGAGACAAGGTGGGTTTGTTGAGTTCATAGAGTTTATTGAGTTTATAGAGTTCGTGGAAACTGGAGACAGTTAGAGATACGGTGGAGACAAGTCGGGTTCATTGGGTTCATAGAGT
>Ga0315288_10013873_pt1 | contig 10077 bp, 11 predicted proteins | sample YL17G11_20_MG_FD_203454 | JGI IMG/M metagenome (GOLD analysis project Ga0315288, IMG submission 203454) | Sediment microbial communities from Yellowstone Lake, YNP, Wyoming, USA - YL17G11_20 | ecosystem: Environmental > Aquatic > Freshwater > Lake > Sediment | place: USA: Wyoming | collected... | reverse complement strand
GGGTGGGCTTCCGATACCAGTGCCGGTAGGGTGCTCAGGATAAAGTGGGGAGCTTCCGTCAGGCTCGGTATGAGAAGAACGATAGATGTCTCCGAAGACGGTGGGGTCTCGTACATATCCCTCCTTGAAGGTGCGCTGCCGCCCTACTCGGAAGTTGAGCCAACTTGGTTCGAGTACCAGGTGGCGGTCAACAGTAACTTGCTTGTCGTGCGAATCTTCACTAACGGCCTTGAGAACAACGAAGGATCGACCTTACGGGTTTACGACATCAAGGTCGAGCGGGGCAACCCCGCGTCCGTTGTTACGACTACGGGGATCGCTTACGCATACACCGAACTCTACTACGGTGACGGATACATTCTCGAAAGCCCTCCCTCCCAACTGTCCTTCAACTTGGTGCTGCCGGGAAACGGTTCGGCGCTCTTGACCCGTCCAGCGACAACGAACCCGGCAGCGACTCACTGGAGGGTGTACCGGATTGGAGATGGGATCGCCCGAACGTACGCGAATTATGGAGTTGTTTCGGACGACATTCTGATCTCCGTCCTAACATGGACGGATGTGTTCGCCGTTCCGATCACAGAGCAGGGCACTCCTATCATTCCCTTGGTCTCGGTCGGTACGACCTATTACCTGAGAGACAATCCAGTAGACCCTCTCAAGAGTATGATTTCGTGGAAGGGGTCGATCTGCGGGATCTCTACGACGTTGCCGCGCCAGTGGTTCTACTCGGAGGGCGGTCGCCCGGAATCGTTCCCGCTGATCTACGTGGTTGAATCGTTTCCTCTAGACGAACACGATGGTCTGGTAGGCCAGATGGCCATTGGGGAGACCCTCGTATTGCTCTGCGGAGGGGCCGTACTCGCCATCGACGATGTGCCGAGGGTCACGGACGGGGTATTCACGCCCACGGAGGCTCGCCCGATCAAGGGGCATCCTGGATGCGTCGGGGAGTACGCCTACACGACGTTCTCCGTAGCCGGAGAACCTCGAGGAGCTTGGGTATCTCCGTTCGGTGTCTACATCACGAACGGCCAGATTTGCGCGTGCATCTCTCTCGATTTGGCGTGGGAGCGCGAGGTCAACGTCCCATTCCTAGAAACGTCCGTGCTTCGATGGGACCCAAAGAATCTCATCCTATGGTTCGAGTTCGACCTGGACGGCGACGGCCTAAACGACCACGAGATGCCGTTCCACATGGCTCAGGCTCACTCGAAGGGTGAAGCGTCTCCTAAGCTCGGCCAGCCCACGGCGAAGGCTACGAGCTGCATGACTTCGGCGTTGATCGACTCGACTCACTACAGGTTCTCGGGCCATCCCTCAAATGGCGGTGTCTACGTGGAGGAGTCGGGGACCGTGGACGCTGCCACCGGGACGACTGTTGCCATGACGGTTCGCTCGGGTCAGGTGTCCCACGGCAAGGTTGATCTTGGGGTCATCAAGGCGACCCTGAATCATTCCGACTTCGGGACAGGTGAGACGGGGACGTTGACGGCGACCCTTTACCGGGACTCGTCCAACTCGGAGAACTCCCGCGCCCAAAGTGTTCGGCTCGACGGCAACCGGGGGACGACCATTGGTATCGGTCGGGCCGGGGAGATTGTCGATGTCACTGTCGAGTATTCCGGTTCCGGTTCTGGCGGTGTTGGTGGAGTGGATCTAGAAATTGAAGGCCACGGAAGGTCTGGGAGTGCGCCACGAGTAGTTTCAAACTCGGCAACGCCCTAGCTTCGGTTCACGGCGAATCGGGGTTCAACACTTACGCTTGCCTGCGTAAGATTGAGGCTAGGCTTGCCTCAGTCTCCGATAGCGTCAGTACGATCTACAACGAGAACGTTCTCACCCAGACGTTCATTACGAATGTCGGGTCGGCTCTCGCGTCCGATCCCACAGCGCAAGTCACTCTGTCTACTGTTCTCGGTGTCGCCGGGACGTACATGCGTAGCGATGCGGCTCCTGCGCTCTCCCAGAGCATCGCGCCGACGTGGGTCCAACCTCACCGATGGAGCAACTACGTAGAATTTGACGAGATGGCCGCTCCAGGGACCCCAGCGGCGAATCGAGTGCGCCTCTATGCGAAGGACAAAACGGGCGTAAGCACTCTGTACTACAAGAAAGACAACGCGGCGGAAGTCGAACTCGCGGGCGGCAGCGTCACGGGAACGGGCACCACCGGAAAGCTAACGAAGTGGTCGAACGGCGCTGGGGGCGTCCTCGCGGACAGCATTCTCAGTGACGACGGCGTTGGCGCGTTGTCCTACACGGACCCGGTGACTCTTTTCACGGCGACAATCGACCTCCAACCTTCCGTCCAGTTTGGAGACCAGGCATTCAGCCTCAATGAAATCGGCGGTGGCCTTGGGAACCTCGTAACCGGATCGGGCTTAGCGGACTACATTCCCGCATTCAGCGCCGGTGGTTGGGGGATCACGAACTCCATATTGCAAATGGCTGTTACGGGCGGGCAAGAGTACGTCTACTTGGCTCCTGATCTTTCGGCAACGACCAGTGGTTTGATAATGTTCGCGTTCCAGTTGGCTCAAGCGATGAGTTACGAATTGGGCTTTACTGCCGGTAGCGGTGTTGTCAGGCACAAGATTTACGAGGCAGGCGGCAAGTTTCTATTCGTCGGTAACGTCGCTGCGAGCGTGCCCGTCGTGGAAGTCACGGGCGGTGCAAAGGCGACGTGGTTTAATAAGATCACCGTCACGCAACCGGCGAATGGATCGACGTTGACCATCTTGGACGGTAAGACCTTCGCCGTCAATAAAACGCTCACCCTCACCGGGACCGATGCCACAACGATGACCTTCCCCGCGACGAGCGCGACGATCGCCCGCACCGACGCCGGGAACACGTTCACCGGCGCGCAGATCGTCAACGGCGATCTGAAGTTGAACACCGTAGGAAATGGCCTCTATATCAAGGAAGGCACCGACGGGACGAGCGGAATCGTCACCCTGGTCGCCGGGGTCAAGGTCGTATCGACCACCAAGGTCACGGCGACCTCGCGCATCTATCTAACGCGCCAAACGGTTGCCGGGACCGTGGGAACGTCCGTTGACGTGACCGCGCGCACCGCAGGTACATCGTTCACGATAACCGCCGCAGGTTCCATCCTCGACACGTCCACCGTGGCATGGCTCATCGTCGAGCCTGCGTAATGGAGACTGTGAAAATGCGTCAAGTCATCACGGGACTCTTCGTTCAGGTGGAAATCACGCGATACACCGAAGCAGGCAAGAAGGTTGGCACTGTGATGTCCGAAGAGGGCAAGCCGCCGCTGTTCTCGGTTGCCGAGGTAGACATTCCCGAACCCGTACTAGAATGGGTGCGGAAGATGATTGGGATGAAAGAGGAGGTTCAGTAATGATTTACGACAACACGGGACCGTCTCAGACTCAGGTTGGGACAGGACGACAAGCAGAGAGCCAGGGACTCGTCAATCTCCTACAGATGCTCCAGACTCAGGGGCGAGTAGATCCGCGCCTTCTGGCATCGTTACAGGCCGCTAATGCAAGAGGTACGCAGCAGCAGCAGGATGCTATCCGCTCCCGCAGCGCCGCTGGTGGCATGGCTCGTGGTGGCCTAGCACAGGCTCTAATGGCATCGGTGGGAGCTGCTGGTGCCGACCGCGCCTCGAACCTCACGTACCAGGACATAGCCGATTCGTACAGGCGCAACCAGGAGAACGTCGGCCTGATGAATCAAGTTGTCCAGCAACCGGCGCTTGGTTACTCGACGCTTCAGGAAGGGCAGAACCAATTCCGAATTAGCGAGGGCAACAAGAGTCGGGCGGCGAACGCGGCAATGGTCGCCGGTATCGTTGGCGGCATCGGGAAGATGGGCGCTGGGGGGGCGTGAGATGCCTGCTAACTACGCACAGAATCGAACGCTTACGCTTCAGGACCTCTTCGATCAGTCTGGCGGTCAACCTCCGTTGGCCGATACTTACCAGGCCAGTCAGGACCAAACGCCCAACGGGCTTTCTGACGAAGAGATGAATCTGTACCGTATTCTGACAAGCAAGGACTCCGAGAAGAAACCAGAAAAAGGTAAGAAGCAGCCAGGACAGTATCTCGGCGAGGCCGCGATGGGCGTCGGAGATGCCCTTAGCGCTTGGGCTGCGATCATGGGTGGATCGCCCAGTGCACGCACCGATAATCTCGGCGAGTACATGTCCTATCTCGAGCGGCAGAAGACGGCCACTGAGTTGTCGAATCAGAGGTTGGGGGAGAACGCGGCGAGAAGGGAGTTCGAGGGGGCGAAGTTTCTGTACGGGGTGAAGCAGCGGAAGGAAGAGGCGGCGGCGGCTGCGGTGGCTAAGACCGAAGATGCTGCGTGGAAAAAAACTCAGGTGGAGCAGGCCAATGCTGACCGGGACGCGGCGCGGCAGCAGGCGAAGGCGATGAACGATGCGGACAACGCGACGAAGATCACGATTGAGAAGATGGGGAATGAGGCTCGGGCGCGAAGCGATGGGCTGCAAGCGGAGCTTCATCGAATGAGGTCGGCTGGTGAAGCGGACAAGGATCAACATGCCGAGTACGCCAAGGCCCGCCAGTTCGTCGTCGGCAAGAAGGCCGAGTACATGCAGATGCTTGCCGATGGCAAGGCGACTCCCGAGCAGATCATTGCCCAGTGGCAGGACACACTCGACGCTTCCGATCTGTCTGGCACGTACCGAGAAGCTGCGGACGCATTCTTTCAGGACAAGATTGGCACTCTCCTGATGCAGTACGCGCCACAGCAGGGACCTGCGCCTCAACCCTACGGCGCAACTGGGGCGATACCGCAAGGGCAGATCGACGCTAACCGTCAGGTGGCCCGCCAAGGGCCTAAGTACTAGTCCGTGGCGAGCGTGTTCGACGCTCCGAAAGGCTCGGCGCGTCGGTCGTCCGCGTTCGATCTCCCCTCATCCAAGGGCAAGGCGTCTCCGTTCGATTTGGTGGCGGCGAAGGCCGAGGAGCCGTTAGCAGCCGAAGTAGACCCCAACGGCAACCCCATCGCCTCTCACATCTGGGAGACGGCGAAGGGTGCTGGCCGTGGTTTGATCGACTTCATTTCCCGCCCGAACTACGCTGCTGCCGGTGCCGCCGAGGAGTTGCTGTCTCCGCAAGGAGGTGGGATTGGTGCCGTACCTGGCCGTGTGGCATCCGAACTGTTTTCCGGCATCGGCAGCATCAAGGGGCAGAAGGAAGGCTTCGGGCAAGTCATGGAGCAGGCTGGGGCCGGGGAGATGGGCAAGCTCTCCGACGTGCTGGGCTTCATGTACAACGATACCGGGGAAGGGATTGCGCTGCAACGTGGCGGCGTCCTCGACCCAACTGGGCGGGGGGCGGTGGGGCTGTTCGGGGACATCTTCCTCGACCCGACCACCTACCTGTCGTCTGGCGGTTCGGCTGCACGGAAGTTCCTCACGGCGAAGGGACTCAAGTATTTGTCGAAGGAAGGGAAGGCTGTCGCTGCGGCAGAGTGGAAAGCCATCGAGCCTCAGTTCAAGGCCGCGCTTAAGATCGGGGAGACTTCGGAGCGGGTAGCCAAGGTGCGCGAACTCGACCGAGCTTTCCGCTCAAACGTGCTGACGGAGGTCGAAACAAATCCGAGCCTCCTCGAAAAGACCGGCATCAAGTTCATGGGCCAGGAGTTCATTTCTCCCGAATCCTTGAAGGGGCTGACCGACTTTGGCAAGAGTATCGTTACGTCGATACCTGGAGGGGCCAGGGCGGCTCGTGGTGCCGAGGCTTTGGGCCGAGGTATCCAGCGGGTGTTCGACCCCTACGCGGACCTTGCGGGGCTTCCTACCGAGGCTAGGGACGCAATGAAGGGGCTGCTGCGCGAGAACCGTTCCGCCCATGCTGCCCATCAAACCATTCTCAACTCTGAGTGGGACCAGGCTGCGGCGTCGTACAACAAACTTGCCAAGTCCTACGGCAAGGGTGACGCTGGGATGCAGGCTCTCGGGAAGCGGTTCGCTGACTGGCGGCAGGGGACTGCTGCGGTCACGCCGACTCCTGCTGAGTTGGACGTGTTCCAAAAGATCACCAAGGTCTACGACGAGATGGAGCCGGTGTTGCTGCGCGAAGGCATCATCGACGCCGAGCAAGCCGCGAAGCATTCTGGAAAGTATCTGCATCAGGTGTGGAAGAACGCGGACGAGGCCCTTGCTGAGACGGCAAAGAAGGCTGGGCGTCCCATCGACCGCATCGTCGTCAACGAGCAGATGCAGCGGGCCAGGGTGTTCGACACGATCCAAGAGGGCGTGGACGTTTCCAAGGCCCTTCACGCCGAGACGATGGGGCAGAGGTTGGCGGGGGCTAAGGGCCAGGTCTACGGAGAGTTGGTTCCTGAGTACGACGCGATGAAGAACCTCGCTGACTACATCCAGCAATCTACGGATGCGATCTGGCGCAAGCGAACGTACACCGAGGCAGCGCAACGGTTCGGGTTGCCTATTGATGCGTTCGATCCTGGGCGAAGATGGGCGCTAGAAACACAGCGTCGAGTTCGTCCTGACGTTCGGGCTGCAATCGACTCCGTTGCTACGGCGACAGAGGAGGCCGGGTTCCGCGATCTCTCCGTGGCGAAGTCCACGCTGGCGAAACTGTCAAACCAAGAACAGCGCGAACTTGCCCGCGAGCTAGTCTCCCGTGCCAAGTCCCCGTCTCAGGTGGTGAACATCGAACGGTCGGTTGGAAGCCACTTGATGCCCGACATTAAGGTGGTCAAGCCTGGGGACATCGACCCGTACTACACGAAGTTGGGCCAGGACGGGACGCTTCACACCGTTCAAGGTGGCCTGTGGGGCGAGAAGGCAATCCAACTCCCCGCGCAGATCATCAAGATGGTGGAAGAGGCCCCGTCCGATTTCATCAAGGACGCCGCTCGAAAGAAGGGCCTAGCCACTCTCGTCAAGGGCTTCGACAAATACAACAACCTGTTCAAGGCCATGACGTATCCTTTCTACCCTTCTGGTGCGGTACGCGACACCTACAACAACGTGATGCAGGCGTATCTCGGGGTTGGGGTCGGCGCGTTCGCTCGTCCCTTCCAGGCTGGTAGGGTTCTTCGCGGCAGCGCAGACGACGTGCTTCGTCTTGGCGAGCGCGAGTTCACCGCTAAAGAACTCAACACGATGGCGAAGGATCTGGGCGTCATCGACCCGAGCGGCGCGGCTTACGTCCAGTTTACCGGGGACGAGGGCGCGAAGCGTACCGGGTTCCTGGGTAGGGCCAGGGCCAAGCGCGGCAGCGTGGACAACCTCACGCGCTCTCAGTTGTTCATCAACAACATCGCGGCTGGGATGACCCCGCAGGACGCGGCGCAAGTCGTCAAGGACTTCCTTTTCGACTACGGCGAGTTGAGCAACTTCGACAAGGACTTCATGCGCCGCGCCATGCCCTTCTACGTGTTCCCCAGAAAGGCCATCGAGTCCTACGGGGTAGCGGCAGTCAAGACCCCTGGCCGAGTCGTCAACCTTGCCAAGCCCTTCCGTGGCCGCGAGGACGAGAACAATATGATGACCTCCTGGGAGGGCGAAGGCTTCAAGCTGCGCCTAGACCGGGACGGCAAGACGCTCACGATGCTCAACGGCGTCGATCTTCCCGTGCGAACGATGGACATGCTTTGGGCGGGAAGCCCGACCAAGACCATGAATCGCTGGCTGTCGATGGCGTCTCCGGCAATCAAGGTTCCCTACGAGTTCCTGTCGGGGCAAGACCCGTTCCGTGGGCAACCTCTTGGCAGACAGCAATCCTACTTCCTGGGGCCGCTACTGAAAGAGATGCCTAAGGTGGCGCAGGACTTTGCCGGGTTCCACGAGGACAAGGACGCCGCTGGTCGCCCCAAGTACACGGTTCGCATGGATCGAGTACAGGTGTTGGCCGAGGCCGCGTTGATCTCCCGAGTGCTGTCGATGGGAGAACGCAACGTCAAAGAGCAAGCGAAAGACCCTGACTGGACGGCGCGCATGCTCGACTTCCTCACCGGGCTGCGGCTGAAGGACATCAACTTCGATGAGCAGCAGAAGATGAAGGTTGACGCGACGATACGGACACTCCAAGAGGAGAAGGTGAAGCAGGGCGAACTCAAGCAAGGGACGTACACGTTCAAGCCGAAGCCCCGATGATGCCCCTCCTCCTCGCCAGTTGGCTCTCGACCCAGACGTGGGCCTGGAGTCCCGTGCCGAACGCCACTGCCTACCGCGTCTACTGGAGCCACACCGCGAACGAGTGGTGTACCTCTAGCCGGTTGGAGTTCCCCGCGTCCGTTTGCGTCTCTGGGGAGTGCCAGGGGGATGTACCGCAGCCTGCGTGGGATCTTGCGTTTTTTGTGGTTACGGCGGTCAACGCCAATGGGGAAAGCCCTACCGATCATGGGGAAATTAGGGTATGTCCTTGAACCTACTGGAGGGTTTGTGAAACTGCGGACGGTGACTCGACAGAACGGGGCCGACGATGTTTCGGAGCGCGAGATGCATTTCGGCTGGGACGTTATCGGGACGTTAGGAGGGTTCGTCTTGGCTGCGTTCGCTGCGTGGTTGTCGCTGCGGTTGGACGTGCAAGAGATCAAGACTCAGCAACGCATCGAGCACGAAGGTTTACCCGACGTGATCGACCTGCGTGTCCGTCAGATGGACGATAGCGTTATCCAACGTGTAGAGTTCGAATCTCATACCCATCAAGGGACAGTGCCTGCGGAGCATTGAACTTGCAGTCGCGTATCGCCTTGTGGCTACTTCGCCGCGAGGTCATTGCAGCCACAGGGCTGAAAGGAAGGGATAAACGCATGTTCTCGACATTCATTAGGAACTGGAAAACGTCTTCGATTGGAGCTGGTATGGCGGCGGTTCAACTCCACCAGGGCGGCATGAACTGGGGCAACGCTGCCGTCGCTGCGTTTATGATGGCTCTCGGGATGGTGGCTAAGGACAGCGACAAGACGGGTCTGTAGTTATGGCCCAGGCCAAGACCGGCATCTGTTTCCAATGCCACGAGCAAGTCTGTCAGTATTGTGGGGAATGCAAGTATTGTCACGGGCACCTTAAGACTTGCGACCCTCCCAAGAAGAACGTAGGTTCCGCGCAACTCTAGTCTCCACCCTCGACGGGGGCCACCACACTGATCCGTGCCCGGTGGCCCCAAATACCCCAAAATAGTTCTTGACTAGCGCTATACGGGCGTATACGTTTGCGGCATGAGCAAAGCCAAGACTGAAGACAGGCACCTCGACCCTCCGATGGTGGTCTATCCCATGCGTATCGAGGTCGAGAGCCTGCAACAAATCCGCAAGCTAGCCAAAAAAAAAGACCGCACCAATCAGTACATGCTCCGCGAGGCGGTGAGGTTTTACCTCGCGCGAAAGGGGAAAGCATGACCTGGATTCACGATCCCTACAAGCACAAGCTCGATGGCCGCAGCTACAACAATCGCATCGGCAAGCCTTTTTATGGCTCTGCGCTAAAGCGCCTGCTCGACGCCACGCCGCCCGAGTCGTCCTACGACCGCGACCGCCAGATGACGTGGCTGATCGTTCTTATCGCGGTCCCTATCGCCATCCTTCTCGCGGCGTTGATCGTTTCTCGATGAACCGCGTCACGGCTGCAATCGTGCGCCGAGGCGAGCGCCGCATCTCTGAGCGCAGGGCCACCGTGGCACCGGACCCGCTCGTCGCGGTGCTCAACCTCGTCACGGCGGATCGTGACCGACTCAAGGCCGAGAATCGCCGCCTGCGCGAGGCGATCACCAAAGCAGCTCACGTCATCGAGCTTGGAGCGCATCACCACACGGGGGCCACCCAATGATCGAAATCAAGTCATACCTAGGAGTTGTGCTCCACCGATCCGAAACGGACACGATCAAAGCTGCGGTGGAAGAGGCTGTCAGCGGCGGTGCAAACCTCAGCGGAGCGGACCTCCGCGGCGCGCACCTCGGCGGCGCGGACCTCCGCGGCGCGAACCTCGGCGGCGCGGACCTCGGCGACGCGAACCTCGGCGACGCGAACCTCGGCGGAGCGAACCTCGGCGGAGCGTACCTCCGCGGCGCGGACCGCGGCGGTGCGGACCGCCGCGGCGCGCAC
>Ga0315288_10013870_pt1 | contig 10078 bp, 19 predicted proteins | sample YL17G11_20_MG_FD_203454 | JGI IMG/M metagenome (GOLD analysis project Ga0315288, IMG submission 203454) | Sediment microbial communities from Yellowstone Lake, YNP, Wyoming, USA - YL17G11_20 | ecosystem: Environmental > Aquatic > Freshwater > Lake > Sediment | place: USA: Wyoming | collected... | reverse complement strand
ATAGGTACACGACGATTACGCATTTCATCCCGACTTGAGTAGGATCACGGCCTGATTTGATCCCTGCGTCCCCCGGGGTATGATCGAGATCTTGCCGTTCTTTGCTAGCTCGCCCAAGACAGCGTTCGGCACTGCTGCAGTCAGCTTTGTGCGCTTGCGTAGCTCAGTCCACTCGGTTTTGCCGTTCAAGGATACCAGTGTCCACAGGATTCTATTGTCTGGCGGCTGCTTGGATCGTCTCATCGAGGGCGAGACAGGAGCTAGCTTGAACAAGGGTAAAAATATGTGCCATCTGGGGTGAAATTGTTCTCATAATTCTGTGCTTCTGGCCGGCCGCCTCGCTCTTCATCTTTCTACTGCTTCCCAGGGGGCCATCGTGGATTGTCTGGCCGTCTCTCCAGGGAGAAGGCGATAATGGTATGTCCGTTAAGTGTAGATTGTGGCCTCGATGATGGAGTAGTCTACCGAACGGGTCTATATCCCCAAGGGGAACGCAGCATTATCGTGACAGCAGGATCGTCCGAAACAAGAAGTTCACGTTCAAGAAGGAGAGAATGGATAAGCTGGAGATGATCTAACAGCCCCAAAATGATAGCGTTATAGGATTCTGTATCTTAAGTTTTCTCGAAAGAGTCTTATAATTATAGCGCTTGTATTAATATCTATATCTATAGAAAGAGAAAAGAGGAAAAGATGATGGATCTTAATAGATTCTTTAGATATTCAATCACTCTAGTCTTCATAACTACCCTGTGGCAGGGCGCCTGGGCAGAGTGCTGCAATCGGGATAGCCCAGATTGTGCTTGCTTTCAGAACAATGGTTCATGGAATCCCAGTGGTCCCACTATCCAGGACGTAGCTCTAGACACATTGGGCACCATTGAATCTTGTGTGCCGGATGATGGTGGCAAACCTTATTATCAGATGGTGAACGGAATTGACAACCGCAGCATCGCCCAATCAGCAGCTTGTGCCGGCATATTTCCTTATCCTCGTGATGCATGGTGTTCTGAGACTATCTCTTACTGGCATCACAAAGCAGGAATTCCCTATTCTGCAGGCTATCGAAACTCCGATTGGGCCCTGAACTGGCAGCTGTACAACACTTCCTTGCTCAGGACATTCTATGAGACTGAGGAGGACCTTCCAGGAGGAAGGGGCAGATGGATCCGCTGGCAAGATCTGGACTACGATGACATTGAGATGGGAGTTACTGTTCCCTTGCCTGGTTCCTATGTTCTGATCGCCAAATACGAGCAACTGGGAGATGGAAGTTGGATTTGGAATGGGGCCTCACACAGCATGCTGATAAACGAGATGTGGATTCACCGCATGATCTCTCCACTGGGAGGCGGTCCTAAGGTGACGGGAATCGAGGTCTCCCTCTTGGAGGGCAATTCTGGCCCTCCAGGCTGGGGTAAAGTGAATGATTCTGCCGTATTTGAAGACTTATTATCATTGACACCCTGGGGAAACGACTTCATTGGAACATCCGGCAAGAAAATCAAAGGATTTGGTGTGGACCTGGATTCCAGGGGCCAGCCTATCTACGACGCCAGCAGACTTCACTACGTAAGTGAAAAGGTTCCCTATGATCCGCGGCTTGAACGAATTCTTGAGGCTGAGAGGGCCCGCAGATCTCTGGCCGCCTTGCCCTCTGATTTTGATCCCCTCTGGGAGACCTACTATAAGCCTCTTATACCCAAGCTTGTGGATTACGCCAAACTAGCCAGAGCCAAAGGATTACATGTCACCTCCCCGGCGAATATCCATGCCCAGGGAATTCCAGATGGGATAGGGATCCAGTGGATTTTCCCTTCCAACCTTGATAAAACGAATCCTCAAGGCATTGAAATAACGATCGATCTGCTGAAGCTTCATCCTCTGCCCATCAAAGGCCTTATCTTAAACTGGGATGCGAAGTTCATCCCAAAGGGATACAATGTTCAGTGGGCGGGAGAAGATAAGAAATTCGCTTCGGCAAAGGTGCCTGAAATCAATAAGCAAAGCCAACAAGCAGCATCCTTCCCCGTATACGTGACCATCTTTGAACCGAAAGAAGGGGCAAAATATGTTCAGGGAAATGTCCGCTATATCAAGTTCATCTTTCCAAAGGGCACTTTCCCGACGGAGACAACCCTGAAAGAAGTTCAGTTTATCTTCGAATGGCCATCCTCCGAGGACGCAAAATATAATCCTTAAAGAGGAATCCCGCCATGACATGGGCGGGACGTCTCTACTTTATTACCCTTTTTCTGGCTAGATGGCATCGCAGGCGTGACAGACATGCTTGTGCAGGATATATTATTCTCGGAAAGCCACTTGCTTTATATATCATAATTAATACTAGTATAATGCATGAAATTAGCATCCTGCAATCGATGCGGTTATGTTTGGCGGCCTCGGACTACGAACCCGAAACGATGCCCCAGATGCAAGTCTCAATATTGGCGAAAAGCGCGAATCCGAGCTAGGAGATCGGTACTGGATCATATGGAGCAGGCCATTGAAGTCGAGACCTAAAATTCGTAAGTCCAGAATTGGCATGACAAGAAATGCCAGCTGCCAGAAGGATATATAAAGCCAAGCACTTTCGATGTCGTACCGAGACGCAGACGCATAACCGTGTTCAAGGTCGGCAAGCTCTGGCTCTTCAAGCAGTTCTTCGAAAACAAGGAGATCTTCAAGGCCCTGCTGGGCTATTACAACCAGGACAACTACCGCGTTGAGTTCAAGACCATAGCTGATAGGAACAATGCCCTTAAGGTACTGGAGCGCAACGGCTTCGACTACGACCTGGTGGAGGACCTGCAGGGCTACGCCGTCAAGCTCCCAAAGTTCGCCAAGTACGCGCAGATCCTGAAGAACTCCGTGGCCAGCAAAGAGACGGCGACTGAGAGGATATTCCTGATGAAAGACCTGGCCGCTGTCGAGGAGGCGGTGGGTGTGGGCGCAGAAAAGATGGAAGAAGAAGTGGCCTTCTGATGGGCCCTGAACCGCTCTCCATCGCGGCTAGATTCTTATGATAATAGGATCCCACAGATAAGAATGGCGTGATGACCGGGTGGGCCGGTCCTGGTCTTCTCTCCTCCTACCAACCTCAAGCCAGACCGGCCCATCCCTCTTGCAAGTAGGCCTAAGGCCTTGCAGGATGAAAGGAGGATTGGAAAAATTACGGCCAAAAAAGCATCGGACCGTATGTATCGGGCCGCCAGGAACACGCGTGACCTGGAGGTCCTGGCCTCCGGCGATCCCAAGAAGATCGTGCGCAGGGCGAAGAACAATTGATAGGACAGGCTGCTAGGAAAGCTGAAGATCTGGAGATGAGCAAGGCCATTTTGATATGAAAATCCCCTCCAAGATCATCTTGGATTTTCATGCGCATGGGTGTCCAATCGGTCATGAGGGTTTTCTTATGCGGACTTCTGATAGGGGCATATTATAGATGGCGCATAAGGCATGTGGCCGGGCTGGCTCTAGTTTTCGTCTCTCATAGATTCTCAAACCAGCCGGCTTGGCCTAAACCCTATCGAGGAAAGGAGATGCACTCAAAAGCATTCATCCACTTGCCTATACCAGCTCCCCTCCTCCAGCCTCCTCTGTATCATCTCCTCCATATCGGAGGGCTGAGCGTCGAAGACCTCGGCCAGGATATTAATCTTCTTGTTATTATCGTCTGCCAGGGCCGCGTTTTTCGAGCACATTCAGCCGGTATTTTAAGCTGTCTGCCTTCATCTTATCCTCTTCTTCATGAGCTCAATTAGCCGTGCGAGCTTAGCGTCTACTTCCTTCTCAGACCTAGCCGCTGTCTTCTGGTACAGTGGGCATGTTGGGCTGTGGTCCGGGAGATCCGTTAAGGAGCCAAGGTAATTCCTTCGACCTTCAAAGAATTCGAGATCTCTAGCGAGCCTCCTGTCTATTTCTCTGTCTGACATGCTATCAATCGCTTGACAACGATGGCATGACTCCGGAGCTGAAGTCTCCTGCGCTACAGCGCGCTTGTGCAACCCTGGATTCCTCATTATTTGGTCTCCCTTGCCTGTTCTAGGGCCGTGAGCCCCGGCTTCGAGGTTCTCGCTTTTCGACATTTCGTGATCCTCCAGCCGGACGCGGCCTGGCTATATATTGCATCTGGTCGTATTATCAGGGAACATATGCCAGGCTGAGCTTCCGCCTCTTTCCGGCAGTCAACTTGAGATGATCCGGATCTAGAGCTACTGCCCTCTTCATAACGGTAATCACCGTTGTCTTGTTCAGGTCAAGCATCTCTACCAGCTCGTTAGTTGTAAAACTGCCCTGCTTCTTGCTCAAAAGATCGATAAGATTCCAGGCATGACCATCCAGAGCCTTGCTCTTTTTTCCCTCAGTTGGTGGCGAGATTCTCTTTCCAGCCGTAAGCTCCACTTTCAGATCTCTCAGCTCTTTGGACTGCCTGTTGACCTGGTCCTCTAGCTTCTTGAGAAGGGCCACATTGCTCTGAGCGGAGAGCCCCTCCTGGGACATCTCTTCGATGGTCGTTACCAGCTGAATCATTGACTGGTATCCTCTTAGATCCTTTTCCTTCTCGGCCAACCTCGTCTTGTATAGCTCCAAAATCTCTTCAAACATGCGACCATTACTCCTAACCGAATTCTACCTATCCTTTCTTCTATTTCTATCCTCACGAGCAGGCGTAAAGATGGGGACCGGATGCCTAGAATGTGGTGTATAGTGCCTGGCAGAGAGCAGGGACGTTTTCATGCCGGCCGGCGAGCCATCTCGCGGCAGAACGTCAGTCCTTCATCGGTAAGCTCATAGGTCATCCCGCCACGCGTGGGATGCATCCTCACGTATCCGCGAGCCATGAGCGGGAGCAGTGCCTTTTCGGCATCTTTTTTCTGGTGTTTATCGTTTTGGAACTTTTTCATAAAATATTGCCTTGGAATATGAGCTGTTTTGCTCTCTTTTGTACCCCTGCATATACTGACCAAAACACGCCGCTCATACTCGCCCATCATGCTTTTTAGAATAGCTCATAATGATTTAAATGTTACTATCGCTACTCATAAAGGATCGAGATAAATTTTAAATATCTTCAAAGGATTGTATATGCCATGCGTGGAAAGACCATTCACCATGCCATCGAAGCCGTGAGGGAGAAGGGCGTAGACACCGATTTGCAGCTCTACGGAAAGATCGAGGAAATGCCCGGCGAGTCTGTATATACCCTATCGAAGGCCATGGTCTGGAGCACCGGCAAGACCTACACCGCTGCCCGGAGGCTGGAGCGGGCGGGCATGATCCACATTGAGAAGAGCGTAAAGAACAACCGTGAGGTGCTTGTGGTCAAACCAAAGGCATGGCAGGAGTATTTCACGCCCGAGGAATTTGAGGAGATGCGGCAACCAGGCTATTTTGAAGAGATTAAAGAGATCCTGAAGCGAGCCAGGGAAGAGAAAGGACAGCAGTAGCTATGATGCCAAGATAGTCCAGACACTGTCTGGACAGCTGCAACTGTCTTATGTGCCGGATTGATCGCCTTATAAGCTGGCGGCACATAAGACACGCCCCGGCTCACGCCCCTGCCGGCTTGTGTCCATATTTCTTATAGTATCTCAAGCAGGAATAGGTCTGGAATCCGATTTATTTTCCTGTGAGCCCTTGGCAGCTTCTTGTTCTGCTAGCTGAGATGCATATTGGTCGCAGATAGCGTTATCAAGCTCGATGAATTTTCGGACCACTGGGTTCTTGAGGTTCAATTTATACATTTTCGCTCTTCCGACTTCGCGTGTCTCTATTACAAGGCCGTTTTTCTCTAAGCTCGCCCAAACAGAAAACAGGGTCGTTCGGCTAATCCCAGCTCCCTTCGCTATGTCGGTTTTTGAGTAATCATAGACTTTGTTATCCATTAAGAAATCCAATATTCTTAAGACTGGGCTCTTGATGCCAAATGCTTTGAGAAATAACGTCTCTCCTCGGTTTTCGGTCGGAGCGTTCTGGTCCATATCGTCTTTCTCTCCTTTCTCGCTTTTCTCTTCTTCTCCAGATTACTAGTATTATTGTTATAAATAAAACTTTGCATCGATGTTTAAAATACTGAACTATCGATGCTTTTAAATCCATCAAAGTTATTGGTCGTGTTGATGGCAAAACGCTCCAAAGATCCTGCCAAAAGAAACATGATAAGGGCCATCATCTTCGATAAACTAAATAGGCGTGGGAAATGGGGACCGGCCCATACAAGCAAGGAAGATGCTTTAAGGGGTATACCTAGCCATGACATTGGAGCCGCCAAAGATATCTTGGAAGAAGCAATTAAAGATAGATTTCTAAATATAAAGCCCACAAGCTATGGGGATCAGGTGTCTATTAACTTCGAGAAAAGAGAGAAAATACTGGCAATCATTGCAGAACTTTTGGAAGAATAATAAGCACCGGTTCACGTCCCGGCCGGCTTGTCCTTGCCTATGTATTTCGATTTCGTCTTCCCGGCCGTTTTAGTGAATAGATACCAGTACGGCCCGTGCATCGGTTTAGAGCAGCGACAGTGATCTTTTCCGCACTTCACCTTCTGTAGAACGTAGGACCCTCCTCCCCGGGCGGGCTTGACCTCCAGGACCTCCGCTCCCCTCTCTTCAGCTTGCCCTTTTGCCTCCAGGGCATAGAGCTCGGCCATATGCAGCTCTCTGACCTATGCGAGCCCTCCGGTCTCGGATGTCCTCGATCCTTCTTTTGAGGTCGTCGATCCGGCTCGTGTCCACATGTCTTATGTGCACTTTTTGGCATTTCTGGTTACCTATGGCACATAAGACACTGGGAATGCATGCGATTCAGCCCACTTTACCCACAGGCCCTAATCTCCGCATCTCGTATGCCTCATTCACCAGCGCCGGGGCCACGGTGATCTCTGTGGTGGACAGCCTCTTGTGCCCCACCTGCTTCTGGACTGTTGGAAGGGGCACGCCGCTCATCAGGGCCGAGACCACATGGCTGTGTCTGAGGATATGGGGGGGTGTCCTTCCTCCGGGAGAGCTTCTTTCTGGGGGAGACCTCCTGGGAGGCCTTCAAGGCCGAGAACATCGACGGGCTGACCACGATCGGCTACCAGGGAGCGGCGTTCGATGGCCAGTACGTCTACTTCTCTCCCCCGGGGCTCGGCTTCAACGCCGCCGGGTGGCTGATGCCGCAGGAGCCCTATGACCTGCCGCTACATCATAACTGCCATTGCTATTGGGACGAGATAGAGCTTGAGGGGCTTTCAGAGACGCGGTGGAATGAGCTGAAAGTAGAGCAGGAGAGAATGCTTGCCGAGCTGGCCGAGGTGGAGACTCAGATCTCGGCCTGCCAGGCGGAGATCGAGGCCTGCCGGGAGGGATAGCGAGGATGAACGAGGCGAGATTGGAGTCGGAGGCCTACGCCCAGCTCTGCCGGGAGATTGCCCAGGAGCTGGAGGCCGAAGCTGAGAGGCTGGAGGAGGAGGCCGACTTTTACTTGGACGATGGGACCGAGGAGGGGGGCAGCCGGGCCGAAGAGCTGCGGCTGCAGGCCGATGAATGCCGCCAGGAGGCCGAAAGGCTGCGGGAGGATGCGGAGCAGGCGGAGATGAGGGCCCAGGACCTGAAAGCCGATGAGGAGGCCAGGCTGGAGCAGATAGCAGGGCTGGAAGCTCAGATTCAGTCCCTGGGCATCAGGAAGAACGAGATCGAGGACAGCGCCAGGGAGCTGGAGGCCTACCTGGAGAGGCCGACCCTCGAGCAGCAGGCTGCGGCTATCGCTGGGCCGAGGTTGATCTGGTAGGGGCAAAAGAACACAACAGGTAAAAGTTATTTATCGGTAGAAGAAGGCTACAGGATTAGCTCATGCTCGACGAGAAAGCACCTTTAGGATGATACCGCATGATGCAAAAAGATAGGGCATATTATTGGTTCCAAAAGGGAGACGATCTCTTTAATCGTAAATTGTATAAAAGAGCTAATCGAGCCTATAAGAAGGTTGTAGGAATAGATCCGCAAAATGCAAACGCCTGGAACAATCTTGGGCTTTCCCTTTACGCCTTAGGCTCTATCGAAGATGCTGTCCAAGCCTATGACAGAGCCATCGAGGTCAATCCTCTATTCAAAGAAGCATGGTGCAATAAGGGCAATGCCCTTGATGAGCTAAAGCGATATGAAGATGCGATCAGCTCCTATGATAAAGCCCTCGGGATAAGTCCATCCTATAAGGAAGTACTCAGTAACAAGTCTGTGGCACTCGGAAATCTAGGCAGATATGAAGAAGCGCTAGAATATTGCAGTAAGGCCCTCGAAATTGATCCTTCATTTGGTGCAGCATGGTACAACAAAGGCGTAGCTCTTGAGGCACTCCGCAGAAATGCTGAGGCAGAGTTTGCCTTTGCCAGAGCAAGCGAGTTGGGTTATAATGGGCCACCACGCGAAACTATTTACTGGTATGATCGTGGATTATAAGAGACAAGTGGCCAATATAGCTATCGATATTTGGTGCCAGGGATGATATCATCGCACCACCTTCATGCTTTGTATCCCAGTTTGTTATAGCTTTGAAGAAGGCCGCATAAGTGGTTCTGCGTTCTGCCAGGACAGATGAGGTTATAGCCAATTTATTTATGCGAAGCTCACCATCTACCACCTATGGCTGGCACTGTGAAGAAAACTATTACACCTGTTCGTGAAGATACCGAGGAGGACATTAGAACTCTCCTGGAAGGTACAGATGCCGCCTGGGCGCAGTACAAGCAGGGTCAGGGAAAGCGAATTACTAGCTCAGAGGAGCTGGATACTTTTCTAGATAGTCTTTAGGCTTTTTTTACACATGGTCAGGAAAAGAAGTCTTAGCAAGCCAAAGCCCGATCAGGCCACCACTGAGAACCCCTATAACTTATTATTTCCCGACGACGTCAAGAATCAACTATCACGTATCAAAAAGAAGGATAGCATGCTGTTTGAACAGCTTGGGAAGCGTTTTGAAAAGCTTCGCACCGACCCGGAGTGCGGAGAGGTCTTAAATCACAAGGGCACCGGGAAGTTCATGTCAAGGAGCACTGGGTTATCATTTACAGGATTGATTTCAGCGCCCGTACTGTCGTCATAGTCAAGATCGGCACCCATGAGAAAGCGCTGGGCAGATGAGCCCAGAGGCAGCCAGGCAGAAGGCCAGGAAGATGATGCCTTAGGGCACCTAAGCTTAAATATCAGCAAATTATGGGTTATTTGCATGCCAGAGCCGGCAGCTGGTCTCGTTGATGAGCTCCCTTACGAGTCGGACGCAGATATGACCAACGAGGAGATCGTAGAGGGGCTGATGAAGATAACAGCCCTTTCGTTCTCGGATTTGCTGGCAGATGAGCCCACCTATGAATGAGGAACTGAAAAAGGGCGACATCATCCTAGAGCCTCTTTCTAGGGACCCTCAAAACCCAGTTTCCTCAACCGCCTGATTAGTTCTTCTCATGAGACTGGAATGAGCCTAGACAACTGCCATCGGCTCCTCTGACATCTCAATCTTATGACCATCTAGCGGCGGGATAGGGAAACCTCTTCGCAATCGTATTGCTATCCACTCTTCAACGACCTCCTTAAGCTCCCTGCGGCACTCTTCAAGAGTCTTACCGGTGGCCCATACACCCATCAACTCGGGAACCTCGCCATAATACGGCGCCGGGTCATCGATAATCTCGTAAGTTGCCTTTTCCATCGCTGCTTCGATGTACTCTGATAGCATATCAAAATCCTATTGACGCCTGTTGAGATTTAACTTCATCTCACCGGGAGCGGAGACGGACGAAAGACCCCCCTCTGAGGGTGGGGAGGATGTCACGTCCGACATGCCATCGACTACCGCCAGGAATTCCAGGCCAGGCTCGAGGATCTCACTGTTAGGGTGGCGGACAGGGTCAAGACTACCAAGAAGGGCATCAAGGCCTATACCTACTGGACGGCCTCCTGGAGAGAGGGCGGAAAAGTGCGCAACATCCACCTGGGAAGCACCAGGAAGCTCTCCAGGGAGGCAACCATGCAGAAGGCCAGGAAGATGAAGGCAGAGGCCCTCGGGCTTTAAATGGCAAGAATCCAAAGGTAATATC
>Ga0315288_10013869_pt1 | contig 10079 bp, 9 predicted proteins | sample YL17G11_20_MG_FD_203454 | JGI IMG/M metagenome (GOLD analysis project Ga0315288, IMG submission 203454) | Sediment microbial communities from Yellowstone Lake, YNP, Wyoming, USA - YL17G11_20 | ecosystem: Environmental > Aquatic > Freshwater > Lake > Sediment | place: USA: Wyoming | collected... | reverse complement strand
CGACGTGACTGATCCGCGCCGCGAATCGTGTCTTCGTCCTGTGCACCGGCGCTACGCTACCTCGTTCCGCTCTGACCGGACAGGCACGCGGGGCGGTTGTTAGGGTCCCGGGGCCGTGGGCGACCATCCGACCAGCGGAGCGCCGCTGAGTGTCGTAGCCGCTGCGGCAGCGGCGGCCATACGTGACAGTCCCACCGTTGACGCCGACTCGAGAGAGCTGGCGTCCGCCATCGAAGGTGTCCGGATCGAGCGTTTGTCGATCCACGCCGACCCGCGAGGAATTTTGACTCCGGTAATCGACGTCCGCGACTCGTTCTGGGACGAGCCGATCGTCTACGCCTACCGATTCAGCATCCTGCCCGGCCGTATCAAGGGGTGGGGGATGCACCACCTCCAGACGGATCGCTACTTCATCGTCTCCGGGGACGTGCGGGTCGTGCTCTTCGACGGCCGAGAGGACTCCTCATCCGCTGGCTCTATCGTGCAGGTCAACTTCACCGACCGCACCCCAGGGCTGGTCAAGATCCCGCCCGGAGTCTGGCATGCCGACCAGAACTGGGGAGAGACGGAGGCGCACGTCGTCAACCTCCCCACGCGACCGTACGACCCGGACAACCCCGACAAGTATCGAATCGATCCACACAGCGGCACGATTCCCTTCGACTGGTCGATACCCGACGGATAACCGCGGCCGTGTAGCTCAGCGGAGCCGCTCGCGGAGAGCTCGCGCCGGCCGGAAGCGCATTGCCCGTCGGGCGAGTTTCCTCCACCATGGCGCGTATAGCCGCTGGAGCTCGCGGGTCGCCTCATCGAGGGTTCTGCTGAGGTGGATCGAGCGGAGTTTGAAGTCCTGTGCCGCGCGTCGGACGGCTATGTCGAGCAGCTCCTGAAGCTCGTCCTTCCCACTCGGGCGGAGCGCTCGCTCGAGCCACTCGCCGAGGGCGGCTACGCGCACGGTGTCCTCAAGCTCTCGCCAGGCGGGATCCTCGCGTCGATTGCACTCACCTTCCGTCGCTCGAGCGTGAGCTACGACGCCCGGGCGAAGCCCGATGCACGGTAGAGCTCTTCGAGCAACAGCCCGGTCACTGTCGGAGCACGAAGGATCGGAGAGGAGAATCGTGTCTTCGTCCGGTGCACTGCATCCTTACGCTACCCCACGTGAACGCGACCGTCCCGACGCCTGTGCCGACGGTGTTCGTCCTCTACCGTCATTCGCAGCTCCGTCAAGATGCTCTGGCCGCGCCCGTCGGCGCGGGAGCCCGCTACAGCCTGTACGGGCTCGACGAGCTGACCGCCGCAGGCTTTCCGGTCGGGCATAGCCTCGAGCCAGGTGTGCGGGCTGGAGCTTCGGCGCGCGTGGCCGGCGCTTTCCTCGACCGCGCCGTTCGCGCTAGCGGAGGCTATTCCGGGGATTTTGCCAGCGTGCTCGCGTGCCGTCGGCGGCTGAACGACGCGGACGTCGTCTTCTCCACGGTAGACACCGTCGGGATTCCGCTCGCGCTCGTCGCTCGCCGGGGCCTCGTTCGAACGCCGATCGTGTACGCGGCGATCGGTCTTCCCGAACGGTTGGCACAGCTCCGCACAAAGCGAGCCCGTCGGATGTTCCTGGATGCCTACCGGCGCCTCCACACGATCGTCGCGTACGGGTGGGGCGAGGTCGACGCGCTTCGCGAATGGCTCGGCGACGGCGGCCCGCAGGTCCTGTTCGTGCCCTTCGGAGTCGACACGGCGTACTTCGCCCCGCGAGCGGGCACTACTACCGACACGGACATCGTCTCGATCGGGGCTGACCCGCGACGAGACCACGAGCTCTATCTCGCCCTAGCGCGAGCTCATCCTGAGTGGTCGTTCCGGCTCGTTCTGACCAAAGGCGCGGCCCGGTCGCTCGGAGCCGTTCCGGCGAACATATCCGTTGAGGCGGACCTTCCGTTCGACGTTGTCCGCGACCGCCTCGCGTCCGCGCGGGTCGTCGTCCTTCCCGTGCGGGAAAACAGCTACTCGGGCGCGACCACGGTTCTCCTCCAGGCGATGGCGACGGGAAAACCGGTTGTCGTCAGCCGCACCGCGGCGATTGCTACCGGGTACCAGCTCGAGGACGGCGTCAACTGCCGGCTCGTGTCGCCGGGGAGCCTCGACGAGCTGGACGCAGCAGTCCGCGAGCTCCTTGCAGACGAATCCCAGGCTGCGGCCGTCGGTGCACGCGCTCGCGAGACCGTCGAGCGGAGCCTCAGCTGGTCGCAGTACGTCAGCACCCTGGCTGGCCTGCTCTCGGCCGCATCTAGGGTCTCCGCGTGACGCTCCGCCAGGCCGGGCACGCGGCTGTCTCCCGCATTCGCCGAGCCGGGCGTGCGGCTGGCAGCGTCGCAGCCACCGAGGTCGATCGCGTCCGGTACAGGCGCGGCCGCGTGGATCTCGCGCTCTTCCACGAGTTCGCGCCGCCGCCCTACGGAGGCGGCAATCAGTTCCTGCTTGCGCTCAAGGGGGAGCTCGAGCGCCGAGGGCTCGAGGTCGAGGTGAACCGGGTATCCGGGGAAACGCCGGCCTGCCTCATCAACTCGTTCAACTTCGACTTCCGCCGCCTCCGGCGCTTCGACCGGCCGGGCTGCCGGGTCGTGCACAGGGTCGACGGGCCGATTGGCGTCTACCGTGGGTTCGACGACGGAACGGATGCCCGGATCGCGGCGATCAATGCCGAGCTCGCCGATGCGACCATCGTCCAGTCGCGCTTCAGTCTCGACGCACATCGACGCATCGGGATCGAGCTTCGCAATCCGGTTGTCGTTCCCAACACCGTCGATCCGGGAATGTTCCACCCGCCGCAGGCCCGTGAGCCACTTTCGGGACGCAAGGTGCGACTCATCGCGATGAGCTGGTCGGACAACCCGAACAAAGGCGGTGAGACCCTCGAGTGGCTCGACCAGAATCTCGATCGGCGTCGTTTCGAGCTCACGCTCCTCGGACGCTTCCCCGGCACGTTCGAACACGCTCGCGTGCTCCCTCCGGTTCCTTCGCCCGCGGTCGCCGACGAGCTTCGCCGGCACGATGTCTACCTCGCGCCGAGCCGGCACGATCCATGTTCGAACGCGCTCCTCGAGGCGCTTGCGTGCGGTCTTCCGGCCGCGTACCTCGACAGCGGGGGGCATCCCGAGCTCGTCGGCGAGGCTGGACTCCCGTTCACCGAGCCGGGGGAGCTGCCGGAGGTACTCGCTCGGCTCGTGGAGGAGATCGAGTCGCGTCGAGCTGCGATACGCATCCCGTCTCTAACCGATGTCGCGACTCGGTATCTGGAGGTTCTGAGCGGGTGAGCGCTCGAACCGGAGTACGTGCCATCGTCCTGCCACCCGCCAGGCTCGCCGCCCGGGGCCTGGTCGGGATGCGAACTGCCAGATGGCCCGAGCACAGCCGCCTCTTCGCTCTCGGAGATCGCGCAGGGTGGTCGGTCGATGCCGACGCCACCCACCTCGCATCCGCAGCTCGTCGTCTGGGATTCGAGATCGGGCCGGCACGCTGGGCGCCGTTCGCCGAGCGGCAGTCCGTCTTCCTCGCGAGCCACTTCGAGGCGCTCGCTCCACGGTGGCTCGCCTCGTCCCATCGAGTGGGCACGGCGTATCTGCACGGGCGACCCGGTACCTCCGGGCACCCCGAGTTCGACGCGAGCTTCGAGGCGCTCCGACGCAATCCGGACCGGCTCTCCTGCATTCAGGTGACGCACGGCGAGATGCACGAGCTCGTCCTGGAGGCCGGGGTCGAGCCCGGGCGTGTGTTTCGCGTTCCCATCGGAATCGACATCGAGAGCTTTCCGCTCGTCGACGTCGAACGTCGGGCTTCAGCGAGACTCTTGCTCGATCTGAGTGACGACGCCTTCGTCGTCGGCTCGTTCCAAAAGGACGGGGTCGGGTGGGGCGAAGGTCTCGAGCCGAAGCTGATCAAAGGCCCCGATGTACTCGTCGCCGCGCTCGATGCCGTGCACGCACTCGCTCCCGAGCTCGTCGTGGTGCTGACCGGCCCTGCCCGCGGCTACGTGCGGGTCGAGCTCGAGCGGCGCGGCATTCCCTCTCGGCATCTGCTCGCGACGTCGCGCGGAGAGCTCGCACGCGCGTATCAGGCACTCGACGTCTACGTTGTTCCTTCACGCCAGGAAGGCGGCCCGAAAGGGGTGCTCGAGGCGATGGCGACGGGCGTGCCGCTCGTCACCACACGAGTCGGACAGGCGCCTGAGCTCGTCACCGACGGACGAAATGGGTTCCTCGTCGACGTCGAGGACGCAGAGGCGATCGCCGATGCCGTTGTCCGTCTCCGCGACGATCCGACACGGTGTGACGCCGTGACCGTATCCGGCCGTCAGACCGCCGAGCAGTACGCCTACGAGCTCCTGGATCCAGCGTGGGGGAAGCTCCTGGACGGGTTCGTTCTTCGTGGAGGCGGGCATGCGGGTTGATGCTGCGCGGGTGGGTCGGTACGCGCGCGCCGGTACTCGCTGGACGCGGCTGCTGGCGTCGGGCAAGGCAGCGCCGGGACGTCGCGTGTTCTACGGCCACGATCACGTTCCCGCTCCGGGCGAGCGAGCCGCCGGCGGCACGGCGAAGGCGCAGAAGCTCAACGAGCGCTTCCCGAACAGCCCGACGGATTTCTCTCTCCTCTACCTCGGATCGACGTGGCTTCCACGCGATCTCCGTCCGTTGCTCGCGATCGCTCGGCGAAGAGGTGCGCCGATCGTGGTCAATCAGGACGGCGTCGCGTACCCCGGGTGGGCCGGCGAGCGGACCGACGAGCTCAACCGGCCGTTGCGACAGGCGCTCGTGGCCGCCGATCACGTCATCTACCAGAGCGAGTTCTCCAAGCGGTCGGCGGATCTGTTCCTCGGTGAGCGCGGAGGAGCGTGGGAGATCCTCCATAACGCGGTCGACGTCGACCAGTTCACGCCCTCGGACCGGCCGCCCTCGGGCGGCCCGATCCTGCTCCTCGGCGGTGATCAGACTCAGTCCTACCGGATCGAGCTGGCGCTGCGAGTCCTCGCCTCGCTCGTCCCGCGCCATCCCGACGTGCAACTGCTCGTCACGGGGCGACTTGTCGTATCGCCCGATCGGATCGTCGACGAGCTAAGCCTGCGGGGCCGTGTCCACCTGCTGGGCGAGTACGCGCAGCGGGAGGCGCCGGCGCTCTTCCGCCGCGCGCACCTCCTCCTGCACACGAAGGTCAACGATCCGTGTCCGACTCTCGTCGTCGAGGCGATGGCCTGCGGGCTCCCTGTCGTCTATCCGAGGAGCGGCGGGACCATCGAGCTCGTCGGCGACGAGGGAGGCGTCGCGGTTGACCATCCCGATACCTGGGAGCGAGACGAGCCGCCCGAAGCAGAAGCGCTCGCCGCTGCGGTGGACCGCCTAGTCGACGACCTTCCCCGATATGCCGCCAGAGCACGAGCGAGAGCCGTCGAGCGCTTCGCTCTCGCACCGTGGCTCGCACGCCATGCCGAGCTCTTTACGGAACTCTCAGGTCGAAGGGCTTGAGTCTCGCTATACGCCCGGGGTCGCCTCGACCCAGATCTCACCCCAGACGAGCTGGGGCTTCCCCATCTCCCACCCTGCGGCGGCGAGCTCGGCGCGCAAGGTGTCGGGCATGTACTCGAGCTCATGCTCGGGGTCGCTGAAGTACGAGAGGCCGAGTTCGCGGCGAAGAGGTACCACCCAATCACGGTCGATCATCGGCACGCGTATCAGGAGTCGCCCAACGTGCGCCCGCTCGCGGAGGGAGCGCAGAAGCTCGATCCGCGGGACGACGTGCTCGAGGACGTTCGAGAGGATTGCGGCGTCGAAGGCGCCGTCTGCCTCATACGCGAGCGCATCGGACTCGATGTATGTGACTCGGGAATGCGTGAAGTGCGTCCGCGCGAATTCGAGCGCCCACGCCGCGCGATCGATCGCGACCACGGTCGCGCCCGTGCGCTCAGCCACGTCGTAGGCCAGCTCGCCCTTTCCGCAGCCGACGTCCAGCACGCGCTCGCCGGGTTGGATGCGCTCCACGAAGAAGTCGTGGTAACCCGTCAGCCGGTGCTTGGCGTGTACCCCGCTGTCGTAGTCGATGGCGCCGCGGTCCATCGCGTAGTAGGCGTCGGCGTAGGCCTCGAGGAGCTCGCGCATGGCCTTCGAGCGGTCTGGCTGAGAACGGATGGCGGCAAGCCAGAGCCGGAACAGCCCTCGCCAGAGGCCGAACGGGAACAGGAAGCGGATGGGTCGCAGCGGGACGCGGCGCCCTACGCCGCCCGCGATGCGGCGAATCGTCCAGGGACGCGTGCTCATCCGGCGGCTCTCGGCGACGTGCGATACCCGGCGGTTCGCCCGCGTAGCGTCGCGAGCTGAAAATGGGCGCGTTTCGTGTCGAGGCGGACGAGAGAGACGGCCATGCCGCCGACCGGTCGCACGAGCATCCGCGCGACCGTTCGCATGGGATAGCCGTGCTTGCGGAGCAGGTAGCCGACGCTGGCTCCGTCGCGGAGCCCCACCCGGGCATCGTCGACTCGCACGTCGTGTCGAACGACCAGCGATGGGTCGTACTCGATCCGTGCGCCGCTTCGGACTGCACGAATCAGGTAGTCGATCTCCTCGCCCGACGACCACGGTTCGTTGGAGCCGAGCCCGATCCGCTCGTCGAACGTGCCAACCCGCTCGACGCCGGTGCGCCGGAGGAAGATCGTGAACGAGATCGCCCGGTTCCAGAGGTTGTCGTCGGTCAGACGCGCCGGATCCGTCTCCCACGAGTCGGCTGACATGCCCGAGTCGTCCTCTGCGCGGCCCGTAAGCCCGTCCAGACCGGGGTCCGAGGAGAAGCGCTCGGCCACTCGGCCCAGCAAGCCAGGCGGGTACAGACAGTCGTCGTCGGGGAACGCGATGACGTCGGCCGTCAGGTGCTCTAAAGCGGCGTTCCGTGCCCGCGAAAGGCCTGTCCTTGAGCGTAGGTGAAGAGTCTCGACGCGTCGTTTGGAGAGGATCGGCTCGAGACGAGCATCCTCGTTCTGATCGACGACGAGTACGCGAACGCGCGGGTACTCCTGCGCCTCCAGCGAGTCCAGGAGGCGCCCGAGCTCTTCGACTCGCCCCACGGTCGCCACGACGAGGTCGAACGACGGAAGCTCGTGCCGCACGGGCCGTAGGCTACGGGACGCAGTGGTAGTGCCGAACGCACCGCTCGTCTCCGTGCTTCTCGCCGTCCACAACGGCGAGCCGTACGTGCGGACGGCTCTCGCGAGCGTCCTTCGACAGACCATGGCCGATCTCGAGCTCATCGTCGTCGACGATGCCTCGAGCGACGCAACTCCGGGCATCATCGCCGGGCTCGACGACCCGCGTCTGCGGGTGCTGCGAAACGAGGAGCAGCTCGGTCTTGCGTCATCGCTGAATCGCGGGCTCGATGAGGCGCGCGGGAGATATGTCGCCCGGCTGGACGCTGACGACGTGGCCCTACCGGGCAGGCTCGACAAGCAGCTTCAGCGGATCCGCACCGCTCCGAAGGTTGCCGTTGTGGGGTCGGGCGTCATGGAGCTCGACAGTGGTGGGCGGCTCGGCACGTCCCACTTGATGCCAACCGGGCCGACGGCTGTCCGCTGGGCGGCGCTCTTCAGCTCCCCGTTCTTCCACCCGACGGTCCTCGTGGAGCGCGATGTTCTCGAGCGTTACGAGCTGCGCTACGACGTGGGCTTCGCCGAGAGCGAGGACTATGAGCTCTGGACTCGGCTGCTCGAGGTGGCGGATGGAGACAACGTCTCTGCGCCGCTCGTTCTCTACCGCGTGCATGAAGGCCAGGCGTCGCAGCGCCGCCGGGAGCTCCAGCGCGAGCTCCAGCTTCGGGTCGCGCGCGGCCGGATCGCCGGCATCGTCCCGACGCTCTCGCCCGCCGAGGTCGAGCTCGCATGGCGAGTCGGGGTCGGGGAGCAAGTCGACGCGTACGCGGTCGAGGCCGCTGTCGCGGCGTACCTGGAGCTCTTGCACGGCTTCGAGCGAACATGGGGTGGTCACGGCGTCCGCTCTCGCGCCGCACGGGACGTGGCGCGTGTGGCACCGCAAGCATCGGGAGTCGCACGAGCCCGGATATTCGGCCTCGCGCTCCGACTCGAACCTTCCTTTCCAGCGGAGGCCGTGCGGGTGCGGCGGCGGCGGGAGGCCATCACGAGACCTGTGCGACGCGAGGCGGAGGACTGGCTGGCAAGGCTCGAGGCTCCGGGCTTACCGCTACCGATCCGCGTCGCCGCGATCTTCCCGGAGCCGACCCCATACCGAGCCCCGCTCCTCGATCGGGTCGCCGCGCTCGCGGACATCGAGCTCACCGTCATCTACGCGGCCGACACCGTGGCCCGCCGAACGTGGCGAGTCGAGCCCAAGCATCGAGCGGTGTTCCTTCGCGGACTGCGCTTCCCGGGGGCGCGGAAGGTGCTTCACCACGACTACCCACTCACGCCTGGCGTCGTTCGGGCGCTGACCGAGGCGCGTCCGGCGGTCGTTGTGATCTCGGGCTGGAGCACCTTTGCGGCGCAGGCGGCGATCACGTGGTGTCGGCTCAAGGATGTGCCCTACGTCCTCGTCGTGGAGAGCCACGACGAAGGGCCGCGGGCGGGCTGGCGCCGGAAGATCAAGGGAACTGTTGTCCCTCCTGTGGTGCAAAACGCCTCGGGCATCCTCGTCACCGGAACGCTCGCGCGAAACTCGATGGTCTCGCGAGGCGCCGCCCCGGAGCGCGTGCGCGTCTTCGCCAACACCATCGATGTCGAGGGCTTCGGAGAGCGGGCCGACCGACTTGCCGTGCGGCGCCCGGAGCTGCGCCGGGAGTTAGGTGCCGACCCCGACGACGTGGTCGTCCTCTCGGTTGCCCGGCTCGCGCGGGAGAAGGGACTCGACGTCCTTGTTCGGGCGGTCGCGGCTGCGGCCGACCCGCGCCTGCTTCTCGTCCTCGCGGGAGACGGCCCGGAGCGCGATCGGCTCGAAAAGCTTGCGGCCGAACTGGAGGTGCGCGCCGTGTTCGCCGGAGACACGGAATGGGAGAAGGTCGTCGAGCTCTACGTCGCTGCCGACGTCTTCGCACTCCTGTCCGAGCGGGAACCGTGGGCGGTCGTGGTCAACGAGGCCGCAGCGTGCGGGCTGCCCCTCGTCCTCTCGGATCGGGTGGGCGCCGCGCACGATCTCCTCCGGGATGGCGAGAACGGTGTTCTCGTCTCCGCGGGCGACGTACAGGCGGTAGCGGCGGCGTTACGCGGCTTGGCTGTTGAACCGCTGTCGCGACGAGCTCAAGGAGGACGCTCGCGCGAGCTCGCCCGCGACTGGGGCTACGGTCCCAGCGTCGAGGGGTTTCTCGCGGCCGTGCGCGAGGCCGTCGCTGATCGGGGCTAACCTGCTCCGGTGTCTCGAGACGGTGAGCGCCCGCGGATCCTCGTCCTGAACCAGTACTACTGGCCGGGGGTCGAGGCGACTGCGCATCTCCTCACGGAGCTGTGTGAGGCGCTTGCGGAGGACTACGAGGTCGAGGTCGTCACGGGGGTTCTGCACGGCCACGAAGGGGAGCCACGCGAGATCGAGCACAACGGCGTTCGCATCACACGTGTTTCGTCGACCTCCTACGAGCGCTCGGCGCTAGGCAGGCGGGCCGTGAACTACTTCTCGTACCTCGGATCGGCTCTCAGCCACGCGTTGAGCAGCCCGGCGCCGGATCTCGTCCTCTGCATGACCGACCCACCGATCATCGGCGACCTCGGTGTCGTCATCGGGCGCCGCGTCGGCGCCCCGGTCCTGGTCATCAGCCAGGACGTCTTTCCGGAGATCGCGACCGAGCTCCACCGGCTCCGCAACCCCGCGGTCATCGGCGTGCTGGGCGCGCTCGTCGGTGCGTACCTGAGACGCGCAGATCGAATCGTCGCGATCGGCGAGACCATGCGCGAGCGACTCGAGGCCAAGGGCGCCCCGCCTGACCGCCTCCGCGTCATTCCCAACTGGGTCGACACCCGCGCCATCACGCCGCAGCCCCGCGACAACCCGTGGGCCGAGCAGCACGATCTCGTCTCGCGCTTCGTCGTCATGCACTCTGGCAACGTCGGGCAC
>Ga0315288_10013868_pt1 | contig 10079 bp, 4 predicted proteins | sample YL17G11_20_MG_FD_203454 | JGI IMG/M metagenome (GOLD analysis project Ga0315288, IMG submission 203454) | Sediment microbial communities from Yellowstone Lake, YNP, Wyoming, USA - YL17G11_20 | ecosystem: Environmental > Aquatic > Freshwater > Lake > Sediment | place: USA: Wyoming | collected... | reverse complement strand
CTAATCGTGAATGGTAAGTATTATTACTTGTACAAGTAATAATAATAGTAATAATAATAATAGTAATAATAATAATATTTTATTTTATTTTGAGATTCAGGGTTAACGACTTGTTTCTGGTTGAAGCTGGGAAAGGATTAGTAATAACGGGTTGTTGTGGTTTATTAAGAGTTAAGGTTATCTTCGGAGGTTTGAGACCAAATTCTGAGCGATAAGCTGCTTCAAGTTCTTCAATATCTTTTAACCATAATTCAGTGGGGGTTGAATTTTCCATTGCTGTTTTCTCAGCTTGTTTTTCTGCTAGTTGATTCATAAGAACAAGAATATCATCCTCACTGAGAAGTTGCATCGAACCACCATATATTTCATGAGGAATTCCCAAAATATCCATAGCAGCATGAATGGTTGATTTCTTGCGATTGACGATCATAACTTCTCCACTAATTACTGCTTGAATAAAACGAATCTTGTGGTTGAGCTTAACCAGTTCCTCCGTAATGTTTCGAATAATATAATCCTTACGCTCTTGATAATTAACAATACGCCGAGCGTAAAATGCATGGAGAATATCATATGCAGTATCGTAACGCCTGGGACGATTGTTTTCATCCAGGAATACCATATTACTCATTCCAATTGTGCGCTTCAATTTAAGTGTATTATAATTGCGTAAATCATTCCAACCGTAAATCTCAAAATATACAATATCATCTCCTGAAAGATCACGGAATCCTGTAATCTTCTTTTCATCTACAAGTCCTTCCAACCATTTATGATAATTTTCAGGCCATCTACCAATGGGTAATTCTGTAATTACTACAGTTCCATCCAACTGACTGTAAAATTTTCCTAAACTTACCATCGACAATAGTTGTCGAGGCGCATTATCTGTGTCTTCTTCCTGTTCTTCCTCAACTTCATTATCAAGAGTTTCATTCTCGATCGTTTCCGGTTCATCAATATGATCCGTGGTTGTAATTTGAGGCTTTTCCGTATCATTAGTAATAATAGTCATCTTTGCTCTTTTGCGCTTCTTAGACCGATCAATGAGCTTAATCGTTCCAGTAAAGCCGCGATACCACGGATTTACTTCAGGTAAATCATTATCGTCAACTCCTTGGAGTCTCATACGAAGCCAATTAATAATATCCAACGGGTTATGATTGGGGACGGTGGTACTATAACCAGTACCAATACCATATGCACCATTTATCAGTGCTGGAGGAATTACAGGAAGATAGTTCTCAGGTTCAATGGTATCACCATCATCAATAATATGTTTAAGAATTGGGCGATCTTCTTTACGAAACATATATGCGACAATCTTCTCAGGCATAGTTGTCGAATAACGAGTTTCAGCGGCATCTTTACCACCAGCAAACCGAGTACCAAACTGTCCCTCACGCATAAACCAAGGAAGATTATTCGAGCCCATAAAATTCTGGGCCATACCAACAACAACATCATCTAAGATTTGTTCACCATGGTGGTATTTAGATTCTCCAGCAACATATGCGCTTAATTGTGCCACCTTGACTTCTTGATAGTTTGTTTTCTTAGAACCAATCTTCCATTTCTTATGAGCACCGAACATAATCTTTCGATGGGATTCTTTAAATCCATCCATAAGTTTCGGAATCGATCTTTGTACATTGGCAATACTGTACAGTACTAATTCGTGCGTGATAAACCATGAGATTGGTTGCATTTGAATATCATCAACTCCCAAAATAGGCTGCCAGTTGGCAATCCATTCTTTACGATCATCAGAGCGTTTCTTATCAAATGCTAATCTCATAGCATCAGGAGCCTCTGAATCGTAAAAACAATTAACTACACGAGGCGTCCTGAAATCATCTTTGATCTCTGCATCTTTAGAAGTACCCAATCCCTTGTAATATTTATGAGCCCACTTTTGGAAATTCGGGGTAGCATTTTTCCATTCATCATATTCTCTCTGTGTATAGAATTTAATCGTATTACGATTGAAAGTAACACGCAAGGTAGGAGTGCGATAAAACATTACATAACCACGAGCCAAAAGAGAAGGAAACTTACAATAGAAATAATTCAAAATGAGACCAATAATATGTTTACCGTCAACATCCGAATCGGCCATAATCATGATCCCCGCACCATAGCGTAATTTACTGAAATTAGCCGGGTCAAGATAATATGTTTCCCTAAGAACAGGATCAGGACAATCAATAAGTCCAAGAATTTTCTTTAGTTCTTTAATCTCAGAATTACCCTCAATGGAAAATCGGTTGGCATTCATTACGTTAAGACTTTTACCTCTCATAGGAAGAACACCAATCTTATCACGACCACCAGGAACGAGGGTGACTAATTTATTTGCATAGCCGGCACCAGATCGTCCTTCAGTGATATATAAACAACAATCAGCACGATTCGCTTTGCCGGCGAAGTTAGCATCAATACCCTTCAACAGACGGACATAACTTTTGAGCTTACCATCCGTCTTAGCATTACTAGCAAATTGTTTAGCCTCAAGGGCGGCATGCAAGCGTTCAATGAGTTGCCAATTATTGATAATTCGAAGGTCTTCTTCAGGAATCTCAATCTTTGGTGTAGGGGAATGCAAATTAGTTTTGGTTTGTGAAGTAAATTTAGGATTCATCACCTTAGCAGATAATAACATTGAAATATGCGGCTTAACATCATTAATCGTGATGGTATGTGATTTCTTTTCCTTTGCATCAAGTTCTTTTCCCTTTCGACCACGACTAAGTTGTTTAATGACATCATCATTAATCATTTTAACGCTACCTTCGGCCACAGATTTTATTCCAGCATTAACATGCACACCGCCATCTCGAGTCATCATGCAATTCGCAAATGACACATGATAACCTTCATCAGGAGTATCAATAGCAATAAGCTCAATAATGGGAGTAATTGCTGGGTCCTTCGAAATTTGGTAGCCCTTCTTCTTGTGAATCACCTCAGTACCCTCTGGCCATTGATAATAAACAAGAGCGGTATCAACCGCATTACCAAAATACAAACGAGCATAATCTCTAATGTTAGCATGTGAGAATTCTTTTCCGTTAAAACTAACATTGATCTTTGAAGTAAATGACAGATCAATGGCAATACGAGAAAACAAAGCAAATGCCTCGGCAGGATAACCTCCTTCATTACCATTAGGAACAGGATATTTGAAGCGAGCAAAATCGAGAATATAACTAACTTCAGTAGAAGAAATATTGCCATCATATTGTTCGATAATGGGATCTTCTCGAATAGTCATATTCTCTCGCCAAATTTGGGAGTATTTCAAATGCATAATGTGATTAAAAATAATCACCCGGAAAAACTTACTGAAGATATTCGCCGCTTTCGCTCCAATTCCATTAGTTCCAGCTTCATGACGATCCACTTCATAATTAGACCCACTAAGAGTTGAACCGAAAATCATTTGAGGCACATAAATCTTTTCCGTCGGATGAATTTCAATAGGAATGGGAAGACCAAAATTCTTAACCGTAATCATTGAATTATCCATCGTCATTTCGATTTTACCTGGGTCAACTCCGTTACGTCTTGATCGCCCACCATTATCTGAAGCATTTGTTGCTATTTCAAGGAAAATGCGCTCACAGCCAGGGACAAAATCGATCATATGATTGACAATCTTATTTTCCTCAGCATTATAAAGCCATTCTTGTCTTGAGACTCGATCATCAGCACCAATATACATATCTGGTTTCATATAGATATGAGTCCTCTGATCATACTGTTTATATGATAAAGCCGTGGGATACGTTGTCGTCATTTGAGTAAGATTTATCACAGGTTGCGCCTGAGTTCTCAATGTTAATTGTTTAGGTGGTAAAGTTACCGTCTGAGGTGCATGAGGAACATTTTGCACACCAGCATTAATATTATTATTACTAGTAATTAGTCGTAGCATTTTATTATACAATAGATACTGGAAAATAGTATCTGGTAATCATATTCGCTACTTATTAGTTGTAATTTATCACATTATGATGTGATAAATATTATTAAAATATTTCTATAATAATTGAGGAAGACTAAGAGGACTAAGAGAACTATCGGAGACCATATTTAATTGGAGGGAATAATTTGTCATATCTGTTAAAATTTTAAGTGGATGTTCTTGGGTAAGTACTATGATGATAATCCACAAGATTAATACTCCGATAATTATTCCCACAGTAATATATAAAATTCGGAGATTATTACCACTAGGACTTATTACGATATCTTCTTGCGACTTTTCAAGATTCATCCTTTATATTATAAAGATCTTTGTTTAAGTTAAATATATGTATACACATATACTTTTTTTTATTTATTTTAATTCGTCTTGGTATTTATTTTAATGTGTTAATAAGAGCCGTTGTGTCAATTAGATTTAAATCTCGAATCTGTTCCCTTCGTGCTTCAATATTGGTGGTAGTAAAATTGAACCCTTCAAGATCAGGCAACATCGGAATTTCTACCTGTGGCAAATTAACGATTACCGTTTCCATAGGCTCTTGTGTGGTTTCGTCATCAAACATCGTAAATAATGTTTGTAATTGATTGGGGATACCAATTTCCGTAGTAATAGGTTTCATTAATTCAACAAAAGGATACAAACCCTCAGAAACAATCGGTAGAGGCATGGGTTTAACTGTAGGAACTCCGGTTTCTAAAGGAGTAATAGGAATTCCTATCTTAATAGTATTGAGAACGTCGAATAATTCATTAGTACTAACTTGATTGGCAGGAGTAGCTTGCACTCTACGAACAATACCCTGAGGAACTTCTGCTTGAAATGTCTGATTTTTACCAGTATCAGCTACAGTTTCGCCTTGATTAAACAAATCACCCAAATTTGTACCTTTTTCGTCTCCAATATAATCAAACGTACCAGCAGTAGTAAGTGTTTTGAGAATATCCAAAGCTCCCGTTAAATCCTCATTACCACTAGGAGCTTGGATTTCAGTTTGTTTAAGTAGTTCATTACTAGCATCATCCCTAGCTAATGCTGTAAAAAGATCATCATTAAGAATAGTTTTAACAACGCCATTCTCGGTGATATTTTGCCCAATATCAAAATATCCAGATCCAATGGCCATACGGGCCCCAACTGCAACCGACGCGGATACATTACGAATATCTTCTTTACGACCATGAAGTGCACTCTGAGTAAATACTTTTCCTGCTCGCTCTAATGTGGCTAGAGATAAATGCCCACCTGGTTGGCGAGAAATTCCAGTATATGTAGCTCCATAAGGCTCTCCGCGACTAGCAATAAACTCAGCAATGAGAATAATATTTGCCGGGTGGACATAAGAACCAGTATTAGCAATGGTATTACTTAAAGCTCGGATAAAGAATGTTCTTGCAGCTTCAATACCCAAAGTAGCAGCAATAGTGTACATGTTATTGCATGTCGTACGCTTCTTATCAATACCAGGTAAAGCCAAGAGTTCTTTGAAATTAGATCCATCTGTTTCTGCAATAACGAACTCTGATGCCAATACCAATTGACTCCGAGGAATATTCACCGGGGTACGAATATACGCTCTGCGTTGAACTTCAGGTAATAATTTCGAGTCTTCAATACGAGCATCCGTTGCTTCCTTAATCTCCAATTTTCTCTGTGCCTTATCTTTAATTACTTTACCCTGAATATATTCACTTGGTTTCATCTCGGTAATCTTAATGTCCCGATTAGTAATCTTTTCGTACATATCATTATTGATTTCCAACAAATTTTCAACGAGTACTTCTCGATAAATGTCTTTATTAATCTGACGAATCTGCTCTGAAGGAATCACCTCAAAAAGCTTTTCATCAATCTTTTCAGTCCAAATGCCATCAGCTCCGAGTTTAACATCATCATTTGACACTTTGCGATATAATATTTCCTCATGATAGGTAGTCTCATCTAATTTGATATAATTATTCCCATTTATCTTGTACACAACCGTATTGTTAGGAGTGCGAAAACGATCATTGGGAACAACAATATTAAGACACTTTGGATCACTAGGAAGAAGGCGACAACCAGCCAATTGACATAGTGCAGCCAAATTTTCTGGGATTAATCCTGTCATTTCCATGATGTCGTGGTTATAGAATAATCTCCACGCATTACCAATATGTGGCGCTAATTCTTTTTGAAGGGCCGGATCATTAATATCAGTGAGAGCCAATTTGCGCTCTAACATAACTATTCTCCATACAGGTGATACAATGGGATATAGTTGTTTAATTCCGGCAATACCTTTGACCCGGATATTCTTTAATTCAGGATAAACAACGGTTTCCAAATATGTGATCTCTAATAGCTCTGGAGGAACTGCAGCAGCATCTTTAACCTTACCAATAAGTTCCGGATGCGGATATAAATCAATAATACCGTCTCCAATAGGACCATATACTGCAACAACACTAGGAGGAACTTCTCGTTCAAGAACGATTGCCAATTCAGCAATTGTAACTCGATATTTATACATTTCTGCGATATCGAGAAATAACCGAAGTACCTTAGTAGAAGGAGGAACATTTTTCTTTAGAAGAGCAGGAGCCGCATCATGCCACCAAAATCGTTGTAGCACATTAGGACTATCAATATCATAATTTCGAACAAATGATGACACCATACTCCCCACAATATATCTTCTAGTATCAAGAACCTGTTCATAGGAAAGCGTTTTATTCGTGTAATAAATCGTACAACTTTCATTCTTTGGGTTCTTACGAGCGAAGATAAGATCACGCATAGAATCAATACCAAAACTTGCCGACTTCGAACTGCCGGACGTATGAAAAGTATCAGCAACACCTAATCCATTCATCAAAGAAAAATTAGTAGTCGAAGGTACAGTAAGATCATAGACATATTCCGTAGCTGGTACCTGTTCAACTGAAACAATAGGATCCAACACAATATCATTCTTAATGATAGAATCAGCAGAAACAATACCCAATCTGGATTTCATCAAAAGAATAATATCATTATCCATCACAACATCCTTATATTTTTCGTACAGCACTTTTAGTGTTTCATCTGAAAAACTAGTGATAAAATTGACAAAAACTTGAATCAATGGATTAAACGTCGATAAGTTAGAATAATTATCGAACCAAATGGTTCCGATTTTCATCTCGTCATTTACTGGAATTTTCGATAAATTATTTATCTTAATCTTATGAATAATTGGAACTAATTCACCTACTTTAACCGAATTGCCATCACGTTGAACCAGTTTAGTCCCATCCCATACAAGTAAAGATTTGCTTTGAGTAGCAGTAACTGACCGCCCGCTTTGAGTAGTAATCTTTACCATCTCACCCACAGGAAGATGTTTAGTAATAGCCGTAATAGGACTCCATTTAATATTACCATCTTCATCGGGAGAAAGAATACTAACAGGTTCAGTCAACTTCAAATATTGAGTGCGATTCTCTGGAATATGGTGAATTTTAGATTCTCCTTCAAGCATAAGTTTATCAATCCATTCTCCAATTTTATGAACATGGAGAATACCAGTAGCATCTTGAATAAGAATCTTTTCCCATGGAGCAACACTATTAAGAGTCATTTGCATCGTCGTAGCACCAACAGCTTCAGCAGCAGTGATTCCGCTGGATGTTCCTGGAATTGCTAAACTTTTATAATGCTGCTGAACCATTAGTTCGATTAATGAAGGAATAGCGCTGGGACAAAGATTTACTTCTTTTAAAGTCGAATATATCCATTCGATAATTCCGTCACGGGCAACTGCTGCTGCAGTACTATCAGCAGAAGGAGCCGTAGGCAGATGGTTAACAACATAGCGAATTTCTTCCTCAGTTAATCGCCTTGGACGATCATCAAGATTTACTCCAGTTTCATATCCAGATAATGGTACCCACTCCATAACGCTTTGTATATTAAATGTTTAACTATGCGTAAAACACTTATATTTTAAAAATAATAATCAATAATTATTATACATATTTATAATTATTCCCTAATATAAGATAAATTATAATTTATCTTATTTATTTATCTGGTATCACCTTGTATATGATAAATAAATAAATATGTATTATCACCAGTATTATTATTTCTGTGTCTAGAAATAATTTTCATCCTCCTAAAATAATGTCTACTACCGATGAAGATGATTTTGATCTTAAAACTATGAAACAGGTAGTTTCTTGTGGATTTGAGCCAATTGAAAGGAAAGGTCGAGGGGCATATGGATATGTTTATGAAGTTGGTGATGCTGAAGGTAATCCCTTTGCTTTCAAATATATTCTTCCCGATATCAATTATGAATTAAATGGCTTAGATAGTATTAATGAAATTGATATTTTAGCTCGAGTTAAACATCCTCATATTATTCATGCTAATAAAATCATAACACCGAAAGATTGTAATATTGATGGTATTGCCATTATTCTTCCTTTAGCTGAGCGTACTCTTGATGATTTACGTGCAGACCTTCGTATAACGAAGACCCACCGAATTAGAATTCTTTATCAATTGGCAACTGGTATGGCATTTCTTCATGCTTCAAATATTCTTCATCTCGATATCAAAACCCACAATGTTGTAATTAAAGATATCAAAGAAAATATCCCCTATCTCATTGATTTTGGATTATCAATGGTAGTTGATGATATTGCGGTCGGGAAGTATAATAAACATGTCCGAGTTACCCTTGATTTTCGACCCCCAGAAATATTAAATGGAGGGCGGATATATAATGGAGCTGTTGATGTCTGGTCTTTCGGTATTTTAGCCTTATATTTTTTGAGTGATCGTGCGATATATCCATCTAAATTTGTGAAAATGGATGAAAAAGATTTCGCCGGATTAGTTGAATCAAAGTTTGCTACATCTGAACATATTGAGACATTATTACGAAGTACTATGGGTAATAATGTAGAACTAATCAGCGATCTTATCTTTAAAATGTTACAAATAGATCCATCAAAACGATTAACTGCACAACAAATCTGCGATCATCCATTATTTGATTCAGTCCGAACTCCAATCCCTGGATCATTAAAGAATCCATTAATTCCATTTGATTATGCTGATGATCATCGAAATATTCTTAAAATTATGGTGTTCCAGTGGGCTAAGGAAATTTATCCTAATGAAAAAGCAGAATTATTATTTTTAGCAGTCGATCTTTTTAATCGAACGGGATCATATTACAAAAATAAAGACCCCAAAGATCGTCTACAATTAGCTGCAACATGTCTATGGATGGCATCAAAATTAACCGATGTAAAACTTATTAATCTTTCACTATATGTTCCTATGTTACATAATATGGCTCCAGCAATAACTAATAATGATATTTTATCTACAGAAATTGAAATTATTCATATTCTTGGAGGTATTCTTCAAGTGTCCAATTTATATTCTCAAGCCAAAAGTAATGAAGAATTAAAATTTTCGTTTGAAATGATTATTATTAATAAAGATTCCACGATATATGCTCGCACTGATACTCCACTATGGTATATTGCCGTTCGTAATTCTCTCCAAGATTATAAACCATCTGCCAAAGATATTACCATAGCCGAATTAGTATAAATATTATTATTATTATTTACTTATTATATTACTATCATAGTAATATATTATTATTCCTAATTATCTTTATTTATTTCTTATTCTTGTTATTATTCTTATTCTTGTTCTTATTATTATTATTATTATTATTATTCTTGTTATTATTCTTGTTATTATTATTATTCTTCTTATTTCTTGTTCTTATTATTAATTCTTGTTCTTATTCTTCTTATTCTTATTATAACTTATCTCGAGTTATAATAATATTCTTGTTCTTGTTCTTATTATAACTTATCTCGAGTTATAATAATATTCTTGTTCTTATTATTATTCTTATTATTATTCTTGTTCTTATTATTATTCTTATTATTATTCTTGTTCTTATTCTTGTTCTTATTATTATTCTTATTATTTCTTGGTATTATTATTATTCTTATTTCTTGGTATTATTATTATTATTATTCTTGGTATTATTATTATTATTATTATTATTATTATTATTATTATTATTCTTGGT
>Ga0315288_10013867_pt1 | contig 10079 bp, 11 predicted proteins | sample YL17G11_20_MG_FD_203454 | JGI IMG/M metagenome (GOLD analysis project Ga0315288, IMG submission 203454) | Sediment microbial communities from Yellowstone Lake, YNP, Wyoming, USA - YL17G11_20 | ecosystem: Environmental > Aquatic > Freshwater > Lake > Sediment | place: USA: Wyoming | collected... | reverse complement strand
TTCCCACCCTTGGTACGACCAGCAGCTTTAGGATCGCCCCCGCCACCATAAGGATTATCGGCTGGAGCGCCAGGATTTTGAGGATTTCCGAAGGGTGCCCCGCCACCGCCGCCCGTAAAGGGAACGGCTGTTTTAAATACTTTGTCGTAACCGCTCTCATCTTCCCGTACACGGTTCCGATATTCATCATCTTGATCAATATCAATCTGGTTCAAGATGGTTGCTCGAGAAATATCTCCCCGGTCCCGAAGATCAAGCAGGTAATTAGCGACAGCAGGATCGAAGTCCAACGCAATCTGTGTTGGATGAAACTGGAGTGATGGCATCTCAGTAAACTCAGGATTGTGTTCGAACGTTGGCTTAATAACGTTCTTCTCAAGAGCACGGCGAAGCATATGACGTCGAGATTCCATGCCTCGCGCAATCACACGAGCCAGTTTCAACGAGTCGTCTTTAGATGTACTCCCGTTCGTGATAAAAGTCTGATAAAGCCTCGCCGCTATCTTGCCATCGAGCAAGTTATAACGAGTGTCTTCAAGCGTCTTATCAAGTTTTGGAGTAATGATCTCAATTGAAAGACGATGATCTCCAATGATCACTGGAACACGAGCAAGTGTCCGAATGTTCGCTTGAAGAGAAGCAATTTCTTCTGCTTTCCCAGGAACCTGATCCGAACCCTTCTTGACCAGAACGATAAAGTTCGTTCCTCCAAGAAGATGAGCTCGGTCCATCTCGCGTAACTGGTGCTTAAGGTCAAGAATTTCGAAGATCGACTTGAGGCGAACATCAGCAAAACGCTTATATTGAGCCCTTGTTGCTGTATGTCTCCACACATACTTCGGGTCGAGAACCCAGAGTCGATCTACATCCACGCCCAAGTCGCCAAGACGCTTTCGTTCGTCACGATCTGGGGTGTACTCGCCAAGCATGATGGTGCTAATCACTTCATCAGAAGACTTGTTAGCGAGAACATCAGCAATCTTGTTAGATTCGCCCTTTCCCGATACGTAACAAAGAGTCTCTTGATTGAACATGAGATTTCCGACAGGTACAACCTTCAACGGATCAAGAAGACTAACTCCGATGGGGACGGTTAGCCGAGGAAAAGTCTTCTTCCTTTTCACGCCCGTCTTGGGATTAACGCCACTGACTTTGTACGTCTTCTTACCCCACCAGGTTACGCCGTAGAACTGAGAGACAGTAAAAAGTTCACGCCACATCTCTCGAAGCCGAGAGTCAAGATCGAGATCGCCCGCTATCTGGTTCCAGATATCTTCTTCATCTTCGTCATGACATTCAAACCCCATCTTGGAGAACGCCATGGATTCTGTAGATTCCAGAACGCCTGCCACCACATCATCATTATCTGCTGCGTCTTGAGCGACGCGCATCTGATCGTAAAGCCCGGTAGGAGTCACATAGCGGTCACGTTCGAAGAGTCCACCGCCACCGCGGCGAGTGTTAGAAGCCCAAGTGCTCAGAGCGGCATACTCAGGATGCTGTTGACTTAAAGCAGCCCAAACTTCTACGTCAGTATTATCGCTTTCATTAACCATGGTTGCCCCATGAAGAGGATCAACAGTGATTTCGCTACCCATTTAAAACTGGCCCCCTGCCATTTTCCAATCGAGGTCTCGAATACTTTCGATTCTAGAATGAATCTTGAACTGACGATCACACTCGGTCAAAAAGGGATCTACTTCTCTGGTACGGAACGCTGTAGACCGACGAGAATCGACTCGAACGAGTTGACTTCGGATTTCACTTGCTCGAGCCGACCAGGATGACAATTTCTGCATAACCAGCGATGGCAACATTTGGTTCAACTGCTGCATTGCCGCGTAGTAAGCATCTAACTCACCTTGGTAGTTCTCGATCCAATCGTTCTTAGGATCGACTGCGATCTCATCATCCTCGAACCCCTCAACGTGTGTTGAAGTGTCCAACTCGAACTCTGCGTCCATTACTAACCCCTTCATCGGCGTTCCTTTGTGTTAGTTTGACTTCTTTTCCTACATCATGAATTGGTCGAGTACTGGCTTTTCTTTCGCTGTTTTCATCATCTCTTCGATTCCATACTGAGTATGTCCAAGAATCATCATTCGTGCAGCGTCGAGTGCGTGGAATTTACCCATGCTGTACTCCCTCTTCCCGTACTGGTTCATTGCAGTCTTCGTGATGCGGTACGTCTGCCCCTGGAACTCACCAATAATGTCTTCATCCCACGGCATCCATAGGCGTTGATCGTCTACAAGTTGCCGAAGTTTGTCTGTGGAATACTCCACAACATTGCGGAACATTCCGGCTTCTTTCGCAAGATTGTCTGGAGAAATATCATCATCGACTTCGATAGTTTGGTCAAAATCGACAAGAATCTTCTCGGAGAAGCCGTAGCCTTTGATGCTCGTAGCCGTTGACTCTTTGTTATTGTCTTGAAGCATCTGGAAAAGCGGTAATCCGTTTCCCGTCTTGTCCATGGAAAACGCAACCGGCTTGTAGTAGTCCACAACCCACTGGACTGCTCGCACTTGATCTGGAGTGCTCACTCGAGTCAGGTTGATTCGGGTGAGCAGCTTCAGTTGACTTCGACCTTCTGGCGGTAACGCTTTATGGAAAGTTTTCCGTTGCGTGAGTTCCGCACCCTTCGGTTTGTATTCACCAAAAACTAGAATCTCGGACGGATGATTCGTGAACCCTACGTCCATACCAGCCCAAAAGGCCGTATATCCTCCCGACTTGTGACGTGGGGAAAAGTCCAAAGCCTGGACAATATCAAGTCCAGATTCTTCTAACCAAGAGTCACTAATTTTGAAGTAATTGTATTCTTCAGTGTTGTAATCAGATCCCTTGTCGTCGTCTACACATACCATCAAACGATGGAGTACAAAAATCGGAGAAACTGAGTCACCGTGCATTCCAAGAATGTTACGGCGATAATCAGGATCATCTCGACCTCCATACTGGTCGATCTTTTCTGCACGTTCCGCGTCTGTCCATGTGGGACGGTGCATCGCCGTGAATCGGTGAACAGTCCATTTCGTGTGAGGGTCAGCGGTGTACTTATAAAACTTATCTCGTACGCCTCTCGTTACGCCGTGAGCACGCCACACAGCACCAGCATGGCCTCGCTTCAACGTTTCGTTTAGTTCAGTCCAACCCTGTTCGGGATAATCTTGTGCCTCATCGAGTTCTAACCAAAGCGGGTGGATTCCCTTTACGCCCTTGCCATCACGTTGAGGAATACGTCCCATGATCCGGGAACCATTCCGGAAGTTCATATGAAACGGTTTATGTTTCACACGGCTTCGTCCCACTTGCATCATCTCTTGACCAAGACGCGATTGGAAGAACACGGTTTCTACATTGTCAGTAACAGCATCAAGGTGATTGCCTTCTGGGGCAGTAATGACCATCTCCTGTCCAGGATGCAGGAACGGGAAAGCGAAAGCTCTCATCTTGATAGAGAGGGACTTTCCGACAGATCGTCCACACTGATCAATTTGAAGCGGATCATTACACCTAAACCATTGCCATTGGTACGGCCATGCCCGCCAGCATCCGTCGTCTTGTTCTAAATCAGGCCAAGCAAATTCAGCAAGATCTAATCCAGAATCGTCTTGCAGAATCGCCCACAAGTAGGCTTCCTCTTCGGTCAGATCTTCAATAACTGCCATTAGACTGTCGGTCTCGGTTTGAATTTCTTATACAAATCAATCGTTGTCTCTGGTGAATTCATCATTCTCATCTCAAGAGCACCCAAAACGTAGGCTGCTCGATATTCTGCAAAGAAGGAAGGGTCTTTCTTAAATGACTTCGCAATTAATTTGATTAAGTCAATATCTGGATCACGAGTCCCAGCTAATAGTTTCTGCACCATATTGCGATCAATGCCAATCTTTACTGCTAATGCTCGAATGGATCTATCCCCGGCAAGCATTTCAAAGGTCTCCTGAAACGGCATCATGGAGAAGTCGGTTCGTTGGAATTGGCGGAAGCGTTCGGTTGCTGTTTTGCGATCAAGGACAGGTCGAGGTCCAGATCTTCCTGCGGGAGTCTGATCTACTTTCAAAATATCGCGTAAGATTCGTCCAAAAAGTTCAACATCATTGAATGCTCGAGTCCATTCAAGATGAACCGTAGAAGGAAAATGTTCGTTAATCATCTCCATACGTTTTGACCATGGCATCTTTTCATTGAATTCCGTCATCTACTGGTCACTGATCCAGTACCGTTGCTTCGTTTCTTTAAACTTCGTATCAATCACATCGAACTCAGGAATAGCGATCTTCTCAATCCATTCGACAACATCTTCCCAAGTGCAATGCTGCTCTTTCTGTTCGTCCACATCACAATTGTTGTGAAGAACAATCAGTCCTTTCATTTGCTGAAAGAGTTCAATTGCCTTCGAAGCCTGTTCGTTACGCATATAACCGAACTCTTTGGCTCGTTCCCGAAGACTCGTTAAGTAATGCTCGAAAGAACCTTCGCCTCGTTGCTTATCTCGAGTTTCTTTATCAATCCCCAGAGACTTCTTAAGCATTCGAAGTTCGGCTGAGTGTTCCTTAATGGCCTTCTGCCATGCGTTTTCGTCAATGGGTTCTCCCCAATAATCTCTCTTTTGGGAGACCCACATGCCCCAGCGCCAGACGAGGAGTTCGCTGATGATAAGTCGATCTAAGTCTTGGAGATCAGAAATATTAGTAAAATGATTATCAGATTGATATTTACGCACTCGATCATTGAAGTATTGGACTTCTCCGTCATGGACATAAAACTTGCTTCCAGAAGGGAGAACTACAGGGGCTAGGTTGTCGTCCCTATTCATCCGATCCACGTCTATTTTATCTACCATATATTAACCCTAACACAGATCGACTACAAAAAAAAGTCAGATATTACTATCTCGGCTTAAACCCCTAATAACTCAACGTTTTTTAGGTAAAATTAGTTAGTAATAGGCTCAACTATACGTGAGCGAAGTTGAAGAATCGCCTTGGTGTGGATCTGGCACACACGGCTCTCGGTGACGCCAAGCACCTTCCCGATCTCAGCGAGAGTGAGCGCCTCGTAATAGTAGAGAGTTAAAACGAAACGCTCCCGATCAACCATCTGAACGATGACATCAGAAAGCAGATGCTTTATCTCATCAAGTTCAAAAGCCTCGATTGAATCGTACGGACGATCAGAAACGATGTTGTCTCCAACTGTCACCCCTGAAACATCGTTATCTCCTCGGCCTATTAACTCGTCAAGAGCAACGATTCCAGTAAGAGAAATTTGTGAGAACGTGTAGGAGAGTTCTGTCCGAGTGATACCCAGTTCAGAAGCAAGTTCTATATCGTTAGGATTACGTTTCAGCTCGTTTTCAAGTTTCGAGTAGGCCCGTTCGACCGCACGAGCCTTCGCTCGTACCGATCGAGGCACCCAGTCAATAGAGCGCAACTCGTCAATGATCGCACCCTTAATTCTCGAGATAGCGTACGTCTCAAATTTGAATCCTCGTTCAAGATCGAATTTGTCAATCGCATCAATAAGCCCGAATACCCCATAACTAACAAGATCAGTCTGCTCAACGTTCTGGGGCAATCCAGCTGCCAGGCTTTTAGCAACAAAGCGGACTAACGGTGAGTAATGTATTATCAAAAGTTCGCGTACTTCTTGAGTATGATTCGTTTTATAATCGTCCCAAAGTGCCGCAACAGCAGCTAATGAATTGGCTTTTTCTATGGCTTTCTTCGAATTAATCTCATCAGTCATACGATGTCATCGGATCATCTGCCCAAGAATCCATTTATACGTCTGCTCTATGCCACTCTGGAGTGAAGTTGATGGTTCCCAGTCCAATTCACGTCGAATCATCGTATTATCACTATTACGTCCACGAACTCCCTGAGGTGCAGTCAAGTCGTATTCCCGTTCCAATCTGATACCAGCAAGATTCTCTACAATGTCCACAAGACCATTAATAGATACAAGTTCAGACGAACCAACGTTGATGGGCTCAACAACACCACTAGCCATAACAAGTTGAATGCCTTGGATGCAATCGTCGATATACATGAAGCTACGGGTTTGTTCACCGTCACCCCAGATTGAGATCCTATGATCCCCGCTGAGTTGTGCTTCGATCACCTTACGGCAGATGGCAGCTGGTGCCTTCTCGCGCCCACCGTCGTAGGTTCCGTGAGGGCCGTACACGTTATGGAATCGGACCACGCGCGTCTCCAAACCCATGTCTTCACGGAAATGGCGGCACATGCGCTCCGAGAACAGTTTCTCCCAGCCGTAGCCGTCCTCGGGCATGGCGGGATATGCGTCTTCTTCTTTCAACGCAGTGACATCAGTGTCGAGTTGCTTAGAAGCAGCATAGACACACGCCGAGGAAGCATAGAAGTAACGATCTATGTCGAAGTCAATCGCAGATTGAAGAAGATGAGTATTGATGAGAACAGAGAGCATGCAGGCTGCCTTGTTGTTTTCGATGAACCCCATACCTCCCATATCAGCCGCTAGGTTGTAAACAACATCAACATCTTTCATAACAAGTCGACACGTTCGTTTATCCCGAAGGTCAGCAGTTCTGTTCTCAACTTCTGGAAATCGTTGATGCCACTGCCCAGGAGCCTTCAGATCAACAGCACGAATATTCGATCCTCCGATCTCATCACGGAGAGTCCCAACGAGATGCCCGCCGATAAAACCTCCGGCACCCGCGATGAGAATTTTACCGGTGGTCATTTCCGTCCTCCTGAACAAACAGGACCTTTTCGCTGCCCATCGAACACACGATTAATAGAACCCCAAGTACCTTTATCGTATAATTCAGTACCACAAGGACAAGATTGTGTTGCTCCCGTTTTTTTTCCCACGATCATCCAATCAATGACTTGATCTCATCTTCCAAACTGAACGGCGGTTTCCAACCCATAGCAGTTAACCTACCGTCAGTCAGAGGGTAGAACTGGTCATACCCTGGTCGTACCGTTTCAGCATCTACCAGTTTGTACTTCAAACTCTTACCTACTAGTTCAGCAACCATATCTGCCATCTCGAGATTATTCATAGGTTCTCCGCCGGGGAGGCTGTAGCGATCAGGACGGTCATGTTGTCCTGCTTCATATCTTTGTGGTGCCCTCTCGAGAATAAACATGAGAGCATCTGCCACATTTCTTACAGAGTTGTAATACCTCTTCCCCGCTCTGCCGTTCGAGATATGAATCTCTACTTCTTGATCCCTTCGAATCAAGTCGATCAACTTGGGAACGAACTTCTCCAGATGTTGATTCTTGCCCACAATGTTGTTGCTGTTCGTAATGACTACTGGAACGTTGTATGTCCTCCAGTACGCTAGAGCGATCATCTCCTGAGCGGCCTTGCTGGCAGCATAAGGATTACTCGGAAGCAGAACATCCCATTCTTCATGGTTTGTAGCTCCGTACACCTCATCAGTCGAGAATTGGAGAAACACTTTTGGAGGATGATTTCTCGCGTACTCTAGAACTTGAAGGGTGCTCGAAACATTATTCTCGATAAAACCAACAGGATCTGCAATAGAACGATCTACGTGACTCTCGGACGCCAAATGAAGAATGAAGTCAAATTCGCCCAGATCAGGAATCGTACCAACTAGATCATGAGTAACAACTCTTGTCCGTTGATTTGCTTCAATATTAAGAGGACTCCCCTGGTGTTTCCATGAACAAATACAAGTGAATTCCCATTCTGTGTTCTCCAAGAGATAGGTCAGAACGCCCGACCCGATAAAACCATCAGCACCTGTAATTAATACGTTCATGGGACATATATGGTGCCGAGACCAGAGCAGTTCGTCTTGTTGTCCCACCGAAGATCTCGTTCAGCACAAAACTCTTCAACAGCCGTTCTAACAGGGAACAGGGGTTGAGGGGTTGTTGCGTTTCCCGTGAACTCAATAGCCGTATCGTGTAAGTAAATACGGCCACCCGAGCGCACTCGAGGGAGATACAGATCTAACTCAACGAGCGTTTCTTCATACACATGATTGGTGTCGAGGAACAAGATATCCACCTTGCCAGGGAGAGCGTCAAGAACCTGCTGGGAAGTGTCGTATCCGAGCAAAAACATCCAATGGGGGACCACTCCAAGCGGACCTTGTGGGTCGAGAAGATTCACATCGCCCAGAACACCCACGCCTGAAGGGATCGGATAACTGCAATCAACAGCCCACAACTGTCCACGATCCTGGAGGGCATACATCCAAGCAATCGTCGAGAGCCCATAACGAACTCCGATCTCGATGACTTTCGTAGCATTCAGTTCTTCAACAGCCTGAACGAACGTTGGAAGATGTTCGTTGATATCTGAAGGTTCAGCACATAGCATTTCGTAACGCTCTTTTAGAACTGCGCTATCCATAACGAATCTCTCCAATTTCTTTGGCTGCGAAAGAAGCAATCACGCCGCCCTTTCTCCAGATATACACCACGCTTTTGTACTGATTATGAGTTTCAACATGGTCATACTCATGCCAATGTCCATCTACGTCAATCACTGTGAGTTTCATCTAGATGACCTCAATGAGTTGAGAATTAGTAACAACAATGGAAACTAGGATCAGTTACCATTTCATATACGAACTATGTTCGTCTGGTCCTACCGTAAAGTCTAAACTCTCAACGTCAAGACCCTTAAACCATTCTTCCATCTCCGGTTGTCGCTTAGTTTGAGCGAGAATAGTTTCGATCTGATCTTTCCCCCCCGAGCCACCTTCACGGTGGATCAGATACGGAGCATAATTCCATAGACAGCCAGCCCTAGCTCCCTCTCGTACAGATCGAGCAAGCGCCTCTTCGAACCCCCCATGGAAAGGAAGATCGCTGGAAAGTTCACGAAACCACGGACGGCGGAACATGCAACACCAGCCTTCGGGACGAGCTTTTCTAATAAGATTCTCATCGTAAGACCATCCGATAGACACAATATCTCGAGGTCCTGGATTTGCGATAGTTGGCTGTGATGCCCATACCGTAGGTTCAACTACAATCGTACCTTCCATCCAGCCGACCTGTTTCTTCAGCCAATCCGGATGAGTAATACCCACATCCGAATTCATAAGAAGAATGTATTCAGACGCGGGATTGGTGTTTCGAACGCCGATATTATTACCTTCAGAAAAAAAGTGATTCACAGGCTCGAGAACAAGAGTCGTAATCCGACCTTCAGCCAGATGTTTTTCAAGAGTTTGGACTGTAGCACTCCCATTTTCAATATTAGCAGCGTGTTTCTCTCTCGCTATTCTTTCCTCACGTTCAACGACTGCTTGTTCTTCTTCAAGTTTCCGAGCCGCCACATTCCCCAGCTCAAGATTCGCTTCAGTAATCTCACGTTCAATAGCTGCTTGTTCTTCCGGAAATGTCGATTCTGCCAATTTAGTTTCAGCGAAAAATTCACCTTCAGCAATAAACTGTTGGAGAAAAGCATTTTTCCGACCGAGCATCTCTTGGAACCGCTGTTCTACTTCAGCGATTTTACGTACACAATGATCTTGTTCTGCCACATACTTCTTTGCTAACGTCGAAAGTTCTGGCTCAACGATAGCCCGACTCTCAGCAATAAGTCGTTCAAGTTCGGCAGTATTACTTCCGTTGTCTACAACAACCACCTCATAGGGAATATGCTCTGTCGTTGTCAACGTTCTCAGACATACGTCGATGATTTCAGGATGGGTGAAGTTCAGAATCACGATAGAGACGACAGGGGTTTCTCCCGGTTTAACCATAGAACAACTCACAAGACCTCCTAAACGGGTCTGTTCACGATATCTTCTCGAATAAGCACTACATACGAACCACTAATTTTGACTACATACTTCTTCTCTGTTGCAAGAGGAAAGATCCATTCAAAATCATCTGGTGCGATCTGGGTCACGTCAATAATAATCAGATTAGTTTTGGCATCTAAGATATGGCCTAACGCTTTGGCTGCTGTAGGCTCTCCAAAGTTGAAACTTCCGTCTGCGGCGAGAAAAATTGATGCCCCATAATGTTCTTCCCAAGCAGCCTTCAGCCGTTCAGAAGTGGCAGGAGGTAACGTCTTCGGAA
>Ga0315288_10013865_pt1 | contig 10079 bp, 8 predicted proteins | sample YL17G11_20_MG_FD_203454 | JGI IMG/M metagenome (GOLD analysis project Ga0315288, IMG submission 203454) | Sediment microbial communities from Yellowstone Lake, YNP, Wyoming, USA - YL17G11_20 | ecosystem: Environmental > Aquatic > Freshwater > Lake > Sediment | place: USA: Wyoming | collected... | reverse complement strand
CTTACCAGAAGGGTGAGATCACCGTGGAGGGTATCTCATTAAGCGACCCCAAAACGAACCTTTACAAGGTGCGCCGGAAGATCGGCATGGTCTTTCAGAAGTTCGAGCTTTACCCCCATATGACGGTCCTGCACAACATTACCCTGGCTCCCATGAAGGTACTGAAAAAGTCGAAGCAAGAAGCTGAAAAGAGGGCTATTGCACTTCTTGAACGTGTAGGCATTCCTGAAAAAGCGAAGGAATACCCGGCGAACCTCTCCGGCGGGCAGCAGCAGCGGGTGGCTATTGCCCGCAGCTTGGCTATGGATCCGGGCTACATGCTCTTTGATGAACCGACCTCTGCTTTGGATCCTGAAATGATCAAAGAGGTGCTCGATGTCATGATCGACCTGGCCAAAGAAGGGATGACCATGATCGTGGTCACCCACGAGATGGGCTTTGCCCGCGAAGTGGCCGATGAGATCATCTTTATTGATGAAGGCAAAATCGTCGAAAGGGGAACGGACGAGAGTTTTTTTGCAAACCCCAAGAGCGAACGCACAAAGGCATTCCTCAGTCAGATCCTGGTCTGAGGCCCGGCTGAAAGGGGAGGGGAAGTTGGCAGAGAAGGTCATCGGCATACTCGGCGGCATGGGGCCGGAGGCAACCTTGGACTGCTTTGAAAAAATCATAAGGAATACCCCGGCCGTAAAGGATCAAGACCATCTGCGGGTCATTATTGATTCAAACTCCAAGGCGCCTGACCGAACAGCAGCCATTCTCGGTAAAGGGGCTTCTCTACTGCCGCTGTTGGTTCAAGGATGCAGGACGCTGCAACAGGCGGGCGCCGATTTCATCATCATGCCCTGTGTGTCGGCTCATTTTTACCAAGAGGAGATGCGACAACAGATAACCCTTCCTTTTGTCTCTATTTTTGACGTTGTGGCCGAGACCATTTCCCATGATCATCCGGAAATCAAAGTGGTGGGGTTGCTGGGTACCACCGGTACGGTTCGCAGCGGTCTTTTTCAAAAAAGACTGGGAGAGGATGGAATCGAGACCATTGTTTGCGAGGATAAGATCCAGGAACGGGTCATGGCCGCCATCTACGATGTTAAGAGCAGTCAGGCGGATCGACCGCGAGAGGCAATTACGGATGATCTTGTTGCTGCCGCCCAAAGCCTCATCTTCCGGGGAGCCCTGGGGATTGTGGCCGGCTGCACAGAGATTCCTCTTGCTTTGAGTCAACGCGACCTGTCTGTTCCCTATTTTGACGTCCTTTTTCTTCTTGCCCGTGCGGCCATCCGCCTGGCCGGAAAAGAGCCTCTTTCTCTGCGATAAAGGCCGTGTCTTTTCATGAGTTCAATAAAAAGCAACCGAATCACGCGCAGCCGGCTGGAAGGGCAAAAGCAGGGTTGCAGCTGTGTTCAATCTTGAGAGGACAGGATGTCTATGACTGTCGAGCAACTGGAGTGAGCCTTAAGTTAAGTGTATGAATGACAATATGGTGATGGGCGAAGTGCCTGTCTTATGATATAGAAGAATGCAAGGAGGAAAAATGGACCTCAGTCGTTTTCCACGTCGACGTTATACCGAAGGACAAACACCTATTGAAAAACTTTCCCGCTTTTCCAAACAACTGGACGGCCCCACGATCTACATGAAAAGGGATGATCTTTTGGGACTTGCGGCAGGGGGCAACAAGACCCGCAAGCTGGAGTTTGTGGTTGCAGATGCCATCACAAAAGGCGCTGATACGCTCATCACCTGTGGAGCAGTCCAGTCCAACCACTGCCGCCTGACTCTTGCCGCAGCCGTCAAGGAGGGGCTCAAGTGCAGGCTGATTCTGGAAGAACGGGTGCCTAAGAGTTATAATCTTCAGGCTAGTGGCAACAACTTCCTGTTTCAATTGATGGGAGTGGAGAAAATCAAGGTCGTGCCGGGCGGTTCGGATATGATGAAAGAGATGCAGACTGAGGCCGATGAAGTGGCAGCTGCCGGCCGCAAAGCATATATCATCCCCGGGGGAGCTTCCAATAGCCTCGGCGCTTTGGGATATGTGGCCTGTGCTGAGGAGATCTTGAATCAGATCTTTGAAAAGGGCCTGAGGATCCACCGCGTGGTCTGTGCCAGCGGCAGTGCAGGGACCCATGCCGGCCTCGTTACGGGTTTTTGCGGTACCAACAGCAATATCCCGGTGGTCGGAATCAACGTCAGCCGCACCAAGGAAGCTCAGGAAGAACTCGTCTACGGGTTGGTCCAGAAAACCGCGGAGCATGTCGGTGTCGAGGGAAAGATCCCCAGGGAAGCGGTGCTCTGTTTCGGGGATTACGTTGGAGCGGGATACTCCCTCCCCACCCCCGACATGACCGAGGCGGTTAAACTGCTGGCACGTACCGAAGCGATCCTGCTGGATCCGGTCTATACCGGCAAGACCATGGCTGGAATGATCGACCTTGTCCGCAAGGGGTATTTCAAAAAGGACGAAAACATCCTTTTCGTCCACACCGGCGGATCACCGGCCCTTTATGCTTATAGGGAAACCTTTCTGAGCGGAGTTTAAACCCGACCTCTTCCTAGACCAAAGGGGTCATTGGTAACGATGCACTTCGATTATTCAGATTCTCAGATTTCATTCGATGATTCCTTCTATGCCGATCCCGATTACCCGATCGATTCCTATCTAAGCTGATGGGGCTATTGATCTTATTCGGGCGGATAGGGGTTGGTCTGTCCTTTATAAGGGTTGATTCCCCGCTCCTGGGGGCGAAATCCCTGTTTGCGATGGTTTCGAATCCATTCGATGGTACAACGGAAAAGGACAAGGTACTACATTCTTTATAAAGACCGTGAATTACGATATCGAAAGGGGTACAATATCTGCTATCTATCATCTGTTTCCGATACGTTAAAAAAGTCACGATCTGATTTTCATATATTCATTTGGGACGTGATTTCTACCAGTAATCCTCTGCCCAAGATGTTATCGTTGAGCGATGACTTGTAGGTGCAAAGCGTTAAAATTGAGCATCCTTTTATTACCACCAACATCCCCTCAATGTTCAGTGCCGGAATTTAGAGGCAAACACCCTTCCAATTCTTATTGACACCCCATTCCGTAAAGAATACAATCAAATCGAAATATAGGCTATTTGTCATTAACCTCTAACCATTGGGTGGGTATATGATCTGGGGATGAATTTAGACCCCATTTCTGAAGTAGGAATATGGTTTTTGTTGTTTTTACATCTATAATTCCTTAAAGGATATGGAGACAAAGGTAACACTATCCATCGATTTCGGTTCCAAGAACATCGGCCTTGCCTTGGTAAGAAACCAGGAAGGAGTAAACATTCCTTTGTTCGCTGGCACTCTCCTATATGATCCCTATCAACTCAGCACAAAGGTAGGGCCAAGGGCAGAACTTCGCAGAGGGCGCCGGACCAGAAAGACAAAGAGACACCGCCTAACTCTTTTAAAGAAAAAGCTACTTGCAATAAATCTTCCCAACGAAACAATTCAGCAACTTATTACCTTTTGCAGGCGCCGAGGGTATTCTTCCCTTTTTGATGAACCTCAGAAAATCGACCAAGAAGCAAAGGACTCAAAAGAGGAAATCGTTTTTCGTTTCAGTCGGGAGGAATTTTTTAGAGCATTAGAAAAACAGATAGAATTGTTGGTCCCTCAAGAAAAAAGTGGGAAAGTTCTCGCTTCATGTGAGGACGTCCTTAACCGTGCTGGTGACCCTTCCAAGGAAGTCCGACCATTAAGATTTAATAATCGGGGAGCCTCCCGATGTGCCTGGGATGGATGCGGAAATGTTCCGCCGCGCCGGGATAATGCTCTTCGGGACCCCCTGTCCCAATTTGTTCATACGGTATTTGCCGTAAGTCTCAGAGGCGATGCAACCCTCCAGGATGAGGTCGCAAGAATGTTGGACCGTATCGCGGTTTTGGGAAAACGCCTCCGTCATCGCAAAGGCCCTGATCCAGATAAAGAGCGCAAGGCTCTCAAGGCAGAGATCAGCGATGGACTCAAACTGTTAAAAAAACTGTATGGCCTAAACCCTGATTTGACAGAGGAGGCGGCTACTCCCTGGGCGAAAATTCGGAAGAATATAACGAACCTGATAGAACAGACTGGAGGGCGAAATCGGTTCTGCCGTTACCATAGTTCTCAATATGTGACCCACTTCATGGAAGGGAAACCGATACCCTTCAAGGCGACTTTGACCGAAAGGGACTTGGTGTCTCGCCGAGAAGAAATCCTTTTCCAAAAGATGTGGCGTTATATCGAGGCGAGAATTCTTCCTCTTGTCCCCGATGGCATTGACCGAGTGATTGTAGAGCGAACCGCCATCGACCTTCTGGGGGGAAGCCGAAAACAGCGCCAAGGCATTATGAACAAAGAAGCCCTTGAGGAAATGTATCAGCATGGGCCTCGATACGGATTCGGGAATGACCTTGAAATGCTGAGGGCTGAATTCGATGGTCTGTGTGCGTATTGTGGCAGGCCAAATGCCGAATTGGTTGAAAGAGACCATCTTCTGCCTCAGTCCAAATTTTTCTTCGACAGCTACCTAAATATAGTTCCTGCCTGCCCATCTTGCAATCGGGACTTAAAACAAGCCGCCTCACCAGGAGGGGCTTCGCTCAGGATTAACGAACAGGCATACGACGCCTATTCTAAGTATGTGGCTTCTAAGTTTGCGAATAAACCTCCCCATTTGTTTCATAACATCAAGAAGGGTATCCTCAATCTTATGCGTGAGCCTGGTCGCGTCTGGGAGGGGGAGCGAATTCTCAACATTATCGCCAACCAGTTTGCCCAGGTGGTTGGGACCCAACGAGGGCCTCGACCTCTTGCCCGTTACCTCAGCGGGAAGATTTATAAACGGTTTGGGGAGAAGCCCCAAATTGGCTTTATCAATGGAAGACACACCGCTCTCTGGCGAAAGGCTGCTTACCCTGAATTCGATAAGTTTAGGGAGAAAAAAGAGGGTGGTGTTATCAACCACGCCTTGGATGCACTCCTGATGGCTTGCCACTTGCCGGACCTGACTTCTCTTGAAACGAGGAACTTACAGCCCGGTTTGATGCATTGGTGGGTTGACAAGGTGAGAAAGGCTGCCCCACCTAAAGGCCCAGATGGAATCCCTGGGATACCCGAACCACGCTTTGCCGTGGCTGGTTTTGAAAAGGTTCACCCTGGAAACTATGTAGAGGTCGATTTGGCAAAGATGAATTGGAATCACAAAGATTCTCATATTCAACGCCAGGGTGATTATGGTTGGTCGAAAAGGGATGATCTTCCTGTCCAACGTGTGACAGCTGCAAGCATCGCGGAAGAACTTCGTAAGACCGATAAAGCGGCTACTCCAGAATCGAGGAGGACCGAGGTCGAGAAAATCGTGAATGTGATTGTCCATCCTCGGCTTTATCAAACGCTGGAGAGAGCAAGTATTGGCGACAGCCCAGGGGCAAGCACAGCAGAAGCACTCAAAATCTGGCTGCGAAAAGCAATCAAAGGGAATTTATACAAATCACAGTTTTCATCCCATCCAGCAGACCAACGCAGGGCTAAAATGTTCCAGGATTTTATTAATGGGCAAACTGATGTGATTCCAGCGGTCATTGGAGTTCAAAGATTGCAACGCTCGCTGAAATCCAATATTGATCTAAATCGAGTTGACCCTAAAAGCGGTCGCCTTGTGCATAGATATGTCGCTGACCCGGCAAATGTGGCTTACATAGTAGCCTATCGAGGAAGTAATGGTAATGTCAAACGAGATAGACCGCTAACGCTTGAATGGCGGCAGAGCGGAGCCTTAATCCCTGGTGTCAAATTGTTTGGAGATGTTCCGGAAGGGCCATTAAGAGGCCGCGCATTGGGTGAAAAAGCGATTGACCAGAAAGAATGGAAGAATGCTTTGCATCAATACCTGACCAGGGCAGGGATAGCTGAATATAACTTTGTGTCTCAAGGGAATGTAGTGGTTTATGAAGATGGCAGCGAATTGTATATCAGGAACTTTTCTGGTAGCTATGGTTTTAGAAAGTCCTGGTTTAAAGGAATAAAAGCGGTCCGACCTTCGCCGCTGACCGAGCGTTTGATTCCGAACGCAAAAATTTAGAAAATTTCGGTTTAGTTCTTTGACAATTGGATAGCGTGTTCGGGTTCAAGCTGAAAAGAGCATCTGTCCGGAAGGGCCACTCCGGGTTAGGGCAGACCCGGCTCTTGGGCCTCCTTGGTCTTTTGGCTCTGGAGGAAACCTTTCGGCGCGTCGAAAGACAAGATGTGAGCCTATTTAAAATTCATCTATTTGAACTACTCAGTAAGCCACCCTGAACTTCTCAACTCCGTTGAGACGAGGCAGATCTCCTTTGGGCTCAAAATCTTGAGTTTGTTTCAGCCACCCTGAACTTCTCAACTCCGTTGAGACAGGCAGAGGAGGGATAGACGATGGATATTGACACAGTTTCAGCCACCCTGAACTTCTCAACTCCGTTGAGACATAAGGTTTTTAATGCCATTACTAAAGCATACTTAGTTTCAGCCACCCTGAACTTCTCAACTCCGTTGAGACCTAAGAATACAGTCTCCTCGGCCAAGCAGGTGATGTTTCAGCCACCCTGAACTTCTCAACTCCGTTGAGACTCTATGACTACGTTGAATTCAGAACGGGCTATTAGTTTCAGCCACCCTGAACTTCTCAACTCCGTTGAGACAAGCAACCTTAACGGACGCAAAGGGAACATAAAAAGTTTCAGCCACCCTGAACTTCTCAACTCCGTTGAGACCAGTTAGGCGAACCATGGGAACTCATACGATTAGGTTTCAGCCACCCTGAACTTCTCAACTCCGTTGAGACGACAAATAATATTACATCAGCTTTCTTACCTCAAGTTTCAGCCACCCTGAACTTCTCAACTCCGTTGAGACTGCTATCCAAAATTCATGAGTTTTTAAGCGTAGATGGAGGAGTGTTTCTGCGAACCTTCCCACACACTTCTAAAGATTTATCGCATTCATTCGTCAGCATAGGCTTAAGAGGTTGATGTTACTTCTTAATTTAAAATTGCGAACCTACGGGGCTTCTTTGGTCACTAACAGTTCGCACACCAATGCAGTTATTTTGTCTTAAACATTGTTATCTTCTTTTTTCCTTAGAGTAAAGGCATCAAAATTAACAATAAGGGACTGGCAGGACCACGCTCAACACTCGGTGGTCTACACTGGTAGAGGACGGTAGAAGGTTTACAGGGAGGCAAGAGAAAATAGAAAGAGATAGCCACGGGGCAGAAGACTATTTAGCCTTGTGCAAGGAAACCGTAGAGAGGGGGTAGAGGACGCATAAGATTTATGGGAACTTCAGGCCAACTTAGAAAAGTAGAAGGCCGACTAATAAAGGATTTGGAGAAAACTACTATTCCCTTCTTGCAGTTGGGGAAAAAATACGGAGTGAGCAAGCAAGCCATTTCCCGTTTTCTCCACCGGAAGGGGATCAAGAGGCCCAAGAGAGAGCACACAGAAAAGTGTTCAATCTGTCAGCGACTGATCGGGATCGCCAAGAAGCCTCACAGCGACTTTATATCCTCTCAAACGATCAAAAAACAGTTAAGAATTGGAAAGGTAAAATGGATTTACCATATCGGCATTCTTAGAAGGAAGGGGCTTGTCTCTCAGAAGTTCGGGAGACTGCGTTCCAGAAAGGCGGAGCAGGCTTATCAGATTTATTTTAAGAAAAGACTTCCCGTCAGGACCATAGGGAGGCAAGCGGGACTTAAAAATTTCTATTCGATCATTAGACAGCATAAGGGTTTAGGTTGGGATGTTCCTGCCCCTCTTTTTACCTATGACTCAAACGATCGAAGTAAGGCCAAGTTAAAGATGACTAAAAAAAAGAGAAGGGGTAGCTATGTATAAAAAACGCAGGTTAGGCTCAGACCCTTTGGAGTGGATAAGGGACACAGAGAATACGTGGAGGATTGGGGAGACCTGGAGAAACAGATATGGCAGTAGAACTTGATGATAAACAAGTCGTCTCCTTTGAAGAACTCCTGATGTCCCAGGTAGTCTGATAAGAGTCCCTTACTATGTTTTAATAATTGGAGTTTAAGATGGATTTTAATACTGAATTAGAAAACCTAAAGTTACAAATGAGGATCGAACCAGAAAAGCTTTCTCTCTCCTTGGAGAATTTCATCAGGGAATATATGGAAAGATTAGAAAGGGAAGGTGTGATCTTGGGCCTGAGTGGGGGAATTGACTCAGCAGTGGTTGCAGCATTGTGTAAAAGGGCAGTTGGTTCAGGGAAAACCTTGGCCCTCATTATGCCCGAGAAGGACTCAGAAGAAGAACACGTCAAAGATGCTTTGAATTTTGCTAAAGAGTTAAGCATTGAAACAAAATTGATTGACATAACACCCTATCTTAAAAGATTAGGTGTGTATAAATTAGCTCCGCTCAATAAAATTCCTTTCTTGGGGAAATTAAGGGCACCCTTGATCAAAAGAGCCTATCAATTCTATAAGCGAAGGACGGGGGAGACCCCTTTTTCTGCCAGCATTCTCGGCTTCAGGGATAAAGAATTTAGCAATTTTCTTAAGAAAAGGAATGCCTATTATCGGTCAAAACATAGGCTAAGAATGCTATTGCTTTATCTTTACGGAGAACTTGAGAACAAATTGGTAGTTGGAGCCGCTAATAAGAGCGAATATCAGATTGGCTACTTTGTAAAACATGGATGTGATGATGCAACCGATATAATGCCTCTTTTGAACTTATATAAAACTCAGGTGAGAGACCTTGCTCTATATTTAAAAATCCCTTCTAAGATTATTGAGAAACCTCCCTCACCTGATATCCTTCCAGGGATTAATGATGAAGAAGCCATAGGGATTTCTTATGAAAGATTGGATTTGATCTTATTGGCTTTAGAAAAAGGATTGGACTCTCCTGAAACAGCTAAGTTTTTGAAAATAGGGGAAAAAGAATACGAGTATGCAAAAACTTTAATGCAGAAGTCGGAGCACATGCGAAAAATTTATGCACCTAAAGGGAACATCTAAATACAACGCTGAGAATCTGCTCATAATCCATAACAAGAAATTGGCTTCGCTGTACATCAAGAATTGGCAAGACCATGCTCAACATTCGGAGGTCTACAGGGGAAGAGGGAAGTAAAAAGATTATAAATTCTTGAAGGGTGTTTTGAGTTTGGAAGTGATGATAAAATACTTCGCCCCTGAACTTTTATGCTGAAGCGAGAATTAATCGAGAATTTGTGTGATCAAACAATCGAAAGAGAAGAACGGGAAAAGCTCAAGGCTCTCCTTTTACAAATAGCAGAAAAGGTTCTTCTTCAAATAGTGACCATAAAGGTAGATCACGAATCCGGGTTGAGAAGAACAAATGGAGAACGCCTAAACGCTGCATATGATCCTCAGACGAAGACCATAACTATATATGCAATGCCATTTGATCCCAAGTATGCGTGCTATCTATATCATGAAATTGGACACTGTATTTTTTATGAATTTCAAGATGTTGCCCATGCTGCCAAAATTGAATGCCAAAAAGGGGAGAGAAATAAACTTGAATTGTATCATTTTAGCTCTTTGAAAAAGGTTATCTAATCCCCCTTCATCCCCCTTTTTCAAAAGGGGGAAATATTTTCTCCTCCCTTTGGTAAAGGGAGGTGGGGAGGGATTTTAAAAGATTTATTTCAAACCGCTAAATTGATACCTTGAATTATGTTTCTACGATGGTAATGTTGAAGCATGGGCTTCGGAATTTTGTGCAAATGGATTTGAATTGTTCAAATCTGAACTGTGTTTGAATGAGAGAGAACGTTATCAAGCAATGATAGAATATTTTGAGAGAAATGAATTTTGAAAATAATATAGGAAAAGTCGTATGGCAACCGCCCTCGATCCCAAACAAATCGTTTCCTTTGAAGAACTCTTGATGTACTAAGTTGTGCAACAAGAAGCCCTCACCAGGTTGCTCGTGGAAAAAGGAATAATTAACAAGGAGGAGTTTTTGGAGATGGTGAGGCAACTGGATTCCCAAGCAAGGATTAAGACTCTTTTGTCGAT
>Ga0315288_10013863_pt1 | contig 10080 bp, 13 predicted proteins | sample YL17G11_20_MG_FD_203454 | JGI IMG/M metagenome (GOLD analysis project Ga0315288, IMG submission 203454) | Sediment microbial communities from Yellowstone Lake, YNP, Wyoming, USA - YL17G11_20 | ecosystem: Environmental > Aquatic > Freshwater > Lake > Sediment | place: USA: Wyoming | collected... | reverse complement strand
CTCGGTAGCTAAAGGAGTGATATAGCCCACATCCTCGAAGCCCACGAAGGTCCAGCCCATCTTGACTGCATGGCATGGGTCACAGCAATCCTTCTTTGGGTCTGGATGAGGTCCATCACCACAGTTAATTACAACGCAAGGCCCTTTTTTAATTTTGTTTTCCATTTGATTATTCCTTTTTCTTTGGTTCGCAGCCACAGCCGCAGTAGATATTAAACACAATGCACGACGGTTTCATTACAGGCTCTGGTGTAGCCTGGGGGGTCTCCACAGTCTTGAGCACATCCTTCTCGAATAATGCCATTTTATTTCTCCTTGAATCGTTAAGGGTATCAGCGCACAAAACCATTTTCAAGCGTTCAACTGTTTTGACTTGCCTTAACTATTTAGGCTGTATTAACTAGTCATTATGAATAAAACACAAGCTGAAAACGTAACTAAGATTAAAGAGACAAGCGGTCGTACTCTAGCTGATATCAATAATGAGTACACTAAGTTATCCATGGTCTCGGGTGATAAATACTTTCGCTTCAAGCTCCTGGAAGCTGAGATCATGCAGTGCCATATTGAGATGCAGAAGCTCAACGAAGAAGGCATGGCGCTGAATAAGGCCAAGGATGAAGCGATTGTTAGCGCTGCAATGGAAGCAGTGGACAATGGCGAAGCGTGTGACAATGTTTAAACTCTATTACTTGCTGACGGCTTACATACCTCGTAAGCTTCCCACGACTCCCCTCGAGTATGCGCAGCTTAAGGATATCCTCGTAGATTACTATGGGGTGCTCAATGATGCAGCGGCTTGGATCACGGTAGCCGGCCAGATCACGAGCACTCAGGCTAACAAGCTGAGAAAGTCTTATGGGGCTATTGCTAATGCCGCGAAGCGTCTTGAGATCAACAAGCTTGCGAGCGAGCAGAAGGCTGTCGAGATGGCTAGATTTCAAGATAAGCTCGAGAAGGAATTGAAAGCCTATGTTGAAGCTGAGAAGGCGAATGAAGAGGCTGAATCTGGTGGAGAAGTTCTTGAGGTAGTGCAGGTTATCCCCTGTGACGACTCGGTTCACTAGCCATGTCACAGCCTGATGACTTTACGTTCAGGCCTAGGCAGCATCAGGATATCCCTTTTATCCAGTCTTCGTGGGCGCAGTCTTACTTCGGAGGCAGGGCGTTCCATAAGGGGATGAGTGCCAAGGTCTTTCATGAGCATCACAGGCCTATTAGGGATAGAATCCTTTATGAGCGTGGCAATGCGACTGTGATTGTATGCTGCTCGAAAGAGGATCCATGGCTCATCATTGCATGGATAGCGGTGGAGCAGTTGGATGACTCTTTGACGATTCATTATGTGTACGTCAAGGAAGCTTTCAAGGGTCTTGGGATAGCGAGAAGGTTAGTTAACATGGTGAGTAAAGGGGATGTGATCTACTTCACTCATTTAACTGATAAGATGAGTAAGATTGCGAAGGCACGACGCGATCATCGTTATAAATATGTGCCTCATTTAGTTTAAATATACTAAAGTTAGGATGGTTTATCATGGAATTAAAAGAGCTGGCAGGACGCAAGGTGTTATTCTTTCGCACTCAGATTGAGCCTGGTATCACGGCGATGCCTAAGAACGCGATTCACTCGAAGGATGTTAAGGAGATTGTGTGGTTTCCAGTGGGCATCTATGTGAAGGGTCCGAAGGGTCGCGAGCACTTTGTGTTTGCAGCTAATATCCAGACCTGTGAGTTTATGCCGGAAGAGAATAAGACATAATGGTAATGTACCCACCTGACTCTCCTAGGCGGGCGGGTAGGCCCCCGGGAGCGTTGAATAAGAGATCAGAGCGTGCCATTGAGCTTCTCCAGCGACAGAAGTTTTGCCCGATCACGGCGCTGGTCCAGGTGCATCGGGAAGCCATAAAGAACTATGCTCGAGCACTAAAGCAGGTGGAGGATGAGGATCCAGCCGGTAAGATTGAGCCGGCTTCCATATGGTTGCGTCAAGCGCTCGACTCGGCGAGTGACTTGATTGTGTACGCGCATCCTAAGCTCAAGAGCATTGAGCAGCGTCAGGAGTCTCCCTTGGATGACCTATCTGCGGAGGAGAAGCTCCTTCACATTGAGAAGATGGCTGAGGAGTTGAGGCTCGAGATTGCATCTAAGGTCCATAAACTAAGCCCCCCAGAAGAAGATGAATGAGATTTATGCAGCATTACTTGAGGAAGCGGTTAGCAAAGGGAAGAAGTATTTCATCCTCGATGGGTCATTTAAAGAGCAGCGAGAGTTTATCAACGACGCCAATAGGCTTAAAGCTATCTTTTGTACCCGAAGAGCTGCAAAATCTTATACATGTGGACTCTATCTCGTTAAGACATGCCTGGAGAATCCAGGCGTTAATTGTCTATTCATTGGCCTTACTCGATTGGAAGCGAAGGGAATCATCTGGAAAGATATTCTCAAGGATATCGACCAAAAGCATGGGCTTGATATTGCATTCAATGGCACTGAACTCACGGCGACATTTCCTAATGGGTCCGTGATCTGGGTTACTGGCGTTGACGCTGACGCCGATGAAATGAAGAAATTACTCGGTAAGAAGTACAAGCTCTGCGTGCTCGACGAGGCATCCATGTATTCCATTGACCAAAGGATGCTGATTTACGGGATCCTGAAGCCAGCGACGACTGACCAGCGCGGAACGATCTGCATGGCCGGTACTGCCTCTAATGTGACTGACGGCTTGTTCTTTGACATCACGACTGGCAAAGAAGCAGGATGGAAGCTATTCCAGTGGACGGCTGAGGACAACCCCTATGTGGCTGAGCAATGGCGAGAAGAGATCGAGGATATTAAGAAGAATCGTCCTAAGTTTATGGAGACGACTCTTTTCAAGCAATGGTATCTCAACCAGTGGGTAATTGACGAAGATGCGCTCGTATATAAATTCAATCCGATTCGCGATTGCGTTCCAAATCTTCCTATGGGGCTGCCTTCTTGGAATTATGTTCTCGGACTCGACTTGGCTCATTCACCTGACTCTACGGCTTTTGTTGTCGGTGCTTATCATGCGCTTAGCCCTACGCTTTATATTGTATATGCTTACAAAGAGATAGGCATGGATCTGACTTCGGTAGCCGAGAAGGTGCGCTCCCTCGAGGTAGCCTTCCCCTTTGAGGTGAAGGTGGTTGATGGAGCCAATAAACAAGCGGTTGCAGAGCTGAATAACCGGCATGGGACTAACCTCTTGCCCGCGGACAAGACCGGTAAAGTTGACTTCATTACTATTATGAACGATGATTTTATCCAAGGTCATATCAAGCTGCTCCCTCAGACCAAGGATCTTCAAGCTGAGTATCAAAAGCTAGTCTGGATCACGGACGCAAGTGGGAAGGTCAAAGAACCCAAGAAAGAAAATCCAAACATCCATCAGGATCTAGCGGACGCGGCTCTCTACATGTGGCGTTACTGCTATTCCTATCTGTTTAAAGATGCGATACCCTTCAAGGATATGAGCAAGATCGAGAACTGGGAGCCGGTTCATATTAAAAAGCTAGAAGATCAAGTAAAACAAGCGCAGAATCCCCACGGGCTTGATGCTGAATGGAATGAAGTTTGGCAAGAAGACTGGGATAATCAGGATTTTATGTGAAGGATAAGCAGATGACTATCGACCAACTAAAAGAATTGTTCCCTCAACTAAAAGAGTACGGCGTGACACACTTCAGGCTAGGAAATTTAGAGATTAAGATGCCTGAACAAAGAACCTTTGGGGCGCCCAGGCAGGACAATCTTCCCGAGATGCAGGATGTTCCTCCCGATCTCAGAGCGGATGACTTGATGAGTTTTGACAAGGTGTTACACTGGTCTAGTGATAACACTGAAGAATCAACACTTCCCTTAACGGGTGAGAAGACTCTCGACGAGGTAATCTAGCATGGAAAAGCGCCCAGACTTTAAAGACTTTTTACCAAAGGACTCGAGAGAAGCTAAGGATGCGGCGGCTAAGAAGGAGATCCTGAAGTCATCGGCTTATCGCTGGTGGCTTGCTAAAGAAGAAATGCTCCCCGCTGCAGTCATGACTCAGGTAGCAGCAATCATTCAGTCAGACCGTGGCAGGATTGACTCGTATAACACCTACGCGAAGCTCTACGGGACTTTCACTCCTACTTTCTGGAATGGGTATCAGCTAGCAAGCTCTGGCAAGCCCTCGGGTCCAGTGCGTGAAAGACTGAGCTACAACATTGTCCAGAGCTGCATTGATACCGTGACTTCCATGCTGGTCCAGAACAAGCCTAAGCCCATGTTCCTGACTAGCGCGGGAGACTCAAAGCTACAACAGAAGGCCAAGAAGCTTGACGCATTCTGCTATGGGCTTTTCTATCAGAACAATCTTTATGTGAAGAGCCGCAAAGCGTTTCGAGATGCGTGTGTATTTGGTGAAGGCATCATCCATGTTTATGCGGAAAATGGGGTAATCAAATATGAGCGCGTCTTGCCGTATGAGATCCTTGTCGACTACCTCGAATCCCATTACGGGCCGGAAGCTACAAAATCACTGCACAGAATTAAGAATATTGACCGCACGGAACTCGCGGAGATGTTCCCTGAGAAGAAGAAAGAAATTTCTCAGATGGCGGGAACTAATCTTTTCATTTCTGCGGCTAACCGCTCGGTATCTGACACCGTTACTGTAGTCGAGTCTTGGCGCTTACCTTCGGGAGATTCACCAGGCCGGCATTGCATAGTAACTGCTGATACCGTACTCTTTGAAGAGGACTATGAACAAGACTTCTTTCCTTTTGCTATCATGCGCTACTCTACTCGGCTTTACGGCTTCTATGGTCAAGGCATGGCGGAGCAACTCGTACCCTTACAGGTGGAAATTAATAGAACTCTTATATCTATTCAGCGTAGTTTGTATCTTGGCGGCACTCATAAGATATTCGTAAAGAACGGCTCGAAGGTCATCAAGTCTCACTTCGATAACATGATCGGGACCATCTTAGAATACTCGGGTGATACACGTCCTGAGTACATTGTCCCTCAGCTAGTGCAACCTGAGATTTACTCTCATCTCCAGAACATGATCGGGATGGGCTATCAGCTCCCTGGCGTCTCTCAGATGAATGCGGTGGGCGTAAAGACTCCAGGAGTAGACTCGGGCCGCGCACTCAGGACTGAGCAATCGATTCAGACTCAGCGTCATACCTCCATGCAGCAGGAATATGAGCAATTCTTTGTGGAGCTTGCAAAGATAACGGTCGCGGTAGCCAGAAAGGAATACGAAAATGGCGTGGATCTTGAAGTTAATGTCCCAGGTAAGAGATTTATTGAGAAGATTAAGTGGAAAGAAGTCAGTCTCGAAGACGATGAATTCTCCCTCCAAATCTATCCCGTCTCCAAGCTCCCGAACGATCCCGAAGGCAGGCTCCAAACCATCCAAGAAATGATGCAGGCAGGTCTAATTGATTCTCAAGTGGGTCGCAGGCTCCTAGATTACCCAGACTTGGATGCCGAAGAGAACCTCGCGAATGCTTCCCAGGATTACCTGCACAAGATCCTGGACGAAATCGCGGACCATGGAAAGTACACAGCTCCCCAGTCGGACGATAACCTCGCGGTAGCGAAGAAGCTTGTTCTTGAGTATATCGCTCAGGCTAAGCTGAATAACCTACCAGAAGAAAAGCTCGATCTTTTGAGACTATTCAACAAGCAGATTGATGCTCTCATGCTCCCCCCTCAGCCGATGGCACCTCCTGGAATGGCTCAGGATCCATCAGCCGGCATTCCTGGTAGTAACGTCGTCCCAATGGCTAATCCTCAAGCTGCTCCTGTAAGCCAATTGTTGCCAAATGTTAATACACAAGCTAACCTTGGATAAATTATGAATAATCCCCAACTGTCCACACAAGAATTAACTCCTCAAGAAGTCCTAGGGACTGAGGGGGAGACTCCTATTGAATCGGCTCCAGAAGCTCCCGCGGCGGATGAGCGTGTATCTTCGAAGCTAGGCACTTTGGTACGGCGCGAGAAGCTTGCGATTGATCGAGAACGCGCTGCAAAAGAAAGAGAATCACAACTCGAGCAACGATTGAGAGATTTCGAAGCTCGAGAAGCAAAGTTAAAAGAGTTTGATGACCTTTGGGATAGGAATCCCCTGGAGGCTATCAAGAGTCGCGGGAAGTCTTATCAGGACATGGTGCAGGTCGCCTTGAATGATGGGAATGTCCCTCCCGAGTTACAGATTAAGAGACTCGAAGAGAAGTTCGATAATCAGGTTCGTAATCAACAGCAGGCTCTGATGCGTGAGAAGGAAGAAGCTGAAAGTCTTCAAGCGCGAAAGGAACAGGAAACGATTGATAACTTCAAGGGTGAAATCAATTCCTACCTAAAAGAGAATGCGGAACGCTATGAATTCATTCATTTTGAAAACAATGAGGATTTAGTTTATGGCGTGATTGACGAACATTATGAACGGACCAAAAACTCGGAAACGGGTGTTGGAGAAGTTCTAACCATTGTTCAAGCTGCTGATAAAGTCGAACAGCATCTCGAGCAGAAGTACGATAAGGTCCGTACTTTGAAAAAAATGCAGACACTTCTTGCACCAAAGCAAGTCAATCAATTGGAAAAGCAGCCATTACCTACAAGTCAAAAGCCGAAGACACTCAGTAATACATTATCAGCATCTCCTAGCAAGCCTCGTAATACCGTGATGAGCGATGACGAGAGGATTGCAAAGGCGATTGCTTACGCGCGAGGACTTCGCGCATAAAGGTAGGAACAAATGGCAACAGTAGCAAGTTTTGTTGGTCAATATAACGAAGGGAATGGCTCAGCCGCCAATGGCCCGTTTATCCCGAATTCATCGGGCGCTCTGGGGATGCAGGAAATTTCCGGCATTCTCAAGCAGATTTACGATGGTCAGAAGTTAGCTATTCTTTATTACAAGAATAACCCACTTCTCTCCATGATGAGAAAGAAGGAAGACTTCTTTGGTGAGACTTATCCATTGCCTACGATTGTCGAGACGCCTACCGGTCTTGCTAACGTATTTGCTAATGCTCAGCTCCCCAATCAGTTGATTGGTGGCGGTACAGGCATCGGGGGTAACCAAGGTCCAGCTAAGTTCGTCAAGTTCATGTTGACTCGCGCAGCTCTCTACGGCGTGCATATCATCGACCGTCAGGCCATGCTGTCGGCTTCCAATAACATTGGAGCTTTCGTCAATGGTCAGATGGCTACCATGGATGCAATGATCCAAGGGACTTCTAATCTAATGGCTCAGCAGCTTTACCGCTCTGGGTCGGGTTCGATTGGTTCGATCTCTACGATCGGCGTAGTGGGTGCTGGTATCATTCAGATGGTGAATCCAACTGATGTTCGTTACTTCACGGTCGGCCAGGTCATGCTGGCAACTAACGTGGATCCTATCCAGGGTGCAACGGTCACTCAACGTGCTGGATACGGCTATGTTGTGGCGATTAACCGCTCGATGGGTCAGGTCACGGTGGGCAATGCGGCAGCGGCTAACCCAAGCACTCCAGCAACCCCTCCAGGATGGGTAGCAGGCGATTACTTGGCAATCAACGGTACTTCTCCGCTGAACGGTCCGGTTGTTTCTGCATCCAATACTCCAGTGGCCATTACGGGTCTTCAGGCTTGGATCGGTAACTCTCAGAATATCACGTCGACCGACGTATTCTTTGGGGTCAACCGGTTCCAAGACACTTGGCGTCTCGGAGGTGGTTTCTACGACGGATCTCAGAACGGTCAGTCCGTGGAAGAAGCTCTCTATGATGGCTCGACGCAGCTATTCATGGAAGGTGGATACCCTTCGCATTGTTTCGTGGGTCCAAATGCTTACGCGGCTCTCCAAAAGAGCTGCGCAGCACGAAATATCTTTGAAACGGAGCTTCCAGGTCATTCCGATGACAATGGGAATGCGCTGCTCTACTTCAAAGGTATTCAGATCCAGGGTGCAGGCTCTAATTTCGTAGTCATCGCAGATAGGAATTGCCCTCCTTACAGTGCATTCCTCCTCTCGATGGACGATTGGGCTTTGTACAGCCTCAAGCAAGCTCCTCATGTGGTGGACGATGATGGCGTATCGTTCTTGCGTCAAACGAATGCAGATGCCTTCGAGTTCCGCTTGGCTGCCTATGCGCAGCTCGGTTGTGCAGCTCCAGGACATTCGATGTTCGTAAAGCTCGCAATTTAATCAGGGCTTAAAACGTCCTGATGACTTTGGCCGTTAGTTAAAACGGCAAGACTAGGCGGGGGATGCCTAGACAATGGGTGAAAGTCCCATAATCTTCTCATGGGGGGCTATGAGAGGATCTAATCCGCCCCTCTTGGCTCAGAACCAAGTTTAAAAAGGAGTATTTTATGAATCGTTATGTCAGACCAGTCATGTTTGCCTTCGAGCCAGATGTCGTTTTCCAATTCACAAAGATTGGTTTTGGAGCAGGTGGCGCTCCAGTCTTAGATACAAAGAACTCCAAAGGAGTTTGCGATGTGTCTCTCAATCAGATTGCCTTCACAGGTGTAACCGCAGCAGCCTCTCCTGTCATCACGGGCGTGACCGACTTCACGGGTCTTTATGTTGGAATGACCATTGTCGGAACAGGGGTCGCAGTAGGTTCAACGATCATTTCCATGAATCCAGGAGCCGGAACGATCACACTCAGCCTTCCAGCAACGGGAGCTAATACTGGATTGACTGCCTCAGGTGGACAATTGACAATTACCTTTGGGTCTCAATTCACTCCATTCAAGAGACTTGATACATACGTCAAGCTCCTTGGCTTGTCGGGTATCTGGGATGAGTCGGATATGCAGGGGGGTGTCGCAACCGCTGCGATTGCTCCATCCGCTCCAGACATTATCATCGTTGAGAATAATATATCAATCGCTGGACTTGCCAGCATTGTGATTCAGCTTGGCTCTCGGGATACGGGCGTCTTTGTCGCAAAGAATCCCGCCAACGGAGAAATGCTCAGACTGTCATTTAGCTTATGCCGCTCAACTGCAATCTAAGGAGCCTGTATGATTATTATGGGTGACAAAAAGAAAACTCTTACCGCGATCTTAGGACCAAGGTCTGAAAATATCGGTGAGAGATCCGAGATTGAGAACGGCGGCGTTGAAGACTCCTTGCTTGCTTGTGCGGAGGAACTCATCTCCGCAGTACATGCCAAGGATGCCCAGGGAGTAGTGGAAGCTCTCCAGGCGGCTTTTGAGCATATGGAAATGCAGCCTCACGCGGAAAACATGGAAGGCCATGAGTAATTGAAAGGGGGGAGTTTACGATGTCTAATTCTTCAGTTGTATCTTTAGGGGCTTTAAGACTTCAGGCACAACAAAGAGCCGATCTCGTAAACTCTCCCGCAGTCAGTGATTCAGAGTGGAACGGTTACATAACCAATTCCTACAAAGAACTTTATGACATGCTGGTGGCGGCGTATGGCAATGATTACTATGTCGCAACGCCCTATCAGTTTGCGATAGGAAGCTCTCAATTCTATCCACTCCCCCCAGACCATTACAAGCTCCTCGGCGTGGATCTCATGTACTCGCAAAGCCCGACTGGGTGGGTCTCTCTCAAGCGCTTCGAGTTTATCGAGCGGAACAAGTATTCATATCCTAATGCCAACTCAAATTATCTTGGCTATACGAATTTAAGATATAGACTATCAGGATCAAACATCGAGTTTATCCCAGTGCCAGCAGCCTCTCAGACCGCACAGATTTGGTATATCCCAGAACCTACTAGCCTCATGTTCATGCCTACCTGCTCAACTACGCTTCTCTCTCCAGTGGTAGGCGTCTCCTTCTCCCAGGAACTCACGGTAGGGATGTCAGTAGCCGGTCAAAGCATCATTCCAGGGACGACTATCATAGCGGTCGATACGACGCTCAACCAAGTCACTCTCTCAAGTCCTGTCTCGAGTACTCAACCGGTCTTGACACTTCAATTCTGGACTGACGCTGTAACCATTGATGGGATCTCCGGCTGGGAAGAGTACGTCATCGTTGACGCCGCGATTAAAGCCATGGTGAAGCAAGAGCAGGATGTTTCAGAACTCAGGAT